>Ga0210394_10001542_pt1 | contig 36269 bp, 28 predicted proteins | sample IncBWC12MmetaG_FD_160121 | JGI IMG/M metagenome (GOLD analysis project Ga0210394, IMG submission 160121) | Forest soil microbial communities from Barre Woods Harvard Forest LTER site, Petersham, Massachusetts, United States - Inc-BW-C-12-M | ecosystem: Environmental > Terrestrial > Soil >... | reverse complement strand
CAGGCGCGTTCGATCGCGCGCTCCGTCTCGGCACCGGCAAAGCTCCACCACTCGGCACGCTTGCCCAGGAAGTTGCGCAACAGGCGCTCGGTGTTGACGTCGCCGATTCGCGTCACCAGCTCCTCGTAGTCCAACAGCGCCTGTGAATCGTCGTCGAGCAGCTCGCCTGCAAAGTCCGTCCAGGCTTCTTCCAACAATCGCTGCGGCGCTTCGACCAGGTTGGCGGTGTGCGCGGCGCCGCTACCCAGCGGCGCGCGGCGCAAGAGGCGCCAGAACCATCCATGAAACGTTTCGATGCTGACGCTTTGATCGGTCGAGGCGACCTGCTCGTACAGATCACGGGCCGCCGGCAAGGCCTGGCGCGCCTGCGCCTCGCTCATGCCGCGCTCGGCGAGCAACCCGAGCGCATGTTCCTGATCGGCTCGCGCGAGCGCCGCCAGGTCCTGCAGCAGCCGCTGCCGCATTTCCTGCGCCGCACGCCGCGTGAACGTGATGGCCAGGATCTGTGCTGGCGCGGCGCCGGCCAGCAACAGACGCAGCACGCGCCCCACCAGAAGCCACGTCTTGCCGCTCCCGGCGCAAGCTTCCACGACAGCGCTTGCGCCGGGGTCGAGCGCACGCTGCACGAAGCGCTCGTGCGACACAGGCTTGCCGTCCCAAAGGTACTCGCTCAACCTACCGATCCCCCCACTCATTGCGGCGGCACAAACCGCGCATCTCGCAGCGCGAACAGATCGGATCGACACCCAGCGCAGGCAAACCGCTGCCGCTGGCAATGCGCGCCAGGTCGTCGCACAGGCGGTGGTGCACCTTGCGCACCCACCAGTCGAACGGCTCGGCCGCGGCAAATTGCGCCACCGACACCGAGCGGGCGCCGGAGCGGCGCTCGGTGGCGCGCTCGAAGCTCAGGTAGCTCGCCGTCGTGCGCTTCGGCCCGAAGGCCAGCGCGTACAAGGGCAGTTGGACGTCTTCACCCGGATCTTCAGCCGAAGCGCGCACAGCCTTGTGCGAGCGCGCCTTGTAGTCAATCACCTCCTGGTCGATCAGCTCCGGGTCGATCGCCTCCGGGTCGATCTTGGGTTGACCCGTCGGCTTGCTTTTGTCCTGGCGGCGACCATCGATCCGGTCGATGCGTCCGGACAGTTCGATCGAGCGCAACAGGTCGAGCTGCAGCGTCGCCTGGAACCCGGTCTCGGCGGACACCAGGCGCCAGCCCGCGTTCGAACGCCCGCGCAACCAGACCACGTAGCCGGGGATCAGATCGAGCACACGGCGACGATAGGCGATCAGCGCCGGGCGCTCGCGCAGGTCGCGATCGAATACCTCCTGAGTGATCCGCTCCAGCGTGCGCTGCAGTTCCTCATCCGTCATGGCGTTCAGACGGTCGGGATCGAAGTCGCTGTGCAGCCGATGCAGGATCGAGTGCAAGGCAGTGCCCAGGTCGCGCTTGTCGGGCACGTCGGCCGCCAGTTCACGACGGCGCAAGCCCAGCAGGTAGCGCGCATAGAACTGGTAAGCGCAATCGACCAGGCTCTGGCATGCGCCCACGCTCAGGCGGTCGGGGAGCCGATGCGGCGCGCTCGGCGCCGGACGCACCGGGGTGCGAGCCGCGACCGTACGGTGCGGCGGCTCGTACGCGGCCACCGGGTCGGGCCATCCCGCGTGCGCGGCCATCACGCGCAGACGATCCAGCCAGGGTGACAGCGCCCGCGGTTCGTCGCCATCCCGTATGCGCCACGTGGCCGTGAGCTGCGGCACCGAGCACAACAGCGTCGCCAGTTCGATCGCCTGCGCCCGATGCAGATCGGCCGAGGTCGACAAACCCAGGTCGCGCCGCACGCCGGCACAAACCAGCACACCGGGTTCGGTGCTCGAGGGCAGGTGGTCGGCATCCGCGCCGATCAGGATGGCCGCCTCGAATCCGCGCAGACAGGCTCCCACGAGGGATGTCATCACGACGGGGCTGTCGACACCCGGATTCGAGGCGTTCGTATTCTCGAAGTGCTGTGCGAGCAATTCGCGAAACGCGGCCAGCGACATCCGCACTGCAGCGCCGGCCACGCTGTCGCGCAGCCGTGCGAGTTCACGCAATACATCGCTGCCCACCGGGTCGAGCGTCAACGCTTGCCGCATTCCCAGTGCATCCAGCGAGGCGTCCAGCGCCGCGACGAGTCGATCGAGGGTGCCGGCCGACTGCAACCGGCGCGCATGCTCGGACAGCAACGCGAGCACGGTGCGCGCCGCCAGGACATCGGACTTCGGATCGCCTGCGGAGCTGGATTCTGAGCCGGCTTGCGACTCGTCCAGGCGACCCAGCATGCGGTCGATGGCGCGAACGCCGCCGGTCAGCGGTCCGGAGCGCGCGACCCGGTCGATCAGGCGCGCGACGCTCCACCGGTCGGCCACTGCGGACAGCACGAACGGTGAGCGCAACCAATCGAGCAGATCGCGGATTCGGAAATCAGCGCTCGCCAGGTCGAGCCAGCGCATTACCGCGGCGGCCGCGCTGGTGGTCGACAGCTTCCACCCTGCCTGATCCGCCACCAGAATCTTTGCGCGCTCCAGCAGTGCTCGCACGCGGCGCGCGGTCAACCGGTCTTGGGCGATCAGCGCAACGCTTCCGACGCCGGCGCGCAGCCACCGTTCAACCTCGGATGCCGCGGCCACCGCCTCCTCCTCGAGCGAGCGAGCGGGCAGGATGCGCAGCGGCGGTGGGCGCTGGGCACGCGCCGCTTCGCTGCGCCGCGTGACGGGCGCCGGCTCGTGATCCGGATCGATCAGTTCCGGCCAAGTCGGCGCAAGCCATCCGTGGGCCGGCGTCGTCGCGGACAGCTCGCCTGCGACCACCAGCACAGGATGCGAGGCCGCGCGTTGCCTCAGCAACACCTGCTGCCACCCGGCCAGGCCGAATGGGGCCAACCAGGCAAGCGGCCCATCCGCCGCCTCGGTGCGGCGAGCCCATTGCTTCAGCAGCGCGCCGGCGCCGAACTGCGCGCTGGCGTGCGCCTTCCAGAGCTGGAGCACGAGCTGCGACTGCACGGTGGCGGTGGCAGCCGCGCGTCGCTGAAAGTGGCGCGCCACGCTGTCGCGCCAGCGCCCTGCGAATTCCCGATCGTGCTCGAGCGCCGCCAAGGTGAGCTCGTCGCCCAGGCGGGCCAGTTCGGCCGACAGCGCCCACAGCGCCCCGGGTCGGTCGCCAAAGATGTCGCGCGCCCAGGCGCTCGCGCGCAGCGCTTCGAACAGCTCGACCAGTCGCTGCGTATGTGGCGCCGAAGGCGCGCCGACCCAGTGCTCGAGCGTCGCGACGCGCGGCGCCGCCAGCGCGTGGGCGCCGCCCGAGGCGCGGTGCAGTGCCGCGCACAGCCAGGGCCGGTCCGAAATGCGAGGAACCAGCACCGTCAGTGCGCGCAGATCGCGGGCCGGCAGCCCGCAGCGCGCGCCGAACTCGAGCAGCCTGGAGGCGGCGACGTCCCACCAGCGCCCGTCAAGCGGCGCGCCGGCCGTCTCGAAGCTCACGGCGAACGGTCTCCTCCCGAAAGTCGGCCACGCGGCCCGCAAAGTGTTAACATACGCGTCCAGCACCCCGGTCGTGATGCTTCGTGACGAACACGGGCGCAGTGAGCGCTGCCGTCGGGTGTGGATTCCCCGTCGCGCACCTGAATTCGGTCCTCGTTTTTGTGTCCAAATGACCGGGGAACGGAAGCGTTCCAGCATTTTCGGGTTATCCAGGATATCCGATGAGTGACATCAAGTACGTCAGTGACGCCTCGTTCGAGTTGGATGTATTGAAGGCCTCCGGCCCGGTACTGGTCGACTACTGGGCCGAATGGTGCGGGCCGTGCCGAGCGATCGCGCCGCTGGTGGAAGAGGTTGCGAAGGACTACGACGGGCGGCTGACGGTGGCCAAGGTCAACGTCGACGAGAACCAGGCGACGCCGGCCAAGTACGGCATCCGCGGCATTCCGACCCTGATGCTGTTCAAGAACGGCACGGTGGTCGGAACGCGCGTAGGTCAATTGAAGAAACCGGAGCTGATCGCTTTTATCGACAGCAACCTCTAATCGTTGTTTCGCGGCGGGTAGCGAGGGCTTCCCGTCGCATTTTCTGGACCCGGGCCGATGGCCCGATCCGCTGCAGCCCTCCGGCGCAAATCCCGAGCGCCCAGTCAACCTCACCTCCGACCGCACCCTTCCAGACAGGCCCCCCATGCAACTTTCCGAACTCAAAGCGCTTCACGTCTCCGCACTGCTCGACATGGCCGGCGGCTTGGAGATCGACAATGCGAACCGGCTGCGCAAGCAGGAATTGATGTTCGCGATCCTGAAGAAACGGGCCAAGTCGGGCGAGCCGATTTTCGGCGACGGGACCCTCGAGGTGCTGCCCGACGGATTCGGCTTCCTGCGCTCGCCCGAGACCTCGTACCTGGCGAGCACCGACGACATCTACATCTCGCCCTCGCAGATCCGGCGCTTCACGCTGCACACGGGCGACTCGATCGAGGGCGAAGTTCGCACACCCAAGGACGGCGAGCGCTACTTCGCGCTGGTGAAGGTCGACAAGGTCAACGGACAGACGCCGGACTCGACCAAGCACCGCATCCTGTTCGAGAACCTGACGCCGCTGTTCCCCGACAAGCCGCTGCAACTGGAGCGGGACATGCGCGGCGACGAGAACATCACGGGCCGGCTGATCGACATCATCGCGCCGATCGGCAAGGGTCAGCGGGGTCTTCTGGTTTCCAGCCCGAAGTCGGGCAAGACCGTAATGCTGCAGCACCTGGCCCACGCCATCGCGGCCAATCATCCGGACGTGGTGCTGATCGTGCTGCTGATCGACGAGCGGCCCGAGGAGGTCACCGAGATGCAGCGGTCGGTGCGCGGCGAGGTCGTGGCCTCGACCTTCGACGAGCCGGCCGCGCGCCACGTGCAGGTGGCCGAGATGGTGATCGAGAAGGCCAAGCGCCTGACCGAGTCCAAGAAGGACGTGGTGATCCTGCTCGATTCGATCACGCGGCTGGCGCGCGCGTACAACACGGTGGTGCCGGCCTCCGGCAAGGTGCTGACCGGCGGCGTCGACGCCAACGCACTGCAGCGGCCCAAGCGCTTCTTCGGCGCCGCGCGCAACATCGAGGAAGGCGGCTCCCTGACGATCATCGCCACCGCCCTGATCGACACCGGGTCGCGGATGGACGATGTGATCTACGAGGAGTTCAAGGGCACCGGCAACATGGAAATCCACATGGAGCGGCGCCTGGCCGAGAAACGCGTTTACCCCGCGATCAACGTGAACCGCTCCGGAACGCGCCGCGAGGAGTTGCTGCTGAAACCCGACGTGCTGCAGAAAGTCTGGATCCTGCGCAAGCTGCTGTTCGGCATGGATGAGATCGAGGCGATGGAATTCCTGCTGGACAAGATGAAGCAGACCAAGAACAACGCCGAATTCTTCGACATGATGCGGCGGGGCGGCTGACCCTGCTTCGCCCGCTGCGCCGGCTACGCAGGGCGAGCCCTGCCCGTGGACTCCGCCGGCTACGCAGGGCGAGCCCGACCCGGTGCTACAATTCTCGGTTAACTGTAGACCGAACGACCGAGTCGACCCGATGAAATCCGGCATCCACCCCGAATACCGCGAAGTCGTCTTCGTGGACGTTTCCACCGACTTCTCGTTCGTCACACGGTCGACCGTCCAGACCCGGGAAAAGACCACCTGGAAGGACGGCAAGGAGTACCCGCTGTTCAAGCTGGATACTTCGTCCGAATCCCACCCGTTCTACACCGGCGCGCAAACCCGGATCGTCGAGGCGGGGCGCGTCGAGAAATTCCGACAGAAGTTCGCCGCCAAGACCGAGGCGGTCAACGCTGCCGCCGCGCAAGCCTCCGCCGCCAAGAAGCGCAGGTAGGCGGCCGGCGCGGCAGCGCGCCGAAACGACGGCAACCCCCGGTCCGCTGATTCCGCGAAACCGCATCCCTCGCTGTCCGCGCGAAGCGGGCGTGGTGCGTTGTTGCTTCGATGCATTTTGACCGCGACCGCCCGACCCCTTCGGGGCTGTCCGCCGAAGCGGCCGTCCCTCTGCCACGCGCCGCGCTGTTGGCACTGCTGCTGGCGTTCGCTCTGCCGGGCGTATTTGGCCGCGACCTTTGGCCCGAGGACGCAGCGGCCTTCGGCCGGATGTGGACGATGGCGCACGGCGCCTTGGCCGCCTGGTGGTTTCCGAACGTCGCCGGTATGGCGACCCCGCAGGACGGCCCATTTCCTTTCTGGCTCGGTGCTGTAGCGATCCGGACCTTGGGCGGCTGGTTGGGCGAAACGGCTGCAAGTCGAGTCGCAGCGCTGTTCTGGTTCTTTCTGGCGGCCGTCTCGATGTGGGCGGCCACCCGGCGCCTGGCGTCGACCGAGCAGGCCCAGCCGATTGCTCCAGCTTTCGGCCGGGAGACCGAGCCGAACGACTATGCCCGCCTGTTAGCCGACATCTCGGTGATGTTGTTCGTCAGCACACTGGGCATCCTGGTCACGTTGCATGTGACCAGCAGCGATACGGTCACGGTGGCACTGGTGGCCGCGGCGTTGTACGGGCTGTCGGTCGTGCCGGGGCAGCCGATCGCCGGCGCGGCGCTGGCCGGCGCGTGCGCCGGCGCCCTCGCGCTCAGTCGTGGTCCCGTGCTCGCGACCGGTTTGCTAATCGGCTGCGACGTGGGGCTGATGCTCAGTGCCAGCGGGCGCGCGGCCTGGCGGACCGTGCTGGTTTGCACTTCGACTGCACTGGTCATAGCCGCCGCCTGGCCGGTGGTTGCGTGGTGGCAATTGCCTGACTCGGCCGGCCCACTCGCGTCGATCTGGCTGAACGCGCTGCCGTCGATGCACGGGCTGCTGACGCGCGCCGACGGCATCTGGCTGCTGCGCAACGCGACCTGGTACGTGTGGCCGTTGTGGCCGCTCGCGGCGTGGGCGTTGTACGCGTGGCGCCATCACCTGCGCGCTGCGCACATCGCGTTTCCGGCGTCGGTGCTGGCAGGCCTCGCGCTGGCGCTGGCGCTCGCCGCTCCGCTGGACGAGTCCAAGCTGGTCGTGACGATCGCGCCGCTGACGGTGCTGGCGGCGTTCGGATTTCCAACCCTGCGCCGCGCACGCGAACAGTGGGTCGACTGGTTTGCGATCGCGGTCTACACGCTGTTCATCGTGTTCATTTGGGCCTATTTCCTGGCGCTGATCAGCGGCGCGCCGCGCGCGATGGCCGCTTCGGTGCAGCGGCTCATCCCGGGCCACCGGCCCGGCAACAGCGTCCTTCCGCTCGTCCTTGCGCTGGCCGTCACCGGGCTGTGGCTCGCGTTGATCGTCTGGCGCGTGCGCCGCCATCCGCAACCGCTGTGGCGCGGCGCGTTTCTTTCGGCCGCCGGAATGACGTCGCTGTGGCTGATCGCCGTGACGCTGTTCCTGCCCGCCGCCAATTACAACCGCAGCTACCGCGCGCTGGCCGAGCAGATCGGGCACCGCGTACCGGCCGGCGAATGCGTCCTCGCGGTCGGCGTGTCGCCCTCGATGCGCGCCGTGATTGCCTATTACGGCAAGGTGCACTTCGCGCCCGACGGGGCCGGCAGCGCCTGCCGACTGGCGCTCCAGCCTCAGTACCGCCGGTCAGCCCCGGCGCCGTTGCCGCTCAATCCGAACGGCTCATGGAGCCTGGCGTGGGAGGGTCGGCGACCGGTGCGGTCCGACGAGTCCTGGCAGCTGTGGCGCCTGGGACCTCGCCGGTCCTGAGCCCGGTCGCGACCGAGCGCGGAGCTCGCCCCGATCAGTTGCCGAGCGATCGCAACGCGGCGATTCGTTGTTCGATCGGCGGGTGGCTGGCGAACAGCGTCCCGAAACCACTGCCCCCGCCGTTGATCCCGAATGCGCTGATCTGGCGCGGCAACTCGCCCGGCTCCAGGCCACCCAGGCGTTGCAGGGCGCTGATCATCGGGCGAGTCGAACCCAGGATCTGTGCCGAGCCGGCATCGGCGCGGAGCTCGCGGCGCCGCGAGAACCACATCACGACGATCGAGGCCAGCAGGCCGAACACGATCTGAAAAACGATGTTGGCTGCGAAATACCCCAAGCCCGACCGTTCGTCCTCGTTGCGCAGGATCATCCGGTCGATCACATAGGCGAGCACGTTCGAGAGGAACACGACGAAGGTATTCATCACGCCCTGCAGCAGCGTCATCGTGACCATGTCGCCGTTGGCGATGTGCGTGACCTCGTGGCCCAGCACCGCCTCGACCTCCTCCTTGCTCATCGTCTGCAGCAATCCGGTGGAGATCGCCACCAGCGCGCTGTTCTTGAAAGCACCCGTTGCGAACGCGTTCGGCTCGCCCTCGTAGATCGCCACTTCGGGCATCTTCAGCCCCACCTTCTGCGTGTGGTGGCGAACCGTGTCGAGCAGCCACGCTTCCATCGCGTTGGCCGGCTGCTCGATCGTGCGCGCGCCGGTGGTGAACTTGGCCACGGGCTTGCTGATCAGCAGCGAGAAGATCGCGCCGCCGAAGCCGATCACCGCGGCAAAAGCGAGCAATTGACCCAGATCCAGCCCCTGGGCGGTCAAAAAGTGATTCACTCCCAGTGCGCTGGTTACGATGCCCAGCATGATCACAATCGCAAGGTTCGTGATGACGAACAGAGCGACACGTTTCATAGTTTTTCCACCCGTCGTTCGGAAAATCGGTTGTAAAAAGTTCGCCCGCAGTCTACTTCAGCCGCGTGACACGTCACCACGCACACCGCCGGCCACCCGCGCAGATTCAAGAGTGACCCGTTGGCCCAGTTTGGGGCGGCGAGGCCCCGTTTCAACCCCGGCCAGGGACGGCGGGCCGGGCCTCGCTAAAATGCGCTGACCAAGGGATCGACACCATGACCACGATACGAAAAGACGATCTGATCGAGAGCGTCGCCGGGGCGCTCCAGTACATCAGCTATTTCCATCCGGTCGACTACATCCGCTCGCTGGGGCGCGCTTATGAGGGTGAGGCTTCGCCGGCGGCGAAGGACGCCATTGCGCAGATCCTGACCAACTCCAGGCTGTGCGCAGAAGGCAAGCGGCCGATCTGCCAGGACACGGGCATTGTCAACGTCTTCCTGAAAGTCGGCATGGACGTGCGATGGAGCGGCTTCGACAGCGGATTGGAGGACGCGGTGAACGAGGGGGTGCGCCGCGCTTACCAGGACCCGGACAACAAGCTGCGCGCATCGATCGTCGATCCGCCGGAAGGAGCCCGCCGCAACACGCGCGACAACACGCCCGCGGTAATCCAGGTCGAGCTGGTGCCGGGCCGCGAAGTCGAAGTGACGGTCGCTGCCAAGGGAGGCGGCTCGGAGAACAAGTCCAAGCTGGTGATGCTGAATCCGGGCGATTCGATCGTCGACTGGGTGCTGAAGACGGTGCCGACGATGGGAGCCGGCTGGTGTCCTCCGGGCATGCTCGGGATCGGCATCGGCGGCACCGCCGAGAAGGCCGCGCTGCTGGCCAAGCAGGCGCTGATGGACCCGATCGATATGGCGGAGCTGCTCGCGCGCGGTCCGCGCGACGACCTGGAAAAGCTTCGCATCGAGCTGTACGAGAAAGTGAACGCCCTTGGAATCGGCGCGCAGGGCCTCGGCGGCCTGACGACCGTGCTCGATGTGAAGATTCGAACCTATCCGACCCACGCCGCCGGCAAACCGGTGGCGATGATCCCGAACTGCGCCGCCACTAGACACGCGCACTTCGTGCTCGATGGGTCCGGCCCGGCTTACCTGGATCCGCCTGCGCTGTCCGATTGGCCGGACGTGCACTGGGAGCCGGACACCGAGCGCTCGCGCCGGGTCAACCTGGACACCCTGAACAGCCGGGAAGTTGCTTCATGGCGTCCGGGCGAGACCCTGCTGCTGTCGGGACGCATGCTGACCGGCCGTGATGCGGCCCACAAGCGCATTCAGGAGTTGCTCGCCCGCGGCGAGCCGCTGCCCGTGGATTTTCGCAATCGGGCGATCTACTACGTCGGCCCGGTCGATCCGGTGCGCGACGAGGTAGTCGGCCCCGCTGGCCCGACAACCTCGACCCGGATGGACTCGTTCACCGAAATGATGCTGTCGCGGACCGGGTTGCTGGTGATGATCGGCAAGGCCGAGCGCGGTCCGATCGCGATCGAGGCGATTCGCAAGCACGGCTCGGCGTACCTGATGGCGGTCGGCGGCGCCGCCTATCTGGTTGCCAAAGCGATCAAAGCGGCGCGCGTGCTCGCATTCGCGGACCTCGGCATGGAAGCGATCTACGAATTCGAGGTCAAGGACATGCCGGTGACGGTGGCAGTCGATTCGCAAGGCACGTCGGTGCACGAGACCGGGCCGCGCGAGTGGAGGGCGCGGATCGGCAAGATCCCGGTAGCGGCCGCATGAGCCGGCGCCAGGGCGTGCCCGAGCTCGGTGTGCGACGGCGTCTGTGCGGTGGCGTCATCGCCGCCGCCGTTTGTTTCGCAGCCGTGAGCATCGAAGCCAGCGCGGCCACCGAGGACTCGATGCCGCAGCCGCTGGCGTTGCCGGCGCCGATCGTGGCGCCGGTAGACCGGCCGTACCCCGGGGTTCTTCGAGTGTCGGTCGATGCGAGCGATATGCAGCGGCGCATCGTCCGGATCCACGAAACCGTCCCGGTCGTCGATGGCCCGGACCTGGTGCTGCTGCTGTCGGAGTGGTACCCAGGGTGGCATGCGCCCGCGGGGCGCGAACACGTCAATCGGATCGCCGGATTGCGCATCGTCGCGACGGGCCGCGCGGACGCGCTGACCTGGGAGCGCGATACGGTCAATGTGTTCGCATTTCACGTCACCGTGCCCGCAGGGGTCAACAGCGTGGAGCTGGACTTCCAGTACCTGTCTCCGCCGTCGGCCGACGTCGGCGACCTGGAGATCACGTCGAACATCGCGATGCTGGAGTGGACCGCGTTCGTGCTGTACCCGGCGGGCTACTTCGCGCGGCAGATCCCCGTCGACGCAGAGTTGAAAATTCCGGCGGGGTGGCATCTGGCGACGCCGCTGGAGCCGGTGGGCGCTTTGGGGGTGTCCACCGACTTCAAGCGCACGGACCTGGACACACTGATCGATTCGCCCGCCTACGCCGGTGAGTACTGGACCCGGCTCGACCTCGATCCGAACGCGCCGGTTCCCGTCACGCTGGACCTGTTTGCCGACCGGCCGCAGCTGCTGGCGACGTCGCCGGCGCAGCTCGGCGCCCATCGGGCGCTGATCCAGCAGGCCTACAAGCTGTTCGGATCGCATCACTACGACCGCTACGATTTTCTGCTGGCGCTCAGCGACAACCTCGACATGAACGGCCTGGAGCACCACCGCTCCAGCGAGAACATCTCGTACGCGACCTACTTCACGGAATGGGACAAGACGCCCTACGCCCGCGATCTGCTGGCGCACGAATTCGTTCATTCGTGGGACGGCAAGTTCCGGCGTCCCGCCGATCTGTGGACGCCGAATTTCAACGTGCCGATGCGCGACAGCCTGCTGTGGGTCTACGAGGGGCAGACCCAATACTGGGGGCTGGTGCTTACCGGGCGCTCCAAGCTGTGGAGCAAGGACGAGGCGCTGGAGCAACTCGCCTACGTCACGGCCTGGTACTCGGCCTCACCCGGGCGCCACTGGCGCTCGGTGCAGGACACGACCAACGACGAGATCGTCAGCCCCCGCGTGTTCAAACAGCCCTGGAGGAGCTGGCAACGGTTCGAGGATTACTACGACATCGGCCAGCTGATCTGGCTCGATGCGGACACGCTGATCCGGCAACAGTCGAACGGGCGGCACAGTTTGGACGACTTCGCCCGCCTGTTCTTCGGCGTGGACGACGGGCGTTTCGTACCGCTGACCTACTCGTTCGATGATGTCGTGGCCGCGCTCGATCGGGTGCACCACCACGACTGGGCGAAGTTCCTGCGCGACCGGTTGGATGCGATCGACGCGAACCCGCCGACCGACGGCATCACGCGCGGTGGCTATCGGCTGGTGTTCGACGACGTGCAGAGCGAGCTCTACAAGTCGCATGAGCGTTTCGACAAGGTGACCGACCTGACGTTCTCGCTCGGCCTGACAGTCGATAAGACCGGCAAGCTGAAGGACGTGCAGTGGGACGGTCCCGCTTACAAGGCCGGGCTCACATCAGGGTCCGTGCTGGTGGCGGTGAACGGGGTCGAGTTCGACCCGGACCGCCTGAAGGAAGCCGTCACCGCGGCGCGTGGATCGCACGATCCCATCGAGATGATCGTGCGCACAGGCGATCATTTCCGCGTGGTGCAGGTCGACTACCACGACGGCCTGCGCTACCCGCACCTGCAGCGCGACCCGAGCCGCGCGGCGCTGCTCGACGAAATCCTGAGCCCTAAGAACTGATCGCGATCAGCTCGTCGAGACCGGGCTGCGCGGCGCCAGCTGCGCCTCGAGTTCGGCCAGGCGCTTGCGCAGGCTGCGCTCGTCGTTGAAGCGGGCGGTTTCGTCGCGGATGATCGCCGCGATGGCGGCCGGCTTGCCGTCTTCCGAACGCAGAAGGGCCACCGTGAATGCGATCGACATCGCCCGCCCCGCTTTGTCCACCGCAGGCACCCGCAGCAGGTCCGTCCCGTAGCGCGTGTGGCCGGTCTGCATCGTCTTGTGAAAGCCTTCCCAGTGGCGGCCGCGCAAGCGTTCGGGAATGATCAGGTCCAGCGAACGGCCCAGCGCCTCGCTCTGCGAAAAGCCGAAGATGCGCTCGGCGGCGGGATTCCACAGGGTGATGGCGCCGCCACCGTCGGTCACGACGACGGCGTCGCCCATGGCGCCCACGAGCTCGTTCAGGTCGACGGCTGCGTCGTGTCGAGACATCGCGCTCACACGACTTGGGAAGACCGCAACGAGGCGATCTCGGACGCCTCGTAACCCAGCCCCGCGAGCACTTCCTCGGTGTGTTCCCCGAGCAAGGGCGAAGCGGTGATCTCGGGCTTCAGATCCGAGAACTTGATCGGGCTGCCCACGGTCAGGTATTTGCCCCGTTGCTTGTGATCGACCTCGACGATCGTGCCGCTGGCACGCAACGACGGGTCATTCGCAAGTTCCTTCATCGTCAGCACCGGTGCGCAAGGGATATCGTATTTTCGCAGGATGTCGACCGCCTCGAATTTGGTCTTGTCAGCGAGCCACGCTTCGATGGTGGCAAAGATCCTGTCGATGTGCGGCTGACGCGCTTGCGGCGTGTTGTAGGCGGCATCGTCGATCCACTCGGGCTTGCCGATCGCGCGGCAGATCGGCTCCCATGCGTGACCCTGGATCGTGAAATAGATGTACGCGTTCGGATCGGTCTCCCACCCTTTGCACTTCAGCACCCAGCCCGGCTGACCGCCGCCGCCCGCGTTGCCGCCGCGCGGTACCACATCGGTGAAGGTGCCGTGCGGATACTGCGGATACTCTTCCAGGTACCCCACCCTTTCGAGCCGCTGCTGATCGCGCAGCTTGACCCGGCACAGGTTCAGCACGCTGTCCTGCATCGACACGGCGACCTTCTGCCCCTTGCCAGTCTTGCCGCGGCCGATCAACGCGGTCAGGATCCCGATCGCCAGATGCATGCCGGTGTTGCTGTCGCCGAGGGCAGCCGCGCTGACCGTGGGCGGACCGTCCCAGAAGCCGGTCGTCGATGCCGCGCCGCCGGCACATTGCGCAACGTTTTCGTAGACCTTCAGGTCATCGTAGTGATGGCCATCGCTGAAGCCCTTGACCGACGCGACGATCAACTGTGGATTAAGCTCCTTGATGCGGTCCCACGAAAAGCCCATCCGATCGAGCGCTCCGGGGCCGAAGTTTTCGACCAGAACGTCGGACCGCTCGATCAGCTTTTCCAGCACCCTCTTGCCCTCGGGCTTCTTGGTGTCCAGCGTCAACGATTTCTTGTTGCTGTTGAGCATCGTGAAGTACAGGGCGTCAGCCTCGGGAATGTCGCGCAACTGGTTTCGCGTGACATCGCCCGAGCCGGGTCTTTCGACCTTGATCACGTCGGCCCCGAACCAGGCCAGCATCTGCGTACAGGCCGGCCCGGCCTGCACGTGCGTGAAGTCGATGATCTTGATACCGCTCAGCGGTTTGCTCATGGTCGTCATCTCCGTTGTTCCGACGTTGAGTAAGGGGCTGTCTTGTTGTTGCCGTTTCCCGTGTGGGAAAGGCGAAAGGGAAGGTTGCTGGTTTGCCCTCACCCCCGTCCCCTCTCCCGCTACGCGGGCGAGGGGCGATTGGGCGACGCACTGTTCCCCTCTCCCGCTTGCGGGAGAGGGGACGGGGGTGAGGGCAGCGGTCCTCATTTGTACATCGTCTGCGCTTTGGTGCCGGGGGCGTACTCGCGCGGATCGACCCAGATGTTGATCACCGCGCTGCGGCCGCTCTTGGCCACCGACTCGCGCGCCCGCTTCAGCGCCGGCGCAATCTGCGCCGGATCGCGCACCTCTTCGCCGTACCCGCCCAGCATCTCGGCAAACTTGCCAAACGGCACGTCGCCCAACAGGTTGCCCACGTTGCCGCGCTCCTGCCCGTACTTGGCCAGCTGCCCGTAGCGGATCTGGTTCATCGCCGAGTTGTTGCCGATCACCGCGATGTACGGTGCCCCGAACCGGTTGGCCGTCTCCATGTCGAAGGCCGTCATGCCGAAGGAGCCGTCGCCGTAGTAGCACAGCACCTCCTTGTGCGGGTGCACCAGCTTGGCCGCCAGCGCAAAGCCCGTGCCCACCCCCAGGCTGCCCAGCGCTCCCGGATCCATCCAGTGCCCCGGCTGGCGCGGGCGCACCGCCTGCGCCGAGATCGTCACCACGTCGCCCCCGTCGCCGATGTACACCGTGTCGTCGGTCAGAAACTCGTTCAGCTCCCACGCCACCCGATACGGGTGGATCGGCCGGCTGTCCGACTTGAACAGCGGCATCAGCTTCTCGGTCGCCTGCTCCTCGGCCGCCGCCAGCTCCTTCATCCAGCTCCGGCGCGCCTGCCGTTTGTCGTTCTTGATCCGCCCGCTGGCCGCCTGCAGCACCGCCCCCAGCACCGCCCCCGGATCGCCCACGATCCCCAGGTTCACGTCCCGGTTCTTGCCCACCGTGCGGTAGTCCAGGTCGATCTGCACCAGCGTGGGCACCGAGATGCGCTTGCCGTAGCCCATCCGGAAGTCGAACGGCGTGCCCACGATCACCAGCACATCGGCCTTGGCAAACGCCTGGCTGCGGGTGCGATCGAAGTGGTGCGGATCGCCCGGCGGCAGCAGCCCTCGGCTGGCCCCGTTGAAGTAGCCCGGAATGTCCAGCTGCCGCAGCAGCGCCACCGCCTGCTCGTGCCCGCGCGCCGCCCACACCTGCTGCCCATACAGGATCGCCGGCCGCTCCGCATTGACCAGCAGATCGGCCAGCCGCTCGATATCGCGCTCGTCTCCAATCGCCTTGGTCGAGGCCCGGTACTGCCCCGCCTTCGGCAGCACCGCGCGACCCACGTCGATCTCCCGGTCCAGCACATCGCGCGGTATCTCCAGGTACACCGGCCCGTAGGCCCCCGCAAAGGCCTCCCGCGCCGCCATCGCCACCATGTCGGCCACCCGCTCCGTGCTCATCACCGTGGAGGCAAACTTGGTGATCGGCCGCATCAGGTCCACGTGCGGCAGGTCCTGCAGCCCCTGCATCCTCCACTGCGCCAGTGCGCTCTGCCCTCCAATATGCAGCACCGGGCTTTCCGAGCGAAACGCCGTGGCGATCCCCGTGACCGCGTTGGTGCAGCCCGGCCCGGCCGTGGTCACCACGCACCCCAGCCGACCCGTCTGCCTCGCATAGCCGTCGGCCGCATGCGCCGCCACCTGCTCGTGCCGGACGTCCACGATCTTGATGCCCTCGTCGATGCACCCGTCGTAGATGTCGATGATGTGGCCTCCGCACAGCGTGAATATCGTGTCCACCCCTTCGCTCTTGAGCGCCTTGGCCACCAGGTGCCCTCCCGACACCACGTTGGCCTCCCGACTCTTCTGCTTCAACGTGTCTTCGGCCGTGGTCGGGGCGCGACCCTTGGTCGCTTCCGTGGCAACGTCTGACATGGAGGCCTCCACCTGATGAACTGATGATTCGATGACCCGGAAAAAAATAAAACTCCCGGCTGCGTGTTTCTACAACACGGCAGCCGGGCGATGCGGGATGTTACTGCCCGGCCGTTTGCGACCCCCGAAAGCTCAGGTGGCCACCGCTGCGCCCGGCACTGAAGCCTGCGCCTGGGCCTGCTGGTTGACCCTTTCGATCTGCGCCCGTCTCATCGGTTTCAACACAAGGATGGCCATCAGGGCGGCGATCCCGTTCAGCACGGCAGCGGTGAGGAACACCGCGTGCCAGTTGCCAGTGGCTTCCTTCAAGAGGTTGGCCAACGGAACCAGCAGAGCTGCCGTGCCCTTGGCCGTGTACATCAGGCCCGCATTGGCCGCTGCAAACTTGGCTCCGAATGTGTCGGTCGTCGTGGACGGGAACAGGCTGAAGATCTCGCCCCAGCCGAAAAACACCAGCGCGGTCAGCAGCACGAAGAGCACCGGGTCCTGACCCAGGTAAAACAGGAACATGATGGTCAACGCTTCGAGGCCGAACGCGATGAACATCGTGTTTTCGCGGCCGATGTTGTCCGACACCCAACCGAAGAAGGGACGCGTTATGCCGTTCAGTATCCGATCGAGCGACAGCGCGAACGTCAGCGCCGGCAGCGTGATACCGATCAGCGACACCGGCACCTTGTCGATCGCGAAGTCCTTGGCGATCGGGCCGAGCTGCGCCGTGGCCATCAGCCCGCCTGCAGCCACCATTACGAACATCACGTACATCACCCAGAACACGGGCCGGGCAAGGATCTGCAGCGGCTCGAAATTGACGCGCGACTGGATGATGGCTGCCGAGCGTGGCCGTTTGGCTGCCTGCTTCTTCGAAGGCGAGTCGGAGCGAACGTGCCTCGGATCGGTCAGCGCGAGCGAGGCAAGCAGCACCACCAATCCCTGACCGATACCGAAGTACAGGAACGCAGTCTGGTAGCCGCTCGCCTTGATGATGGCCTGGATCGGGATGACGGTCAGGGCGGACCCCATTCCAAATCCGGCCGCGGTCAGCCCGGCCGCAAGTCCGCGCCGATCAGGAAACCATTTCAGCGCATTGCCCACGCAGGTTCCATAGACGGCACCGGCGCCGATCCCGCTGACCGCCGCGGCCATGTACAAGGACATCAGCGAGTCGGCCATCGAGTTCCACACCCAGCCGAGGCCGACCAGGATGCCGCCGACGAAGACGACCGGCCGCGGTCCAAAGCGGTCTACGAGGTAGCCCTCTACCGGCACCAGCCAGGTCTCGGTCAGCACGAACACGGTGAATGCGACCTGAACCGCCGCCTTGCTCCAGCCAAACTTCTCGGTGATCGGGTTGACGAACAAGGTCCACCCGTACTGGAGGTTGGCAATCATGCACATGCACACAATCCCGATGAACAGCTGCAGCCATCGGTAGGATGCCGGGCGACTCATCAATTCTTCGATCGGACGTGGACTTGCCTCGGTTTGCATCAGGTTCTCCTCGATCGTGGTCTCGTCGACGCGCCGCTCACCCGCTGGTCCGACCCATGGATGATGGCGCAGTTACGTCCGCATCGTGTGCGTCCGTGCTCCTCCCAATCATTCGTTTGAGAATCTCGGTTGAGCGCTATTAGTTAACCGCGTTTTACAAAACACCGCACGCAACATCGCGCGCCCTTCGAGCCAACCCTGGGCGCTGTTCGAGGTTTACGCACATCGCGGCGGCAAAGCCGCCGGATCTTCATACGGTATGTGACATATCAGAAAACAGTCAATCGATTTCGTTTGTGCGTTGCGATCGTCCACGACGAGCACGCGCGCCACTCCCATCGGTACGCTATATCAAGGTGTTGCGTCGCAATACCGACCGTATTCGGTAGTTACGCGGTTCGTCTAATTCGCGACACCAGGGCAGATTCCCCAACGCGTTTTGTTGACCCGACTCTGATATACCAGATATCGTACGACGGCCTCTCCTGTCGGGTACCGGGTGGAGGCGATCGCGATACTCAAGCAGGTCGCGATGCTTTCTAAAAAGACCTCAAGGAGGATCAGCATGAGATTCCGTTCTCCGCTCGTGATCGCGGGCGCGGTTGCAATGCTTCTCACCGCCGTAGCGCGCGCTGACGACGCAAGCGACCTAAAAGCCAAGTTCGACGAGTTGCAGAAGCAAATGGAAACGCTGAAGCAGCAGCTCGATCAAGTAAACGCACAGTTAAAGAAGCAACAGGAGGAGCAGGCGAAAGCTGCCGCGGCCGGTGGCGGTGGCGCTGCCCCGTTCCTGAAGAAGAAGGAGGGCGACCCGATCACCTTCATTACGCCAGGGGGCGAGGTGACGCTGTATGGGCACGTCAACCTGTCGATTGACAACACGACCAAGGGTCTTCAAGGCGAAACTTGTTGCGGTGGCGCCAGTCCGCTCGGTCGAGTCGGCTGGATGCCGGCGCTGTCGACCAATCTATCCTACGTCGGTGTGCGGGGCTTCCAGAAGCTGATCGACGACCTGCGCCTCGTCTATCAATTCGAAACACAGATCGATATCACGGCCAGCTCCGGCGTGACGGATACGAACTCGAACAACAGCAACGTCGTGAAGGGAGCGCTGACGACGCGCGACAGCTTTGTTGGGGTGGCCGACAAGGCCTGGGGCTCGGCGAAGGTGGGCAAGACGGACGCGCCCTATAAGAAGTCGACGGCCCGGATGAATCCGTTCAACGGCATGATCGGCGACTACGCGGTGGTGATGGGCAACACGGGTGGCGACAACCGGGTCGAGTTCGGAACGCGGATCGACAAGGCGGTCTGGTACGAGTCGCCCAGCTTCGAAGGCGTGTCTGGCGCCCTGTTGTGGTCGCCCTCGCAGAACCGCTCCCTGGACAACAGCAACATTGCAGCCGGCGAGTCGGACTGCGCCGGCGGCAATGCGCCGGGCAGCGGTGCGCTGCAGCCGGCCTGCAACGACGGTTCGTTCGGGACCGCGTACAGCGCGAGCATCAGCTATGACGCAAAGCCGCTGTATGTCACCGCGGCCTGGGAGTTCCACGACAAGGTCAATCGCATCAGCGACCAGCCGATCCTGCCGCCTCAGCCGGCTGGTGTGCCGATCTATAACCAGGGCTATCCGTTCGACGTCGGCAACGAGACCGCCTGGAAGGTCGGTGTGCAATACGAGCTTCCTACCAAGACTACGATCGGCGCCATCTGGGAAGAGATGCGACGCAACGTTCCCGCGCCGCTTCAGATCCAGAACGAGCGTTCTCGCAACGGCTTCTGGCTGACTGGCACTCAGGGGATCACCGACAAGGACAGCGTCAGCCTTGGCTGGGCGCATGCGTTTGCCACTCCAGGCGATCCGGGCCAGCACAACACCTCCGGGAACCTGGTGGTCGATCCGGCCACCGGCGTGTTCGGCAACCCGAATCCCGACAACTCGGCCAATATGTTCACGGTCGCGCTGAAGCACAAGGTCACCAAGGCCTTCCAGGTGTACTTTGACTGGGCCGAGACCTTGAACCATCCGCTGGCGCACTACGACCTGGGTGCGGGCGGCCGCGGGGTGACGACGGACTGTCACGATGCGACGCAGCTCGCCGCCCCCGATGCCGTCAACGGTGGCTTCAGCGGCGGCGGACCACACTGCTGGGCAGGCGGTCACCTGCAGGGCGTTTCGCTCGGTATGGACTGGGTGTTCTAACCACCGGCTGACCGGAACGCGGCCGGTGCCGCGCTCCAGGGTCGATGTCAGGGCGGACGCCGCAAGGCTCCGCCCTGTTTCATGTGAAGCGGCCGCCCAGCGTCTAGACTGTGGCGCGTGGGGCGACTGGACGGGGAGGGCTCGTGCGAATCGTCATCATTGGCCAGCAGGACTTCGGCAAAGCGGTTCTCGAGGCCTTTCTCGCGCGCGGCGACCAGGTGGCCGGCGTGTTCTGCGCGCCCGAAAAGGAGGGAGCGAAGCCCGACGTGCTGAAGACGGCCGCCCAGGACAAGGGCATTGCCGTCAGTCAGTTCGCGTCGCTGCGCAGCCCGGAGGCGCGCGATGCGATCAAGCGCCTCGACACCGACATCGGCATCATGGCCTACGTACTGCAGTTTGCGCCGCAGGACTTCGTCAACATCCCGCGGCACGGAACGATCCAGTATCACCCGTCGCTGCTGCCCAAATACCGCGGACCCAGCTCGATCAATTGGCCGATCATCCGCGGCGACACCAGAACGGGCCTGTCGATCTTCCGGCCGAACGACGGCCTGGACGAGGGACCGGTGATCCTGCACAAGGAGACTCCGATCGGGCCGGACGATACGCTCGCCAGCGTGTACTTCGACCGGCTGTTCCCGATGGGAGTCGCGTCGATGCTGGAGGCGGCCGATCTGGTCGTGGCCGGAAAGCACCGGGAGACGGTGCAAGACGAGTCGCAGGCTTCGTACGAGGGGTGGTGTCGCAGCGCCGAGGCCAGGATCAACTGGGCGAGCCACGTCGACTTTACCTACAACCTGATACGCGGCTGCAACCCGGCACCCGGAGCCTGGTGCACGTTCAATGGCAAGAAGGTTCAGATCTTCGACGCCCGAAAGCATCTGGTGCGGACCTTCGGCGCGGTCAAGGGCAAGGTCGGCGAGGTGTCCGAAATCGGCTCCGACAGCCTGCGCATCACCTGCCAGGGCGGTCAGATCGAGGTGCTCAAGGCCAAGGGTGAAGATACGAAGAAGCTGTCCGCGCCGGAGCTCGCGCTCGCCATCGGGCTGAAGACCGGCTCGGTGCTTGGCTGAGCGCCAGGCGTTGTTACACTGACACTGCGCTCAAGAGGCGCATGCTCCAAACTCCCCTTCGATCGCGGGGGAGCACACGCGAGCGAGTAATCGACCCTCTCGTGTTTGGGAATCTCAATGAAAATCGCCATCATCGGCGCCGGCGCAGTCGGCGGTTACGTCGGAGTCAGGCTCGCGCTGGCTGGCGATGAAGTGACGTTCGTCGCGCGCGGCGCGAATCTGGCGGCCATTCGCGCGAACGGCATCAAGCTGGTGCTACCCGACGGCTCCGAACAGGTTGCGTCTTCGGTGCGGGCCACGCAGGATTACGCGGCGGCCGGGCCGCACGACGTCGTGATCCTGGCGATGAAGGCGCATCAGGTCGAGGCGGTGGCCGATGAGGTGCCCAAGCTGTTCGGCCGCGATACGGTCGTCGTCACGATGCAGAACGGCATCCCGTATTGGTACTTCCACAAGCATGGGGGCGGGTTGGAAGGCACGTGCGTGACAAGCGTCGATCCGCAGGGGCAGATCCTGAAGAAGATCCCGCCCGAGCGCGTGATCGGCTGTGTCGTATACCCGGCTTCCGAGCTGGTCGCGCCGGGCGTGATCCGATTGATCGAGGGCGACCGCTTTCCGGTCGGTGAGCTGGATGGCAGCACCAGCGCCCGCGTGACGGCCGTGTCCGAATGCTTTGCGCGAGGCGGGTTCAAGGCGCCGGTGCTCGACAACATTCGCGCCGAGATCTGGCTCAAGCTGTGGGGCAACCTGACCTTCAACCCGATCAGCGCGCTGTCGCGCTCTACGCTGTCCGACATCTGCCAGTTTCCGCTCACGCGCGAGCTGGCCGCCGCGATGATGACCGAGGCTCAGCAGATCGCGAACAAGCTGGGAATCACGTTTCGCGTTTCGCTGGAGAAGCGCATCGCCGGCGCGGAGAAGGTCGGCAGGCACAAGACTTCGATGCTGCAGGACGTCGAGGCCAACCGTGATCCGGAGGTCGATGCGCTGGTCGGCTCGGTGGTCGAGCTCGGACACCTGACGCGCACGCCGACGCCGCATATCGGCACCGTCTACGCGCTGACCAAGCTGCTGGCTAGGACGCTCGAAGAAGAGCGCAGCGCGGCGTCGCGCTAAGCGGGCTGCTCGAGTTCGCGCGCCACGGTCCAGGCGATCATCTGGTCGGCCGGCATCGGTCTGGCCAATCCGAATCCCTGCGCCTGGTTGCAGCCGAACTGCCTCAGCAGCGCGATCTGGTCCGGCGTCTCGACCCCCTCGGCAACGACGGTGAGGCCGAGGTTCGCGCCCAGCGCCACCGTGGAGCGCACGATGGCAGCGTTCTTGGAGTCGGCTCGAAGATGATTCACCAGCGATCGATCGATCTTCAGGCAGTCGACCGACAGCTGGGTCAGGTAGGACAGGGCCGAGTAGCCGGTGCCGTAATCGTCGATCGCGATCGCAATGCCCAGTTCGCGCACGCGCGCCAGGACTCGAGCCGCGTGCTGTGGATCCTGCATCAGCGCGCTCTCCGTGATTTCCAGGCTGATCAGGTGCGACGGAACGCGGTGACGCTGCATTGCTGCAGTCAGCAGATCGGGCAGTTCGGATCCGGAAAGATCGCGCGCGGACACGTTGATCGCCACCGGGATCTCGACCGCATCGGCACGCCAGGCTCCGATCTGTGCCATGGCCGCCTCGATCACCCAGCGCGTCACATGCCGTATGAATCCGGTCTGCTCGGCGAACGGGATGAACTCCGACGGCGGAATCGAGCCGCGCACCGGGTGAATCCAGCGCACCAGCGCTTCGGCACCGATCACCTCGTCGGTCCGCAGATCGATCTTGGGCTGGAAATGCAGCGTCAGCTCGTTGCTGTCGATCGCCTGCCGCAACTCGCCAAGTAAGGACAGATGGTGCTGGCGATGGCCGTCGACGCGATGATCGTATTCCTCGAAGCCCTTGTGTTCCCGCTTGGCGACGTACATCGCCACGTCGGCACGCCGCAGCAGCGTCACCGCATCGAGCCCATGCCTCGGGAAGCGGGCAATGCCGATGCTCAGTCCCACGTCCAGGCTCTGGCCATCGACCACGACGGGCGCGTGCATGCACTGCAACAGCTGCCCCGCAACCGATGCCGCTTCGAGGCCCTGATGCGGCGACAGCAGGACCGCGAACTCGTCACCGCCGAGGCGCGATAGAACGTCCTGCTCGCTCAGCGCCACGCGCAAGCGGCTCGCGACCTCCATGATCACGCGATCGCCGGCATGGTGCCCGAGCGTGTCGTTGACGTAGCGGAAGCGGTCCAGGTCCATCAGCAGAACGCTGAACGCCTGGCCGGTCTTGCCGCACGCGAAGATCGCCTGATCGAGCTCCTCGAGGAACTGCACGCGGTTTGGAAGGTCGGTCAGCGAGTCGCGGTAGGCCAGCCTGCGGACCTCCTGCTCGCGCAGCGCGATCGCTTCCTGCATGTGATTGAAGGTGGCCGCGAACGCACCGATCTCGCCGCGGTCCGAGACCGGCACGGGCGATGCGTAGTCGCCATCCTGGATGCGCAGGGCGGCCTGCGCCAGCGATCGGATCGGTCGGGTGATCTTGCGCGCAATCAGGAACGAGCCGGCGACGGTCGCCAGCAGACAGAAAAACGCCAGCAGCCCGAAACTGGCGCGCAGCTGGCTGAACGGCGCGGTTGCCTCGTCCAGGGACTTCTGCAAGACCAGATCGATCGTCCCATGGCCAGCCGGCTGCAGCGAGCGCACCCGGGTTTCGAGCTGCCGGTGCGCCAGCGTCACCGCTTGTTGCGTCCAGGCGGGCGCCCCGTGCAACACCATCCCGGCCAGCTCGGAGCGCGCCTCCGGAGCGAGCGTGGATGAAATGACCGCGCCCGGGCCGTTGTCCGGCACGCCGACAAAGGAGACCTCGAGGCCGGTCAGCGCGCCGAGCTCCTTGGCGGCCGTGTCATCGACGCGGAACCCGATCGCCACGTAGGCGATCGGCTCCGGGGCCGATACCAGAACCATCACGAGCTGATACAGCAGCCCGTCGATCGCCACCGTGGCGGCCGCATGCTCGCTGTCCTGCGCGCGCGTCAGCAGGCTCGAATACTCGAAGCGCCGCGGCTCCTGCGCCGGATGCAGCGAATCGACCAGGACACGACCGTCCAATGACACGACCATCATGGCGGCCGCGCCGACCCGGGTCGCATGGTTGGCCAGCACCGACAGGATCGTGGCGCGATCATTGCTCGCCAGCGCTTCGCGCAGGCCGAAGTCGGCCGCCAGCACGCTGGCCTGTTGCTCGAGCTGCGTGTTGTTCTGCATCCACAGTCGCTCGAACACGCGCTCGCCGACCTCCAGCTGATGGTCGACGGTGGTTTGCACGATCTGGTCGCTGCGCAGATCGATCGAGACGAATACCGCCAGCTGCACCAGCACCAGCAGTGTGACGAAGAACAGGATCATCCGACCCGCGATGCCGTTCGGGTGCAGGATTTTCATTTGGTGTAGTGAAGCGGGTCGAGCGGTGGCTTGTAGTGGGGCTTGCGCGGCGCCACCTCGATCACGAAGCGCAGCGCCTGGGTTTCGCCGGTGACCTTCAAGGCCTGTGGGCCGACTTCGTGGCGCTGGCGTGGATGCCAGATGCGAGCCTCGTACTCACCATCTTCGACGGCGTCGATCTGGATGTCGCCGCTGGCGTCGCTCTTGCCGAACCAGGGGGTATCGACCACGAAGACATAGCCCAGCATCCAGTCGTGCACGTTGCAGCCCATCGTCACGACGCCCGCAGTGTCAAAGACGATCGGATCGGGAGCCTCGCCGGCGTACAGCTTGATCTCGAATTTCTTGGCCTTCGAGAAGGAGTAGACGTGGTGCCGGATCGGGTCCTTGTTCGGAAACCGAACGGCTGCGCCCGTCTGCACCACGGTCACGTAGGGAACGAACTCCCGGTCCTGCTGCGCGACCGACGCGGGCAGCGGAGGGCGGCCGGTCAGCTTCTGACCTGACGTGGGGAGCAGGTAGACGACCGCGTCCTCGACGGCCTCGCCACGCGGCCCGACGACCTCCACCTGGACGCCGCGTGCAGCGCGGGCCGGCGACGCGCACGCCATAGCGACGAGCGCGAACGCGAAAAGCTGGGCGAGCTGGCGCATGGATACAGCGGTTTGTAACGACGAAGGGATTGCCGGGTCGGCTCGATGCATTTCACGGCACTGCGCAAACGTTATCGAGTTTCAAATCTGGCGATCCGGGAAACTGACCGATTCAATGGCCGCACTTTGCCCACTGTGGGTGATCTTCTCTGGACCGCTGCGGTGTCTGCTTGGCCAGCGCCTGGTCGGTTCGATCGGGCTGGTTGCCTCGCTGCTGGTGGGGTCGAGCGTTTGCGGACAGCAGGTCCAGGTCGACTCGCTGGCCGATGCGATCACCGGGGGCCGTCTTTCGCTCGAGCTGCGTCCCCGTTATACGGACATCTGGGACGCCGGACTGAACGAGCGCGGCCACGCATGGACGATGCGGTCGATCGTCGGCTGGCAAACCGCAACGTTCGACGACTTTCGCGTGGTTGTCGAGGGCATCCACACCGACGTGGTCGACGCGCACCACATCAGCGTCGACTCGTCGCAGTATTACGTCGATCTGCCGTACCCGCTGCTGCCCGATCCGCGCGCGACCGACACCAACCGGGTCTATCTCGAATACGTCGGCTTGCCCGATACGAGCGTGCGGGTGGGCAAGCAGCCGATCCGCCTCGACAACGAGCGCTTCTTCAGTGACGTCGATTTTCGCCAGACCCCGATGCTGTTCAACGGGGTCAGCGCCGCGAACCACAGCGTCCCCGATACCGATGTCATGGTGGCGCTGCTGAATCGGATCCGGACGGTGTTCGCGACCCAGGCCCGTACGAGGATCTGGCTGTTGCGCGTCGCCTACAGCCCGCTGGCGGATCAGTCGATCGCCGCGTACACGGTCGGCCTGAATCAACCGCAGACCAGCTCCGACACGGACCTGGCGGACAACTCGCACGAGGTGTTCGGGCTGCGCGCCGAGGGGAGCGTGGCGACCGGACTAGGCCCGAACGCGCTCTACACAGCCGAGGTGGCGCACCAGCGACACTACGCGGGCGGTGATCCGCTGATCGATGCGAACTACTGGCGCCTGGGCGGCGGGGCGGTCTGGCCGCGCCTGGCCGGGTTCGGAGTGCGGCTCGATCGCGAGGTGAAGACGAGCAACCACGGACAGTACGGCTTCCAGACGCCCTACGAGGATTCCTACGCCTTCAACGGGTGGGCCTTGCAGTTCACCAGCACGCCCAAGACCGGGCTGCAGGACACGTGGCTGTCGGTGCGCGCTCAGCCGGGCCGTTTTGCACTGGTGGCAGAGGCGCATCACTTCGGCGCCACCTACGGCAACACCGATTACGGCAATGAGCTGGACCTGCGTGCCACCTACGCGCTGACGGACAGCCTGTCGCTGAAGCTGCAGCATGCGCGCTTCCGCAGCAGTGACGAGGCGGACGAGCTCGAGAACGTCACCAAGACCTGGCTGTCGCTGACGTACGACTACTAAGGCTGGATGGCCGCCAGGCTCACCCACGGCGCGACCGCGAACGGGAGTTCGCCTCGATCCGAGGAGTGACTATAATGACTATCTTGACCTTCTCCCTCGGAGCATTCCGCCATGAACGCCGATACGTGGTCCGTCGCCGAAGCGAAGGCAAGGTTCAGCGAGGTCATTGACAGAGCGCGGTCGGATGGGCCGCAAACGGTCACAAGAAACGGGCGCACGGCCGTGGTGATCGTCGCGGCCGAGGAATGGGAACGAAAGACGAAGCGCGTCGGCAACCTGGCGGAATTTTTCGCAAACTCCCCGCTGCGGGGATCAGGGTTGAAAGCCCGGCGCGTCGGGGGCCGCCCGCGCAAGATCGAGCTGTGAGTTTTCTGCTCGACACGAACGTGGTGTCGGAGTGGGTAAGGCCACGTCCCAATGCCGGTGTCGTTGCCTGGCTGGCGCAGGTTGACGAGGACCGCGTGTTCATCAGCGTCATTACGCTGGCCGAACTGCGTTACGGGATCGAGCGCTTGGCGGCCGGCAATCGACGAAAACGCCTCGACCAGTGGCTGCGGAACGAACTGCCGCCGCGCTTCGAGGGACGAGTCCTGCCGGTCGATCAGGCGATTGCCGATGTTTGGGGGAAGGTCGTGGCGCGCAGCGAGGCCGCAGGGCGGCCGATCAGTGTCACGGACGCCTTCATCGCGGCAACGGTCGAGGTTCACAACCTGACACTGGTCACGCGCAATGCTTCCGACTTCGAGCCGACGTTGAAAAGTGTCGTGAACCCGTGGACTGAAGGCTGACGTGGTTTGCGCCCCAAAAATTAGCGACGCGTTGAGGATGCCCGTGAGGGCGCCGCGATACCTGGGGCGCAACGTTTCCCTAGCGGAAGTCGTGGCTGTCGACGACCAGCCCACCCAGAAGCGCTGAATGGTCGACCAGGCGTGCTGCGATCACGTGGATCACCGCGCTGTCGGGTGCATCGACGCGCTCGATGTGGCCGTAAACGGTCAGCAGCGTCGAGCCGAGCAGTTCCCGGCGGAACTGTTCGGCCGTGGCGCGCCACACCACCACGTTGATCCAGCCGGTCTCGTCCTCCAGCGTGACGAAGGTGACTCCGCTCGCGGTCCCTGGCCGCTGGCGACAGGTGACGATGCCCGTGGTCCACACTCTTTGCTGGTGGCGTCCTTCGGCGATGCGCCGGGCGGTCCACAGCTGCATCCGATCGAGTTGCTCGCGCAATGGCGCCAGCGGGTGACGGCGCAACGTCAGGCCCGTTGCTTCGTAATCGGCCACGATGTCCTGGCCTTCGGTTGGAGCCAGCAGCTCGATCTGGCGTTCTGCCACCGGCAGCGCGGAGGTCAGCGGCGCCTGGCGGGGCGCTGCGCGATCCAGTCCCAGAACGCCCCACAGCGCCTGACGCCGGTGTCCGGCCAGCCGCGACAGTGCATCGGCCGCGGCCAGCCGCGCCATGTCGCCGCGGTCGAGCTGCGCCCGATGTGCCAGGTCGCGCACGTCGGAAAAACGCGCGCACCGCCGCGCCTCGACGATCCGCCGCCCGGCTTCCTCACTTAAGCCACTGACCTGCATTAGGCCGAGCCGCACGGCGGGCTGGCCCTCACCCCCTCCCCTCTCCCGCTGCGCGGGCGAGGGGCGATCGAGCGCCGCTCGGCTGTGTGTCAACGCTGAAGGGGCGGCGACTGATCGCCCCTCGCCCGCGCAGCGGGAGAGGGGAGGGGGTGAGGGTTCCAACCTGCAATACCAATCGCTCGTGGTCACGCACACCGGCCGCACCATGACACCATGGTTGATCGCATCGCGCACGATCTGCGCGGGCGCGTAAAAGCCGAGCGGTTGCGAATCGAGCAGCGCGGCACAAAATGCGGCCGGCTCGTGGCATTTGAGCCAGGAGGAGACATACACCAGCAGCGCGAAGCTCGCTGCGTGGCTCTCCGGGAAGCCGTACTCACCGAACCCCTGGATCTGCCGGAAGATCTGCTCGGCGTACTCGCTGGTGTAACCGCGCGCCAGCATCCCGGCGATCAGCCGGTCGCGAAACGGTCCCAGCCCGCCCTTGCGCTTCCACGCCGCCATCGCGCGCCGCAGCCGATCGGCTTCGCCGGGAGTGAAGCCGGCCGCCACCACGGCCAGCTGCATCACCTGCTCCTGGAAAATCGAAACGCCCAGCGTGCGCTCGAGCACGCTCTTGACAGCCTCGGACGGATAGGTGACCGGCTCCAGCTTCTGGCGCCGCCGCAGATAGGGGTGCACCATGCCACCCTGGATCGGGCCCGGCCGCACGATCGCCGTCTCGATCACCAGGTCGTAGAAGCATTCCGGGTGCAGCCTCGGCAGCATATTCATCTGCGCGCGCGACTCGACCTGGAATACGCCCAGCGAATCGCCGCGGCACAGCATCCGGTACACGGCCGGGTCCTCGGAGGGGATGTCCTGCATCCGCAACGTCGACCCCCTGAGCGAGTTCAGGTGATCCAAGGCCCGCCGCACGCAGCTGAGCATGCCGAGCGCCAGCACATCGACCTTCAACAGTCCGAGCGCATCCAGGTCGTCCTTGTCCCACTGGATCACGGTGCGGTCGGCCATCGCAGCGTTTTCGATCGGTACCAGCCGTGAAAGCGCATCGCGCGCGATGACGAAACCGCCGCTGTGCTGCGACAGATGGCGCGGAAAGCCGATCAGCGTGTGCGCCAGTTCGACGATCTGTGTGATGACGGGGTTGTCGGCGTCGAAGCCGGCCTGCGCCAGCAGCTCCGGCCGGATCCGACTGCCGTCCCACCACGACATGCTCTTGGCCAGCCGGTCGACCTGATCGAGCGAAAGGCCCAGCGCCTTGCCAAGATCGCGCAAAGCACCGCGCGGCCGATACGTGTGCAGCGCCGCGGTCAGCGCAGCACGGTGGCGGCCGTATTTTGCATAGACATACTGCATCACCTCTTCGCGCCGCTGATGCTCGAAATCGACGTCGATGTCCGGCGGCTCGTTGCGCTCGCGACTGACGAAGCGCTCGAACAACACGCTCATCCGATCCGGATCGACTTCGGTGATGCCCAGGCAGTAGCACACCGCCGAATTGGCCGCCGAGCCGCGACCCTGGCACAGGATGTGTCGCTCGCGAGCGAAGCGCACTATGTCGTACACCGTCAGGAAGTACGACTCGTAATGCAGGTCGCCGATCAGCGCGAGCTCGTGCTCGATCAGCGAGCGCACCTTGTCCGGCACTCCGTTCGGATAGCGCACGGCCGCGCCTTCCCAGGTCGCCTTGCGCAGATAGGTGGCCGGGGTCTGGCCGCTGGGGACGATCTCGTCGGGATACTCGTAACGCAGCTCGTCGAGCGAAAAGCGGCAGCGCTCGGCGATCGCCAGCGTCTGTGCCAGCAGCTGCGCCGGATAAATGCGACCGAGCCGGTACAGCGGTCGCAGGTACCGCTCGGCGTTGGGCGCCAGCTCGCGGCCGCATTGCGCAAGCGGCCTGCGCAGCCGCACCGCCGTCAGTGCATCCTGCAATTTCTTGCGGCCTCGCACATGCATGTGCACTGCACCGGCCGCAACCAGCGGCAGCCCGGTGCCCGCGCTGACTCGCTGCAAGGCGGCCAGCCAGGCCGCATCGTCCGGGCCGCGAATCAGTTCGCAGGCGATCCAGGTGCGAGCGGGCAGCAGCTGATGCAGCCAGCGCGCGTCGCGCTCGATTCTGTGCAGATCGGCACCGGATGGTCGCGGTCGCCGCTTGCCCTCCTTCGCCCCTTCCGGGGCTTCGGAGGGCCTGCCCTCCGACGCGCGTTCACCCTCCGAAGCCCGCAGTGCGAAGGAGGGCAGCGCGTAGGAGGGCACCAGCAGCGCCAGCGTGTCTTGCAGCAGGTGGGCGTGAGCCGTCAGATCGTCTGCGGTGAGCCGATATTCGCCCTTGGGGGCGGCACGCCGCGCCAGCGTGATTAACTCCGACAGGTTGCCGTATCCGGCGCGTGTCTGTGCCAGCAGCACCAGGTGAGGGCCATCGGCCAGCCGGATCTCGGTGCCGTGGATCAGGCGGAACTCTGGCTCCCTCACCCCCGGCCCCTCTCCCGCAAGCGGGAGAGGGGAGCTCTCGGACCTGTTCCTCTGTCCGCCAGTGACTGTTGACATTGGCTGGGGGAGCACGAGGGGGCCGGCCCAGCCCCCCCGTTCTCCTCCTTCTGCCTCTTCCGGCCGCAGGCCGGAAGAGGGGTCGGGGGTGAGGGCGCGCAGTGCCAGGTGGGCTCGTACGGATCCGGCGAACGAGCACTCGTCGGTGATGGCCAGCCCCGTATACCCCAGCGCGAGCGCGCGTTCGACCAGCTCTTCCGGATGCGAGGCGCCACGCAGGAAGCTGAAATTGGAAGTGCAATGCAGTTCGGCGTAAGACGGCTGCATAAGACGGCTGCATCGGGGTAGGCCGAAGAATACTGAATAAATATACAGTATCCGCAACAATGTGCGAACTTGGCTGAGGTACGCTGCCATCGTGAGCACTCTGGATGCCGACGCTATCTCGAGCAGCTTGCGTCGCTTGACGATGGCGGCCCTGCTGATCGTCTCGGGCCGGTCCGAATGTGATTCGCCGACCGTTGCCGAGGAGGCGGCCGCAGCGCAATCCGCGCGCGACGGCTGTCAATCCGTGGTCTTCGTGGACTGCCCGCTCGCTCGACGGCAGCCAACTGCGGCCGCCAGCCCGCTCAGGGCCACGAGGCAAAGCCTGGATGCGCGCAGACTAAGACAGGGACCGGGGCAGACAGCGCCGAATGCGATCGAAATTACGGCCGAACGCCCGACCGAACCGCCGCCCGACCCGTGGGAAGCCTTTGGCCAATCGGTGTCGGGCACAGCGACCCCAGACTGCCTCGCGCCCTCCGTGCAGGGCGGGCTGCTCAGGTTGCCGTATCTCTTGCACCAGGCGGTCGTAGGAAAGTGCCAGTGACCCGATGCGAGCGGTTCACCTGACGGCGATCGGCTGGCTGGTGGCAGCGCTCGCGCCGGCTCGCGCGGACCAGTGGAGCGTCGAGAAGGCCGGGTTCAACCTGTATCGGATCACCGGACAGACGATTCAGGGCCAGAGCGTGTTCATTCGCACCGACGGCTGCGATGAGGCTCCGGACAAAGGCGTGGTGAATGTTCAGAAAGACGGAAGCACACGGCGGCTGACGTTCAGCGGCTCGGGTGCGAGTTGCGCGGTGCGCGATTTCCTGGTGCCGGTCGAGATTCAGGGGGACCGATACAGTGTGCGCCTGACGCGCGACCAGAGCAGCAATTGGTATCGAGTCACTGACGGCGACCTGTACCTGAAGACGGCCGCCTGCGTCAGTCGATCGATATCGGAGTCGGCCATGCTGGACTTGAGGCGCGACGGGACGGGCTGGGCCTATTTCGCCGACGGCCGCAAGTGCGTCGTCGAGCACGCATTCCGGCCCTTCAATCCGTAGTTAGAACGGCCCGCCGGCTTTGCGCAAACGATCGGGCAGTCCGTCGTGCGGCCCCATCGGACGCTCGGGCCAATCGCTCCAATGGCGGTCGCCGAGCTGCGCTTTGCGCGCCGGATGCATCGGGTAGTGAAGTCGATCGTCGTTACGGTCCCGGTCGCCGACCACCAGCAGCCGCACGTCCGAGTCGGTGTTGTTGATGAAGGTATGTGAAAGTCCGGTCCCGGCGGGAAATCCGACGCCATCGCCCGGAGCCAGGCGGAACAGTTCGCCGTCCAGCCACACATCGGGCGTGCCCTCGATCACGTAGACGAACTCGTCTTCCGTGCTCTCGCAGTGCGGCCACGAGGTGCGACGGTCCGGGCGCAGCAGCTCATGGTGGATGCCGAGCCGGGCAAAGCCGAAGTGACGGCCGAACGCGGACCCGATCGCCAGCAGTTCCTGGCTGTCCGGGTAATGCCGGTCGTCGGCTCCCTGGATTTCCTTCCAATGCTTGATGCAGTCGGGCCGGGTCATCGTTTCCTCGCGAATCGATTTGGGCGGGTACGTCTGGATGTCTGCATTCAAAACGGTCCTCCCGCTTTGCGCAGACGGTCTGGCAGTCCGTCGTGCGGCCCCAGCGGTCGCGGCGCCAGGTCGCTCCAGTGTTCCGCGCCGATCTGGGCGTTGCGGGCGGGGTGCAGCGGGTAGTGGAATCGATTGTCGTCGCGTTTGCGATCGCCAACCACCAGCAGCCGCACGTCCGAATCGGTGTTGTTGATGAAGGTATGTGAAAGGCCAGTGCCTGCCGCAAATCCGACGCCATCGCCGGGCGCCAGCCGGACCAGATGACCGTCCAGCCAGACGTCGGGCGTCCCCTCGATCACGAAAATGAACTCATCTTCGGTTTCCTCGCAATGGGGCCACGAGGTGCGCCGGCCGGGCGGAACCAACTCGTGATGGATGCCGAGCCGCGCGAAGCCAAAGTGGCGCCCGAACGGCGAGCCGATCGACAGCAGCTCGCGGCTGTCCGGGTAGGTCGCGTTGTCGGGCTCTTGGATTTCCTTCCAATGCTTGATGCAATCGGGTCGGGTCATCGCGCTTCCTCGAGGGCAGGTTTTGAAATAGGTTCCCAGTCAAACATCGATGACCGCTTCGAGGTGGTAGCCATCGGGATCGACGACAAAGGCCGCGTAGTAGTGCGGTCCGTACTGAAGGCGCAGTCCCGGCGCACCGACGTCACGGGCGCCGAGCGACAGGGCTGCGCGGTGAAATGCGTCGACCGCCCGGCGGGCCGGAGCGGTAAATGCAAGGTGAAAACCGGGCCCTGGGACCGGGACGCGGCTGCTGCGGAATTTGATCGCAAACTGGTCGCCGCGGCCGGGGATTCCGTATCCCACTGCGGTGTCATTGGTCCACACGCGCGCGTAACCGAGAGCTTGCAGGATCGCATCGTAGAACACGATGGCGCGATTCAGATCCGCCACTGCGAAGGATATGTGATGCAGCATGTGGGCTCCCTCGATGATCAGCAGAAAAATCCGTGCAGATACCATCCGCGCGGTTGCTTCAACTCACGGTATATCCACAGCGTCTGTCCGCGCCGATTGCGTGCTACGAAATAGTCGCGATGCACGGTTGGGCGATGCGGGTCGCCGAAGTCCCACCAGCCGGCCTCGATCCGTTCCGGGCCGGCAATCAACATCAGTTGGCCGCGATAACCCGGCTGCTCGTCCTGCTGGGGTAGCGGCTGCGGCGCGGGCAGGATCACCAGCGGACGCTGCTCGGATGGCAGTGCTGGGACCCGTGAGCCAGCGCGCTCTGCAGCCAGCGGCACGATCCGGATCGCATGCTCGGGCCGGTGGTCGTCGACCGATTGCAATTGAAAAACGCGCTCGGAACCGAGTCGGGCATGCAAGGTCTCGGCCAATTGCAGCCAGTCCAGCCCATCGCGAACACCGTCTTGCGATGGCGGCAGAAGACTCGCATTCAAGGCTTGAAACGGCGCCAGGCGCTCCACCGCAAGCGACAGTTCGACAGCAGGCTCGGGCAGGCTGACTCGGGTCAGCCGCTCGGCCAGCAGCTTCGCCAGCCGTCCGGCATCGCGCTCCGGTGCGGCCAACGCCAGCGCGATTTGGGTTGCGGTCACCGCCTGTACCCCGCGCGGGTTATGGTGCGCGGTGAACATCAGCTCGGTTGCGCCTGCATCGTGGCCGCGCAGAAAACCCTCGAGCGAGCGCAGCAGCCGATGTGCCGGAAACATCAACTGCCCGGTCTGGGTTACATCGGCCGGCAACTCGATGCGGGCGGCGAATCGCGCCGGGGGCGAGAACGCCGGTTGCGGATCAGGCCGCAGGCCGAGCGCTCGATCCAGGTGATCGAGCCGGTTCGCGCCGAAGCGCCGCGCGAATGCATCGCGCGGCAGTCCGAGCAGATGGCCGATCGTGGCCAGCCCGAGCGCGTGCAGCGCGTGGGTCGTGTCCGCATCCCATTCGAGCATCGGGAGCGGTAAAGGTGCCAGGGCTGGCTGCAATTGCTCGTGGGTCTGTGCATCGCGTGCTGCCAGCCCGCTGGCGCGTGCGGTACCGATCAGCCAGGCTGCGGCCGCAGTGGTGGCGTGGCCGAAGGCGGCGCGGTACCCGAGGCTTCCGAGCCCGCGCCGAATGCACCGATGCAGCTCGGAGCGACCGCCGAACAGGCGTTCGCTGCCGCCGGTTTCCAGCACCAGGCCGCTGGAGGTGCCGGTAGCCTGCCCGCCGTAGCTGCGCAGTAGCGTAGGCGGGCGGATCGTTACTTGAGCACTGAATTGGTAAGCCCAGCAGGCCAGTTCGTGCAGCGCGTCGTGTTCACGATTGGGATTGCGCGGCACCACCGTCAAGGTGCGCGCCAGGGCCTGAGCGGCCGCGAGTTTCATCGCCGGCGCGATGCCAGCGGCGCGGGCCGCATGGTTGCAAAACGCAATCAGCGGCCGCTCGCGCGGCCCCTCGGTGATGGCCAGCGGCCCGGCCCACGGCATCGCCCTCGCAGCCAATTGCAGCGGCAGCGCGGGCAGGCATAAAGCTAGGTAGAAAAGACCCGAGCGGCGGGAAGAGAACGAGGGGGCTAGGCTGGCCCCCTCGTGCTCCCCCGGCCAATGTGGAGCAGGGCAGAGGGGAGGCTGGTTGTCCTTGGTAATGGAAGCCACTTCCAAACGGCCGCATAGCAGCTTTTCAACAGCCTGCTCCAGCGCCAGCCAGAGCTGCTTCAAACCGCCACGGCTTTACCGGCGAGGGAGTGGGTCCGGCGAACGATGCCCTGTTCCGGTCCCACGGATGCACCTGCAGTGCGACCGGCTCGATCAGCGGCCGGCCGCGTCGCTTCAGGATTTTGATGGCCAGCGCCTGGTGCGGTTCGCGGTTGCGGTTCAGTTGCAGGCGCAGCACCGCGGGCGAAGGTGCGTCGGCACAACGCGACGGACGCATCACGAACACCAAGGCACGATGCCGCTGCGCCAGCAGGTGCAGGCGGCGCAGTGCGCGAAAATCAGCCGAGGCACCGCAACTCGGGAGCCAGCCGATCAGCGCACCGAGGTGCGCAGCACGCAGGGACTGCTCGACCGCCCACCAGGCTTCGCGCGCCACAGCGGGCCTGACGAAGATGCTGCAGGAGGGATCGATGCCTGCCTCGGCCAATGCCGGCGGATACGGCAAGGCCTGTTGCGACAGGTCATTTGCCGCGGAGTCGCGCTCGCACGGCAGGATCCAGACACAAGTGCGGCCGGCGCGAACCTGTGCGGCCAAAGCAGGGGCCAGCAGGCTCAATTCACCGATGCCCGGATCGTCGTACAGCAGTTCGATCAGTTGACCCTGTGGCCAGCCGCCACCGGGCAATTCGGCATCCAGCGCGGCGAAGCCGCTGGGCGCGCATTCGGCAGATGTGGCCACGAGCGCTGGATCATCGGCATGCCAGAGCAGGAATTTCCCCTCTCCCGCCTTCGCCCTGCGGGCTTCGGCGGGCTTGCCCGCTGTAGCTCGCGCAGCGAGCGGAGGCGGGAGAGGGGTAGGGGTGGGGGTCGAAGCGCGCCGACCCTCATCCTGTCCTTCTCCCGCAAGCGGGAGAAGGAACCTGCTGCGCTCCATTTCAGTACTTCTCTCTACAGGGACGCTCGGATTACGCCGACCGCCAGCCCTTCGATCGCAAGCGCTTCACGCTTCAGATCGACCACGATGGGCGCGTAGTCCGGGTTCTCGGCGATCAACTCGACCCGCGTGCCCTTGAGCCGGAACCGTTTGACGGTCACTTCATCGCCCAGTCGTGCGATGACGATCTGGCCGTTCAAGGCCTGCTGCTGGCGATGCACTGCCAGCCAGTCGCCGTCCAGGATGCCGGCGTCGCGCATACTCATGCCGCGCACTTCGAGCAGGTAGTCGGCCCGCGGTTTGAACAGGGCCGCATCGACAACCGGGTGTTTGAGCACGTT
>Ga0210394_10001541_pt1 | contig 36283 bp, 35 predicted proteins | sample IncBWC12MmetaG_FD_160121 | JGI IMG/M metagenome (GOLD analysis project Ga0210394, IMG submission 160121) | Forest soil microbial communities from Barre Woods Harvard Forest LTER site, Petersham, Massachusetts, United States - Inc-BW-C-12-M | ecosystem: Environmental > Terrestrial > Soil >... | reverse complement strand
ACCTTGTTGTCCGCGTGTTGCACCGCCCAAATCGCCAGCCCCAGCAAATCCACGCCACTGGCACTGGCGATGTCTTCGCCCGCCGGAGTCTGGACCGTTCCCGGCGGTGCGGGCAGCGTCATAATCCCCGGCGGCGCAATCGGAGTCGGCGCGTTGTCTCTCGGTTTGCCTTTCAATTCCGAGCGTGTGGTGGATAGCCCCACGCTGTAGATCGTCACGTTCGCGAGCTGCGCCTTTCGCAGTACCTCGCCGAGCTTTGCTTCGCTCCCCACATCCACGGATTCGGACATAATCAGCAGCACGCGCCGCCGGCCAGGATTCTCCGCTGTCGGCTGCGGCATGCGTCCGCTCAGCATATCGACGCCCACCGCCATCGCATCATATAGTCTCGAGCCGGAAGTTCCAGACTGCAGCTTCGTCACGGCATTCTCAATCGAATCGCCATCCGACGTGAAATCCTGCAGCTTGTCGACAGCATCGTTGAAGCCCACCACCGCCGCCTCGCCTTCCGGCCCCATCACCGTCTGCGTAAAAAGTATCCCTGTCTTGCGCATCTGCGGCAGCAGCGGATCGATGCGCGTGCTAGTTTCAATCAAAATCACCATGGAAACCGGATCGCCTCCGAGATCGAAATGCAGAATCTTCTGCTCCACGCCGTTATCCGTGATGCGAAAATCCGTGGCGTCCAAATCGTGCACCATGTCGCCCTTGGCATTGCGCACAGTTACCGGCATGTTCACCAGCGAAACTTGCACCTTTACTTTGGCCTGGGCGTTCGGCGGAGCTTGCTGAATCGGCTGGCCCGGCCGCGGCGCCATCGGCCCTTCAGGAGCCTGCCCTCGCGACGCACCGGCCGCCCCAAGCAACGCCCCAAGCAGAACCACGAGCGGCAACGCATGTTTAGGTGAGGCGTGCTTCATTCCGTCTCTCCGCTAGAAATAGCCCGTTCCCGCAGTGTACTCAATTCGACGCACCCTCGCCGGAAGACGTTGCCGCGAGCCTCCCCGATTCCTACAATGATTGTTTGCATCTTTCGGAGAGAACAGCCCATGTCCGCAGGTCAGCCCAAGCTCAAGCCCCAGCACGCGCCAAAAGCGCCCCATGAAGATCACCGGTTTCTGGAAAGTACCCCAGCGCGGCCTCTACGCATTCTGGCGGAGTATCTCCATCCCCTCGTCCAGCTCAAGCGAGAGGGCATCGCCGACACCATCGTCATGTTTGGCTCGGCGCGCATCGAATCTCACGAAACGGCGCAAGCGCGCGTCACGCGCCTGAAAAAAGAAAACGTCCGAAAACTATCTCCCGCGGCGGTAACCAGACACCGCAGCGAAGTGCGCCGCGCTAAAAGCCTTCTCGAAATGTCCCGTTATTACGAGGAGGCGCGTCAACTCTCGCACAAGATCACCTCCTGGTCCCTCACGCTCGGACCGAAACCTCGTCGCTTCGTCATTTGCTCCGGCGGTGGTCCCGGCATCATGGAAGCCGCCAACCGCGGCGCCAGCGAAGCCGGCGGCAAGTCCATCGGCCTTTCCATCGAGCTGCCCCACGAGCAGTTCGCCAACGCTTACATCAGCCCCGAGCTCAGCTTCAATTTTCACTATTTCTTCATGCGCAAACTCTGGTTCGCGCAAATCGCCAAAGCTCTCGTCGTTTTTCCCGGCGGCTTCGGCACCATGGACGAGCTTTGGGAAATGCTCACGCTTCTGCAAACCGGAAAGCTCGCCAAGCACAACATCATCCTCATCTACGGCCGCAAATACTGGGACAAAGTGTTGAACTGGAAGGCCATGGTGAATTGGGGCACGATCAACGAAGACGAATACAAAATGCTGCAGTTTGCTGACAGCGTTGACGAAGCCTTCGACCACATCCGCGCCGGCCTCGAGAAATACCACATGGAAGTCGATCCCTTCTTGCAGGCTTACTGAGCGGCGAATTCGCTTTCTTCCACTACAATTTCCTCCTCCCTTCGCTAAGGTTTTTACCCGATGGGATGCACAACGCGCGTTGATTACGCTTGGTCAGTTCGAGGGAGGAAAAACAAAATGCAATTTCGCTGGAAATTTCCGTTGTTCGGCAAATCGCTGTTGGCCGGAACCATTCTTGCTGGTGCGCTGACACTCTACAGCACGCCACAATTGCGGGCGGAAGACTGTCGGGATCGCATCGTTCACGCCGATCACGATTTACACGAAGCTGCCGCGAAGCACGGCTGGGACAGTCCCCAAGCCGCAAAGGCGCGCGAACGCCTGAATTCCGCCCGCGCGTGGTGCTGGGATCGTGGTCATCGCTGGTGGGACGAAGATGCCAAGGCGTGGCGTACCGAGCGGTGGGACGATCACGACCACGATCATCCGCCACATTGATTTATAAACCTGTCTAGGAGCGCAGCAATCTCTGCTGCGCTCTTTTTTGTTACTACAACCTTCTATCGTTCTCCCATGGCGCACCCGCGTCGCGCGCAACATTTGGGGTGCGCGAGTGTTCCATAGAATATAGGGCGCAACCCGAGACCAGTCCTGGAGACGCCCGGGAGGACGCAATGTTCAGCAACATTTTGAAATCCATGTTTGGCAAGGCAGTACTGGCAGCCGTCGTATTGGGTGGCGCTCTATCTTTTGCTGGCGCGCCTAATGCGCAGGCCGCCGAGCGGATCGTCCGCCGTGAAGTCATTGTCCATCGCGAGTTTTACGGCCCGCGCTTCGACCACCGCTTCGAACGGCGCCCAGTGTTTGTCCGCGGCTACTATGACCGCTTCGGCTGCTGGCACCGCTACTAAATTTCAGTAAATCGCAAAAATAAAAACGGGGCGCAATCTAATGCGCCCCGTTTCGATTTTCAACTTTTTGCCAATTTCAAATCTTCGAACGAATTAATTCTTTGAAGCCGCCGCCAATTCATCAGAGAAAACCGCTTCAAATCGCCGCTCTTCGTCCTGGTCGTGCAGCAGCACCACCGGAACCACGCGCAACGATCTCTTGCAGGAATGGCACTGCGTCACTTCGCCTTGCAAATCCTGCAGAAAGCCGTCCGTGAAGTGATATAGCATCCGCTCGCGTCTGGCATTTTTCTCATCCCGCGCACCGCAGTACGGACACACAAATTCAACCTTGTCCTGCTGCGGATCGCGGTCTAGAGCAGCCCAACCCGTGCGGCGCACGCCTATTGTCTCGACATTACGCCCATCCATCGGGATAACCCTCCTTCAGATCCACGTCCACAATGCATGGGATGCGCCAGAGGGCGTTTTCGGTTCATGTAAATAAACGCCCTATAATCAATAAGATGCAGTTATCCGTCGGCACTCCGGCATCCGTTCCATGTCCTCCATTTGCGATACCGCTTCACGATCCTCGGAGAAGCGCGCGGATTCTTCGCAAGCTTCTATGACAAATCTATCGGCTGCTGCGTCCTCCGCTGGGCAGCGGGTCAGTTTCCGATTACCCGTGCCAGCTCAACTGGTCGGTGCAACTTATCGGGTGTTGGAGAGCTAAAAAAGTTTCAATCAGACTTAAATGTAATGTGAATTGACCAGATTGCTGATGCCCGCCCGAGGAATTTCAGAATTTGCACCCCACCGACTGTCGTTCGGGGCCCGGGCAGCGGTTCGAGGAAGGAACAGGACTGCCTAGATCAACTTCAGCAGGGCCTTCAGAATCGCAGCCAACATCGTCTCAAATTCATGGAGCGAAGCGAAGCCTTCCATCAACTGCTGCGTGATGATGAAGAAGAAGGCATAGAAAGAACTCGGAGCTCGATCGAGCCAGCGCAGAGCTTCATAGGTCACAGCCTTCCGAAAGGTAGGAACTCTTGATGAAGACGCTACGGCTATACCGATCAGGGCACCCGCGAGGATATCTGTCGGATAATGAACTCCCAAATAGATCCGTGCGACACAAAGAGTGAGTGAAACATACACGTATAGGAAGATGCCAAGACGCCGAGAAACGAACAGCAGAGTTGTCGCGAGCAAAAACCACTCGATGGCGTGGTCACTCGGAAATGAACTCCACCCGATCAGCCTATTGGGGTCCATCCCATACGGCAACTGAAAGTGAAGCGTGGGATTGTGCAGGGGCCTCTCCCTGAACGGGAGTATGAAGGCGAGCGGTCTTATAACGATCCAGGTCAAGAAGGAGACAATAATCCCGTGAAGGAGAAGCTCGCGATTCCGAGATTGGTCTTCTCCTTTCTTGAACCAAACCCATCAAAAAGCCATGAATATCGGCGCAGTCGCCAACGGATTGGAATCGATAAAGCAAAAGAGGGTATCCAAGGTCCAGGAGCGTCGAGCGAAGCGATTGAGGAAGGAAAGAATCGAATCATCGAAAGAATTTACACTCTGGCTGAGAGTTCCCAACAGGTGGGCCGGCTTTTGGGGAAACACAATGGAGCCGATTGCGAAGGAAATAAGAACGAGTGCCGGGATCACCCACGATAAGTTCGGTATGGGTTTCAGGGTTTCATTGATCCGTGCCATAAGGCCTCTCGTGTTTCTGAGTGGCTGCTTCCTGTCTGCCCCCATTGTGGGTGACCTGCAGTACAAGGAACGCAGCTCCGGATTTGAAACTCCGTCTCATGTATCGGCAAGTTCACTGCTCACAGAAACCGTACAAAGCCTTCCCACTTTCCCCCTAGGATCTGACGGTAGTCTGGCACTCCACAATAGACTCGCAGTACTTTGACGCGGAATTGATACCTATCCCTATTCAGCGCCGTCTATTGCCCGGTAAACGCGGCTGCCAGAAACTGACCCACTACCCTCCGCTGCAGCCGCTTGCGAACTAACAGCCAGCGTTTGCTGGTGCGCTCGGGAACTTGTCCATCTCACTGGTGTCCAATGTTATGAGGACGCGCGCACCTCACATCCCTGCGAGCGCGGCGCCGGTCTCCTGCGGTATTTGAGCAACCCACAGGAAGCCGGCGTCGCAAAAACTCCAGTTCTAACTCGCAGAACTTTTTTGTGGAGGTGTGTGATGACTATCGAACCCGAGCCTCATTCGCAAAATGATTTTGGTTCTCTTCAGGGCTGTTTCGTCGAAGGTAGCCCTGAACAACGTGCCCGCGAGCGCCGCATCCGCCGCCGCGCGCTGGTCATTTCCGTCGCCGCGCAAGCCGCGATTGTAACGGCGATCATCCTCGTTCCTCTGTTCGGAAAACCGGAGCGCATCGCCCAGGCCAGCGTAATGCCGATTCCGCCGTACTTTCACAACAACGCGCCTGAGCGTACGAACACCACAACCCAGCAAACTCCCCAACACAGGCACAACCTTTTCAACAATGCCTTTTCTCCACCGACGCACATCCCCGACCATGTCGATGAGAGCCCTGAACCTCCTTCGTCAGATCCGCCCGGAATTCCCTCAGGGCCTGGGCCAGGCACGCCCTGCGCCGGGTGCATCCCTCTCGATGACAACAGGCATCAGCCACCTCCGCCTCCACCGCCGCGAACGCCAGTGCGTGTCCTCGTCGGTCACCTCGAACCGGCGATGCTGCTCCACCGCGTCGAGCCCATCTATCCCGCACTCGCGCGGCAAATTCATCGCGAAGGCCAAGTGGAAATGCACGCAATCATCTCGACGGACGGCACGATTCAATCGTTGCAAGTCGTAAGCGGCGACGCGCTCTTCCTGCAATCCGCCACCGACGCCGTGAGCCAGTGGCGCTACCGTGCCACCGTTCTCAACGGCCAGCCCGTTGAGAACGAGACGTACATCACCGTGATCTACACGCTGCAGCATTAACTCGGTCTCCTGCAGTGGCGGAATCCTTGTAGGGGCGGGACTTGCCCCGCCCTTCAAGCTGCGAGCTTATACAACCAAAACAAGTCCGTTTTTTCTTAAAGCAGCGGTTCGCCGGAATAGCGCGCAATTGTTTCGCGCGTGGTATCGCGAAGGCGAATTAATTCATGCCAAGCGGAACCTTCGTCGGCTTTTGCCGCCTCGCTCACAACACGCGGATAAATCGGTGGAGACACAGTAATGGTCACGCTGGTCCGCCGTGGCAAGTATGTGCCATCACGCAGAAAATTTCGCGTCCCCGCCAACGAGACCGGAACAACCGGCACGCCCGCATCCACGGCAGCTTTGAAAGCTCCGAGCTGGAACGGCCGCACGCCGTCTTCTCCAGTAAACGTTCCTTCGGGAAACACAAAAATCGATTCTCCCTCGCGCAGCAATTCTTCCATCTCTTCCGATTGCCGCAACCGCGATTCCGGATCGCTGCGGTCAAACTTCGTGTGCCCCATCTTTCGCAAAAACGTCCCGATGAACGGCATTCCGCCGACTTCCATCTTGGCGATGAAGTGATACGGCACGCCAAGCCCCTGCATCAACGCCAGCACATCAAAATAGCTGGTGTGATTCGACGCATAAACTTTCGCCCCGGGCGCATCCACGTATTCTTTGCCGACAACGCGCACTCGGCAGCCGACTAGCGCGAACAAAAGTTTTAGCGCCGCGGAGGTAAACCGCCCTGCTTTGCGATAGTCGCTGATGAAATTCACAATCGTCCAAGTCGGAACGATCCACAGAAAGAAAACAACGCCAAAATACAAGCCGTACAGAATCTCTAAGCCTCGCCGCACGCCGGACCAAATCGCCGCACCAATGGTGCGCGTCGCGCCAGACGCGGCAAGCCGCGCAATTTGCACCCATGCCGGCGCCTTGCCAGCGGACAATTTTCCCGCGAGATAGAGTTGCTTGGTTTCTTCGCGGCGCAATTTTCCGCTCGATGTTTTCGGAATACTTCCCGGCGGGATCAGCTCGACCCGGTCCGGCGGCAAACCCAATCCTTGCGAAACTTGTTCCGTCACCGCCGCCACAATCGTCGCGCGCCGCGCTGCCTCGCGCTCGCGCGATTCCGCCACAACGATCAGCTTCTCGGTTCCCGACGCTTCATCTTTTTGCCCGAACGCCACGATGCAGCCCTTGCGAATTCCTTCCGCGCGCGCCGCCAGCTCCTCCACTTCGTGCGGATAAAGATTTCTTCCACCTTTGATGATGATGTCCTTCACGCGCCCCGTGACGTAGATTTCCCCGTCCGCACGGTACGCGCGATCGCCGGAATTCACCCACGCGAATTCGCCACCGCTCGCCGCAGGCCCCATCGGCAACAGTTTTTCTGTCGCCGCCGCATTTTGGTAATAGCCGCTCGTTGCGGAGGCTCCGCGAAACCACAAGAAACCCTCGGTCCGATCGCTCACTTCCTGGCCGCTCGCATCCACAATGCGCACTTCATGTTTCGGGATCGGCCTGCCGGAAGATACGAACGCGATCGCCGTTGCGTCGTCCGTTCGTGCCGGCACAGCGCGACCCTGCGACGTGAATGTCTCGCGCTCGATACGGTCGACCAGCGGCCCGCGATGCAGCGGCGGAAACGTCACCGCTAGCGACGCTTCCGCGAGGCCGTACACCGGCAATTGTGCCTCGCGTCGAAATCCATACGGCGCAAAACGTTCCGCAAAGCGATCCAGCGTATCGGGATTCACCGGCTCCGCGCCATTCAGCGCCGCGCGCAACTTGCTCAAATCCAGCCCCTGGATATCCTTGTCGGCAATCTTTCGTACGCACAGCTCATAAGCAAAATTCGGAGCCGCGGTAATCGTTCCGCCATACTTCTGAAACGCCTTCAGCCATTTCTCCGGACGCGTGAGAAAGGCGAGCGGCGACATCACTGCGAGCGGCACTCCGAAGTGCAGCAACGTCAGCCATGCGCCTATCAGCCCCATGTCGTGATAAAGAGGAAGCCAACTAACGCCAACATCGCCAGGCCCTAATTCCACGACTTCGCCGATCGCTCGTATGTTCGCCAGCAAATTCGCGTGCGTCAGCACGACTCCCTTGGGATCACCCGTCGACCCGGAAGTGTATTGCAGCAACGCAATGTCGCTCCCTTTCCGTACTCGGCTGCCCGTGAGGTGTAACGGCAAAGCGCCTGGCGAAGGCGGTGGCGCTTTATCCGCGGCGTCGATCAGTTTCTCCGCATCGGCCACTTCTGCGAGCGAATGCACACGTGGTTTCAAGAGCCGCGCCACTGCTTCCGCTTGCCGAAACGTCAGCAGCAAGCAAACTCCTGCATTTTTCAAAATCGCCGACTGCCTCGACGCGTACTCCTCGATGCGATCCGCGCGAAACGGCGGATAAATCGGCACAGGAATCGCTCCCGCCAGCAAAATTCCCGCATACGAAACGAAAAACGCGCGCGACGTCGGCAGCATTAATGCCACACGCCCGCCTGCAGGCACGCCGCGCCGCGCCAACTCCGCCGCACAACGCTGCGCCGCTGCGTAAAGTTCGCCAAACGTAAGCGTCACGCTGCGTTCTTTGCCTTCCGTCTCTTCGGTGATCAAGAGGTGAGTCCGCTCGGCGTCGTGCGTCGCGCGATAGCGCAGCACGTCCAGCAACGTCTCCGACGAAAAAATTCCGGCGTCCGTTGCTTCGCGGCGTAGTTTTTGTGTTGTGATCGCCGCGCGCAGAGCCGAGCCCGCTTCGTCGTCCAGCGTCTCCGCTCCCGGCGCAACTAAGAGGGCCTTTGCCAAATCTTCCGGTGTATTTGCTTCCGCTACAACGCTATCCGCCAGCCGAACGCCAAATGCCGTCTCCAGACGTGCGAGCAATTCCACGCGCTCCAGGCTACCAAGTCCCAGGTCGCGGTCCAGTTGCGACGCACCGTTGAGCATCGGCAAAGCCCCGCGGCTGCCCAATTCCTCGAGCAAGCTACGAATAACTTCGAGTACGCGTTCGCGAACTTCAGACGCGTCGAGTTGTGTTGCAGGGGTGGCCACAGATCACACGATTCGAATGGAGGACGATTTCGCTACCGCCAGAGGCTATCACGCTACGAGTAGAAGCTACGCGCTTTTTACTTTGGTTTGCGTCGCAGCGTAACCGCGTGGCATGAGCGTAGTGGTAAGGTCCACGCCGGAAAGGTCCGCTCCGGTCAAATCCGTTTCTCGGAGAATCGCCACTCCCATATCCGCTCCGGTGAATTTAGCCCCATTCACATTTGCCAGTCTCAAATTCACGTTTCGCAAATGGGCGCGATGAAAAATCGCGTTCGAAAGGTCGCAGCGAAAAAATTCCACTCCACTTGCCTGAGCTTCCGTCAAATCCGCGCCAGGCAAAATCGATTCCGTCATGTCCGTGTTTCGGAGGTCAGCCTTCCGAAGATTCGCCCCAGACAAATCCGCGCCGGGAAGTTTGGCTTTTCGCAAGTCCGACCCCTCAAAATTAGCCCCGCGCAAAATTGCTCCGCTCAAATTGATGCCCTGGAGATCAGCTCGCGAAAGATCCGCGCCGGCCAAATCCGCGCGGGCGCCGCCTTCTTTTCCACGAAAAAACAGCGCGTGCGCTTCCACAATCTCTGTCAACCGTTTGCCGTTGTGTCTAATGCTGTTCGCTTTTCGCAATCCCATGAGGTGCTTTCCACTCCTTGTTCGAATACCTCATTTTACCTGCTCCGCGCCACTCTGACGAGCGCTTCCACGAATTTCCCGTCGCCCAGAGGCCGCTCCGCAAGAACTCCCTCTGGGCGCTGCTGTTTGTGATAGCTTTCTAAAAATGCCCGGTCGCCCGGAATGTGAGCGTTCCATTGAGGTCTAGAAAGATACTCCTTCCCCTGCTGATTGTTCTCCTCGTGGTTAGCTCCATCTCCTCGGCAGGGCCTTCTTCCCAGCTCGCGATAACTCATGCCACCGTCATCGATGGCACCGGCCGCTCGCCTCAAGCTGACCAGACTATTCTGATTGATGCTGGCCGCATCACCGCCGTCGGCGCAGCAGCAACAGTCAAAGTCCCCAAAACCGCGCGCACCATCGATGCCTCCGGGAAGTTCCTGCTACCCGGCTTCTGGGACATGCACGTACATCTCGCTGGCATCAATGCCGATCCTCCCTGGAGCAAGCAAGTCCTTCTCCCGCTGCTTCTCGCCAATGGCATCACCGGTGTGCGCGACATGGGCGGCGACTTGGACGCTCTCCTCTCCTGGCAGCGCGACATCGAGTCTGGCGCGCTCCTCGGTCCACATATCGTGGCCTCCGGCCCATTTCTTGCTGCAAGCGGCAAGAAGACTCCCGAGCAGTGTCCTGTCCATAACGCCGAGGAAGCCCGGGTCGCCGTCGATGAACTCAAAAAGCGCGGCGCCAATTTTATAAAAATCATTTCCATGCCCTCGCGCGATGCCTTTTTCGCCGTTGCCGACGAGTCCAAAAAGCAGAACATTCCGTTTGTCGGCCATTTGCCGTTCGAAATCGGAGTCATTGAAGCCAGCAACGCTGGCATGCACAGCATCGAGCATCTTCTTTACAGCGCGTTTGCTCTCTCTTTTTCCTCGAAGGAAACCGAGCTCCGCCCTCGCCTCGTACTGGCCGAAAAGAATGGCGACGCCGCTGCTTGGGAACAGATCGCTCACGAAGCCGACGCCACCTACAGCCCCGAAAAAGCCGCTGCGCTCATCCAAACGCTCAAGAAAAATGGCACCTGGGTTACTCCCACACTCGCTTCCCTCGATATAACCTCCCATCCGGAGAATTGGAAGACCGATGATCCCTTGCTGGACTTCGTTCCTCCGGCGATGGCCAAGCAGTGGCGTGACTCTTTCAATGACGCAGAGATGAAGCAGCGCGCCGCGTGGCTGGGCCGCCAAGCTTCCAACGACTGGAAACTAACCGGTGAGCTACATCGAGCCGGTGTGCCGCTTCTTGTCGGTTCAGATTCGCTCGACCCTTTCGTCTTTCCCGGCGACAGCTTCCACCACGAACTTGCCGAGTTGGTTCGCGCCGGATTCACTCCAATGGATGCCATTCAGGCTGCGACCCATGGGGCCGCACTTTTTCTGGGCCGCGAGAAAGAATCTGGAACCGTCGAAGCAGGTCACGCCGCCGATCTAGTCATGTTGAATGCTAACCCGGTAGAGAACATCGCTAACACACGGAAGGTATGGGCGGTGATTCGAAATGGCGGCTACTATGACCGCGCCGCTCTCGATACACTACTTGCTCATGCAAGGGAAGCTGCTGCCGCAATTTCAGAGGACAAGCCTTAGAAGCGTAACGATGCAATTCTTTGTTTCAGGGGAACACCTCTACCGCGTCAGGGATCTATGAAGGCTTCGGCCACAAACAACCACCGATGGATTAGTTGGATGCCGTTGGCTCTGTTTCTTCTGGCATGCCTGGCCCACGCTAAAATCTCGCCTGCTCAAGAACGCGATCGCACTGACGAAATCGTCGCCAATCTCGCCGGCGGCCGTGTCATCGTACACGTCGCCCGCGACAAAATTGTTTTCGCCGCCATCGATCTACCCGTCGAACCAAACTCCATTCCTCCACGCGTTTTGAGCATCGACACCCGCCACATCGGCGTCCTTCTGGGTGCTTCCGAATGGCGCAGCCCCGCCAATCCCAAGCCCGTGCGTCTGGACAGGGACTTTCCCCAGCTCTCGGGCAAGAATCCTGCCTATAACGTCAATCCCGATGAAGTCGCGCCAGATCTGGATGTTATCGGTGTAGCTTTTCTCGAACGCCTGCGCCCGCTCGTCTCCCAGCTTCACCACAAGATCGAATTCAAACCCGACGAGACTCTCTTTGAAGTTGTCGTCATTGGCTTTGCGCCCGACGATTATGGTCCCGAAGTCTGGACTCTCGAATATCGTATTCATCAGGAAGAAATCGCAACACGTGGAGATTTCTGGCAGACTCGCCTCCTCCGTCCGCGCTTCACGCAGCTGTATCCCCCGGAGAAGCACGCTCCGAAAACGCTCGTCGAAGTTCGCTATCCGGATACTCTTAAGGAACCAACGTTGCAGCAACTTATTCAGGGAAACGATCCGGAGCTCGAGAAGGTCTATCGCCGGGATCCGAAGCTCACCAAAGTGGCGGAAGACATCGACCGTGGCCAAGCCAACAAGGCGGTTCCAGAGGACGCCACGGAATTTATGCGCGATGTTCTTCCGCTAGTGGCCGAGAAGGCGACTTTCATTTTGGGGACGATGACGGAGCGCGGATTTGACTGGATCGTTCCACCGGATGAGCCGGTTGAAAAGGCCAAAGAAGATAAGAACAAGCCGCCAGAAGCGCCGACGTTGCGGAAAAAGCCGAATCCGTAAATCCCGGTTAAACCACTAGTCTCCTGCGGCTTTTAAACGGCCAGCTTGAGCCCCAATGTCTTTGCGATAGTGCATGCCATCAAAGTGAATCTTGGTCGCCGCTTGGTAGACCAACTTCAAAGCCGCCTCCAAAGAAGCTCCCGCTGCGGTCACGCCCAGAACTCGCCCACCGCTGGTTAGGATGGAATCGCCTGCGCACTTCGTCCCGGCCTGAAAAATTTGCACACCGGTATTTATATTATTAGCGGTTAGTCCTTCGATTTTGTTTCCGATTTCAAATTTCCCGGGATATCCGCCTGATGCAAGCACCACGCACACACTTGCTCCCGCCTTCCAGCGTAATTTCGCCGGATCGAGTCGCCCGGCCGCCACATCCGCCAAAACCTCCGCAAGATCGAAATCCATCCGGGCCAAGATTGCTTGCGCTTCTGGATCGCCCAATCTGCAGTTAAACTCCAGCACCTTGGGCCCATCCTTGGTCAGCATCAGCCCGACGTACAAGAAGCCTTGGTACGGGATACCCTCTGCCGCGAGTCCCGCGAGCGTGGCCTCCACAATCGTCGAGATCGCCGTGTCGCGCAAGCCATCCGGCAACAACTCATCCGACGAATAGGCGCCCATGCCCCCCGTGTTCGGCCCGCGGTTACCGTCAAATACCCTCTTGTGATCACGTGTCGGCACCATCGGCGCATACCGTTCACCGTCCGTCAAAATGATGAACGATAGCTCCTCGCCCTCCAGCGTTTCTTCCAGCATCACGCGATGCCCGCCGGGACCAAGCTCATTCTTCTCCATCGCCGACTCGAGGAAGTGCCTGGCCTCCGCCGCATCCGACGCCAGTACAACGCCTTTGCCGGCGCACAAGCCGTCGGCCTTGATCACCAGCGGCCAATCGACACCGTTCAGCGCGGCATAGGCATCCCGTGGCGAGTCAAACGCGCCGTACATTTTCGCGGTGGGAATGTTGTGACGAACCAGAAATTCCTTCGAAAAAATCTTGCTGCCTTCGAGCTGCGCCGCCCGCCGCGAGGGGCCCACAATAGCCCAATTTCGCAGCGTAAACGCATCCGAAATCCCGTTTACAAGCGGCAACTCCGGTCCTACGACAGTCAAATCCGGCGCGATTCTTTCCACCAGCGCCACCAGCGCCGAGACGTCGCCCGCATCCACGGCAAAACATTCCGCGTCCCCGGCGATTCCGCCGTTTCCCGGCGTGCACCAGATTTTTTCCACGCGGGCGCTCTGCTTCAGCTTCCAAACCAGCGCATGCTCGCGCCCGCCGCTGCCAATCACCAAAATCCTCATCCAGAAGACCTCTCGTAAAATTCAATTCGAACGATAGTCGCCCGATAACATGGTGTCAACTCGCGGCGGTTTTCCGTAGTAGGTCCGTTTCCGATTACGCAGCGGTTACCGGAAAGGTGCGTGCTAGACCATGCTGCATGGCTTCGGGAAGGGTTCCATCCCGGTCTGAGGCTATGAAAAGAAAGCTTCTAAGGGCCCCTATTGATCTGCGGTTCACAGCCCGCCGTGGAGCCGTCCAAAGGTGCGCGCAAGCATTAGCGACATGATCAGCACACCCACTCCAAGAACAAGCACGTGCTGGGTCTTGCGCAGATGGAAGCTTCCGACACGACAGAGGAGCAGATAACCGACAACGAGGTTGAAGAAACCCCACAGGACATTGACGGTTGAGGAGGACAAGCCTACCCCGGGTGGTGATGCGAAGGGGCTCTGGAAAGCATGGCCCGAGATCCCATTCCCCAGATGAGGCAATGCGTTCACGAGGAATGCGCCCCCGAAGAAGTACGCCACGTAGTGGTACCAGCGCATGGATGCTCCCTTCTGGCTGCCAAACGCAATGCTAGCAAATCTCAGCATCGATAAAGGTAAATTGTGTTTCGTCCAAGAAAAAAATTCCACAAATCCCGATGAAAGCCGTGGCCGCCCGTGTGGATTTCAAGTTTCCGATTAGGCGTGCGAGCTCACCTAATCGGATACTAACAAGGTAAGCCTCTCAAATTGTAATTTCCTCTGTTTGTTTTCGATTATGAGACTACAATTGGCGACGTATGGAAGGACTTTTGCAGTGTGTTCTGCTTATTTTTTTCGTTGGGCCGCTGGTTGGATTAGCACAAGATTCCAAGTCCACCGTCGAGATTCTGGAAGCGGAGACCGCGGAACACCGCATTGGCGACCGGGGTCCGATCTATACAAACCTCGGCCACGAACATTTCACCGCGGCCTTCGAAGTCGTGGTCGGGACGGACGGGAAGGCGGTGAGTGCACGAACGTCCGACGGATTTATTGGCGACCTGACACTTCTGTGCAAGACGTGGCGGTACAAGCCATTTGAGCGCAACGGGCAGCCGGTAATTGCCAGAGTACGAGAATCCGTTACCATCCTGCCGATCAGCGAATTTACTGGGGCACGCGTCCCTTTTCCTGAAATTCATGATTGGAATTCGTTGCGTATTGCCCTCAACCGCAGCGGTTGCTACGGGATGTGTTCTACCTATGAGATCGAAATTCGCGGAGACGGAACGGCGTTATATGACGGGCAAGCCTTCGTCGGAACCACGGGGAAACGAAAGGTGCAGATTTCGCACGCGTCTTTGGTGAAGCTCGTGGACAAGTTCCGTGGAGCGGATTATTTTTCTCTGGCCTCGGGCTATGTTTCCGGGGTAACCGATATGCCGACGTACGTGTCATCGATCTCTTTTGATGGTGTCTCTAAATCCGTGCTGGATTATGTAGGCCGAGAAGTGGGGATGCCAGCCGGTGTATCCGATGTGGAAGCCGCGATTGACCGGCTATCGGGAGCCTCCAACTGGATCAGACTCAAATAAGAGGCTAAGTCCTGATTCACGCGGGAACCGTCTATGTGGATTTCAAGTCTGCTGTAACGTGACCCACCAGGACTTGACGAAGACCGGGTCTTCGTTGAACGTTCATACGCGACGCAAATGATTGAATTCCTGCTTGAAATGTTGTTGGAATTAATTGGCGAGTTCCTCTTGGAACTCGTCATGGCCGCTGTTTTGGACCTTGTTCTACGAGCGATAACCAAGGTCTTCGAGACATTCTGTTTTGCGAATCCTGTGCTTGCCTTAGCGAGCTATGTGGTTTTGGGTGCTTTGTCGGGCGGATTGAGTCTTCTCGTGTTTCCGCGTCCCCTGGTGCACCCGTCGCGTCTCCATGGAATTAATCTATTGGTGAGCCCGGCCGCTACGGGTTTGGCTATGTCCCTAATTCGCTCAATTCTAAGCCGTCATGACAAGAAAGTAACTCAAATTGAAAGCTTTGGTTATGGATTTGCGTTTGCCTTCGGAATCGCTCTGATTCGGTATCTTTTTGCATCCTGATTCTTCTCAAGTTTAGGATGACTCGCTCGCAAAGCGTTTGTAGCGCGCAATAACGAGGCACCACGCCAGATTTGCGGAAACCGGATAAGTCAAAATGGTCCCCAAAGCCACTTCTCCGACAACCCGACTTTTCAGGAGCTGTCGTGAAGCTCCAACAGAATCTTGCTTCTCGCGGCCTCTGGTTGCGCCTAACATAGCCGTGGAATGTGGAATCAAAAACAGAGGGAAGGAACTGGCTTCCTCCGAGGATAGATAGCTCATGACAGACTGGTTCGCACGCCCCGTCCTACACGTGGCCGACGTTGAAGCCTCGCTCCGCTTTTATGTTGACCAACTCGGGTTCACGAGCCCCTGGCGCTACGGCGAGGACGGCAAAGCGCACATTGCTCAGGTTGACCGGCAAGGCTGCGCGCTTATCCTGGCCGACACGTGGCCGGAGAAGATTGGCAAGGGGCTGATGTTCATTTCCCTAAACGCCGAGCCAGAGGCGCAGGTCGCCGCGTTGGAAGCGCTGCGCGCGGAATTCGAGGCCAAGGGCGTTCCGGTCAAGGAAGGTTCGTGGGGCTACCGTCTCCTGGTGGTTGATGATCCCGACGGCAACCAGCTCTTCTTCAATTACCCAAGCGAGACTGCATCCGGCAAGACTGTTTAGTCAGGCGCAACCAATCCACTAAATCTGTCTTTGGCCATTAGCTACCCCAATATATTCTCCGACAGACTCTTTGCGTGAGGCCAGTTTCGCTCTACTTCAGCAGCCATGAGCTGGCGCGGGTAATCGGAAAGATGGATCCCAGTACGATCCGCCAGAACCCCGCATCGCCATTCAGAGAATTCCCGCCGCCGAGTTCGCTGCCACCGAGATCTGCGAAACGCAACTGGCGCTTAGAACGTCCTAAAAGCGCAGACGGGCCCCGATTCTTTTAACGGAAAAACGGAGGGGAATCACATGAAGAGATTCATACCCCTGCTATTGGTGTGCGCCATGCCAGCGATGGCCCAGGATAGGTCGGCGGACTTGCGCGCGGCCGCTGGGTGCGGTCCCGCAGCAACCGAGTTCTCGGTAAAGGTGGATAAAAATCAGCACGCCGTTACGCAACCAGAGCCAGGAAAGGCACTGGTATATGTGATCGCGCAGGAAAACCCGGAAGACTCCTACAATACGGGAGACATCACCACGCGCGTGGGGCTCGATGGAGCTTGGGTAGGAGCGAACTATGGGCAGTCCTATCTCTCGTTTTCCTTGACGCCGGGGGAGCATCACGTTTGTGTAGACTGGCAATCCAGCCTTGCATCCAGGCAACAGCTAAGCGGAGCAGTCGAATTGACTGCAGAGGCGGGCAAGACGTACTACTTGCAAACTTCGATTTTGCCCTCCGGACTAACGGGAGGACGTCGCGAAGGGTTGTGGCTGAAGCAAGTAGACTCGGCCGAGGGTTCGTTATTGTTGTCCAAAGCTGGGCAAAGCGCGTGGAAGGAAAAGAAATAGAGTCATCCACCGGGACTCCAATTCTTATGCCGTCGATCTGTACTCTGGACCGTTTACAGTTTGCAGCGCGATGGGCTCCCTCGAAACAACCAACTCCCAGAAGCGCTCGCCCTGGATTTCCGCAAACCGGCAACTGAATTTCAATCACCTGTCACGAAACATCCCTTCGTGTTGGCTGAGCTGAATCATCACGCACTCCCGCGGATCGGTAAGCTATAAGACTCCAACCCGCTGCCGTCATGGTTGCGTAATCGGAAACTGACCCGCTACCCGATTCTCTGTCGCTAGTTTTCGAGTCCCTCCGCAGCTTCGGTCCCATGTTTGAACAACGGAAATAGCCACCGAGATTGTGTAGCGTAAGCCGCAACATTTACTGATTCGGTTAGTGTTTTCTAATTTCGCGCTTTCCCTGGGAAGAAGCTCCTAGACTTAGAAGAAACGGGTCCTCGCCTGGTCTCTCCAAGAGAAAGGAATATGTATGTTTATACCCCTCCGCCACGAAAACAATGAAGGTCGTCGTTGGCCGGTCGTCTCGCTGGCTCTTATCGTCATCAATTTGGCGGTTTTCCTCGGTACGCACTGGCAGATGGATGACCAGAGTTCGAAGAACTCCGATGTTCCTGCTCACATACTTTTACTTGCGGCGATGCATCCCGACCTGTCCATGCCGCCGGACGTGCAAGAGTTCGTGACTTCGGTTCAGGAAAAACATCCCGACCTCTGGAGAGAGGCGACATCAGAAACGCGCGACATAGCCGATGCGTGGGACGCCAGGATTCGGCTGGTAGAAGATAAAGGCGCCTTGCAGCGGGAAATGGACTCGCTGGTGGAACAATTCTCCAGAATGAAGAACGACAGCATTCTGGGCCAGTACGCTTTTGTTCCCACGCATCCGCGTCCAATTACTTATGTCACAGCGAATTTCCTGCACGCTGGCTGGCTGCATTTGATTGGCAACATGTGGTTTCTGTGGCTTGCGGGCGCCATCCTGGAAGATACGTGGGGCCGCGTAATCTATCCCATTTTTTATTTTGCGGCCGGGGCTGCCGCTCTGCAGTTTCACGCTTGGATTAATCCTGGCAGCAATGTGCCGACGCTGGGCGCGTCCGGGGCGGTAGCGGCGCTCATGGGCGCCTTCTTGATGCGGTTCCCTACGACGAAGATCGAAGTAGCTCTCGTGCTGGGTTTGCGAAGCATGACGAATTTGGCGCTGGGGAAAGGCATCCGGTTCAAGGCGGCGGCGTATTGGCTCTTGCCGCTGTGGGCCTTGATGGAGATTCTCTCCGGCAGCGTCTTTGGAGGATCTTCAGGAGTTGCGCACTGGGCGCATGTCGGCGGCTTTGTGTTTGGCGTGCTTGCTGCGTTGGCGATTCGCTACAGCGGTGTGGAGCAGCAAGCTAGCGAGGCAATCGATAAGAAAGTCAGTTGGAGTGCTGACCCTTTGATCGCCCAGGCGGGTGACCTCATGGAACACGGCAAGGTCGATGAGGCCATCGCGAAGCTAACCGAACATTTGAAGACGAAACCCGACTCTGTGGACGCTCGCGCGATGCTGCAGCAGCTTTATTGGCGTAAGGGTGATACGGTCAGCTATCAAAATGAGATCGTAAAACTTTGCCAACTGCATTTGAAGTCACAAGATAAAGTGGCTGCATGGCACGACTATGAGGAGTTTCAAAATAGCGGCGGCGAAAAACTGCCCGCAGCTACCTGGCTTGAACTTGGCCGCTATCTCGAAGAGCAGCAAAGCTTTGACGGCGCGGTCAGTGAATACGAGAAACTCGCCGCTGCTTGGCCAGCGGAGAAGCCATCTCTGCTCGCACTTATTTCCGCAGGGCGTCTTTCGCTGAAGAATCTAAACCGGCCCGCCGACGCGCTACGTTTCTATCAGGCAGCGAGCGCGTCGCCCATTCCGCATGTCGATTGGGAAACGAACATCCAGACGGGCATCAAAGCCGCTACGGCGGCGAGCCAAACTCCCGTGTCGGCTTGACCGGGCGCGCTTAGCCAACCCGCTAAATAGAGAATGGTCAGAAGATGGCAAATGAATCTATCGCCAAGAATATTTAACTGATTGGTAACGAAATGGAGGTTCTTGCGCGAGCCAAGGAGCGGACTTGCCGAATCTCAAAGGGCTGGAGCGTTAAGCTTGGCCGACCGCTCGGATGGGAATGGTCACGCCAGACGCCGCATCCGATGACGCCAGCATGTGGCATCGACCGTCAAAGATTCCGCCGGGGTCAATGACCATGCAAGGGGAATGCACTTCGCCTGTAACCACGCCCTTTGCCTGAATCTCCACGCGGCCCTTCGCGAAAATCACGCCGTCAAAGCGCCCAGAGATCACCACGCGATTTCCTTCGATCTGCCCTTCAACTTTGGCGCCTTCACCTAGAACCACGGTCTGTTCGGAGATGATATTGCCGCGCACATTGCCGTCAATGCGAAACGTTCCGGTAAGCTGAAGCGTGCCTTCCAAGGTCACACCCTGGTCAATAAAGCCGGTCCATTCTTCGCTCACGCCATTCTTTGAGGAACCGGGCCACTTCCATGCCATGACTTTTCTCCTAGAGCTAGAGCGACTCTCTTACTCTAACGTCCGGTGCGCACAAGTCAACGGATCGCGCTTGCTGAGTTGTCCAAAGGATATGGTGGAACGAAGGTACCGGCTTTATTTTCGCAGAGTTTCGGCGTTACTTCATCAATCGATCGTAAATTCCCATCAACTGGGCGTCGTCGTAGTATTCCAGGACGAGCTGCCCTGGCCGCATCTTGGTCTTCTGGCGCAGCAGTACTTTGGTTCCGAGGTGCCGCTGCAATTCATCGATCGCCGCACGAATATTAGCGTCAGTATGAATCTCCGCCGTGGGACTCGCGCCGCGCGAACGCCGCGATGCCAGCCGCTCAATCTGCCGTACCGTCAAGCCACCGCGGGAAGCCCGCTGCGCATAGCGCATCCTCAGCGGCGAATCCGCGACAGCCAGGAGGGCCCGCCCGTGCCCGGCCGTCAGCTTACCTTCCTCAATCCAGTCTTGAATCGTGGGCTCGAGTTTTAGCAACCGAATCGAATTTGCTACAGTAGCCCGATCCTTACCCGTTCGCTCTGCCACGGATTCCTGCGTAAGCTGGAACTCATCCATGAGTCTCTCAAAGGCGCGCGCAGCCTCGATGGCGTTCAGATCCTCACGCTGGATGTTTTCTACCAGCGTCATTTCCAAGGCTAGCTCATCCGGAACCTGCCGCACGATCGCCGAGACTTTAGTCAACCCTGCGCGTTGCGCAGCCCTCCAGCGCCGTTCGCCGGCAATCAGTTGAAAGCGGCTTCCGATGGGGCGGACTACCAAAGGCTGGATGATTCCGCTCGATTGAATGGAGCGCGCTAACTCATCGAGCGCCTCTTCGCGGAAGCGCGTTCGCGGCTGGTATGGACTGGGCTCGATTAAATCGATGTCGATTTGGAGAGGCCCGGGATGCACCGTCTCACGTGCTGGCGCAGCCGCCGCAGCACTGCTGCTGCTCGTAGCGTGAGGCTGGACAGCTGGCGCCGGTGGCGCAGGGACCTGCGGCTCAGGCTCCCGAATCAGCGCTCCGAGCCCTCTTCCCAGTGCGTTTCGCGTCATTGGCAATGACCTCCTGGGCGAGTTGCGTATAGCCCTCAGCCCCTTTGCTGTGAATATCGTAAAAAATGATCGGTTTCCCGAAACTCGGCGCTTCGGCAAGCCTGACGTTGCGTGGAATCACGCTCTGGAACACCTGCGCGCCGAAGAAACTTCGCAAATCCGTGGCTACCTGCCTTGATAGTGTCGTTCGCTCGTCGTACATCGTCAGCAGGATGCCTTCAATCTCCAGGCTAGGATTTAGCGTCCGCCGGATCCTCATCAATGTATCCAGCAGCTCCGATACGCCTTCCAATGCTAAGTATTCACATTGGATGGGCACCAACACTGCGCTTGCGGAAACCAGCGCGTTCAAGGTTAAGAGATCGAGTGCAGGAGGGCAGTCCAGAACAATAAACTTGTAGCGGTCTCTAATTTCATTTAGGAGAGCTTGCAGCTTATATTCGCGATTTTCCGCCACAACCAGTTCGACGGCGGCTCCAGCGAGGTTTTTGTCGGCGGGGACGACATCTAAACCATCGACTTGCGACTTCTGGACAATTTTATCAAAAGGCTCGTTGAGAATGAGGCATTGGTAAAGGGTGCGGCGGGATGGATCTTTGGGAAATCCAATGGCGGCGGTGGCATTGGCCTGCGAATCGCAATCCACGAGAAGTGTCGATTGTTCCGAGGCGGCTAGGCAAGCCGCTAGGTTTACTGCGGTGGTTGTCTTTCCAACCCCTCCCTTTTGATTTGCAACTGCGATAATTCGCGCCAACAAGCCTCCAATTCGCGGAAAGTTAGCAGAATCGCGCCACGGATGCAACTTGTTTCACGTGGAACATCTGGCATCCTGTGGAATTTGCGCGGGGACGTTCCAAGTGGAACATCGCAATGGCCATTTGGCACCGACATTTGTGTTCCACGTGAAACAAGTCCGACTACCGTTGGTTTCGCTGAGGTGTTCCACGTGGAACCATCGACCCATCTCATTTCACCCTTCCGCTGACCCCGTGACACTCTGGCTAGGCGAATGTTTCACGTGGAACTATGCGAGGCTTCCGAGTGCAGAATGCCGAGAAACTCGCGATATACAACTCCAAGATTGTTCCACGTGGAACGTCCAATCTTTGTATTTTGGCCTTCAATCGTCGCCGGCAAACTACCTGAGATTAACGACGACTTCCCGTGGCGGGTCTGTTCCACGTGGAACACCCCGGCGGACATTCTGACTTTCAAGTGGAGGTGCTTCTCACGCTAGACAGACTGACGCGCTCTAACTCCCTATTCACAGGACTAATCGTCAATTCGAATTGCCTGATCTAGTCAGGAAGCAGAATGAACTGGGATGAGAGCTTTGGAGAACTTCAGAAACGTCGCAAGTCTTTATCTTTCAGGTCGTTGCGCCGACACTTTCAGCTTTTTCGTGAGCCGACCAGTAGGTATCGTCGCAAAGACTGTGGCACCGGGATCGGCTCTCGCCATTCCCAGTTCATCCCGCGCCGCGCCTGGTCCAGATCGCGGCCACCGATCCACAAGATAACTTGTTTAGCTGCAACACGTTCCGAAGCGGCCCAGGCCAGAAACGGCTCGAAATCCCCTACCGCACGTGAGCACACGTAATCGAGCGGGGAAATCTCCTCGCCCAGCTCCTCGTACCGGCTCACGAGCACTCGCGTGTCTGGAAGTTCAATGTTTCTAAGCACTTCCGCAAGAAACGTAGCCTTCTTCATATTCGACTCGACCAGGAACATATTCAGGTTCGGGCGCATGATTTTGAGCGGAATGCCCGGAAAACCAGCTCCAGAGCCTACGTCGGCGAGCCGACCGTTTTCCACAGGCACAGCCACGGCGGCGTACATACTCTCGCAGAAATGACGATATAGTATCTCCAGGGGATCACGAATCGCGGTGAGATTTATCTTCTCATTCCAGGTCAGCAGAAGCGTCATATACTGTTGAATATAAACGATTTGCTGTTCACTGACTTCCATCTGAAATTCGCCAAGCGCACGGCGAATCGTCTCCGCTGATAGCACCGCTGGGGTTGGTGTTGTCATAAGAGTAACTACAATACTACTGCTTGTGAATTTTCTCCGCAGCGGTCGCCGGTTCAGCTTTAACCAGGTACTTTGGCCCGGCCACTCCCGCCACCGCATCCACCGCAAAATGCCATATCATCACTAGAACCAACCCATCGTACGCGATTCGCGCCGTCCGAACACTGTGCCGATGACCAGTGTGCTTAACAACCCACCGCGCCCCTGGTAAAGGTGCGCCAACCCAAAGAGAATAGAAGATAGTAGCACCACGCTCCAGCCGGGAAGTCCCGCGCGGGTTAAGGCTGCCATGGCAAATCCGCGATACAGGAATTCCTCGCAAACGCCCGCCGTCACCGCTAGCGCCAGGAAGGGAACCAGCTCCAGCCGCGATTGCGGCAGAATCCGCTCGGCGAGTACTTGCATGAACTCCCGCGCCTTCCCCGAAGATCGCCCCATACGCCGTAAATTCAGCCACTGCAAACCGCCCAAAGTCGCAGCGCCGACAATTGCGGCGATCAAGATCCGCCAGCGCCCATGCACCACCAAACCCAATTCTTCGAAGCCCAGTCCGCGCGCCCACGCACGCCAAGCAACAACCGCCGCAGCCACCCACTGAAAACCGATAGTCGATGCATAGAGCGAAATCCGTTCTCGCGTCCCAATTTGCGGAAGCACCATCAACTTTTGTAGCCGGAGTTTGCCCCGCAACGGAAGGAGCACACCGAGCACAATAAAGATCAGCCAGAAGTCCCAAGGCATCCGGGGATGAAACCACGTTCGCAGGCGCGGCGCAACTTTTCGGCAGCATTCTTCCCCTGCCTTTTGGGGCGATGCGGCTGTCACCAGCGCAACGCGAGCCGCATCGTTATAATGGTCTCCGCACCACCGAGGTGAATTCTTGGCGGCACAAGTGAAACTCACATCCATGGCCAAAGCAGCGGGCTGCGCGGCAAAGCTGAATCCCGCGACGCTCGACGCCGTCCTGCGCAAGCTCCCGCGCCAAACGGATCCGAATGTTCTCGTCGGCTTCGACACCAATGACGACGCCGGGATTTATCTGATCAACGAAAGCCTCGCGCTCGTCCAGACTGTCGATTTTTTCACGCCCATCGTGGACGACCCCTTTCTCTTCGGACAAATCGCGGCGGCCAATTCGCTTAGCGACGTTTACGCGATGGGCGGCCGGCCGATCTCGTCTTTATCCATCGTTGGTTTTCCAGAAAAGGGTGATCCGGAAATTCTCGAACAGATCATTCGCGGCGGCCTAGCCAAAATGAACGAAGCCAAGTGCAGCGTCGTCGGCGGCCATTCGATCAGGAATGAAGACATGCTTTTCGGGTACGCAGTTACAGGAACCATCCATCCGCAACGCATCTGGCGCAACGTTGGTGCCAAGCCCGGCGACGTACTGCTCTTTACAAAGCCACTCGGAACCGGTGTTATCACCACCGCGCTTAAAAAAGATCGCGCATCGGCGGAATCGCTCGCCGCCGTTGTTGCTGCTATGGGCACTCTCAACGCTGCCGCCGCCGCAGCTCTGCAAGAAATCGACGAGAAAGAGCCATCTGCAAAACCCATCCATGCGGTTACCGACGTGACCGGCTTCAGCCTTCTCGGCCACGCTCGCGAAATGGCGCTCGGCGATCCAGCCCATGGCCTCGATCCAGTCTCCTTCGAAATCGATCACACATCTTTTCCTTATTTACCAGGCGCAGTCGAAGCTGCCCGCGAAGGCCATCTTTCCGCCGGCCTAAAAAATAATCGCGCGTTCATCGGAGAATGCGCGGAATTTGCCTCAAACGTCCCGTCCGAATATCGAGACCTTCTCTTCGATCCGCAAACCTCCGGCGGCTTTCTCGTCGCCATCGCGCCGGACCACGCGGATTCCGTCCTCTCAGCGTTCGCGCGTCACGGCGTTTCAGCCCGCCGCGTCGGCCAAGTCATCAAGAAAACTGCTCCACTGATCAAGGTGCTTTGAATCTGTGGTTTTATCTCTTCGTATTATCAGGGAGAATGCTGCCGCTCGACGGAAAGGCATCGTCTAAACAAATCGAATGGACACTATCACTCACGGCATCGCCGGCGCGCTAATCGGCAAGGCAGTTTTCCGCGGCGAGGATCTGTTCACATCCAAGCCCATGAATCGCGCCCGCATCATCACGTGGTCGCTAATGCTCGGCGCCATCTTTCCGGATTCGGACATTTTTCGCGACTGGTTTTCCCACAACCAGATGCTGATTTTGACGTGGCATCGCAGCTTTACGCATTCCCTTGTGTGCATGCCAATCTTCGCGCTGCTTCTTGCCGCGATCACGCGCTCGTTCGCGCGCTGGCGCAAATGGGACGCGCCTTCGTTCGCCGCCCTGACGGGCCTCTACGCGATCGGCATCCTCAGCCACATTTTTCTAGATGTTGTCACGAGCTTCGGAACCATGATTTGGTCGCCGCTTAAATGGTCGCGCCCCGCCTGGGATCTGATTTTCATCATTGACTTCACGTTCACCGCTCTCCTCTTATGCCCGCAAATCCTCGCATGGGTTTACCGCCAGGCCGAAGGCCTCAAGAATCGCGCCATCATCACATGGTGCGTGCTCGCACTCGCTTCCCTTGGCGTCGCGGCAATCGCGAAAAATGTCGGCGCGCCGATTTCTGAACAAACTGCCGTCGCCATTCTCGCTCTGCTCGCGGCACTCGTCCTTCTTCCGTCTCTCGGTGGCAAAGGGCTTCGCATTAGCTATGCCACGTGGAATCGCGCCGGCCTCGCCGCGGCAATTCTCTATCTCGCCGCAGCCTCATACGCCCATCGGGCCGCTCTCGAACGCGTGGAAAAATTCGCCGCTCTCTTCCACCTCCAGGTGGATTCCTTCGGCGCATTGCCACTTCCACCGTCGCTCTGGCATTGGGATGGGCTCGTCGATACGTCCCACGGCGTATATGAAGTCCGCCTCGATCTCAGCGAACGGGCAGATCTGGCATCCATCGAGCATCGCTATTATCCCGACGCGATTCCCAATCAATATATTGATGCGGCCAAGCGCTTGCCCGAAGTACAAACAGTTTTGTGGTTTTCGCGTTTTCCCGTCACGCGTTTTCACCGGGAGGGCAGCGACGCCATTGTAGAGTTTTCGGACATGCGTTTTCCGCAAATGCGCAGAGACCGCGCCGTTACTTTTACCTATCGCGTAAAATTGGATAAATCCGGCCAGGTCATTTCAAACGGATGGGAGCGGGAATAAAAGGGAATAAGGCTGTCCGGCTGCAATGCAGCTACGGGGGAGACAGTAATGTGGAACTACTTCGCTTTCGCGGGATGGATGACCACTTGGCGCTCTTCGCCCATGCCCACGCTTTCCGTGCGCACGCCGGGCATCTCTTTCAACGCCATGTGTACGATGCGCCGTTCGCGTGAGGACATCGGATTCAACCGGAACGGCTGATGCGAACTCTGCACACGCTCTGCCGCCACACGCGCCGTCATGCGCAACTCTTCAAATCGCAAAGCGCGATAACCGCCGCTGTCCAGGTGGATTTTTTCGTGAAAGGTAGGTTCCAACCGCAAAGCGCGAAACGCCAGATGCTCAAACGCCTTTAAGACTTCTCCGTTACGCTCCAGCAAAATCTCTTTGTCTCGCCCGTCGAGATCGGCAATCACTTCTGCTCCGCCCGAAGCGTCCGCAGAGGGTGCATCGATCACCTGCACCTTCACCTTCAAGTCCAATCCAGATACGCGCACAATCTCTTCCAGAAACTGGCGCAGCGCCTCGCCCGCTGCCTGCCGGTCGAGCTTGCCGTCGCGGATAAGGGCTTGACCCATGGGCCTCCGTAGAAACTACAGTCTTGCTCGCCAGCCTTGGGCGACCTGTGAAGGACTTCCTATTTCTTGCTGCGCGAAATCTGTTTCGCTGCTGCCGGTGCGGGATGCGTCCTATTCAGATACCACTGTTGCCCGATACCCACCAAACTGCTCGTGAGAATATACAACGCCAGTCCGCTCGAAAACGGGAAAATAATGAAGCTTCCCGCGAACATGATCGGCATGATCTTCATCATCTGTTGCTGCTGCGGATCGGCGGACGTCATCGGCGTCATTTTCGAAACGAGGTACATCGAAACGCCCACCACAACCGGCAAAACGTAATATGGATCCTTGGCCGCCAAGTCCGATATCCACAGCCAGTGCGCATGCCGCAATTCGATCGACCCGCGCAGGGCGCTATTCAATCCGAACCAGATCGGCATCTGCAAAAACATTTGGAAGCAGCCACCCACGGGGTTGATCCCCTCGCGGCTGTAAATCGCCATCACTTCCTTGTTCATCTCCTGTTTCTTCGGGTCGTTCATCTTGTACTTCTTATAGCGCTCCTGAATCGCTTTGATTTCAGGCGCGACCCGCTGCATCTTCAGCGTCGTTTTGTAACTCGAAATGCGCAACGGAAAGAGCAGCATGTTGATGAACAACGTCATGACGACGATGGTCCAGCCCCAGTTGGGAATGTATTTATGCAGCCACTTCATTCCATGAAACAGGGGCTCCGCGATGAACTCGAGAAATCCAAAGTTCACCAGGGATTGCAGAGGAGGCCTCATCGCCTTCAAATCATCGTAATCTTTCGGCCCAACATACACGCGGACCGCCAGCGGCTGTGAAGATGTTGCCGCCGCCACTTCCGACACCGGTTCCTGTGTATCTTTTCCCTCGACCTGGACGGTGCGGAACACTTTCCAGTAGCGCGTTTCTATCGACCCAGAAGCAACGCCGTTTACCGGCAGAAATGCCGCCGCAAAATAACGGTCTTCGATTCCGGCGTAATCTTTGTTTCCCGCCCAAACGCCCGGGCCCCATTTCTCTGGCCCCTCAAGTTTCTTGTGGAGCAAATCCGTAACTTTGCCGCCTTCGCTGTAAAACGTCGATACCGTCTCAACGGGGACGGGATTCTGCACCGTCAGATCCCCGAATCCTCCCAGCCACGCCAGCCCGGCCTTCATCGGCACGCCGTTGAACTTGACGGCAGTTTCCACGCGCATCACATAAGAATCGTCGAACTTAAAATTCTTCGTTACTTCGAGATGTCCATCGCTCCACACAAGCTGCAATTCCGCCGGAGCCGTCAGCGGGCCGCCAATGACACCTCGAGTAACGTCTTGGGCGTGCACACCTGGCTCTGAAGCCATGTAGAGCCCGGAATTCGCCTGCGCCTCGAGCTGCGCATCATCCAGCACCACCGCAAACGGCCATCCGCCTACCTGTCCTGCAGCTTCCGGATGCACAACATCCAGTACGCGCTGTGGTCTCGAATCATCTTTATATTTCTTGAGCTGCCAGCTCTTCACCACGCCGCCGCGGTTCGAAATCTCCACGCGATAGAGCGTATTTTCAACAACGATATTTGGTTCTTCCTTCGCCGCCGTTGGCGGCATCGCTGCAGCATTTGACGGCGCAATTCCCGTCGCTACTCCCGCAGGTGTTTGCGAAGAGGATTTATTTCCCGGAGTCGAAGGAGAAGTGGAAGATGGTGTCGTCGCGGAATTTGTCCCCGCCGGCGATGTTACCGCCGGTCTGTTTGCCTGCGGCAAATTCGCGGGCGGCTTCGGCGCGAAAAACTTGGCCCACAACAAAATCACTGCCATCGAAAGTATCGAGGCAATCAGGATCCGCATCTCTGAAGAAAGTTCTTTTTTCTTTTGCGGCTCGCTCACGAATGTGCCTCTCTGGGACTTACTCCGGACCGGGCTTCATCTCGCCGAGCTTCGCCGGTTTGTAATGCGGTCGCTTCTGGTTTTTCCGGTACCGGGTCGTAACCAAACTTGCGCGACAAAGGATGGCACCGTAGCAATCGCTTCAATCCCATCCACGACCCTCGCATCACGCCAAACCGCTCAATCGCCCCGTACGCATACATGGAGCAAGTCGGTTCGAACCGACAGCTCCCCGCAAACAAAACTGACAAATACACCTTATAAATACGCAAAGCAGCTAGCGCCGCTTTCACCGCCGGGGATTGCTTTTCCATCGCTCCGGAGTCAACCGCCCACGGTGGGACAGACTTCAGCCTGTCCTCTTCTCTCACGCTATTTTCGCCACTCACACTCATGGGTGTCTTCACACGCTCTTCATCAACCGCAACAAATCCGCCGTCAATACCACAAACTCCGCCCGCGCCACGCCACTCTTCGGATGAATCACGATGTCCCATCCCGCAGGTATTTCCATGCGATGGCAGCGCACGATCTCTCGCATTCGCCGCCGCATGCGATTGCGCACCACCGCACCGCCCAGCGCCTTTTTGATGCTGAAACCGAAGCGGCTCACCGGCAATTGGTTGGCGCGAAAAAAAACTGTGAAGTGGGAACTGGAACAGCGCTTCCCGGCGCGGTACACGGCATCGAAATCGCCGCGCCGCACCAGCCGCGCCTCGCGCGGAAAGTCCATGCGCCCAGTGCTACTAGGGCGTGAGGCGATGACGTCCCTTCTTGCGGCGTGCCGCCAGAACTTTGCGGCCGCCTACTGACTTCATGCGCGCGCGGAATCCGTGCGTCTTCGCGCGGCGTCGTTTCCGCGGTTGAAATGTGCGCTTTGGCAAAGCAATCCCCCTTTAGTTGCGCGGCCCCACACGTAAGTAGTTGCGGCCGGTTCTTCCCGCAGACACAAAGCGACCGTCAGGCCGCCTGAGCGACAGGTATCGAATTTATTAGTGTAGTCGACCGCTGAGCACAGGGTCAAGAAAACCGGATGACCAACAAAAGTCCGGTTGCCCGCCCCAGTGACCGGGCATATGCTACACACAAATGCCAACCTCCCGCGGATGCGATGTGTGCCGCGCGCTCGCTCAAGATCTGAGAAACGCGTACGCGGATTTCTGGGCGTCTAGCGATCAAGCAGTCCGGGACGCTTGGCTTGCCACCCACAAGATGATCGGAGGGTCCGAAGAGGACGCTCAGCGGGCTGAGGAACTGTTGAAAGCCTTGCCCCAGATAGAAACGTATGACCCGCGTATTCCGTCGGCAATATTCCGGCATAACCCAAGACTCCTGGAAGTTGTCCGAAATATGAACCAGCACCTTGCCCGCACCGGCCATAGCGTGCGCGTACCCAACTACCCTCCCGGATGAGGAGGTTGCGGGCTTTCCACGGAAACCTGCGCATCGATTTTCAGTTTGCTTAAAATTTGTTGCAGAATTTCCGGAATGGTGGAAGCTGGTGGCAGATAACTCAAATTCAGCGTTGCCAGCTTATCCGCGAAAATAAATAGATTCTTTCCCGGAATTTTCTTCCAATAGTCATCGGGATTCACCGACGCGTCCGAATCCTTGTCCTTGAGATAGGTATGCCGGTCAAATCTTAAAGATTCGCTAATCAGTACTCCTCGAAGATTTCCGTCTGTGTCCACCTCGTGCCCAACAACCTGCCCCCGGTACAAATGATCGTCGGAGGTAAGAAGGTCGGCCATCACTTTTCGTTCCGGCTTTGGGGGCCACATAAAGGGCGTGAGCAGGAAATACCACGGCGAAATATTCGGAAGGAGAAACTTGTTTGCCGCGAATTCATAGGGTTTGAACTTGTGGAATCGCCCGAAATTTTTCCCCAGCCAGCCAAAAAGCAGAGCCTCCGAGGCCGTGAAGAAATACAGCCACACCAGGATTCGAGCCTGACGGTTTGCGATTCGGGAGGCCGCGCCCCAAAATTCTTGTTGATGCTGCGAAAAATAGGTCTCGCTGTACACCGAAGAAAAAGCGGTTTGATAGTCGCTCGTTCTGAGAGTGGCAGAATCGGGAAAAAAGAAGGGATGATTTCCAAACCAGCCGGCGCTGAAGACCGCAAGAAAGGTCAGAGCCAGTGGCAGTAATGAGGCAAACGCGCCAAAGGTAAGTTCTTCGCTTCGTGTCCGGTGAAATTTGTCCAGCGGAATGAACAGCGAAAACAGGCCCTTGAAAAGAATTCCAGGAACCAGCAGGTAGAAAACCAAACCCGCCGATGCGATGAGCGCTATCATCCCGTTTGCGCCGAGGGCGTTCTACTTGGTGGGGGCTCCGTGGCCGTTGTTGGAAGTGATGTGATACTCGTTCCCGAATTCATCGCTCAGGACGTACTCGCCTGTCGTTGCCAGCGCCCGTTTAATCTCCGGAGCATTCTTCAGAATCTTGCTTGCCAGGAGGCCGTCCGGAGTGGCTTCAACGAAAGACTCCGCCAATTTCGAGAGGTTTTCAGTCATTCTTGCGCTGTCCTTTACCATCCGGCATCTTCCCCTTTAGAATCGGCCAATTCGGACACTTCGTCAAGTTTTACCCAAGAGGGAATACACCGCGATAGAACTCCACGCGTTGGCTGTCAATCCATGATCCCGTCAAGCCGGTATCTTCAGCTTTCGGTACTCGTCATACGCCGCCAGGTAACGATCCACATCCTTCCGCAGCAAATAGTACGGTGTTGAAAGACGTATCTTCGAAGGCGCCCCGCCACGAATCCGGATTTTCTTTTCCTTCCACATCCACGCTTCCAGCTCGCTGATTAGAATCGGCGGCACATTCACCGACACAATCGCGCACCGCAGCGCCGGGTCAGGCGATGCCCACGACTCCGCCCCCCGCTTCACCATCTCTTGCAAAATATAATCCGCCGACTGCCTGTGTCGCCGCTCAATCCGCTCTATCCCAATCGAATTCGCAAGCTGCACCGCTGCACGCAAACCATATAGCGTCGGCACGTTCGAACTCCCTATCTGCTGGAATCGCGCCGCCTTCAACTTTGGATCATCCCATCCCCCCGTCACAATCGTGTTCCACAACCGGTCTTGCACTTCCTCCCGCACGTACAAAAATCCCGTCCCTTTGGTCGCCTGCAGCCATTTGTGCGGGCTCGACGAATACATGTCGCAACCCAATTCCTTCACATTCAGCTTCATCATTCCAATCACGTGCGCGCCGTCCACCGCGCTCAAAATCCCTTTCGAACGCGCCAGCGCGCAAATCTCTTTCACTGGCAAAACGACGCCCGTCACCGTCGTGATGTGGCTGAAGAAAATCAATTTCGTGCGTGGCGTGATTGCATCATTGAAAAGATTCAACACCGCCGCCGCATTTGGCACCGGCTTAGGCAGAGTCACTTTCTTCACCACAATCCCGTGCCGCTTCGCGCGCAAATTGAAACCTTGCTCGCCGCCCGGATGCTCCTGATCGGTCATCAACACTTCGTCGCCAGCCTTAAAATCCAATCCATTGCAAATGTAACTGTTCGCTTCCGTCGAATTGCGCACCAGTGAAAGTTCATCGCGCGTGCAGCCCACAAATTCCGCCAGCGGATCGCGAAACTCGTTCCAAATGCCGTAACCCCAGATCGGATAGTCTTCCGGATCGTGCTGGTCCATCTTTTCCGTGGAGTTGTACCCCTCGAAAATCGCGCGCAGCACCGGCGCCGGCGACGATCCCACGGTCCCGTTGTTCAAATACACTTCGTCCGCCGGAATCAAAAATTGTTTGCGTATCTCCGTCCAGTAAGCCTCTTCGTTCGAATCAAGCAGCGCGTGGTCCGGCAATTGCGCTGGCGCCTGCTCCAGCAATTTTGGCCAAGCGGGCGAAAGGCTCAGCGTGCTTGCGACTCCCGCAGCTCCAGCAAGCGACGAAAGAAATCCGCGGCGATCCAGCATCATTCCCTCCACGGTGCAATCTGCGCGGATTCTACTCGCGACTCCCCTGCTCAACAACACCTCTTCTTGAAAACTTCTAATCACAATTTTCGAACGAACGCTTGCAGGTCATCGCCAAGCGCATTATGGTACTCGCACACAAACTCACAGCCCCCAAGAGGACGTAACCATGACCTATCTTCAACCCAGGCTAGCGATCGCCGCGTCTTCATTACTTATACTCTGCGCTTCGCACCGATCCTTCGCGCAAGAGACACCGCCGCAACAAACCAGCGGCACCAAACAATCCGCCGAAGCGCGCCTCAAGGCCGTCGCCAAGCCCAAAGCGTCCGGCCCAGCGCAAGACGTCATCGACACCCTCTCCGCCACGCATCGTTTCGAACAAACCGCCATCTCCCCCGACGGCAAAAAAGTCGCCTGGGTCGAGGACATCATCACCAAACGAGGCGTCTCCACTGGCGACACCGTGATTTACATCGCAGACATCGGCGCGAAAAATCCTCCCAAGCGCATCAGCGCAGCCGTCGCGGACGCCATCCACGCCGAAGGCAGCATCGCCTGGTCGCCCGACAGCAAAAAACTCGCGTTCCTCTCCGACGCCGCAAAAGCCGGCCAGCTTCAACTCTACGTGATGGACGCCGCAGGCCCCGCCGGCTCCGCACGAAAACTCACGCAAGTAAAAGGTTTCCTTTCCACTCCGGGCTGGTCGCCCAGCGGAAAAACCATCGCCGTCCTCTTCACCGAAAACGCCACGCGCGCCGCCGGTCCACTCGTCGCCGAAACTCCCGAAACCGGCGAAATCAAAGACTCTTTCTTCGAACAACGCCTAGCCCTCGTCGATGTTGCCACCGCCAAGCTTGACCAAATCTCTCCCGCCGACACCTACATCTACGAATACGATTGGTCCCCCGACGGCCTCCGCTTCGCCGTCACCGCCGCTCTCGGCAATGGCGACAACAACTGGTACATCGCTGAGCTTTTCACTCTCGATGCCGCCACCGGCCTGATGAAATCCATCTACAAGCCGCCGCTGCAAATCGCCAATCCCGCGTGGTCCCCTGACGGCCAGCGCATCGCCTTCATCGGCGGCCTGATGAGCGACGAGCCCAGCGTCGGCGGCGACATCTTCACTATCGCCGCAACCGGCGGCGAAGCCACAAACATCACTCCCGAGATGAAAGCCTCCGCCAGCTGGCTCGCGTGGACTGCGCAAGGAAATATTATCTTCGGCGAGTATCTCGAAGGCGACTCCGGCCTCGCCACAATAAATCCCGCGGACGGCACCAAGACCGAACTCTTTCGCGACGCCGGTCAAATCACCGCCGGCGCGTGGGGCATCAATCTTTCGCTCTCACGCGACGCGAAAAATTCCGCCGTAATTCGCAGCTCGTTCAGCGCCCCGCCCGAAGTCTGGGCCGGCCCCACCGCCAGCTGGACACAAATCACGCAACGCAACAAATCCATCAAGCCCGCCTGGGGCGAAGCCAAAAGCATCCACTGGAAAAACAGCGGCTTCGAAGTCCAGGGTTGGCTTCTCTATCCGCGCGATTTCGATCCGAACAAAAAATACCCTCTCGTAGTCCGCGTTCACGGCGGACCCGGGGCCGCCGTCATCTCCGAATGGCCCAGCTCCTCCGATTACTATTCACCTCTAGCCGGTGCCGGCTATTTCGTCCTCCAACCAAATCCCCGCGGCAGCTTCGGCCAAGGTGAAGCTTTCACCCGCGCCAACGTCAAAGATTTCGGCAATGGCGATTTCAAAGACATCATGGCCGGTGTCGACGAAGCCATCAAAGTCGCGCCTATCGATCCCAATCGCCTCGGCATCTGCGGCTGGAGCTACGGCGGCTACATGACCATGTGGGCCGTCACGCAAACCAACCGCTTCAAAGCCGCCATGGCCGGCGCGGGCCTCTCCAATTGGCAAAGCTACTACGGCGAAAATCTAATCGATCAGTGGATGATCCCGTTCTTCGGCAAATCCGTCTACGACGATCCCGACGTCTACGCCAAAAGCTCGCCCATCAATTTCATCAAAAAAGTGAAAACTCCCACGCTCATCCTGGTCGGCGACAGTGACGGCGAAGTCCCCGCTCCCCAATCCTACGAATTCTGGCACGCCCTCAAAACGCTCGGCGTCGAAACCCAGTTCGTAGTCTACGAACACGAAGGCCACATGTTCGTCAACCCCAAACACCGCCGCGACGTAGTCGAGCGCACCTTGGCTTGGTTCGACGCCCACCTGAGGTAATCAGTGCATGAATCGCGAACTCCAAATGTTTTTGATGTAACCGTTCCGCGAGCGCGCGCGTCCCACTCCCCAATAGCGGGTGTTGGCCGACCTATTTCAAGCAGCCACTCTGTCTCGGGCTCGATCGCCAGATTGCAAGGCGCATTCTTATGTGGCCTCGATCCCGAGACATCTCTTCCAACTCGCCTCCGTCTCTGCACCATATCCGGCTCCGAATGCAGCGGTAGTAACAAGTCTACTTTCTTGGCACGCTCTACCGCATACGCCCCCTAGGACGAACCCATCGGCTCGCCGACAGGCCCCAATCTGCAATCAGGGGCAGTATTGACGCATATAGATATAAAGTGATATAGATATCAGCATGACTGAGACTGACCCCAAATCGTTCATTCCCCTCAAGACCCACTGGTTCCACATTATGCTCTCGCTCGCAGGCGGCGAGCAGCACGGTTACGGGATCATGCAGGAAGTCCTGAATCGCACCACCGGGAAGGTCCGGTTGTGGCCGGCGACACTCTATGGATCGATCAAGCGGCTGATCGAGACGGAGTTGATCGAGGAATCCGAAGAGCGCCCCGCCCCAGAATTGGACGACGCGCGACGCCGCTACTATCGACTAACGACTCTCGGCAGACGTGTCCTCGACGCGGAATGTGAGCGCCTGCAGGAATTGGTCCACGCCATTCGCGTGAAGCAAGCCCAATCCATGGTGACGGAATGAATTTCGCATGGCGGATTTACAAGCTGCTGGCGCGAGCCTTTCCGCATGAATTCAAGTTGGCGTATGGCACTGAGGTCGTGCAAGTCGGAGAGGACGTCATAAAAGATATTGCCAAGAGGCACGGAACGATAGGGCTAATACGCCTAATCGCGGACATCGCCATTCGCGTGCCGTTCGAGTATCTGAGCGAAATGCGCGGCGACATGAGGTATGCAACGCGCGCGTTGATCAAGTCGCCCGGCTTCGCCTTGGTCGGCATTATTTCCATGGGACTCAGTATTGGTCTGACGACAAACGTCTACAGCTCGAAATGGGCCTTGCTGTTTCGTGATCTGCCGGCAGCAGCGAATGCCAAGAACTTGGTGATGCCCGAAAAGCCCGTCTCCTACTACTACATTGAGCAATTCCGCGAACAAAAGAACCTATTCGCCGGCGTAGCCGCATTTCAGATTGGTGTTCCCTTCAACGTCACTTTCCAGGGTGCGGAAAACGCAAAGCCGCAGCGCATCTCCGGGCAGCTTGTTTCACCCGATTATTTCGCCGTCCTTGGCGTTCAGCCCCAGCGCGGCAGAGTCCTCAGCCCCGCACTGGATAAGCCCGGCGACGCGCCCGTGGTCGTGATTACCGACCGTTTCTGGCGGAATCACCTCAACTCTTCTCCCGATGCCCTGGGCCAAATTCTTCGCCTCAATGGCCAAATCGCGACCATCGTGGGAATCACTCCCAAGGAATTCAATGGCGCCTTTTCCATAATTCCCGCTGAGTTTTTCGTTCCCACTACCGTGCCAGCCGCGCTCGCTCCAGAGCTTGCCAACGACGTTGTGCATCAACGAAACGCCAAAGAATTCCTTGCCATGATGTGCCTCGCGCCAGGCGTTACCATCGATTCCGCGGAAGCCGCTCTCGACGCCATCACGCGCCGCCTCGACGAGCAGGATCCTTCCTTGCCGGCGCGCACCGACAAAGGCAGGCGCGTCACCCTGCTTCCCGCGGGCACGCGTGTTCCCCTTCCTCGGCAATTGCGCCCGGTCTTGCTCGGCTTTTTTCTCTTGCTAACTGGCCTGGTGATGACGCTC
>Ga0210394_10001540_pt1 | contig 36287 bp, 30 predicted proteins | sample IncBWC12MmetaG_FD_160121 | JGI IMG/M metagenome (GOLD analysis project Ga0210394, IMG submission 160121) | Forest soil microbial communities from Barre Woods Harvard Forest LTER site, Petersham, Massachusetts, United States - Inc-BW-C-12-M | ecosystem: Environmental > Terrestrial > Soil >... | reverse complement strand
GTAGACATTGCGTTTTCCAGATGCATGTCCACTTGGTCTTCATCACCAAGTACCGCAGAAGAGTATTTGACGGCGATGCCTTGCAACGACTCCGCGCCATCTTCCAGAAGGTCTGTGCTGACTTTGCCGCCCAGCTTGTCGCGATGGACGGTGAGGACAATCACGTTCACTTGCTCTTGAACTATCCGCCCAAGCATTCGGTTTCATCGCTGGTGAACAGTTTGAAAGGTGTATCCAGCCGCTTGCTGAGACAGGACCGACCCGACTTGGCGCAACGCTACTGGAAAGGCGTGCTGTGGTCGCCGTCCTACTTTGCTGCGTCGTGCGGTGGAGCACCGCTGGCGATTCTGAAAACGTACATCGCGCAGCAACGGACACCGAAGTAACGGGCCTTATATCCCCGCCCTGCAGGGCGAGGTTTTACGGCCCGACAGATAAATTGACTCAAGAATTACCATATCCCGATGCCCCTGCACGCCGTCGCTTTCCACCGGCCGCCGGTTCTGAATTGCCGAAGCGAACTCCTTCAGCTCCAGGCCAAACTCGTCAACGATCGGAAAGGTCCGCTCGATCCCGCGCTTCCCGATCTTTCCCGTAAGCCGCCGCACCTCATCGAATGGAAATGCAGGAGTTAGCGACGCCCAACCCTTGGTTCCCTGCACGTATATAAAGGATGACAAAACCGAGCCGTACGACGAACTGCCCTCTACCAGCAGCCCGCTCGGAAACTGCAGCCGGAAGGAAATCCCTTCCTCCACGTCCCAGAACGTCACCGTGTCGCGCGCCCAGCTCTGCGCGCTCACCTCCACCGGGTCTTCTTCCACCAGCCAGCGCGTGGTGTTCACGCAATACACGCCCAAATCCATCAGCGGTCCGCCGCCCGCCATGTTCGAGTCCACCAGCCACGGCAACGATTTGCCCGGGGAATACAATTCACTGAATGCCGTGTGTATCACGTCAATCCGGCCCAGCGCGCCACTCTGCAGCAATTGCTTCAAGTACAGTGTGCTGGGCTCGAAATATTTCCGATACGCAGTCATCAACAGCACGCGATTTCGCCGGCAAGCTTCCACCATTCGCGCGGCTTGCTCGGCGGTGGCAGCCAGAGGTTTCTCGCACAACACGTGTTTGCCGGCCTGCGCTGCCTCGACCGTAAAACACTCATGCAGGGCGTTCGGCGTCGCCACGAAAACGGCGTCTACCTCGGGATTCCCCAGGCACGCCGCGAACTCCTCATTGCTATAGTGCGCATCGGCTTTGAATTTGCGCGCCACCCGCGCGGCCTTGTTCTTGTCTCTACTGACCACCGCCGCCAGTCTTGCGTTCCTGCACTTTGCGAAGCTGGGCAGGACTAAGCCTTGCGCGATCGTACCCAGGCCCACCACCGCGAACCCAACCTTTTTCCCCACTCCCATCGATGGGACATCTCCTGGGGACCGTAAACCGCAAGGGCCAGACGTAAGCCCCGCCGTAGCATTCCGCGCGGGCGAGAGGCCGTAGCCCTGAACCCTCGCCCTTGGCCCGCGCTCTGGCTAGCTCTCGCGATCCGCGCGGCCCAGCCTCTGATTACGAATTGCCTTGTGATCCAGCCCGCGCAATTCTTCGCTTGCGCCCAGGACCTTCTCAATCGCATCCGCAATACTGTCTACGTCCGCGCTGCTGCCCACAAACAAGTGATGCGGAAACCACACGGCCTCGTGATAAGCCGCCCGGTCTGCCTCCGGACACGAGTACATATTCCGCAGATCGAGGGGTTTCTCGCGGCCCCAACTCAAGGCAGGGAAATCCTCAGGCCGCAAGGGGAACAGGGAACTCTTGTACACAGGCTCGTAGAATAGCCCGTCGCAAGGAATGCCTTCCAGTTGCAGCGCACCCACAAACGCCGCGCGCGGTGTGTCGTTCGCCTTATCGGCAAAATATTTGAACATGAAGCCGTAGGGCGCCAGCCGCGTGATACGCGGATCGGGCTTCAGCAGTTTGATGGCCGACGTATTTTGCAGCCGCGATTCGAACCGCTGCACATTCTTTTCGCGCGTCGCGGCTTGTTGCGGCAGCCGCTCCAGTTGCGGCCCCAGCACCGCTGCTTGCAGTTCGCTCAGTCGATGATTAAATCCGATAATGCGGTGATGATATTGGTCCGTCAGGCTGGCGCGCCCCGCGTTGATGTAACTCTGCACCAGCTCCATGTACTCCAGGGTGTTCGTGATCACCGCGCCGCCTTCACCCGACGTGATCAGCTTGCTGGACTGGAAGCTGAACGCTCCCAAATCTCCCATGGAACCCGCGCCCTGACCCTTCCACATTGCGCCATGCGCGTGCGCGCAATCTTCGATCACTTTCAAATTGTGTTTCTTGGCGATGCGCAAAATCTCGTCCATGTCCGCGAAGCGCATGCCGAGGTGCACGGGCAGAATCGCCTTCGTCTTGGGCGTGATGGCCTGCTCGATCAGCTTCGCGTCCAGACAATATGTTTCCGGATCCACGTCCACGAAGACCGGCACAGCGTTCAGCAGCAGCACCGGCCCCACCGTTCCTTCCCAGGTATAGGCCGGGACGATCACCTCATCTCCCGGACGAATCTGGATCGCTTTCAGACAAGCCTCGATCGCCACGGTCCCGGTGCTCACGCACTGCCCGTACTTCGCGGTCTGGAATGCCGCGAATTTTTTCGCAAACGCATCCGCGTACTTTCCGGGGAATGGCTGGCCGCCCCATTTCAAGCTGGTGAAGGCGTCCTCCAGCGCGGCGAATTCCTCCTTCGTGGCGATGGGCCACGGCGTGAAAGGCGTCTTGCGTACGGGTTCACCACCGGTAATCGCCAGTTTTCCCACGTCCCAGTCTCCTATTGCAAAATTGGATTTAGACGATGCTTCCTGTGCTGGCGCAGCGGCGTGCGGCAGCGAGCGCCGTCACCCGACGTCCGGATTCGGAATCAAAATATCGCGCACCACTCCATCCAGATCGTGGCAAGCCGTAATGAACTGGCGCAAAGTCCGCCGCGTCGGCGCGAAAGAATCGAATTCCTCGATCGAAAGTCCGCCTTCCGTGTTCGCGCGCCGGAAATCCGCGAATTTTCTGGACAGTTCATCCACGATTTCCGCGCGCACCGGCTCAGCAATTCGCGAACGCACCTCGACGTCGCTCGCATTGAACCGCACCTGCCAGGGGTACGGCGGTGAAATCACCATGTCGCCGCCAATGAACTCGCTCCAGTGCATATGATTGCGAAACGCCGCCGAAAGCAGCCGGATGCGGTAGCCTCGCTCCTGGAATATCCGGTAGGCCTTCTTGAGCACCGCCACACCGGCCCATTCCAGGTATCCCGGATCGATCGCGATATTTTCCTTTTCCATCACGATTTTCAGCCAGTCGTCCAGACGCCCCACCATCAGCGTGCACACCGGCCCCATGCTCGCGATTTCCTTGCCTTCGTTCGCGCGCCGCTCTAGACCGCGCTCGACCGCCTCAGCCACAGCGATGCACTGCGGCAAACTGAACGACACCGTCGCATTGATGCTCACTCCGCGGTAGGTAGCCTCTTCGATCGCCGGAATTCCCGCGCGCGTCACCGGAATCTTCACGATCATGTTCGGCGCAAGCTGGCTGAATTCCATCGCTTGCCGCACGATCGCCTGGCTGTCACGAAACAGCCGCGGGTCGGTCTGAATCGAAAGCCGCCCGTTCCTGCCGTGCTGCGCGTCAAATATTGGCTTCAGCAGGCCCGCGCCACGAATGGAAATTTCGCGCACCAGTTGCCAGGCGATTTGCTCTTCGGTCGCGACGGGCAGCTCTTGGATCAATTCCTGTATGCGCCCCTTCCAGAAACTCATCTCCTTTTTCAGTACGCCCACCACAATCACCGGATTGCACGTCGCGCCCACGGCGCCGTGCTCGATCGAATAGGTCAACTCTTCCGTCGAGGCGGAATCGTTCCACAAACAAGTGGGAGTGGTTTGCGTCATTTTGTGCAGGGGGCTTTTGTAAGCGGTTTCAGTCGCGCGTGTCATATTTTCCGTCCATTTACCGAATCTTGTTAGCGCCGAAAGTCGCGCCTCAAGACGCCGCCCGCCCATCCGCGAGCGCCACCTCGATCGGTTTTGCCAGCAAGTGCGATTTCTCAGCCGCCACCGCGATGGCCAGCGCTTGCAGCCCGTCGTCGCCCGTAACCCGCGGTGCAAGGTCGTGCAGCATGTTGTGCACAAAATCCCGAACCTCGGCCAAGTAAGCATCCGCAAATCTCGTCAGAAAATGATCGGCCAGGCTCCGCTCGCCCCCTCGCGCCGTCAGAAAAACAGCCGGGGCCTGTTGCAGGCTGCCGACAAAAATCGAGCCCTGCGATCCGACAATCTCCGTGCGCACGTCATATCCATAAACAGCCTGCGCGTAGGACTCCACGTTCCCAATCGCGCCGCGCCGGTAGGCGAGGTTCACGACGCTTGCCACCAGGTCGCCGTAGGTCGCCAGCTCCGGCCGGATCGTCGCTGTCGTGTAGGCATGCACCGCGCTGACTTCGTCCTGCATCAGCCAGCGGGCCAAATCGAAATCGTGGATGGTATTCGTATAAAAAAGCATTCCGTTGATGCGCGACTGGTAGGCCGCAATAGGAGCGGCATCCTTGTCCCGCCCCACCGATTTGAAAATCACGGGCACGCCAATTTCGCCGGCTGCAATCCGTTTCATCGCCGCCGCATAAGCAGGGTCGTAACGACGCATGAAACCCACCTGCAAACGCCGCCCCGCTTTGGCCACGGCATCCAGAGCGGCCCGCGCATCTGCCAGATTCAGCGCCAGCGGCTTCTCGCACAGCACATCTTTCCCCGCGCCCACCGCAGTCTCTACGGCCTTTGCGTGAAACTTGTCCGGCGTGGCGATCAGCACCGCGTCCAAATCCTTGCGCTCCAGCATCGCTTCCAGACTGCTGTACCAGTTCTCGATCTCCAGTTCCTCGGCCACCACTTGCGCGCGTTCGGCAGAGGCGTCTGCAATCGCCACCAGCCGCGCCTCCGGAACCAGCCGACGCAGATTCTCCGCGTGCCGCTTGCCCATTTCCCCAACGCCCAACACTCCGACTCCCAGTTTACGCATCCGCACCACTCTCCGCAGGAACCTGGCCTTTTCATTAGAGCAGCGCCGCCGCAAAGCGCTACCGGCAATTCAGCGCCTAACGCGCACCGGCCGCCACTCCCAGATCATTCACCACTCCCCGCAGGTATTTTAAACTCGCCGCCACACTCTGCGCCGGCGGAATCGGCGTTGCGCCGAATTTCACATCCTGCTCGACGACCGACCACCCCGAATACCCGTTCTTCACCAGCGTCCGGAAAAACGCCGGGAAATCAATGTTGCCCTGCCCGATCACTGTGAAAACTTTGTGCTCAATGGCTTCTTCAAACGTCCACTTGTTGCGCCGCGCCTCTCCCAGCACCGCCGTGTTGCAATCCTTGATGTGCACAAAACGCAGCTTGTTCTTATATTTCTCGGCCTCTTTCACGGAATCGCCGTGGCCGTAAACGCAATGCCCGGTATCCAGACACAAGCCCACGTTCGTGTGCGATGTCGCGTCGTAAAAACGCTCGCACTCTTCAGGCGTCTCGACGTAAGTCGCGACGTGCGGATGAAACACCAGGTCCAGCCCGAATTCGTTCGCTACCTTTTCCGCATCCGCAACAATCATCCCAATGTGTCTCCACTGTTCGGCGCTCAGCGTAGGGCAGCCTTTATCGTAAGCGCGTCCGGAAAACGCATTGCGCTCGGGCGATTGGTCATCGGCAATCACCAGGAACGGCGCTTTCAAGGTCGCCAGCAGATTTCCCACCTTGCGAATTCTCTCCATCACCGCCTGGCTGGCCGCAGGATCGGTCATTTTCACAGGGACAAAGGAGGCCAGCAGCTTCAGTTTGCGCTTTTCCAGCTGCGGCTGAAGAATGCTCGGGTCGGTAGGAAAAAAACCGTAGGGCCCCAGCTCCGATCCGGTGTAACCGGCTTCCGCCATTTCATCCAACATCTTTTCGTAGGATTGCTCCCACGATGGCCCGGGATAATCCAGCACTCCCCAGCTATCGGGTGCCGAAGCAAATTGAAACCGCTCGCTGATTGCGCTCATGCTTTCCTCATTCCAGCCAAATTGAAATCCCTCGCGCGAGATTTTTCCGCGACTTTTGCCGCCGCTATCGCCACGGCTCCAGCACAACTTTCAGTGACTCCGCTTCCACGGATTTCTTCATCGCCGCATGTACATCCCGCAATCCGTACCGGTGCGTCACAAACTCCCGCAGCGGATAATTCTTCATATACCGCGCCATCTGGCGCATGCTCGGGCCGTAAGCCGCCGGCTCTTCGCCGCCCACGCCCAAAATGCGCGCATTCTTCGCGCAAATATGCCGGTGCGGGCTAATCGGCACCTCGCCCAAATCCGAAAAATTACCGGCCTCCACCAGTAATCCGCCGACGCGCAACGTCTCCAGTGCCTCCGGCACCGCTTCCGGCACTCCGGCGCATTCAATCACCATGTCCGCGCCGCGTCCGTGCGTCAAATCTTTCACCATCTGCAGGCGCTCTACCCTCGACATGCTTTCGACATTCACCGCGAAGTCCGCACCGAGCCGTTTCGCAAAATTCAAGCGATACTCGGACTTATCCACCGCGATGATCGTCCCCGCGCCCAGCATGCGCGCCTTCATAAGAAAACACATCCCCAACGGACCGACGCCCAGCACCACGACGGTATCGTCGAATCGAAATGACTCGTTCGGAAACGAGGACATTTGTTTCGCGCGATCCAGTCCCACCGATACCGCGAAAATCTCCGTCAGCACCGCCACCTCGGAAGGCAATTCGTCCGGCACCTTCACCAGAAAACTTCCCGGTACCACATACAGGTACTGCGCCCATCCGCCAAACAGATGTGGCGGATTCTTCGCGCTTAAATTGTTGCCGTAATCCGTCGTCTTCTCGCAGCAGTAGTACGGGAAATCGTGCCGGCAGTAGTAGCACTCGCCGCAGGCCACATTCGCGCCCACCACCACGCGGTCTCCCTCGCGCAGCGCCACACCCTCGAAGTCCGCGAACTTTCCATCCCCGCCGATCGCCGCAATCGTTCCGACGTTTTCGTGCCCCTGAATAATCGGAAATTCCAGCCGGCGGCCGCCATACTGCGTGGTGTAACCCTGAAAGGTGTGTTTGTCCGTTCCGCAAATCCCCGACATTTCCATGCGAATCAGCACACAACCAGCAGCAGGTTCCGGCAAAGGGTATTCGCGTATCTCGTACTTTCCGGGTTTCACCAACGTCGCTGCCAGAACGCCTGGGGCCGCCATAATCGTGTGCTCTTCGTCCTGCTAAATCCTGCTAAGTTCCGCTGCAAACCCGCCGCGCTTCTCGCGAAAAAAACGCGGGGAACCGTCGTCCTTCCGGATCCCCGCGGGATGTGATGCGTCGCTGAACTTTACATCTGCTTTCTTTAAATTTGCTAGAAGTTCAGTTTCAGAGACAGCTGCCCAATGCGTCCCGGCAGAGTTCCAGAGACCTGCCCGAACGACGCCGACGTTGCCACACCACCGCTGAAACCGGTGATCCCGCTCGGTGTTAAGAACTGGGTGTGATTGAAGAGGTTGAAGAATTCACCACGGAATTGCAGGTTGAAGCGCTCCGTGATATGCGTGTCTTTCAACAGCGCAAAATCCCAGTTGTTAATTCCCGGCCCATGGAAATAACGGCGCCGGGCATCTCCCTCCGTGCCCAGAGCTGAAGGTCCGAATGCAGCCGGGCTAAAGTATTGCCCGCCCGTATTGCGTGGATTCGTGATGTTCAGCGGGCCCACAATTTGCGGCGTGTCCACCGGCAGGGTAATCGGTCCACCGAAGCCAGTGCCTAGCAACGATTGGTCGTCTGTCTCGACCAGCGTGACGGGCAGCCCGGTGGCAAATTTAGTAATTCCGCTGATGGCCCATCCGTGCGTCAGGCGCGTTGGCCCGCCCAATTTATCAATCGGCAGCGCGTAGCTGTAGCTCGCCACGAAATTGTGCGTGCTATCGAAAGCGGAAAGGCCGCGGCTGAGCCGGTGGTTATAAGGATTGATCTGCTCTCCGTAGCCGGAGGAGTCGTCGAACGATTTGCTCAAGGTGTAACCGATCAGCGTTTGCAGGCGTCCGCTCGTATGCCGGTAGTTAACCTGCAGGGAGTTGTAGGAAGAAGCTCCGGCGGTAATGAAATAGGAATCGTTACCAAAGGGAATGATCCCCAATTTACCGTTAGGCAGTGGAGTTACGCAACCGGGCGCGCAAGGAAATACGGTGCTCCCCGGCACGGCGACTCCGCTGAACGGTCCGCGCGTCCCGAGTGTAAACGCGCCAGTCCCGGCATTAATGTACACGTTATTTTCGCCGCCGGGACCGCACCCCTGGGCAGCGAATTGCAGGCACAACGCCGGAATCCCTGGGTTCGCAGAGATGGACGAAAGCAGCCGGTGACCCTGGGTCCCCACGTAACTCAAGGTCAACAGATCCGAGCTGGTTATTTGATGTTCGATGGACAACTCGTACTCTTCCGCGTACGGCAGACGGTTCTTGTTGTAGAAAGCCGGTGAGCTACTGATGGTGCCAAACGCGCTAAAAAAATCGGGCAGCGTATCGAACGGAGGACCGGTGGCCGGATTCTTGGCGGAAAACTGCAGCGGGGGCTGGGTGACCGGAAAGAAATTGGTAATCGACGATCCCGCAGCCCGGTTTGTAAAGGGAGCAGCGAAAGTTGGCTGGTTCTGCCCCGTGTAGTTCCCGAATGGCGCGTCTCCGATTTCATTGAAGTCCGTGGCGCCCTCAAACGTGCTGTAGAAAATGCCCCAGCCGGCGCGAATACTGGTGGTCCCGGATTTGCCCAGGATTTTGCCGAGCATCCCGTCGTAGTCTCCGAACGAATACGCCAATCCCAATCGTGGAGCGAAGTTGTTCCAACGGGTGGGCGCCAGCGTGCTCGGAACACCTGGGTCACCGGGAAACACCCACCCTGTCGGTGAACCGGGGAAAACAACGGATTGTTCCCCGGGAATCAAAGTTTGAATCTGGTTGTACTTTTCTTTCCACGGCGCGCTGACGTCGTAGCGTAGCCCGTAGTTGAAGGTCAAATTCGATTTCACGCGCCAGCTGTCTTGGGCATACAACCCAAGGTAAAAGTTTCGGCCGTAGGAAGGATACGACTGCCCCTGTACGTACGAACTGGGCGCACCCAGCAGGAAGTCCACGAAGTCGCTCCCGGTTTCGCTCGGTTGCCCGCTGAAATTGCCCCCGAAGAAGAAGTTCCCGTTCGAAACGTTATCAATCAGGTCTTCTTCGAGCTGGTCGTAGTGATACTGGCCCCCGAATTTCAGCGTGTGCGTACCGACGATCCTGCTGTAATTGTCCACCACCTGATAAATGTTATCGATCAGGCCGTTCGGGCGGCTCGGCACTCCGATCACAAAGTCGTTGAAGTCAATCTCCGGAACGCCTTCCAGTGCCGGCACCAGTGGCACGATGCCTGGAGCGCCGCCTGCACCGGAAGCAAATCCCAGGCTCGCCAGTGTCACTCCCTTTCCGCCCTGCGGTTGATTGAACAAAGTATCCAAACGGAAATAACCCAGGCGAAATTCGTTTACTGCCGCCGAACTCAATGTCTTGGTCGCACCAAGATCCACGTTGTGAGTCTGGCCCTTCCCATCCACGCCAAATCCCGGATACAGCGGCGCGTTGCCCGGCCAATACGGACTAATCTGGTTGAACTTGTCGAAATAGTAGTAAGCTGAAAGCAGCCCGAACCCGGTGTTGGCATCCACTCGTCCGCTGAATTTGTTGTCACTCAGATTTATTGCTCTCGAGTTTGTGGTGAAGGTCGGCAGGCCCGAGCTGTTAGTGCCATTGGCCGGCAGAATGAACGGTAACAGGTTAGCCGAGATGGGATTGAAGGTAGTAGGCGAGAGCGTCAAATTCGGCAGAACACATTGGGTGTTGCTGGTGCACCCTGGAAAGTAATATCTCTCACCTGGCGTTACCGCATATCCCAGCTGATTGGTCAATACGGCCGCCCAATTACCTGTGGCGCTGCAATTCGGCGCCGGAGGCGTGCAACTCTGCACCGTCGTGGGATTGCCGTGTGCATCCACCAAGCTGGCTGCAACCGACGAGAGGTTTCCGCCTTCCAGCGCCGAGGTCGGTGCCCCTGTGATGCGCTGGGTTATGCCTTGAATTACGCGGTTTCCTTGATAGTCCGCGAAGAAAAAGATTTTGTCGCGCTTGATGGGACCGCCAAATGTGCCCCCGAACTGGTTCTGGTGATAGGCGCCCCGTTGTCCGGCATCAAAGTAGTTCGCGGCATCGAAGTCCGTATTGCGCAAGAATTCGAACAGATTTCCGTGGTATCCGTTTGTACCGGACTTAGTGACCACGTTAATCAGCCCGCCGCTATAATTGCCGTACTCGGCGTCCGGATTGTTGGTAAGGATGCGAAACTCATAAATCGAATCGAGATTGGGAATCGCTCCGGCGCCCGAAAAACCCAACTCCTGCACCAGCACTCCATTCAGAATGAAGCCATTTTCCGATTCGCGCATGCCATTCACGGAGACCGCGCCGGAATTCAAGTCGCCGGACACCAACGGCGCCGCAAATCCCGCCGATATGAACGGTCCGGCGTAGGCTCCGGTCATCTGGGACGCCGTCTGTGCCACCCCGGGCTGCAAACTCAGCAAATCGGTGTAGCTCCGGGTGACCAGCGGCACATCGGTCATCTCTTTCCCGGTGATCACCTCGCCCATCTGCGTGCTTTCGGTGTCCACGTGCAGCGCCGTGCTGGATACTTCGACCTTTTCTGTCGTCGAGCCCACCTGCAATTGCACGTCAATTGTCAGCGCCGAGTTCACGTCCAGGATCAGTCCCGTTTGCGCATAGCCTTTGAACCCGCTCTGCTGCACGCTGATCGTGTAATTACCGAGGGGCAGCGATTGGAAGGAATAGAAGCCCTGCGCGTTCGTGGTCAGCGTGGTGGCCACGCCCGTATCCACGTTGGTGGCAATGACCGTCGCGCCCGCGACCACCGCGCCGCTCGGATCAGTGACGGTCCCGGAAATGCTCGCGGTCACGCCGGCCAGCAGCCGTCCGCACGTGAGCAGCGCCAGTGCAAAAAACAAGACGCCCAGATATTTTCCAAATCGCACGCTTCTCATTCCCCACCCCCCAAGTTTGTTAACGCTCGATCGAATCGGACCCTGCGAGCCGGCGGATCTTCGGCTGATCCCCCGTGATTCCATCACCGTTCTTGCGAGCGAAACCGTTAAAACGGTCTAACCGGTTATTCCTTGGAAAGGCTTATAGTGTAGCCTCTATCCTTTGTCAAGTTGTTTCACGGCGGCAGCGAGGCGGCTCGCGCTCGGCCGCCTGCCAAGTTAAGTCCATAAGTGTTCATCGTTGCGGTCAGTCGGAAAATCACTTGCTTCCGGTGCTTACTTCCGCCTTCTCCCGGCCGCTGTCTGATTTACTTGCGATTTACTGGCTTGCGCGAACCACGCTCGCCATCTTCGACGCGCGCGGTCCGCTCTGCGATCGCCAGGCCCGCGTGCCCGCGCGAGGCCCTCGCGGCCATCCGCGGTCGGGCCTATATAACCGATTAGAAATACAAATCGTGCCGCGCAGGACGCTGCGCGTCTGCCGACGACAGCACGCCATCGCCGAATCGTGCTTTGCTGTGATTTTCGCGAGGCGATGAGCGTGCGGTGCGGTGGCGTGCGAAAATTGTATCGGCCGCCGAATAAGATTTCTTAACGAGCAGGACCTTTTGCGAAGTTCCGGATCAGTTTTCCTTTTTCAACTCGACCACCACAACCTCAATCGGTTTATCACCGGCATTGACGTCGGCGTGCATGGTGTTGGGCGGGTTTGCGGGGAGCCAGTAGGCTTTGCCGGTTTCCCAGACGTGAGATTCGGCCGGGCCGTTCTGTTCGACGATCTTCATGGTCCCGCCCGTCATCGCTACGATCACCCGTGGATGTTCATGGCGGTGCATGGCGAGGGGTGCGTCCGGAAAAATGACGGACTTCCACACCCTCACTGCCTCATTTTCGAATAATGGAATTCGCTGCGTCTGCGTGGATTGCTGGGAATGAGCGGCGAAAAAAATCGACGACGCGAAAAGCGCGCCGAGCAGAAACATTTTCATGAAAGCCTCCCGGCGCGGAATCGTAGCACAAAGGCGCGCCCGAGCCGGGCTGTGATGGCACAGGGAAACCTGATTTCGGACATCAGGTGGGCTGGAAGCGGCGGTGGCCTAATCAGTAATCCGGTGAAAATCATGAGGAAGTCGTCGGGGTAAAAAGATCAGTACCGTCGGCCTCCTGTTCCCGAACCGGTCCTGTCGATCCGATAACGCCATCGTTCACCGGCTCACGCTCGAACCGCACAGATGACGGACAACTCGCGGCTCACACTGCATACAATCTACGCGTCACTCCGCCGCGGAGCCTCGCTTGGGCCGACGGACGCTCCTCACCTTGCCGCTCTTTCCTCCTCCGCAGAAGAACCGATCGCGGCCATCCGACTCGAGCCCTGAAACGCCGACCCCGTGCGGCATATCGAGCCTCTCAAGGACCTCTCCGCTTCGAGGATCGACTCGTCTCAGGTCGCTCTCATCACCTTCCCACGTGGCGTGCCAGAGCTCGCCGTCAACCCAGGTAACGCCGGTAACGAAGCGGTCGGACTCGATTGTGCGAAGAATCGCCCCGGTTTCGGGATCAAGCTGATAGATCTTTCGCTCGCGATGGCGCCCGACCCAGAGCGTTCCTTCGGCCCAGGCAAGCCCGGAATTGCTGCCGGGCGGTGCGGGGATGGTCGTAAGCACGCGGCCGGATTTTGGATCGATCTTCTGGATGCGATCCTCGGCGATCTGAAACAGATGGCGGCCATCGAACGCCGTCCCGGCATGCGCGGCCACAGCAATGGAGCGGAGCGCTTTTCCGGTCGATGGGTCGAAGGCGTTCAGTTTATCTCCGGAAGCAAACCAGACGTGCTGGCCGTCGTAGGTCACTCCGTGCACGTGGTCGGCGCCCGGATAGGGACCATATTCGCGAATGACTTCCGCATTTGTGCGTTTCATGCTTCCACCTTAATCAATCGGCAGCGGAGCTGAGAGTAACAAAGTCGTCGTGAATCCTGGCAGGGGCGGAGTCATCCAACGGCGCGCGCGCCCCCGGCCGAATGACTGCACCTTGTCGTCTGCCGCGAGCCAGTCGAGCGCTCGCTGCACTGTCCGCTGACTGATCCCCAGCGCGAGAGCCAGCGCTGAACTCGACCACGACTCACCGTCAGCGAGAAAGGCGAGCACAGCGGCCCGATCGCCGTCGATGGGAGGCGCGAGCACCAGCACCTCGCGTGCGCGGCTCGGCGATATTTCAAATCCGCGTTCGGTAGCGCCGATGCTCGCCAGTGTCCGAAGCTTCTTGCGAAGCCGTCCGATCTCAACGCGCAGCCGCGCACGATGCGATTCATCGGTGAACTTCGCCCCAAATGCCCGAGCAAGCAGGATGTCCCTCGGCACGTCTACTGGCCAGGCCTCGGCCAGCGCCTGCGCGAGCGCGAACAACACGGGACGCCCCGTAAGCGAAACCGTTGTGCGCCGATCCCGTACCAGGTGGCGGCACCCGTCCACGACAAGAGCTTCGGAGGTCAGCAATGATTCCACCTCTTCCAGCCGGAGGAGTCTCTCTGCGCCGCCTGCAATCACGCGCGCCGCCGGCGTGCTGAGGACCTTGGACGCGCTTTCGACTTCAGCCGTCAACGCCGGAATATGCGCGATCTGGGCAGCCTGCTTCGCGCGAGTGAGCGCATCACGTGCTGTTTTCATCCGCAGGCGGCGCATCGCGATCCCGGCAACCACAAGTTCGTGTGCGGTTCTCAGCGCGGGCGGGAACAGGGCCGGATCGACGTCGGCAAGCATGTGCTCGGCCTTCGTCAGCCGGCCGATCAGTAAAAGGCGCCGGATTTCAAGGTAACGCGCATACGCAGCGTTTAAGTGGTCGCCGTGCCGCTCAAGTGTATGTCGCGCCGCGATGAGCGATTTCGCAGGCCAGCTAAGGTCACGCGACGCGAGGGCGATCTCGGCCTCGGCGACGACGCACCTTGCGCGGGCCACCACTTCTTTCGCACTGAAGGCGCGCGCGGCACGCCGCAGGAGCTGTTTTGCCCGCACGAAATCGCCCAGCTGCGCCATCGCGATGCCACGAAGCGCCAGGGAAGGCGCATCGTCGCGGAGCGCGACGCGGTTCAAGGCGCCCAGTGGATCACCCGCCGCGAGCGCGCGTGCTGCGGCCGTGATCAGCGAGTCCATCGGAATCGCGCCACAATTGTCACTCCCACCCCTTCGCTACCCGGGCGTAAATATAGCGCATGAACGGCAAACACCGATTGGGATCCGTGGGCAGTCCGGCGGGCCGGGCGAGGCAAGAAGCGAGAGGAACACCGGTGTACCTAATTGCACTCACGGCGGAAGGACTGGCAATTTGGGACGGAGCCGAGCGCAACAAAACGTCCCATGGACTGGTTTGGGCAGGAGGCACAGAGCTATGAACCTAACCCCGGGATCGAAGATGGCGGTATCAATCTTCATCGGCAGATGGACGCCGAAGATATTGTTTTCGCTGAACGATAGGCCTTATCGGCACGGGCAGTTGCGGCGCCGCGTGGGAACGGTCTCGCAGCGCATGCTGACCAGAACTCTTCGCAACCTCGAATCCTTAGGATTGATTACCAGGCGCGTCACGGAATCGAAAACAGTTGCCGTCGAATACTCGCTGACCCCGATGGGGAAAACCATCATCGCCCCGCTCGGAGGTATGTGCCGATGGGCGAGACGGCACGGGCGGCGCGTGAGCGCCGCAGTGCGCCTGCTCGGGTTGCCGCAAACGTAAGAATTGCCAGTCCTTGACTGGAGGGAAATATGTGCCCAGCATGCATCGCAAGCGCCGCAGTAATGGTTGCCGGAGCCGGATCCACGGGAGGGATTCTGGCGGTGTGCATCGGCAAATTCAGAAAATTTTTCAGAGCGAATAGTCCCGGTCTGTTTCAGAAAATCAAGGAGAAATAAAATGGCGACTAGCAACGAGAAAGAGATGGCGAAACCGAAAGAGCATAAGGCTATGAAGACACCCCCGATCGTGTCGCAGCAGGAGTGGGAGGCCGCGCGCCAGAAGCTCCTGGCGAAAGAGAAGGCCTTGACCCGTTCGCGTGACGCCCTGGCGGCCGAACGCCGGCGGATGCCGTGGATGGCGGTTGCGAAGAAGTACGAGTTCCAGGGGCCCAAGGGCAAGGTCAGCCTGCTCGACCTGTTCGAGGGCCGGCGACAGTTGATCGTCTATCGCGCGTTCTTCGAACCCGGAGTGTTCGGCTGGCCCGAGCACGCCTGCCGCGGCTGCTCATTGGGCGCCGACCAGGTCGCCCACCTGGCCCATCTGAATGTCCGCGACACCACGCTCGCCTACGCCTCGCGCGCGCCCCAGAAGGACATCGAACGCCTGAAGGCACGAATGGGTTGGGAGATGCCGTGGTACACCATCACAGACAGCTTCGACACCGACTTCGGCGTGAACGAATGGCACGGCCACAACGCGTTCATCCGTGACGGCGACAAAGTGTCGCGCACCTACTTCATCAACGGCCGCGGCGACGAGGCGATGGGCACTGTCTGGAGCTACCTCGACATGACGGCGCTCGGGCGCCAGGAGACGTGGGAGGACTCGCCAGAGGGCTATCCCCAGACTTCACCCTACAAGTGGTGGAATTGGCACGACAACTACGACGCCGACACCTCGCCCGACCCGAAGTGGGTCGATATAATCACCGACCCTCAAGGAGCCGCCTTGCGGCGGCGCGACGCAGAACCGAAAGCGTGACCGAGGTTGGCAGAGGAGAGAACGATGAACGACATCATGAAAGATCAACTTGGAGTACCCAAAATAGTCGACCGGAGCACGTTCCAGGCGGAGCTGGACGCACTGCGAATTCGAGAGAAGGCTCACACAAAAGAGGGCGACGCCCTTGCGGCCGGCCGACGACGGCTCCCGATGGTCGAGGTTGATGGCTCTACACTGCTCATTGGCGATCGTGGCGCCGTGACACTATTGGACGTATTTGCGGGGCGCCGGATGCTCATCGCCTACTACTTCATGTGGCACGCCGGCCATCCTGCGCCGGAGCAGTGCGAGGGGTGTACCTTCTATACATCGCAGGTCCGCGAGCTATCCTTTATTCATTCCCGCGACGTCACCTACGCCACCTTCTCGCAAGGCCCTTATGAAGAGAGCGCCCGGTACCGCGACTTCATGGGCTGGGAGATGCCTTGGTTCTCGGCTCCCCGGGACTCGCTCGAGACACTCCTGGTTGGACGCCGGGTAGGCATGATGCACATTGTCTGCTACCTGCGAGACGGCTCCAAGGTCTTTGAAACTTACTGGACGACCAGACGCGGCGTTGAGGCGATGGATAACAGCTATCGGTTGCTCGACTTGACCGTCTACGGGCGGCAGGAGCGGTGGGAGGACTCGCCGGCCGGCTGGCCACAGCGGCCGAAAGGCGAACACCCTTACCGTATCGATGGACGTCCCATTGTCCAGTGGCCTCGTCTGCAGGCCGGATATTCGGACGACCTGGGAACCGGGTAGCGCCGAACCGAGCGGCCAGTCGCCGCAAAGCCTTCGATGACCGGAACTGAGGTGGTCACGGACTAGACTCGCGACCTTCCGGGTGGCTGGCAACTGAAAAGTTGGCCAGACGGGGCCGCAAAGCACACAGCCGAACATCAACAGAGTCCGATTCGCTCGGGCAGGGCAAGCGGTCCGTTACTGTTCCCCATGCGGCGGGATCAGCTGTGACCCTAGGCTCAATCGCTGCGAGGTCCCATTTCATCGGCGGGCTGGTTTGAAGTCGAAATAAGCCAGATTCATGTTTCCGTTCGTCAATATGTGTACCGTGAGAACGTTTTTTCCGCTGCTGAGACGAACCTTGAAAAGTTGCGAAGCCAGATTCCAGTGGTGCCATTGACGCCAGGCTACCGGGTCTGCAGGATCGTGCGTCGAGGTGATCTGCAGCGGTCCTGTGGCATCCCGTCCGTTCAGATCGATCGAGATTGTTCCGCCACGATTCGATGTGTAGAGCAAATCGGCTGTGTAGGTTCCCGGGCGGGTGACATCGACCGTGATGTTGAACCACTCTCCAGGCTCGGTCCAGCCAACATAGAGCAGGTCTGCCGGAGGAACGACTTTGTTGAAGGGGTTGTCGTCAATCGGATCCGGCTTCCGCTGAAACTTCGTGTAGGAAGTATCCACTCCTTCGTTGATACGAAATTCATTCAGGTAGGTTCCATCGGCCGGATTCAACTCACCGCTGCCGTGATTCTTTGCATCGGTGTCGTGATAGGCGACTGCTTCGCCGCCAAGATCATAGTAAGCGCACAGTACGCGTCCTGGTATTTTTTGTGGGCCGTCCTGATAGCGGCTGTCGTGATAAGGCAAGCCCTTATAGGGGCTCAAGAAGGACTGGGAAAACGCAATTGCCGGTGAGATCAATGCGGCCAAGAAGTAAAAGGAAAACACTCGACGATTCATTCTTCCTCTCTCCTGAGCACCGATCGGTACCCTGAACAAAAATCGCGTGCTCTCAGCAGACGGTGAAACCAAGTGGACAACGCGACCAGCCGAAGTAAAAAATACAAAAGATTGACTCGCTCGCAAAGAGAAAAATATACTCGCAGGACCGATCAGTTCCCAAGAAATCGGTATTCTGTTTCGGACAACCTGGAGCGCTGGACATGAAAACAAACGACACACCGCAGGATGCCGGTAACCAGAACCGCCGGGGTTTCCTTAAGACCGGCGCAGCCTCGATAGCAGCTGGTCTGTCGGCAGGAGTAATTGCGCCCGTCGCCTCTGGCGAGGTGACAGCAACGGAAAACAGTCCAGCTGCCGCAAGGGCCATCCAGGACATGATGCCGACGCGCAATCTGGGCAAGACAGGATTTCGGGCCGGGATTTTTGGCCTCGGTGGCCAGGGAGCGCTAGAGAAGCCCAATAACGAAAGCTTGGCCCTGCAGATGATCCAACGCGCGCTGGAGTTAGGAGTGAATTATTTCGATACCTCCGCCATTTACGGCGGACCTGACAGGTGGAGTGAACGTTATCTTGGCAAGGGCCTTCAGGGCAGCCGGGACCAGGTTTTTATCGCCACCAAGACCAAAGAGCGAACCCGCGATGCCGCGCTTAAAAACCTCGACGTGTCTCTCAAGCTGCTGGATACCGATCACATTGACACCTGGCAACTGCATGACGTCGGAATTCAGGAAGACATTGATCAGATATTTGGCAAAGGCGGTGCGATCGAAGCCCTGGTCGAAGCGCGCGACCAGAAAATGGTGCGCCACCTGGGCGTCACCGGGCGCTTCCGTCCCGAAGCACTCATCGAATGCATACGCCGCTTTCCCTTTGACACGGTCCTGATGGGCGTCAACGCGGCCGACAAATACTATTACAGTTTTGCAAAGGATCTCCTTCCGCTGGCCGTCGAGAAACAGATGGGGATTGTCGGGATGAAGGTGATGGCACGCGGCCGTATCCTCTCCACTTGGACGCCGCCGCCTGTCGAAGTACAAAAACACTCATGGGAAGGCCGAGGCGCAATCACGACGGTTCCGGGTACGCTGACGAAACAGGAAACCTTCTTCTACACGCTGTCATTACCGATCAGCACGGCAATTATCGGGTGTGACTCAGTCGAGCAGGTTGAGGAATGCATCGCGCTCGCCCGTTCCTTTACGCCACTCAATCAGACTCAGATGACTGCGCTTGAGGCAAAAGTCGAACCTGTTGCAAAGCAGGCCCTGTTTTTCCGGCTCATGCCTCGCTGAGGATTGCCTGGCGAACAGACCACCTTATCCCAGACGCCAATCTCAAAGGCGAATTGTGGATCGTCGAATCTCATTAGGGTCTAGACTTTCGTACCTACCGTAGTGAGTACAAATTTACTCTGTGGGCCTGCCGAGCTTGCTCAACGGCATCCCGGTACAGATGCGTCATTTTCGCAATCTGCTTTTGGTACGCCGATCTGAATCCTAATTGAATCTACCGTTTATCGGCATCCGTTCCCATACTGATGCCCAGCTATTCGCCTCGCTGCGGCGGGCGTTGAATAATTCCCCTCCTGGCGATAGTAGTAAATCGGCCGCGGAGGAGTCCGCGCGCCGTCTCATCTGAGCGGTCTGCTGACTCCTGAGGGGATGCGTCATTCCGCAGGGCGAGACCATCAACGACAAATGGATCAAGGCGAATTGGTGGGTGCGAAGGCTTTTTTAACTTGTCGGCATCCGTGCAACGCGAGACTCGGCTGGCTCCGGTGCTGGCAGCCACGCGCTAGACGAATTGGACATCCTTCCTGGGAAGCAGCTTTCAGCCGCACAGTTTGGCATTGCTTCTGCACATGGCTCGGCAGCCGAGCGGTGACGTTCGATCGAATGGGTTTTCGGCGCCATAAATGAATGCTGCTGGAATCAGGAAAGCCTGGAATTGAGGAAAACGCTGTTCAATCCGAACGCGGTATTGGTCGAGGCGCCGGAGGCGAACGAGACGTTCGCTCCGGAGTGGACCAAGAGCCTCACGCGCGAACGCCTTCTCGCCAAGTCGCGCTTGCTGTGGGCGCACCGCCAATTCGTCGCGCGTTGCGCGTTCGCCGGGTTTTGCCTGGCGACCGTGACTGCATTTCTGATTCCCAAAGAATACGTGTCAACGGCACGGCTGATGCCGCCTGATTCGCAATCAGCTAGCGGCCCCGCCATGATGGCAGCGCTGTCCGCACAAAATGGGGCCGGCGCGAGTTTCCTGGCTAGTGATCTTCTGGGCATGAAAACCACCGGCGCGCTGTTCATCGCCGTGATCGACAGCCGCACGGTGCAAGATCGCATGGTGCAACGATTCGATTTGAAGAAAGTGTATTGGACGCGAGTCGAGCAAGCAGCGCGCACACGGCTCGGAAAAAACACCCTAATCAGCGAGGACCGCAAGAGCGGAGTGATCACTTTGCGTGTCACCGATCACGATCCAAAGCGCGCGGCGGCCATCGCCGGCGCGTATATCGAGGAACTCGATACGCTCATGGCACAGCTCAATACCTCATCCGCACATCGCGAGCGCGTATTTCTGGAAGAGCGGCTGAACACGATCACGACGGAACTCGAGGCGGCGGAACGGGATTTCAGCCAATTCGCCAGCAAGAATGCCGCAATCGACATCCCGGCGCAGGGCAACGCCATGCTGGCAGGCGCCGCATCATTGCAAGGCCAACTGATCGCGGCGGATTCGCAACTCGAAGGACTGAAGCAAAGCTATTCCGACAGCAATGTGCGCGTACGCGTGGTTCAAGCTCGCGTGGCGGAACTCCGAGATCAGCTACGGAAGCTGGGAGGCACTTACAACGGAAATGCCTCCGCCAGCGCTCAAAGCGCCACAGACAATCCGTATCCAACCTTGCGTCAATTGCCCATTCTGGGAGTGCCGTACGCGGATAAATTCCGCCTGCTGAAAATTGAGGAAGCTGTTTACGACGCCCTTACGAAGCAATTTGAATTGGCAAGAGTCGAAGAGGCGAAGGAAATCCCTTCGGTGAAGGTGCTGGATCCGCCGGAGGTGCCGGAACGCAAGTCCTTTCCGCCGCGATTGCTGATTATGATTGCGGGAACGGCCTGCGCCGTGTTGCTCGGAGCGGCTTGGGTGTTTGGCACAGCGCGCTGGCGGCAGATTGACCCGCAGGATCCCAGGATGAAATTCGCGCAGGAAATTTTCAGAACCGTGAGAGCGGGGATGCCATGGGCGAGCGCGAACGGCCCGAATGGGCATGGGCGCTCGAATGGGAATTCGGGCACGAACGGCAACCAAGCTCCTAAGCGCAACAAGGCGGCGTCAACGTGCACGATGCGGCCATGATCGCGCTGCTTCTGCCGGTGATCGGAACGGGCGTCGCCTTCGGGCTGCAATACCTCGGCTCTATTGAGTTTTCGGAGTTACGGAACGTCTTGCGCAGAGCGGGCGAGCGGAAGCGGGTGATTGCCAACAACGTGGAAGTGCGGCGCGCGGTTGAAGCGCTAAATGCCTGCCAGGACTTCCAGGTGTTATGCGCGATTCTCAAGAAAACTCTGCAGGTGATCGGCTTCGATGGATTTCGCCTGTGCTGCGACCCCCCGAAGACGCTTTCAGATGCTGCGCTCCTGATGTCACAACGTATGGCCGACGGCACGATGCGCTTGCAGGGGGATGATATCGAGAACAACGAACCCCTATGGGAACTGAGACTCGAGCTAAACACCGAGCGTTGCGATCGGTTGGGTCATTTTTCTCTGTTGCGCACGGGTTGCGAGAATCCGCTGCTCGTAGACTTTAACCTCTTGAGCCGTGAATTTCGGATCGCGCTGTCTAACGCCGTGCTCCGAGCCATGAACGGGCATCGGTCCCCCGCGCTTCTTGCTAGTCCGGGCCCCGGAGCCGCTACGGCGAAAGTGGCGGCTGCGGTTAATTCAGACGAAGCGACGGCGTGCCAGCTTCGGCCTTCGCATCAGCGAGGTTCGCGATGAACCTGCGCGATCCGACCTCAGGTCAAACACGTCGGGCGTCACGGCACGAGGCACAACCGGCTGAAACACAGCTGCTTGCGCATATTCTTCATGACGATGTGAGCCGCAAATCTACCGGCCCCACACCTGAGTCTCATACGCTTCAACCACGCTGAGGCGATCCCCCACACCGACTTTATGAAGAATCCGATGAACGTGGTTTTTCACGGTTTGCTCGGAGAGATAGAGCTGACTGGCGATTTCCTTATTGGTCATCCCACGTTCGATCAGCGGGAGTAGTTGCTGCTCTCGCCGAGTCAGTCCAAGTTGTGCGTGGGTCCGGCCGCTCGGTCGGGGCGCGCTCTGCGATGCGAAACAATCGAAGAGCAACCGGGTGTAGTCGGCAGGACAGACAGCTTGTCCAGCCGCCACCGCGCGAATCGCGCTCACGACTTCTACCGCAGATGCTTCTTGAAGAACGTAACCCAAGGCGCCGAGCCGAACCGCATTGAGGAACTGTTTTGGATCATTTTCCATCGCAACCAAAACGCATTTGATCAATCGGCGATGGCGGTCGTTGGGCGCGAATACCGTATCCTCGCTGAGCAGTTGCAGTGAGTCCAGGACTACGACGTCCGCATTGGCATCCGCAAGTTCGACTTTCGAATCGGGGGCTAGCGCGACAGAGGCGATGATCTCGAAATCCGTTCGCTTGCTCACGATGCGTGCCACAGACTCTCTCAACAGACGATTACAACAAAGTATGAGGACGCTCGGATGCTTTTCCATCGCAACACCTCGTAGCCTGGTGTCCACTGCCACGCTCGTCCGCGACTTTGGACCGACTCTTGCCCAACTTCTAAAAACCTTACGTGCTGCTTGATTTGCATGACAGCGCGGCAACAACTCCCATCCCGGAACCAAGTTGATCTTGCCGGTTTCGGCGAAAGTAGCTAACCACATAATCGAATTTGGACGGATTCGACGGCATCATCCATCGCGCATTCGCTGCAATCCCGCGCCGCGGGTTTATTGCGAGGTATGGACGGCAAAGTTTCTGTGTCGACCCCGAGTACCCTTGAACCAGCCCGGAATTCTGAATGCTGCCTGGCGATTTCAGACCTTCCATCCCGAATCCGCTTCGAGCATGAGCACCCACTTCATGCACTTAGACAGCCTTTGTGCTACGCGATGATCCATTAGGCTTAGACGATCTTTTCGGTGGAATAAATTGCAATGCGTTCCAAAGTGGACTTCCAGGATGCCAAATCGGTACAAGGCAAGACATAAATCACGTAATGAGGCGAACACCTGCTCCGCTACTTGTGGCTCGACTGACAAGGACAGATATCTCTAGCCGCAGTGAGGTTTCGCCCCCAGGATCCAAGCGGTTCTGCTCCTGGCGGCCTTTCCGAAACATACTAAAATTTATCTGTCACCCGGTCATGTCTAGATCTGAAAGACGCGAACCTTCTGCTATGGGAGGTGCGAACCAGGCCGGCCTCCCGACGAGTTACTGAGCACCTCCTCTGGCAGCACATCCCCGATTGGAGCCCTTTCAGTCCGGCCGCCATTCTCGGCAGTCCCTTCCTGTTTCCCTCGCTGCGGCGAATCCCTCCCGAGACGCGAGGATCAGTTTGAACCGGTTCCGGAACGGGAATGCGCGCCGCGCCGAACTTGCGCAAGCTGTTTCCTATCACTAATCGAGATCGGAGCTCCAACTGCAGCACAGCTGCCGACACCGCAAGGTCCGCGTGCTGAGGAGCTCGTCCGTGAACAGATTCTTTTTCTTGGCGCTTGCGGTTCTGGCATCGACTGCCGTCCTTTGCTCGGCCGCCACAGCGCAATCGAGCCCCGAAATTCCAGAGCTACCAAGAAAGCCATATCCACATGAGGAAAAACACATCCCCGCAAGTTGGTTGGCTTTGAGTCTTGCCGGGCAAGCCGCTGCACTTGCCGATGCCAAGACGACGCTGAACCTCCGACACCAGTACTCGTACTTTTTTGACGAGGACGATCCCTTCGCCCGCTCCATCGTTACACTGCCCGCCCCTGCTTACATCGCGGTCACCTCAGCATTCACCTCAATCATCAGCATAGCTGGTTTCGAAATGCACAAGTCCTCACACCGGTGGGAGCGGCGTTTGTGGTGGGTCCCGCAAACAGTCCAAATTGGCATAAATGCAGGGACCGCCCTGCACAATGCGGGCGAGCCTGCCCTCAAGTCGTCGGCACAAAGGAGGACGCGGTGAATCTGTTGCGAAACGCAATCCGTACACCGCAGGAGCACAAAACCTTTATCCTGGTCGCGATGCCAGGACTGCTGCAGCGTCCGAACCGGCTTACTGTTGAGCCCCGAAAATCGAACGAACCGTTCTCTTGCGCCCGCGACAACGAGTCTGAGCGTCACCTGGCCGCAAGCCCCAGTTAGTTCGGTCCGCACCGGTCTTTTCCGTTTTGGCATTCCCCAATTCAAAATGGGATTCTTCGCGTTCCGCTGCGCCCGAGGATACCTCCAAGTCTCCTAGCGCATGCGAATGCCGAATGGTCTCCGAACTGCACTCATGATTCGCCGTCGTACCGAAAGCGCGAAAGCAGTCCTAGCGGTGGTTCGCGTCCCCCAGACGGCGAACCACCGCGATTGACCTCGAGGGGTCCAGGATGCACTACGTGGCACTGATGAAGACCGACTGGTTGGTGGTCAGAATGCCGCCCATGGCTTGGGCCTGGCTCGCTGTCCTGACGGGTACGATGGCCGCGATTGTCATGGTCCTGCTGGCTCGAAGTTAGGCCGAGCGCGAATCAATGTCGATTTTTCAACCTGAGCTTTGCTTCGGAAAATTTCTCCGTGCTGCAGGATGGTCGTAACCAACCCGTTGGTCCAAACGTTTGCCGCTGATCGATCAATTGAGGTTCCGGCATTTTCGATCGCTTCCTGTGCGGCGATGTCGCGGGTTGGCTCAAAAAATTTCCGTGCTGTAGCTGGGACGACACTGTCAGCTCACCTGGAACGTTGCTTGTACTAGAAATGAGCTTGACCGAATGAAAGCTCCCTGCCAACCGCGTTTCCTGAATATTTGGCCGCTCCCATTCGCCCTCGGACATCGCACTCACAGCCGCGCGGCCGCAACGCAGCAGCTAAACAATTTCTTACATGCGGATCCGGGCGCCTTGGCTGGGAGAGCGGCGAATTCATCGCAGTTACTGACCGCAACCTGTCGCTCCCGTGAAGTGAGAGCTTCTTGAACCTGCCGAAACGTCGGACCAAGCCTCGCTCAGCAAAGTAACGTCTCGCAGCAGCTTTTCCTGTTCCCGTGCATCCCGTCGAGCGGTTCAGCGCGAAACGAGGCATTAAACAATTCAAATATAACCCGCTCTCGGTTGGCTCACGAAATGCTAAACACCGGCTGTATGCAACGCTGGTTCGATACGGACGGGCGCAGACGACACTTGCGGTTGCGACAAAAATTTTTCATTGCCCGTGCGTTGTGGGTTGGCAACTGCTTCTCAGTGCTTCCTTGCCGCCCGGACCAGAGGGCTCGGATCCAGTCTGTGCACGGGCCGGAGCGATGCGCGAAGGGGAGGAATACATGCGAGTGTTCTTGAGTTTCGTGGCGATGGTCATTGTGGCTGGTCTTGCTTCGGTTCCAGGAGCGCAAGTCCGAAGCGACCGTCGCCCGCCCGCTGAGCCTTCGGGAGCAGACCAAACAGCACCTGTCGCGAGCCTCATCGACCATATCATCGCGCGTGAACGCGAAGAGAGCGAAATCATCAGCACCTACCATCCAATCGCTGAAACCTACGTTCAGGTTTTTAAAAAGAAAAGAAACCAGGCTCCGCTCCTGGCGAGGGATTATTACTATCTGGGCCAGACCGAACTCTCCGTCAGCAAGCCGCTCGGTTACCACTCGATGCTCACGGCGCAGGACCAGCTCCCCAAGCGAGGCTTCGTAGATCAAGGGTTCAAGCCCTTGGGTTTCGTGCACATGATCTATATAGACCGACAGGGATTCGACAGGCAGCACTATAGTTTCCAGTACGTCAGGCGCGAATTTCTCGGCGACATCCGCTGCGTCGTACTCGATGTGAAGCCCCTTCCGAACTCCGGGATCGGAAGATTCTATGGCCGGATCTGGGCTGAGGATCAGAATTACACCGTGGTACGGTTTAACGGAGTGTACCTGCCGGTTCAGCACAGCGGCTACAGCTCGCATTTCGACAGTTGGCGCCTGAACGTTCAGCCCTACCTCTGGCTTCCCGCCTACACATTCGCTGAGGAAATGGACCTCAAGATTCACGAGCCGGAAATCAAGTACATCAATGACCTTGACCGTCTCCGTTTCAAGGCGCAGACGCGGTTCTGGGGATACAACCTGAAGGATTCCATCCACGAACAAGAATTCACCGACTTGACCGTGCAGTCACCGGCCGGACTAGAGGACCGGTCAGCCGGCCGACAAGAACACGACCAATCACCCCTCGAGGCGCAACGCGAGTGGCAGAGTCAGGCTGAGAATAATGTGCTCTCGGCACTCGAGCGGTCGGGTTTGCTCGCTCCATCCGCGCAGCTGGAGAAGACTCTGGACGGCGTGGTCAACAATCTGGAAGTTACCAACAACCTCGATATAGAGCCTGCCGTGCGCTGCCGCGTGCTCACGACCTCGACTTTCGATCTATTCGTGGTGGGGCATGTCATCGTGGTAAGCCGAGGCTTGCTCGATGTCCTTCCGGACGAGGCCACGCTCGCCACCATCCTGGCACAAGAGTTGGGAGAGATTGCGATTTCGAAAACAACCGCCGAGCGATACGGCTTCTCTGACATCGTTCAGGTCCCGTCGCTTGCGGCACTGAAGCGGTTCTCCTTCAAACTGAGCGAGCGCGAGCGCGAAGCCAGCAGTGAAAAGGCCGTCGCCTTCCTGCGGAATTCGCCTTATAAGGACAATCTGGCCAGTGCCGGCCTTTTCCTCAAACAGTTTCAATACGATTCGCGTATTTTGCGTGCCTTGGTCGCTCCTCATCTGGGGGACCGTCTCTACGTCGCTTCTGAATTGACCAGCATCGCACCGGAGTTGCAGCCGGGAAGCCTGCATCAGGTGGCCGCGCTTCCTCTGGGGGCGCGTATCAAACTTGACCCCTGGAGCGACGAAATGGATTTGATCAAATCGAAGCCGACGGTGCTGGCGTCGGCGGGGGAAAAGATGCCGCTGGAAGTTACACCGTTCATGCCCTACCTGACCCGTTACGCCAACCAGAACCCGTCTGAACAACCAGCAAAAGTGGCCCGTGAAGAAAGCGTTTCTCCATCGCCGAGGCCGCCCGATAAATAGCCCATAGCGAGCGTCGGAATCCATCGTGGTTTCGCCTGCTCTCTGCTTTACTGCAAGCCTTGGGCCGCGTTAACTCCCCCTCCGGCGCGGCCCCCCATAAACCCCGGCAACGCCAGAATTCATTGACGCTGCAGCTGGCGTTCGCCAGGAGTGAAAAGCATGCGATGCAATGCGGTTTCAAAATGCCTGTTGGTACTACTGCTATGCGCCGCGCCGGTCGCGGCGCAGGATCCGCAGTTCTTCCGAGGATTCACGGCTTCGCCGTTGCGCTTGTTTCTGGACACGGACATTGGCGTCCGTGCCGAACTTGGATTCATACCGCCTTCGAGCGACTTTGGCGCGTCGTTTGAATATCCGGTTTGGAAAAAACTGGAGATACAAGGGGCAGCGTCATTTTCTCCCGACAAAAAACAAATCACGCACAACGGCTACTCGTTCGGCGTGAGCGGCACCGCAATCCTGTGGCCGTACGCGAGCCTGGGCGTACTCGGCGAAGTCGGATATGGACGTCTCTGGACTTCGCAGTTCACCGAAGGCGGCACGACACCCGCTGCGGGCGTCGTGCTCCGAACTCGTTACGAGTATCCCGGCAGGCTCTACATCCGTTACCTGTTTCCAACCGGCTGTGTTTGGGCCACCCCCTCCAATCCTTGCACCCTGCAATCCAAGCGGATTCAAGGTCTCACCATGCGTCAGGAATTCCAGTTTCGACCGCACATTCGCTGGGGAGTAGAAGCGGGAATTTATCATTTCTGCGATCAGAGCAATCCGAATGATCCAGCGATTCCGCGCACCTGTCACTGGGCCGGCACCGAACTGGTATTTGTAAGATTCCAATTCCCAGGGGCGAGATCGGACGGCGCATATTGATCGGCCCGATCAGCTCGACGATGAAGTCGCCTGAAGATTGGCGATGCTCCATTCTGCCTACGCCCGGGTCTACCGCAGAGGGCGAGCGCTTGCTTTTGCCTTCGGCCCAGTTGTAGCGCGATTCACCCGGCCCTGCGGCCGCAAGCAACGGACGCTGATTCCGCGCGATTTCACGCTGCCATTGCCACAGCCCGCATTCGGGACATCGATCACCGTGTCCCGCTCCACAGAAGCCGTGTGCTTGATGAAGAGGACGTCAGGACCGCGTCTTTCGCTTCATCTCTGTTTGGATCATTGTTCAGTTTTAGCGAAGCAAGAAAGCGGTTCCTTTGCGAAGGATTGTGCTTCTAGCGTCGCGAGATTGGTTCCTCTGGGGCGAGTTGTGCCGCTCTTTCCGCCGACCTCATTGCCAGGTTGTGATCCACCCTAAACCCAGGACCGCATTCGGACCACCGAGCCACGGCTCCTCGGTCGCCCGAGGAGAGACGCATTTCCAACTCAGTCGAACGCTGAAGTTCAAACACCGGAGCAGGCCTGGAATCGCGAGCCACCTTCGCCGCAAGGCTAACTGGAGGGGAAGGGGAGCCGAGCCACACTCAAGTTAGAACGACGATGTTCAATCCCTCCGGGCTCGACGTCCACTCATTGTTAACGCAATCGCCGTGCGAGGAATCACCCTTCGTCCGTCGAGCGCTCCCTTCACCCGTCACTGCTGGCGTGGCTGAGGTCGTTTTGCAGACAGCGAGTCTGTGCCAACCAATTCGGAGCTTTGCATGCTGTCCGATGATTTCGGCGCACGATAGCGAGTCAGGTAGGGCATCAGGGGCGTGACCTCAAACGGCATCTTCTCGCGCGATGACAGCAGGGGAACCGGCTTGGTTTTGAGGAACTCGACGCTGTCATCCCACGGATTCATTTTGATTCGGCCACCGACGGGAAGAGCAGCGATCTGTTCCAGCTTGGACGGTTCTAGCGCAGGAGCCTCGCCTCCCAGCTCCGACTTCAGATAGATACTGTTGCCCAGCCTGGGGCTAATCAGGGCGGATAGCGGCTTGGCTTCCTCGTTCAACTGCTTGAGGAAGAGCGCCGCAGTAACAAGTTTGTCTTTGTAGGGAGATTTCCGCAAAAGTTCGACGGCCCGTGCATTCGCCGCTTGCACCTCTTCCGGTTTCTCCTTGAAGGAATAACGACGCAGCGCTTCCAGGGGAGCCACTCTGGCAAAATCGCTGAAGGCGTACTGGTCGACTAACGGATTCGGAGTCATGGCGTCAGCCATGCCTTGCGCGAGAACCGCTGCCAAAGTTGGCTCGTCCGGCAGCACGTCCAGCAGGCCTCGGCTCACGACGATCAAGCGACCTACAGCGAACAATTCGAAGGTGCCGACGGTCGCTACCCGGCAATGGAGATCGACGTCCAGATTGTTGGTGACTTCGATGTTGTTTACGACCGTATCGAGGACCTTGTCCACCGGACCCGCCGGGGCCAGCAATCCAGCGCGCTCCATTCCCTGGATTACATTCTCTTCCGCCTGACTGCTCCACTCTCGCCTGGACTCAACGGCCGATCGGTCGTGCCCTTCGTCCTCGTCCTGAACTGCCGTTGGCGATTCGATCTCCATCGATGCGAACTCGGCCTGCTTGTGCGCACTACCCAGGCTGTAACCCCACAAACGTGTTTCCGCTTTGAATCGAATATGGCCGCCAAGAAAGTACCTAAGATTCAGTTCCTGGGTATAAATGTAAGACGGTAACCACAGTCCCTCTTGAACGTTGGCGCGCCAACTGTCGAAGTGGCTGTTCAGATCGCGTCGCACATAAGCTGTGTCAATTTCCGAGTAGGCTCCGCTGAAGCGGACGATGAAGTAGTCTTTATCTTCGGCCCAGATTCGTCCACGAAAACGGCCTTTACCGGACTTGGGAAGCGGAGTTACATCGAATACCAGGCAGCGGACATCCCCTAAAAATTCACGACCTACGTAGTCGAAGTGATAGTGCTGCTTGTCGAACTTATGCGGGTCAATGTAAATCATTTGCAGAAAGGAGTTGGGGTTATATCGCCCCGACATGAAGCCTTTCATGGGTTCGCCGTCGTAGGGCAACATGGAACGGGCGTCGATGGTTTTCGCCAGGTCCGCCTGCCCCAGGAATAAGGCGTCGTGCGTTGGGATCGTCCCGGAGTCCTTGTCGAGCCGCACTTCTTGCAGGTATGTCTGGACGATGGGGGCATAGCCGCGAACGATCCCGGCCTCAATCTGTTCTTGAGCGATGATGCGGTCAATGGCTGCATCGGTCGTTGCCGGCGCCGTTGCTGCGCTCTTCGCGGGCGATTGCTGCGTCGAAGTATCAGCGCCGCTCTGACCGGATTGCGCCTGCGCGAGCGTTGCGAGAAACATTGCCAAAAGCACCAGCAAGGACACCTGCAGTACTGTGCGCATTTTCTAATCCTCCGTATTCGTCAGTAGGCGAGTTCAAAAACGATGTGGATCACAGCGGCTGAGTCGATCGACTGCCCATTTTTCTGCGCAGGTCGAAACTTGATTTGGCGGGCTGCGTTCTCTGCTGATTCGTCGAGTCCGTACCCCAAGCCCCGCAAAACACTTTGCACCTGGACCTCGCCAGACGCCCTGAAAACAACCTCGAGCAGGACTTCGCCCTCGATCTTCTTGGCTCGACCTTCTGGCGTGTACACAGGTCTCGGCTTGTCCGTAATGTGGACAGGCGTCCCGGGCGGGGCTTGGCTCGGTCCTCTCGGCTTGGACGCAGGTTCGGCCGCAAGATCGCTCGAGAAGGAACCTTGCAAGACGCCCGCTCGATTCGCGGTCCCGCCTCGCACCCCGCCCGGCATTCCTTCTGAGAACTTGGCGTTCACTACGCCGCCACGTCCTCGATTCAAACCAGCCCTTGGGTCGCCATCTTCGGCGCCGTCATGTCCGGCAAATGCGCCCGTCTGGACGCCGTCGCGCGGCCGCTTCAGAGTCGGGATGCTCAGACTGGGCGTGGCCAAGGGATTGGGAGATACGACGTCAGTTGCGATTTCCGCAAGATCGGGAATCGCCGGGCTGCTGCGTGTGCTGCGAATCGGGTTTGTCAAAGGAGCTCTGGGAACGGGAGACGCAATCCGGGGAGCTGCAATCGGTCCTTCCAGTTCTCGCGGCAAAGCCTGAACCAGTTCTTGACTCCGAGGAGCGGGGACGGTGCGTTTGGGTTCAGGCTTCCAACGAGCAACAGGATCCGACTTTACAAGCGCGGTCGCCAGATACTGTCTGACCGGTGCGAAGGTCTCGGGGAATAAAATCGAAATTACCACCAAGCAAGCGGTAAAGACGATCTGGCAGACCACGGCTACGACCATCGAGCGCCAGCGTGGTCGCGGCTCTGGAATAAGCGTCTCGCGAATTATTACCGTGCCTGGCGTCGTTTCATCCAGCGTCATGGCCAGATACTTCAACCATCCAGCGGGCGCTGGCGAGGGATCATCACGGCGGTCGTTCTGGGTAGGTAGCAGCTGCTCATATTGCTTCATCGGTTAACTCCGCGTTTTCTATGTGCGACGGAATCCGAGATATGCATTTGAAACACCAATTCGTTTCGGCGCATTAGAATGGGCTTAGAAGCATTCTGCGCCGGCGTGACTTGCCATTCGTCCCGTTGTGGATTCCCGCGCAGCCCAGATTGGAACGGACGAGGGGATTGGCGCGGGGATGGCAGGGACGTTTTACCCTGGTACAAAAGGAACGGGCGGCGGGAACGAATGTCTCTAGGATGGGGCTCGAACGTGCCGATTAAGGTCAGGCATTCCAGGTGCTTCCCCTACCTATCTGTTAGCGTGCAGTAGCGATTGCGCTGGACTCGACACCTGCTCCAGCTCACCAATCAAACCCTTCATTTCCGGCCCGGCCGGGAGCCAACGAATGAGGTTTCTGAATCTTACGACGCCTCGTCCGGACGCTTGCCTTCGATCTGCTTGACTCGCCGGACGCCGACGGCCCCAGGAACCCGCCGCAACATTCGGCCAGGGGAGGATCTCTCGACGAGTGATGGCAGCTAGGCTCCCTTGTCCACACTTCGCGAGCTGGTTTCAATCGAAATTCTGCCGCGTCGCCCTGGCCACTCTCCCGGCACGAAGCGTGCTCTACGGCGTTTATGGAGAAGCGCCCATGATCAACAGAGTTGTGGCCCTGGAGCACATTCGTCGCATGCGGGGTGGTGCTCAGTCACACCTCATGCGCTGTTCGGACGGAGAAGATTATGTCGTTAAATTCCAGAACAATCCGCAAGGCTCGCGAATTCTTGCAAATGAAATGTTGGCAGGTGCCTTGGCGACCCGCTTGGGGCTCCCGGCGCCAGAGATCGCTATCGTCGAAGTAAGCAACCTGCTCATCGAGCACACAGCAGAACTCGTCATCCACCTTGGACGGGGGCGTTTCCCCTGTAGTCCAGGATCGTGCTTCGGCTCGCGTTATGCTTGGGAACCGCATCCGCCAGGTACACGGGGTGTGCTCGCGGCTTACGATTTCCTGCCCCTGGATCTGATGCCGCGTGTCACAAATCTTTTGGATTTCGCTGGCATGCTCGTGTTTGACAAATGGACTTGCAATACGGACGGCCGCCAAGTTGTTTTTGTCCGCGGCGTCGCCCCTCGCACCTACAGCGTGCTGATGATCGACAATGGGTTCTGTTTCAATGCAACGGAATGGAACTTTCCCGATGCTCCTCTACGTGGACTCTACTCGCTGCCATACGCTTACGAAGCTGTGCTGGGGATTGAGACTTTTGCTCCTTGGCTGCAACTTCTGGAAAGAAAATTTGACAAACAGTCGCTCGCACAGGCAGCGGAAGAAATTCCGCGAGAATGGCATGCCCAGACCTCGAATACACTCCCCGCGCTTCTCGACAAGCTCGAACGCAGACGGGCCTCCGTCGTAGAGTTGTTGCGGTCGGCTTGCGCCCGGTCGCCCGGACATTTCCGGAATTGGACCGGCAGGCCCGGCCTGATTCAGTTCGAGAGCCGGTACCGAGAGCCGGAAGGGTGGGCGGGCGAGCTTTCGGGAGCGGCGTAGGCTAACGCGCAGGGCTGCGCAGTCGGCGAAACCTGACTGCTGAACACCCGAGGCATCGTTCCGGTTTGCGCTGCGTTGTCCGAACCCGCAAATTGTCGACAGGGCAGTGCGCATTCTCGTGAAGATCCTAGGTTACCGGCAGCGTGACGTGGATCGTTACGCCTTTGTCCGGCGAACTCTCAAGATTGAAATGGCCCTTCCATTGTTTCACCCGTTCTTCGATCGCCAGAATGCCTATGCCAGAGCTTCTCTCAGATTCTCGAGTGCGCGCGGGCATTCCCTTGCCCCGATCGGCAACTTCAAGCACGATCTCGTCCGGGCGCTGGAAGAGGCGGACCAGCGCCGTAGGACTTTGCGAGTGTCGATGAATGTTGATCAAGGATTCCTGCGCGATCCGAAACAGCGTCAATTCGATCTCGGGTTTCAACCGGCCAAGAGTCGCAGACACTTCCAAGGAGACTTGTAGTCCCCAGCGCTCTCCGTAGCCATTGACGAGCCATTCGAGCGCAGACTTGAGCCCGAGCTCGTCGATCGTGGGCGGGTGCAGGAGGTAAGAAATGGTCCGAATTTCCTGACTCGCCCTGTGAATCAGCGTTCGGCAGTCCGCAAGCGTCTGCCGGGAATCCGGGTCGGTTTCATCAATGCAACTGGTTCGCAACCTGCCAATCGCCAGGCTCAGACCGGCGATATACTGCCCGATTCCATCATGCACTTCCTTGGCTATCCGTCGCCGCTCATCGTCCTGCGCGCGAAGCAGCAGGCTCGATAACTGCTGCACGGCTTTCTCGGCTACCTTTCGCTCGGTGATGTCCTCCCCTGAGCTGAGCGTGCCGATGACGCGCCCCTCGTCATCCTTTAACAGTGTGTTGCGCCACCCGATCAGCCTCTCTTCGCCGGATCGCGTGACGATCAGGTTCTCGACGTACGACAAATCTCCCGCCAGGAGATTGTCGAACCATGGTTTAACGAAACGCCTGGTTCTGGCCGGAACGCAAGTAGTGATCCAGTCGCAGCCGAGTAGCTGGTGTTCTTCCCGTTCCAGGGTGGCGCATCCCATGCGGTTGATCATGGTGATCCGTCCCTGGAGGTCGAGTGCGAGCAGAATCACGTCGGCGATATCCAGGTAGCGTTGCGCCCGGTCGCGCTCCCGCCGGATCGTAGCTTCGCTGCGCTGCAGGGCATGCTCCATTTCCACCCTGGCGGTGATATCCTGCGTCAATCCCATCCGTTTTATGACTTGATTGTTGGGATCGAGGACCAGCTTTCCCCGCGTGTAGAACGTCCGTTCGCGCCCGCCAGGTAATGTGAACCGTGATTGGACCTCGTATGCGTCTGCAAATTTCATCGCGCTGTCGACCACCATGCGCACGCCTTCGCGATCGTCGTAATGAACAAGGTCCCAAAAAAGTTCCTCCGACACTGTCGTCTGCACCGGATCGATCGCCAGCAGCCGGCAGAGATTTGCGGACCAGGTTTCCTCGCCCGTGACGAGGTCACGTTCCCAGCTCCCCAGTTGTCCGAGCTGCTCGGCTTCCGCAAGCAGCGCTTCGCTTTTTCGCAATTTCTCGAAACGGGCCGCTTCGGTTACTTCGACGGCGATTACTCCTATGCACCACATCCCCTCTGGCTCGGGGCAGATGGGGGAGACCGAAGCCAGCCATTGGCGAATCACCCCTGGGCTCTTGACTGTTTCACCAATCACCGGGAAGTTCAGCACTCCCTTACCCGTTGCACTTACCCGCCGGAGGAACGGTTCGATCTTGTCGGCGAACAACGGGGCGACGCCTCTTGGCGTGCTGCCGAGGAGTGCCGCTAACGGAGTCCCGATCATATCCGCCATTGTGAGATTGGCTTTCCGAATTCGCAGTTGCGAGTCGAGGATTGCGATTCCGGCGGGGGCAGATGCGAAGAAGGCATTGAGGGCGTTCTTCGAGAAGTTACTGCCCCGCAGCCATCGCAAAAGCTTCTGGCTGGATCCACCGAGTATTTGTGAGAACTTCATTGAACACAATCGAGCGGTCCGGTCCTGGTCGGCTAGGCGCGCAGCCCGAGTCCGATGCGGCAGCAGTCCGCGAAACGAAACTCTTCGGGCTCGCCTATCGCTCGGGACGATAATCTTGGTCTTCCACTGTTGTCAAATGCTTTAATATCAGTACTTGTAGCACTGTCGGTCAGTAGATTTACGAGCCGGATGCACAATACCCGACGAGCGGATGATCGAAACGCGAGCGGCAATCTTGGCTCCGGCCGCCGGGATAGGAACTTGATGTCCCGTCGCCTGTTTCAAATGAATCATGCGCCCCGTGACCCTAATCTTGCGTTCGCGGCAGCACCACGTCATCCGAACCGATCCGATTGCTCCTGAGAAGTTTCAGAACAGGATGGCCGATGTATTACGGACGATATCGTCCTACCGCACGGTAACGGTTACGCCGGAGCCGTGCGGCCGTATCCCAGAAACCGCCGTAACTGTGAGGTTGTGGCGGCCGTTCCGCGATGTAGTGCGAGTGGCATGGACCCGCTGGACAGTAGAGCATCTACACCGAGGCGAACACCTGGCTCGCCCGGGACGCAGTCCCCGAGTACTACCGATTGCCTATATCAAATGCCGTTCTCGATACCCTTTTGAGGGTGAATTATGACTCTGAGCCAATGATGCTCGTTACCAGGCGAGGTGCGCTGTGAATGCCCCAGAGAGGAGTCCGGACCCGCACCTGGCGATTGTTCAAGTGCTGAATGAATTGAGACAACTTCTGGGTCCTGTCAGCGAGCTCGTCGGCAGAAGCCGCGATGCAGCCGTCAATGGCGCGTTGATCGAAGCGCAATCCTTTCTAAAAGAGGCGCTCGCTTCATTATCGAGCGCCGAACAATTATCTAAACCGAAGTAATTTGACCGGTCGAGAAAAGGCATTCACGACGATTCATGCTACTGGATCGAACTTCACTCCCTGCTCTGAACGAGCCTTTTTTATTTTGCGGCGCCTTCTGCTCTGCGAACAGCAAGAACTTGGAATCTGATTCACCCGGCCGCTCGCGCAGGCGGCGAAACTTGTCGAGCCTGTGGCGATCGTCTCCTGAACTCCGCGTGCTCGTCGCTGTTGCGCGCGAGCTGCAGAACAGGGAGTCTCGGGCGATCCTAAGAATGTTGGCGGAGGCGGAATTTCAAATCTCGGCGAAGGTTTTTCCCGTGTTTCAATCGCTGCATTTGTCGGCAGCAAACGATGCTCTGTCAAGCGAGCCGATTGACGATCGGGAGGTTCGATGGCGCAGCCCTTTTGAGTCCTAGCTCGGCCAGGCGATCACCGCTCGCAATCAAATCGCTAGGTATGAATTTGCCCGCTGGTGCGGTCAATACGGATAGACGGGAAAAGCGCAAGGGTATAAACCTTTCCGCCTGAGGCTGCTTTCCTGCATGGCCCTGACAATATCCA
>Ga0210394_10001539_pt1 | contig 36312 bp, 31 predicted proteins | sample IncBWC12MmetaG_FD_160121 | JGI IMG/M metagenome (GOLD analysis project Ga0210394, IMG submission 160121) | Forest soil microbial communities from Barre Woods Harvard Forest LTER site, Petersham, Massachusetts, United States - Inc-BW-C-12-M | ecosystem: Environmental > Terrestrial > Soil >... | reverse complement strand
GCATCGGTCAGGTTTAACGTCATAGTTCGCTTGTCAGCCATGTGTCCCTCCCCGGAAAAGCATAGCAAATACCATCAGAAAGTCAACAGAAAATACATTGCTTTTAGCTAGTTTTGGTGTATATTGTGTGTATCGGCTGAGGCTTCGAAGAGGCCTCAGGCAGGTACTCAAGCTGAAAAGAGGGAAAATGAACACAGAGCATGTTGCGACGGAAGAGCTGGTCGGCAGCGAAAAAGTTATCGTCTATTTCGTTGACAATGAGAAACAAGAAACCCAAGTCCCTATTCTGACCGTGGCCCAGATACTCGAAAAGGCCGGGTTGGATCCCAAGACCCACTATCTGGTCGAACTGCGCGGCGAACACCAGATCAAGCATGTAGACCCCAACGAGCAATTACATCTTCATGAACACGAAAAGTTCATCTCCGTGTTCAGTGGACCAACACCGTTGTCCTGAAGGCGAGACCATGGAACTACTTGCGAAGGAATTCGAATCTCTCGGGTATACCGTTGACCGGTCCTACGCCCAACACGGTGTCGTTGTCTTGAAGGCATTTCGAGTCGGGGTCGGATCTCATGCGGGAAAAACGATCGACGTGGGGGTGTCTGGACAAGACTTCCCCTTCACGCCGCCCGCTGGAATTCACGTGACCCCTAGCTTGGCCGCCAACGGCATCAATAACATCAGCCCCAGTCCGTTGGGCGGCAGCTGGCAATATTGGAGTCGCCGCCTTACGGATTGGACGACAAATCGAACAGCCAAACACATCATTTCCTATATCAACAAGGTCTTTGCCGATGCTTGAAGACCTTTCATGTTTCTCGGTTGCGCTTCCAACAGCGCGGCACAAACAGGCCTTCGAACACTTGATTCGAGTGGACCACCAGGAGGATCTCTGTTTTGCTTTGTGGAATCCGAGCAGCGGGCGAAATAGGCTCTCGGCCCTCCTCACCGAAATAATCGTGCCTGAAAGGCATGAGCGAATAGTTCGTGGAAATGTCAGCTTCACCGCTGACTACTTTTGCCGAGCGCTGTCTCTGGCGATTGCCAAGAAATGCGGACTGGCGCTAATGCATAGCCACCTGGGTCCCGGATGGCAGGACATGAGTTGGGATGACCATGAAGCCGAGTCAGGACATGCCGGGAGTGTTGCCGCTGCCACCGGTCTTCCTTTCCTTGGAATGACCGTTGGCACCAATGGCGCTTGGAGTGCCAGGTTTTGGAACCGGATGGCTACAAGAAGCTATGCCCCCATTTGGTGCGAATCCGTCAGAGTAGTTGGCAATTCTCTTGAACTTACTTTTCATCCTCGACTCCGATCAGCACCAGAACCAGTGGCACGCCTTGAGCGGACGATAGGCGTTTGGGGACGCCGCGGTCAGGCGCAACTCGCAAGGTTACGGGTAGGCATTGTGGGCCTCGGTAGCGTGGGCAGTATCGTTTGTGAATTATTGGCCCGGATGGGTATTGAGCACCTTACGCTCATCGATTTTGACCATGTGGAAGAGCTCAACTTGGACCGCATTCTCAATGCAACCGCTTCTGACATTGGTCACACTAAGGTTGATGTCGCGAGCGGCGCAGCCGAGCGCAACCATACGGCAGCTTCCATTCAAATCAATTGCGTTGAAGCCAGCATCGCACACTCCGAAGGGTACAAAGCAGCTCTCGATTGCGATGTCCTGTTTTCCTGCGTTGACCGTCACTGGCCACGCCGGGTCCTAAATCACATTTCTTATGCTCATTTGATTCCAGTCGTAGACGGCGGAATTCTAGTTCGTCTCCGCAATGAGCACCTTATCGGGTCAGACTGGCACGTTCACACAGTCGGACCAGAACGGCGTTGCCTCGAATGTTGGGGAGCGTTTGACCCGTCCATCGTGGGCTTGGAACGCGCCGGACTACTCGACGATCCTTCGTACATCAGCCAACTTGACCCTACCGATACACTTCTAAGACACGAGAACGTGATTCCGTTTAGCACTTCTGTGGCTGGCTTTGAAGTCCTTCAACTCGTCGCTCTAGTGCTTGGTCCCATCCATGACCTTGGCGACCAAAATTACCACTCTGTTAGCGGAACTCTCGACAGAACGGAAGACGACGGATGCGCCGAAGGATGTCCCTACAAAACGATAGTAAGTACTGCCGACCGTATATGCGACCCTACGGGTCCCGACGCTTCCGTCGAGCGAGTTCGTCATCCCAGAAATCTTGCACAAGATCAGGAACTGGAGGGTGAAAATGTGTCCGCACAGAACAGACGCAAATGAAACCGTCCGCGCGGCGGATCTGCTTCCTGACGCAGGACCACAAATCCCTCGCTGTCCATCTCTTAGTCAATTAGAGAGAGTTTTCAGTCTCAATGAATCGACGACCTTCGTGATTGCTCCAGAAACATCTGTCGTTTTCTTGACGATGGCATAGCGCCATTGACCATAGCTGCCCTCCGCATTGACCGCAGCAACCCAACGTTCGGCTGCCGCGCGCTTTACCTCTTCTCGCGGGTCATAGCCTTTGGTTTCAAGAACAAGATGAATCACAGGATTGGTCTTCAATCGGACGATGAAATCAGGCATGTAGTCGTGCATTTGCCCGTTGTACAAATACGGAATCGCGAATCCGAGTCCAGCGTTTTTCGCAAATGCATCCACCAATTCGTGTCTGTCAATGTAGTACGCTGCTGCTTGCTCCCACTTCGCGGTGTCGGGAACAACGTAGTTCAAGTGGCTATGGATCACTTCTCGCGGATCACGGCTGGTCCAGTAGTCAACCTCGACAGTTGATCCGGGTCCTCGGCTGGTTTCGTAGCGAGGAATCTCGGGGGTTTCGCCTCCACTCGTATCGGGGCGAATGTTTTCTACCAGAATTTCTACTAGCCAACCGTAGTAAGGTGAAAGTCCCAAGTCTTTGAGGTCGGCAGGCTCCCGGACATCCACGTAATTCTTTATGTAGCGGTCGATAATTTGAACCATCTGCGGAAACAAAACGTGCGCCGGAGCCTGGCACTGGGGCTGCCCAACATAGTGCCTTGTCATGCCTTTCGCGATGTCAAACACAAGTTCCTGAAGACGGCGCTTTGAACGGTAGTCCCGCAGAGATATTTCATCAATGCGGCCCGGCCCCATCAGCGATAGGCGACCGGCGTTGTTTACGCTCAACCCTTTCACCGCGACTTCTGGTGGTATCAGGTCCGGTTGCAGGGCCAAGCGCGGCACACTAGTCCAATTCATTGTGATGCGGTTGCGTATTGCCTGCGTGTACCCTTCGACACGGGGAAATCGAATCTCGAAAGCAGCCCGTTCAGGAAGCGGATGCACATGGTATCGCTTCACCCGAGGTGCTGAAGGTCCACGGGATGTTGCTTTGAACGGGATCACCTCGAAAGGAACGCCTAACACCTTCGACACTTCCTCAGTGAACTTGCCGTCGTCTCTAACTTCATAACTTGCTCGTCGCAGTCCACGTCCAACAACTTGTTCACACAACAGCTGGGACATAAACGGTCGGATGCCGATAATGTGGGTAACAGTATTGCAATCCCAGCCCTCTGTGAGCATTCCGACGCTGACGATGCATCGCACATCGCGACCAGGCGGATGTAGAGGGCGACCCAGCTTCTTTGCCAGTTCCTCAAAGGCTTCTGGGTAAACGGCACGTCCCTGTCTGTCGATCGTCCAACTGGTCTTGCCCACTGTATCAAGGACAATTCGCATCCAGCGAGACTCGTCATTCTTCGACTCGCCGGTGTCTGTCTCGTGAACGACCTTTGAGTCGACTCGGATCGTGTTGATTTGGCCTTTCCTGTTCCTAAAGCCTTCGATTTTTGCTGACGGGATTCCTGTTGGCGCTTCATCGTTCGCGAGCCAGTCGTAGATTACTTTAGCGATTCGGGTATTTTTGCAGACTAGAATAAAGACTGGTGGGCGCGGATCAGTTCCAGCTTTGGTCCATTCGTCGCGCTCTTTCTCCCAAAGACCCGCCAGCATTGCAATCGGATGGTGAGCGTACTTCAGGATCGCCTCGGGCTTGGGGCTTCCCCTTTTGCCACCGCGTTCGGCAGGCGTCAGTTTCGGCTGAATCCACTGCCAGATATTGAAGTAGCTCGGATACTCAGCGCCCGTGGTATCTCGAATTGCAAGCTGAGGAATTTTCACGAGCCCGGATTCGATGGCATCAATCAAACCGAAATCACTAACAATCCAAGGGAAGGGCTTGTTTTGTTCCTGCCCGATCCTGCCGAGGAAATACGGCGTAGCCGAAAGATCGACACAGAAATTGATCCCGCGCAGTTTGTTGATCTTATCGAGTCCATCAACCCAAACCGTTGCCTCGTCGCGATTCGCCAGCCAGTCTTCCTGTTCGTCGCTCTCCATTTCTTCCCAGTTGTCGGGGCGCTCCTGCAATATGCGATAGGCGTGGTGGGCTTCGTCGTTCATTACAAGTATGTTTTGTTTGCCGCCGATCTCGCGGCCTATTACACGATTGAGGAGCGAGTTGTCACTCTCGACATATCGAATAGATTGAACCCTGACCCTCTTGAGAGTTCCGTTGTCCCGCTCCTCTTCTACAACTGTGAGAAGTCCGGCTGCTACTTGTCTTTCGTAGTCAGCCAAACTTAAATATCGAGTCCCCCGAGCAGTTGTCGTCTTGGGACCAATGGTGATGGTTTCTCTTGTTTGCATCGGGGTGCCCGTCTTATTCACCTTCGATCCCACACCGCCGACTTGCAGAGTTTGCGGCTCAAAAACGTGCCAGTTCGTGACCAGGACCTTCCCTTGGCTTAGGGTGGACATCAAATGGGACGGCACAAGATCGCGTGTGCGGTATATGCTTGCCTCACCACGCTCAGGATCGAGTTCTCGCAGTCGATCACGAATTGTTACGTTCGGACAAACTACAAGCACAACATCGGAGAAGCGACCGCCGCCCCGATCATTCAGTTTGTTCAGGATGCTCCAAGCGGCGAGCATTCCCATGACAGTGGTTTTGCCTGACCCCGTCGCCATTTTGGAGGCGTAACGTCGGAAGCCCACGTACCCTTCGGCCTTGCGTTCATCGCTTGGCTCGTCGCGGGGAATGACAATTCCTTGCATGAAATCTTGTCGAGCTTCGATCAAGGAGATCAGAGTTAGCGCGGCTTCGAGTTGAGCGAAGAACAATCGCTTGTCTCGTCCATCCCGCGTCCACCACTCAATTAGTTCAAGTGTGGTGCGAGTCACGCCAGGAAAACCGGCTTGTCGCCACGAATCGAGGCGATCTCGAATGAGCCCGACCAGTCCAAGTTCGAAGCCATTCGGATATTCGGATGAGCGTCTGAGTACGGTTCCGTCAACGGTCCACGTATCGCGCTGATCCTTGGGGGGAAAGACTAGCGCGGGCCTGCGCTGATGATGCTCCGGTAGTGAAGGTCGAAGCTCTGGCTGCTCGCCTTCGCGGATGTACCAATAGCGGGCGGGTCTCTCGAAAGGTGAATTAAGAATCGGCTCTGCAACTTCAGGGTAACCCGACATGCGGCCTACTTTGCTTCATTTAGATTTTTCACGACCATGAGTTCGTTACCACGATCATCGATAACTTTGATCGCGACGTTCGAGTGCTGACCTGCCTCAAAAGGTGCACTGATGCTACCGGCAAGATGCTCCCACACACTCTCGTCGTATTCGTCACGAAGAGATTTCCGCAAGTTCTCCCAGGCACCGGTGCGCGGAAAGAACGCTTGGCTCACGTGAAAACAGCGGTTGTCGTAGTCAGTGTCGAGGAACCAAGCGGGCACGTCACTACCGTCCCTCTTGGAATTCTCCATTTCAATCGGATCGAACACATCCAGTCCGATCAATTCCACTTCGTACTTTTTAGCCTGGCCGTTGGACTTACTTCTTAACCTACGAACTTCAACATCTGGGAGTCCGCAGACGCTGAAGATTTGGCTGGACCGCATGTTCTTGAGCAAGTCTCCCATCATCAAGTCCGGTGTTGCCTGCACGTAGGTAGCCTGAAGTCCAACGACTTGCGCCGATTTCTCGATTAACATCCTTGCGTTCGGCTCAATCGCGAAGCCGATCACATAGAGATGGGTATAGTTCTTTGCGTGCGCTTCCCGCGCGGCTTCATAGACGAGCTTCTCGCTCACCGCTCCATTTTCAGGTCCAAACAAGAACGAGACAGGCTTTTCAGTTCCATTCGGAACGAATCCTTCTGCCGACAACGACAACGTCTTGGCTAGGGCTCGTACATTCTTCAGCTTTACGGTTTTGTTTCCCTCCAATCGCAAGACGGGAGACTGACGGAGTATCTCCAGCATTCGAACGGAGAATGATCCATCCGTCGCCGGTTGCTTCGCACCCTGCTCGGTTTCAATCAAGTCTTGAGGTGTTGGAATTGTTGCTAGGAACGAAAACGGCCCGGTAACCCGTGTGATGGATGAATCCTTCTCAGGTCTATCGACAAGAACTTCTTCCTCTGGTCGATCATCGTTCGCAATCGACTTCAACGTCACATGCGGCACGACTCCTCCGACCTCTTCAGCTCTCTTGTTTTGCCGTCGTTGATAGACGAAACCACTCACTGGCCCGCGCGATTCCTCCCGCAGTCGGAACCAAGGATAAGTCGCGGTCAGAAGTCGCTGTTTGGTCAAAGCAAGCGGCACACGACTGGTGTCGATCGCGATCCAGCGCCGCCCCCACTGCTCAGCACAGTAAGCACTTGTGCCGCTTCCGCAAGTGGGGTCCAGCACTAAATCCCCGGGGTCGGTCGTCATTTGGATACATCGTGAAATGATGTTGGTGGGCGTTTGAACAACGTAATAGTTCTCTGGGTCGCGTCCTGCGATTTCCCAAATCGTCCCCGCCTCGGTGAAAGGAAAGTCCGCAAGGAATTGCTTGTAGCGCACGGTATTCCCGGCGACCTGGAGGCGGTTCTGTTCGATCAGTTTTGCGACTCCTTTCTCGGTTGTTCGCCAAGCCTTGTTCGGCCCAGGCAAGAACTTTCGGCCATCCAACTCGATGGGGAATTTATTGGAAGAGTTGATGCCATGCGTTTGCAAGCTGACTAATTGAAACGGCTTCCAGTCTGCGGGAATTTGTTTAGGATTTGCCTTCTCCTCGCGCGTCATAGGGCGAACTTCGCGAGTTAGAGTGTGCTCCAATTGGGTGAAGTGATCGCCGGTTCCGATTCCAGCAACCTGTTCGTCGAATACTTTGCGGAATTTTTGTCGTTCTTTGTCCTTGGCGTACCAAACCAAATAGTGCGCGGAGGATTTCATTTCTGCGCCGATCATCGTTCCCAGGCGGCGATAGCAGATAACTACACAAAAGTTTTCCGGTCCAAAAATCTCGTCCATCAACTCTCTAACGTGGTGCAGGTTCTCGTCACTTATTTGCACGAAAATACTGCCACTTGGTGCCAGCAAGTCCCGAGCGAGAAGCAGGCGATCTCGTAAGTAAGTGAGGTAGGAATGCAGGCCGAGTTCCCAAGTGTCTCTATATGCTTGCACCATCTCGGGCTCGCGCGTCATGTCCTCGTCGTCGTTGTGAACCACATCACGTTTGCGAACGAATGGCTGAAAGTTCGATCCAAACTTCACTCCATAAGGCGGATCGATATAAATCATCTGAACCTGTCCGCCAAGATTCTCGAAGTGCAGAAGTGAATTCATAACGACCAACGAGTCGCCGAGAATCAGCCTGTTAACCCAGTTGTCTCTGTGCTCGTAGGCGCGAAGAACTTGGTCCGTGATTGAATGTTGCGGATCACCCCAAATGTCGAGCATCGTTTCCTGATTTCTGTCGAACCGATGTCCCTTGAGCGTTTCAAGGATTGCTTTTGTCGATAGACGCTCGTGAAGAAATAATGGAAGGGTGGGAACTTCAAATGAACGCCGCTCCGCTTTGCCGGACCAATTCAAAAATGGGTTGGACAGCGTCTTGAGCCTAGTCGCTGCCGCTTTTGCAGCTTCGAGCGTGGCCGATTCTAGAGTCTCACGAATTAGTTGCTCACATTCGGCGCGAACGGGATTCCCGTCATCCCATTGCATCGTCGGGCAGAGGGAATCATCGTACCGGTATTTTTGTCGCGGTTTACGTTTGTTGAACTGCGCTTGCAGTCCCGCTTCGGGCAGCATCAAGCTGCTAGCTTCGGTGTGCTTGTAGCTTTTAGAGTGTCCGTTACCCGCAGAAGCAATACTCTTCGCCATCGGTCCGTCCCCCCAATCGACTCTTTTTCCCGAAATCTGAAGCAACGAGACGTTTCTGTCAGGGGAAAACTGTCAATGCAGGGACACAACTACATCGATGGCAACAAGACGTTCCGGGCGCACGGAGGCTGCGAACTTAAGATAGCCTAGAACGGACGGAATTTGCCTTTGCTACCACTGAAAGTGACCAATAAATAACGATCCCGGCGTACCTTGCGGTTGTGGACCGCATGCCTTCTTGGGCGACCATCTGCCGCCGAACGGATGTTCATCTCGCGCCCGCTGACCGTCCTGATACAGGAATGCGTATTACTTTTATTGTTGACAAACCGATTTCATCCATGTCCTACTGTAGGAGACGATAGTCCTGTAATGGGATGTATTCGAAGGAGCGATTCAAATGGAAGGAACACAAAAGGTTCTCTACACCAAACGAGAGGCGGCACAGCTACTGTCAATTTCGGTCAGGAGTATCGACTATCTCATCTTCAGCCGACAGATACCGGCCCGTCGAATCGGACGGCGTGTCCTGGTTCATCGGGACGCAATCGAGCAGTTCGCCCGCCGCGATCACGCCTTCATTCGCGCGTCCGCAGTCTCCGGTGCCTAGCCGCAACCCGAAGGTGCCTTCGGCACCGGAAGTTTTTTGACACGTCACCCCTGGAAGGGTGCTGCACAGGAACCTGCGGTTCGCGTATGCGAACCGCGTGATTTTGCGAATCTTAGATCGCGATGCGGGTACAAGCGGCGACAAGCGATTCCCGCAGGGTAACACAGTGAGTTTGATCCAGTTGAGTGGTTCTAACGATTGTCGGTGAAAGCCATATGAAGCCAGCTTCACGCACAAAATCCGTGGGTACCAAGGTTACGGAGGAGGAGCATGCCCGGCTTGAGGTATGCGCCTCCGAAGAAGGCCTTTCCATAAGTGAGTGGTGCCGGTCCGTACTCTTAGAGCGAACTAAAACACCGAAAGCGAGCTGCATCGATCAGATCGTACTTTCCGAAGTTTTAGCGCTTCGCACCATTCTCCTAAACCTCCACTTTGCGATTGCCAAGGGCGAAACCCCAACGGCAGAGGGGATGCAAGGCCTCATTGAACGGGCAGATCAAAACAAGGCGATTAAGGCTGCCGAACGGTTTGCAGCCTCGTGTAGTGAGGAAGACTGAGGAAAGGGCTCACAGAGTGTTCCATGTTGATCCTTCTAGGCGATACACGGAGTAAGGAGAACATAGCTACCTGTTCCCTGAAAGGGTGGGGACGGATGTTTTTGACATCCGTCCCGCGACCCTACCCATTAGAGAGGTGGGGCTTTGACAATGGAGCCTATGGCGCTTGGCTTCGTGGAGAGAAGTTTCCTCAAACGGCTTTCCTCAGACGTTTGGAGCGAGCCCAACAAACTGCTCTCAAACCGTATCTTGCCGTCTGCCCAGATATCGTTGCGGGCGGTCTGCGATCACTAGACTTTTCTGTTTTCTGGAGGGTGAGTAGAAAACTACCCTCCGCATGGCCATGGTATCTAGCCGTCCAGGATGGGATGGCCTATGAGGCCGTGGAAAAGGCGAGCTACCTCTTTGACGGAATCTTTCTTGGCGGGACTGACGAATTCAAACGAAAGGCTTTTTCCTGGAAAGAGCTCGCCGTCCGCAACGGATTGAAATTTCATTACGGGCGCGCCGGCACCAGAAGAAAGCTTCAACACGCTCACGAAATTCGAGCAGATTCTCTGGATTCCAGTTTTCCATTGTGGACGAAAGAGCGCATGAAACTCTTTGGCTTGTGGGTGGAAGGGCTTGGCCTTCAGAAGAGGTTGGAGGGGATTTAAAAGTATGGCGCAGAAGTGGGGTCGAACGAGTTTCGCAGGGAAATGGCCGAGCAGGAAGCCTTGGTGGAGCATCGCCGTGATCTTTGCGGCGGTCCTCAGTGTAGGGCTCATCGGCGATTTTTGCCGGGCGTGGGTTTGGACGCCTCTCCAGCGGTACTACGCTCCGACCTACACCGCGACCGGGGACTATCGAACTGGACGACAGGTCCACACGTACAACGTTTTGGTTCTCGTCACGGCGACCGGAAGCCGCCTCGCCGTCGACAGTGACGTGATCGAGCGAGGAGAGTCATTATTCGTTCTTTCAGACCAAGTCATCAAACTAGGCGCGTTGCGCGTCGAATGGCAGCGCAAATCACTCGAGAATGCGAGGCTGCACGTCCTGTTGCGTCACCAGATCTATCGTGACAAGTCCTTGTTGGTTCTGTCTAAACCGGCATGGCTTGGGGCATTGGCCATTCTCTTTGGCGGCTTACTTGTTGCGATACCCAAAGATCTTGCGCGAGCAAGGCGAGTGAGGGAAGGACGCCGGTTAAAGGGACCGGAGCTAGTGACCACTGCCCAGTTCAACAGGCGGAATAAATCGGACGGCATCGGATTCTTGCAGCAGCGAAGCCCCTTGAGCCGGTTAGTGCGAAGTACCGACGCAGTACGGATTCCCCGAAGGATCGAGTCGAGCCACGTGCTAATTATGGGTGATACAGGGACGGGCAAAAGCGCTCTCATACGACAGCTTCTAGTCGAAGTTGAAAAGCGTGGGGAGAGTGCGGTCATTTACGACCCCGCGCTGGAATACACGTCACAATTCTTTGATCCTTCGCGCGGAGACGTAGTGCTAAATCCGCTAGATCAGCGGATGCCGTATTGGACTCCCGGCGCTGAACTTCGCCACGACGCTGAAGCGTTGACACTAGCGGCGTCCTTGTTTCCAGATCGACACAACGAAAATCCATTCTTCGTTGAAGGTCCACGAAAAATATTCGCCCATCTTCTGACATTCCATCCGACGCCGGAGGAGTTGGTTTGGTGGATGTCACATCCCGAAGAAATCGACGCGCGTGTGAAGGGAACTGAATACGAAGCGATCATAGACTCTCAGTCGCCGCCTCAACGAAACGGTGTGCTCGGCTCGCTCAACATGGTGGCCGATGCTTTGAAACTATTGCCGCTTGAGAAGACCACTACTCAGAGCTGGAGTGCGCTCGAATGGTCCAAGGAACGTCGAGGATGGCTGTTCTTAACATCCACGCCCGAAACGCGGAAGAGACTGTTGCCGCTCATAAGCCTGTGGCTAGATACCTTGGTTCTGCGACTCATGAACCAAGGAAACGCGAACAGACGTTCCGTTTGGCTCATCCTCGACGAACTCGCCAGCCTACAGAAATTGCCGCAACTGCATACTGCGGTCACTGAGAATCGCAAATCAAATAATCCTGTCGTTCTCGGTTTTCAGGGGCGCAGCCAGCTTGAAACCCGATACGGGCATGAAGCAGAGGCCATGCTCTCGCAGCCAGCAACAAAAATCTTCCTCCGAACAAGCGAGCCGCGTGCCGCGAAATGGATTAGCGAGACGATTGGTGAAATCGAAATCGAGCGGCTTAGAGAAAGCAGATCCACGGCGCACAATCCCAAATATTCAACATCGAAGAGCTACAACCTGGATCGCCAGGTAGAGCCTTTGGTTATGGCAAGTGAGATCACAGGCCTTGAGCCGTTAAACGGATTCCTTAAGAACGGCAACCTTGTAGTGCGGATGCGTCTTCCTTACATCGAACTGCCGGAAAAGCAGCCCAAGTTCATCGAACGACCTTCTCCAGCGGTCTCAGGAATCGTGCCAGGAGCGCTGCCCCGAGAAAAGAACGACGATGCCCCCGCCCAGAAAATGTCGCCTCAGGAAGTTAAACAAACTCGTCAGAAACAATTGAACCGTGCCGAGCAGCAGCAACGATTCTTTGAGTAGGCGTCGTATGTTAACTATTTCCAAGCCATTGAGTGCAGGTCAGGCGCGTTCCTATCACGTCGAAGAATTCGCCAACGCGAAGGACAACTACTACACGCAAGGAGAACAAGTTGTCGGCGAATGGCATGGCCGCTTAGCGGAAGAATGGGGATTGAAAGGCGAAGTCCGGGAACAACAGTTTCATAGGCTTAGCGAGGGTCAGCATCCAGTCACCGGGGAGCAATTAGTCCGGCATCAGAGTCCGCGCGAATATGTGAACGAGCATGGCGAGAAGATAAAGACAATGGAACATCGCGCGGGCTGGGACGCGACGTTTTCAGCCCCGAAGAGTGTGTCGCTAACGGCCCTTGTGGGCGGCGATGAACGTGTCCGAGAAGCTCACCGAGAAAGCGTTTCGGTCGCACTGGGCGAAATGGAGCGTTTCGTCCAGGCACGGCTGGGAAGCAATCTTCCCGCCGAGACTACAGGCAAATGGGTTGCAGCGAAGTTTGAACACGACAGCTCTCGTCCTGTGGATGGCTACGCTGCACCGCAACTTCACACACATGTCGTTTTCTTCAACGTCACACAGACTGCGAACGGAGACTCGCGAGCGTTGCAGCCAAGAGAACTCTACAAATCGCAGCAGTATGCGACAGCTATTTATCGCTCAGAGCTTGCAGCTCGTCTCAAGGAGTTGGGGTACGAAATAGAACGCGGCAAGAGTGGCCAACCAGAAATCAAGGGATACAGTGCCGAGTACCTGGAAGCGTCAAGTCCACGACGCCGACAGATTGAAGAACATTTGGCCAGGACTAACCAGAGAGGAGCCGGAGCAGCCCAGATCGCGGCCCACCAGACTCGGGAAAGAAAACTTGAGACTTCGCATGAAGAAATGCAGGGGAGGCATAGGGCCTTAGCCACCAAATTTGGCGGTCAGCCAGAACACGTTGTCGGGACCGCGCGGCGACGAGGCAACCAGCACGGGGCAGAACCAGACGAGCGAATTGTTCGGCAGGCCCTCGCCTATTCGAGCGAAAGGAATCTGGAAAGGGAAGCGGTAGTCGATGAACGAGCACTATTGCGCGACGCCTGGAGTCGCTCCATGGGCCAGGCAACGTTTGCAGAGGTCAAAGCGGGCCTCGAAAGAAAATCGCAATTCGGAGAACTTACGGAGCTACAGGAACATTCAAATTCGCCAAGTCGAGCATTCACGACGAAGGAGATGCAGTCATACGAGCGGGAAACTATTCAAGGAATGCGAGAAGGGCGTAACCAGTTTTCCGAAATCACAAGTCAACGCTCCCGTGACTCAATCGAGAGAAATTATCCACATCTGAACGAAAAGCAACGACAAGCCGTAACGCAAATTCTATCGAGCCGAGATCGAGTGATGGCCTTGGAAGGAGTAGCCGGAGGCGGTAAGACCACTTCATTAGCGGCAATTCGGGAAGTGGCCGAACGTCACGGCTACAAGGTCGAGGGATTCGCGCCTACGTCACGAGCGGCGCAAAAACTCAGCGAGTCGGGGATCGAGTCCCGCACATTGCAAAGGCATTTGTCGTCCAACGAAGAATCCCAGACCACTGGGAAGAGACTGTACGTTCTCGACGAATCGAGTCTAGCCAGTACGAAGCAAATGAATGAATTTCTCCATCGAATGCGAGGAGAAGATCGGGTCTTGCTTGTTGGAGACACGCGCCAACACCAGGCTGTTGAAGCTGGCCGCCCTTACCAGCAGCTCAGGGAAGCAGGCGTTGAGACAGCCCGTCTTGACGAGATCGTTCGCCAAAAGGAACCGGCACTTAAAGAGGCAGTCGAGCAGCTCGCCCGCGGCTCGGTCAAGGAAGCAATCGACAATCTCCGCTCTCAAGGCCGAGTGCATGAAATTGGGGACCGCAACGAACGGATGCAAGAGATTGCCAATAGCTACGCGAAAAGACCCGAAGGAACACTCGTCGTATCCCCAGACAACCAATCTCGCAGGGAACTCAACTACATGATTCACAGGACGATGCAGGAAACCGGTCAAGTGGCGACACGAGAGCAAAAGCAAACTGTGTTGGTACCGAGACAAGAGATAACTGGGGCCGACAGACGCTGGGTTGGACAATATGATCCTGGCGATGTCGTGCGCTACACGAAAGGCAGCCGCTCCCACGGAATCAAGCCAGGCGAATACGCGCGTGTGGAGAAATCAAACGAAAAAGAAAATGTACTAACCGTTCGACGAGGGAACGGTGAGCAGGTGAGCTACGACCCGCGCCGATTGCATGGTGTCACGATTTATCGAGAAGCGGAACGCACGTTTAGCGAAGGCGACCGCGTCCAATTTACTGCGCCCAATAGAGAGCTTGGAGTTGCGAATCGAGAGCTAGGCACCATAGAGCGAATCAACGACGACGGAGGCATTCGTTTGCGTCTCGATTCAGGTCGAGTCACTCAATTCAACGTGAACAAGAATCCGCATCTGGACCATGGTTACGCGGTGACCAGTCACAGCAGCCAGGGACAGACCGCAGACCGTGTGCTAATCCACATCGATACAAGCCAAGCTGGCGAAAAGCTAGTCAATCAGCGCCTGGCCTATGTCGCAGTGTCGCGAGGGCGGTACGACGCCCAAATCTATACGAACGATGCGCTTGAACTCCGTGATGCCCTCAGCAGGGAGGTTTCGAAGTCCGTTGCATTGCAAGTGGATGCGAGCCTCAATCATGGAGGGGCCGAGCAATCAGTTGCGAGACAGAGTGCGGCGTCGAATCAGCCCATGAGAGCTAACGCTGGACACAACGAGGTGGCTTCGCAGAAGCAAAGTCAGGGACAAGGGCGATCATAACGTGGGATTTTCGCGAGTGCGCGTCAGTCATCATCGTCCCCCCTTTTGTAATACTGCCGAATGATGATGTCGTCGCCCGTCCTTCTGTCTGAAAAGTCGACGATGTCCGTAACGATTTTGGGACTGCACACGATTGAAAAATTCTTCCCATCCGTGAACTGCACGTTGAAGAAGAAGTGTCCACTCTCGTATCCGTGCGAGATCCAGTCCACCTGTTTGCCGTGAACCTCGGGGTATCTTCGGCGCAGTTTGTCATGTTTCTTCTTGATTCGCTTGTCCAGCCGCTTGTGTTCCTCCGCGCTAATCGGAGTAATCGGAGTGTTACCGACCCAGACCGTTTTCGGTTTTTTACTCATGGTTTTGTTCCTTTAATAGCTCTAGTTGCGGCGAATCCCTCGCTTCATCAACCGACCTACTTCATCGATGATTTCGCCGATTCGAAGGCCATACTTGACTAGGTGCACCGCGTACCGCCGGTCAGGCTTGCTGAGTTGTCGTTCGAGTTCGATGCATTCTGTGAGGTGAGCATCGTTTTCCGAGGCTCGATAAAGATGCCGAGCAAGGTTCCTGTCGCCTTTCGAGATTAGGAACGCATACTCTCGCCGAACGGTCTTGTGCTCGCACCACAGAGCCGCCAGTGAGGAGGCGAGATGTCGGGTCAAATTGGTTCTCATGGTTCCAGGTCAACTCCGAAGCCCTTGTCCAACCTGCCCGACCGGATGAATTCCCGAATTTGCAATTTTGCTGCTTTAAAGATGGCCTTACGGATCGCCCGTTCAATGCGCTGATTGAATTGCTTTCCGTGCCTTCGGGCAGCCGCCAATGTAGATTTCTTGCACCAAATCTCGACGTACCATCCAGTGTGAGTAATTTTCATTGCACACTTCCCTCAAACTCCTCATTCAAATCAGTAAGCTCGTCAAAAAATCGGCCAACGGGATATTTCAGGCCGCAAGCAAGCCGCACGAGTTGGCAAAGGTCGCCTCCGCTAGTCACTTTTCCGCGCTCGACCGAAATGATGAAACGAAGTGGCAATCCAGAATCGCCCGCTAGTTGAATGCGAGTCATGCCCTTGCTTTCCCGTATCTTGCGCACAACTATTCCCAGCGTTCTGCCGAAGCGCACAGTCCTGTTGTGATTCGCGTTTGGAATCAGTGCTTCACGGAGGAGAACCTCGGCCTGTTCAATTGTTAGTCCGCATTCAAGTCGGGCCTTTTTCAGAGACTGGCCGAATGCTTTCCGAATCGTTTCGTCGCCCGGGTATCCGGGTGGATCTTTCTGGGGAATCATCTCCTGGCCTTCTTTCTCGGCAGCGTACCGCCGTGAACATAGTCTTTCAGTACTTCGTAGCCCTTGACGAGGCGCGTCATGGATGTCTCGGAATGCAGACCTCCAAGAAGCCAAGCTAGGAGATAGGTCAACTGAGTTGCAACATACTCAGCAAAACGTTCGCTTTTGAGCACCCGTATTCCAAAAAGCCGCGACAAATGGGCTTTTTCAGCAAGCGAACGGAGTCAAGTGAAATGTGACTTTGTTCGCTTTTCGTCTCTTGCCACTAGGCCTCGGACTTTCCCATCCAAAGATCGCGGAAGTTTTGTCCTGAATTAAGGACAAGATTCAAATCGTGTGCCCAGGAGAGCCTTCCTCGGATGGATTTATCTAGTTGATTGCAGAGGTTTTATGGGATCGCCCAGTTTTCCACAGAAATCATTTTCGATTTCTTGCGCAGGTTGCCCGCGAACGGCGCACAATTCTTCACACTTCCAGACCGCGGCAGGGCCGTTGTGTTCGAGGAGCTCTTCACGTTTCGACTTGCGATGCATAGGCATCGTTCTGCACCGCTGTGCGTTGAAAGGGAACAATTTCTTGAGGAGTTACGCCGACAAGGGGCTTCGCGACACCTCTTGCTCCAAACGGCGAGCAGGTTGATTTACATTGTTCATTATTTACACATCACGAATCTGCGCTCGGTAACCTCAGACGAAATTCGACAGGCGGCTAGAGTGTGGGTCAAGAATCGAGACCCCGACAGGCTGCGCACATTCGGTCGGTCAGCGCTTTACGGTTTCACAGGTCTAGCCAAAAAGTTTCTGAGATTTCATGGCTGTCTTAGCGAACCGCCGAAGCTTTCCCGACCGTTTCCGCATCAGCTTGAGAAATTCATGGTTTTCATTACTAAGGAAAGGGGCTTAAGAACGGAGACGGTCAAAGGATATCGCTGGCACGTTATAACGTTCCTGAATTGGCTATCACAGCAGTCAAAGAGGTTCTCCGCACTCACCTCGAATGACATCGATGACTACTTGCTGTATCGGTCCGACAAGTGGAAGCCATTGATGCTCAGGACGGCAGCAAACGTCCTTCGCATCTTTTTCCAATATGCAAAGATGCAGCGCTGGTCTCCTGGAGTAATGCCGGAAGCTATAAAGGGGCCCTGCATTTACGGCTATCACTCACTACCCGCGGGACCTTCCTGGTTTGATGTTCTGAGGTTACTTCGATTTGAAAGGCAGGACAGGCCTGGGTCCATGCGCATGCAGGTGTTGCTTCTGCTCTTTGCTCTTTACGGGCTGAGAACGAGCGAGGCCACGGGCCTCCTTCTGAATAACTTAGATTGGAAAAACAAAATGTTCACGGTGCGGCGCTCCAAGAATAATATTCTGCAACAGTTCCCGATCCTTCCGGCGTTGGAATCCGCGCTTACAAGGTATTTGAAGTTAGGTCGTCCGAACTGTCACAGCGATTATCTACTCGTAACGCAAAGGCCACCCTTTCGCCGTTTGGATAGCCACAGCGTTTCTCAAGACATCCATTGGCGGATGAGAAGGTTGGGGATACAAAGCATTAGACAGGGGCCAATTTCGCTTCGCCATGCTTGCGCGACGAGGCTCTTAAGTAAGGACATGTCACTGCAGGAGATTGCTGATTTTCTCGGGCACCAAGACTGTCTCTCAGTTGGAATCTATGCAAAGCACGATATCAAGGGACTGAAGAAAGTCACGAAAGTCGATCTTTGTCGTGGTTTATGAAGCTCTCTGAGGCCATTCATCGATACGTGGAGTGGAAACGATTCTGTGGCCGTCCGTTCGAGACCGGCGAAAAAACTCTTCTTGGTTTTCTGAGATTCGCTGGTGACATTGAGCTGGCAGATCTTTCTAAACGACACATATGTTCATACGTGCGAATTCATGAGCGGCAGGTCCCACGGCTCCGAAATAAATACTACGCAATACTCGCACTGTTCGTTCGCCACTGGTCATTACGCGGCGAAATCAGGGCGATACGTCTCCCTCGCCCCAGAGCGATTAATCGGGACGTATTGCTGCCGCATATCTACTCACGAGTGCAAATTCGACGGTTGCTCAACAACATCGAATTCAGTCAGCAGTCTCTGAACTGCATGTTGGACGGAAGGACAGTGCGCGCGTTTCTGTTGTTCCTGTACGGAACTGGCGCATACGTCGGTGAGGCCCTGCGCTTGAAAAACTCGGATGTCGATCTTGAGTTGGGAACGGTCAAACTAAGACGGATCGCTGGAGCACGAGAAAGGACTCTGCCGCTTGGAAGACATCTTCACCAGATTCTGCGTGACTATCGCAGTGCACTGCCGGAGTCATACAGAGCATCCGAAATGTTCTTTGTAGATAAACTTGGAAAGCGACTTAATCCAAACACCGTTGCCAAAACTTACCAGAAACTGCGACGCAGAGCGAGTATCTACCGGACCGATGGCTTTCGGGTTCAACCCCGATTGCACGACTTCCGACACACATTTGCGGTTCATACGCTGACTGCGTGGCTCAATCAAGGCAAAGACTTAAGAAGGATGCTACCGGCGCTATCGGCTTATCTAGGGTTCGCGAGGTTCGCGACAGCCGAGAGATATCTGCGCATGATACCGGAGAGATTTCGCCCTCAGCTTAAAGCGCTGATTAGCACGCGCATTTAAGACAATTCGGTTTCAGCTCATGTTTGAATCATTGTTCATGTTTCCCTCCGCAGTCAGGAGGCACCAGTCTGCTCCATTAATGAAAGAAAGAGAGCGGTTTCTGGAGCACGTTAGCCAACGAGGGGTTTCGCACAAAGGCCTTCAGCAGTATGCAAGCACACTGCTCTATATCATTCGCTTCTTGCATCTGGAGAATCATCTCCGCGCGGTCGGTTTTGATGAAATTAATGCTGCGGCACGATCCTGGTTGAAATCCAGAAGGCGAGACAAGCCGCTGGCCCGTCCCAAAGCGCTCATATACCATTTCAGCTCTGCGGCGAAGCAGTTTCTGCAATTCCATGACAAGCTAGTCCGATCGCGACCAAATCAACCGTTTGCCGATAAGCTCGAACGTTTTGGGAATTTTGTAGCACTTGAGCGAGGCTTGAGTCCCGATACACACAAAGCGTATTGCTGGCACGCATCACAATTTTTGAAGTGGTACGCCGCTCTCGGCAAAGCATTTTCTCAGGCATCCTTGGCTGACACCGACAATTATCTCTTGGACAAATCTCGGAGGTGGAATTCAAGTACCCTAACGGAGGCGGCGAACCTCCTGCGCTGTTTTTTTAGATACTCTCGAATGAAGCATTGGTGCCGCCGTGTTAATGCGGACGCCATAAAGGCAGTCCACCCTCGCGAAACTCGCTCCGTTCAAGGCCCTGATTGGCAGGACGTTCGACGGCTGCTTCGATACGAAAAGCAGGACACAGCGGCTTCCATGAGAGTGCAGGTTTTGATCTTGCTTTATGCGTTGTATGGATTGCGGACAAGCGAGGCAACAGGCCTTCTTTTACGGAACATCGACTGGAAAACGCGAACCTTCACTGTCCGAAGAGCCAAGAATTACAAACTGCAGAGCTTTCCAATTCTCCGTTCTTTCGAACTGGCACTCAAAAAATACCTGAAATTCGGTCGGCCAAATTGCCAGAGTGAGTTTGCGATCGTTACCCTGCATCCTCCGTATCGCCCAATGCGCGTGGGCAGTGTCGCTCAGATCATAAACAAGAGAATGAAGCTGCTGGGGATTACGAGTGCCTACGGGGGACCAAGAGCACTTCGCCATGCTTGCGCGACCCGGCTGTTGACGGAGGAAATGTCGTTGCAACAAATCGCCGATTTTCTTGGCCACAAAGATTGTATGACGGTAGGTGTCTATGCAAGGCATGACCTTCATTCACTTAAGTCGGTAGCGGTCATCGATCTTTGTAGGGGCCTGCGAACCTTTCCAAGAAAATCCCTCGCAGCTTGGAATCGCCGCGATGCTGCCTATATATACCTACCATCTCCTAACAAATACTGAAGGTCTTCATTGATCCCGCGGTTGCTCGCTGTCGCCTGTGCTCTGTGGCTCGCTCGACTCCCTAATCGCTCCGAGCTGCTTGCGTCCCCCCGTCTAAATTCAGACGGCAACGGTCTCCACTAGCACGCCTCGCGCCACGAAAAAGCCGTGTCACTCCGCTTGCCACCCGTTTCGACCTGAACGCAATCATCTCTTCGCTTTTGTTCTCTGTTTCGGGGATTGCTCCCTGGCTTGCGGTGAAGGGAGCAATAGCTCCCCGAGACAGGAGAACAAACATGAAAGTCGAGCAAGCCAAACAAATCGCCAGCAATGCAATCGAGGAGTTAAGCACAGCCCTAGAAAGGGGCCACAGTGAGGGGATGAGAGAATACCTCAAGGCAATGGCGCGATTCCACCGCTACAGTGCCTACAACATCATGCTTATTCTCTCTCAGCGCCCCAACGCTAGGCGGGTTGCCGGATATCAAACCTGGAAGGAGTTTGGCCGATTTGTGAAAAAAGGAGCGACGGGAATTCTTGTATTCGCTCCGATCGTCCGCAAGCGATCCGGCGAAGAACTCAACCCGGAGGCAGAGTCTACCAAGGTGATATTGGGATTCCGTGCAGTCTATGTATTTGATCTGGCCGACACCGATGGTCAGGATCTTCCCCGCATTCGCGAGACTGAAGGCGATCCCGCCGGGTATACCAATCGTTTGAAAGAATTCGTAGCTGGACGCGGCATTCAACTCGAATACTCGGATGTCATCTATCCCTCTCAAGGCCTGAGCTCGCAAGGCAAAATCACCCTGCTTCCCGGTCAGTCACCTGCCGAGGAGTTTGCCACGTTGGCCCACGAAACAGCCCATGCCATGCTTCACCAACAGGCACGTCGTGCCGAAACCACGAAGTGCATTCGGGAAACGGAAGCCGAAGCAGTTGCTTATGTTGTGTGTGAGTCCCTTGGGCTCCACGCGCAGCGTTCCGCGGACTATATCCAACTCTACAGCGGCAGCAAGGAGACACTTGCCGAATCGCTTGAACACGTGCAACGCGCCAGTACAGAAATTCTCACTGCGATTACTCAAGCGGACTAGGTTTTATTTCGAGAGGCCCGCATTTGCGGGCCTCCCTCTTCTTGCGCTTTGGCCGTTTACGCTATGTGCGTAAATATTTACGCGGAATGCGTAAGCCAAGTGCTCGCGAAGCTCTCTCCCTTCCTGTCTGGCAGAAAATCTTGCCAGCAACGATGCTCGCTTCAGAGAAATCGTGACGGTACCACCACGGTGTCCTCAGTCAGGAGGAGCATATCCCGATACAGGAATATTCTCTTGACTGTCACCAGAGAAAGTAATACGGTGTCCCATAACAGGAGGATCCGAGAAACAGTTATGTCTCTTACTGAACATGTTGGCCAACGAATTCGAGAATTTCGTACCAGCTATGGCGGCGGCACGGGCATATCCCAAGATGCGCTTTCGAAAGCCCTCGGAGTTGCCCCGAACACGGTGTCACGCTGGGAAACTGGCACCTACAAGCCGACCATTGAGGACTTAGACAGGCTTGCCCGATTTTTCGGCAAATCAATCATGGAGTTTTTCCCAAAGGAAGATGTTCGTACCGAACGCGATGAGAAGGTTGACGCGCTATTACGGGCTGCGAAACAACTCAATGATGATGACGTTGAGGAGCTAAGGCGCTTTGCGGAATTCCGTCGCGCGCAGCACGTCTACACCAAGAGAACTTCGGGACGCAAAGCAAAGAAGTGAGAAGAAGTGAAAGACACAGGCTACTACTACGAGATGCGCGAACTCGCGCAGGAAGTTAGGGCCAGAAATGGAATCGAAGGCCCGGACGTTTCAATGCGGGAGATGTGGAAGATTTATCGCGTCGAAGGTATCGAGGAATTGTACTTTCGGCATGGCTTTAAGCAGTTGAGGGGAGCGTATTTCAACGACGAATACGGAGTGACCGTAATGCTTGCGGGGGGACTGCCGGACGAGCCAACGATATTCACTATGGCGCATGAGCTCAAACACCATCTTGTGGACTCCAATGCCGGAACGGTTCTTTGTCGAACCGACGAACAGATGCGGCGCGTTGAGATCGGCGCGGAAGTTTTTGCCGCCGAATTCATTTACCCGGAAAAGGATTTTGTGTATGACCTCTTTCGGTTGTTGCGGGGAATGCCGCACAACGTCACTCCAGATCTGCTGATAGAACTGAAACGAAGGACGGATACAACGCTTAGCTACGCTGCTCTTGCAAAGCGTGCGGTCTTGCTGCATTTGGCCGAAGCGAAGGCGTTCAAGGATGTTCGCTGGGGGATGCTCAGGCGGAAGCAAGGAATGGAATAGGCAGGGGAAACACTCATGAAAACTGAAGAACTAGTTGCGTCAAATCAAGCGAACGGCGGAAGGAAGAAGCGCGACCTCCCGCGCGGTATTTACGAGAAAATTCCAGGCTCCAAGATATATTGGATTCGCTTTGCTGATAGCACGGGCAAGATTCGTAGAGAAAAGGCTGGCTCGCTGAGCGCTGCGAGCACTTTACTTGCGAAGCGGAAAACGGAAACTTTGCAGGGCCGGAAGCTACCCGAGACGCTCCGAATTAGACAGATAAGATTCGACGACCTGGCCCAGGACGCGCTGGACTACTCGAAAACAAATAACGCGAAAGGGAGCTATCGCGTCGACAAGGGCCGCATGGAGGTTCTCAAGAAGGAGTTTGGAAATCGAATCGCCGATTCGATCACACCACAAGAAATTGATCGATGGATGGCCAGCAAGCTTAGCAACCGCGCACCAGCGACGGTGAATCGCTATAAGGCGTTGCTTTCGCTGTCATACCGACTAGGAATGGCGAATCGCAAGGTCACGACGAATCCGGCGCGACTAATCAGGCAGCGGACGGAAAACAATGCTCGAATTCGTTGGCTGCGCTCGGACGAGGAAAACCGCCTGCGCACGGCTTTGGGAGAAAAGTACCCACACCGTCTCGTCGAGTTGGATATTGCGCTTAATACAGGACTGCGTCAGGGTGAACAGTATTCGCTGATATGGGACAACGTCGATTTCGATCTTCGAATTCTGACCGTCCCCAGATCCAAGCATGGAGAGAAACGCCACATTCCTTTGAACGACGTGGCGTTAGCGGCTTTCTTGACCGCCCAGCAGAATTCGAAGCCGGGCCGTGCAGTTTTCTGGAATCGCTACGGCGAACGTTTGCGCACTCCCAGGCAGTGGTTTGAAGAGTCTGTGAAAGCAGCGAAAATCACGAACTTCCGGTGGCATGATTTGCGGCACACCTTTGCCAGCAGGCTTATTATGGCCGGAGTTGACTTGAGAACCGTTCAGCAGCTCATGGGTCACAAAACAATCAGCATGACGCTTCGCTACGCACACTTGGCTCCAGAGCATCAGCTAGGTGCGGTTCAGAAGCTCTGTTTGGACGGTCAAAGACAGATGGTGGCAACTGACACCAAAACTGACACCGCGCCGAAGAGCACCGGCGTTGCTGCTACGACGAGACTGCAATAACTTTCGATTGTGCTATGTTTTAGGTATGCCTGTGCCCGGGTGGCGGAATGGCAGACGCTGAGGACTTAAAATCCTCCGGGGTTTTACCTCATGGGGGTTCGAGTCCCCCCCCGGGCACCATTAAATCGTCAATGTTTATGCGGATTTTGTGATGACCATTTCTTACCGTGCCCTGGGCGTGCCCAGGTTTTTCGGATTTGGCTCTCTATTAGAGCCTGCCGTTCTGGAACGAACCGAGCGTAGTGCTTTTCCGTAATCGCGAGTTTCTTGTGCCCGAGCAAGATACTGACAGTTTCCAGGGGTACCTCTTTCACGAGCAGATTCTTGGCAAACGTGTGGCGGAAACGGTGCGGATGACCTGAAATTCCGGCATGCTTAAACAGCTTCCGATACGCCTCTTGCCAAACTGACGCGCAATTTTCCGGCTTGCTGTCTCCTGACCAAAAGGGATGTTTCCCCGGCAGAGCATTAATTGTATGGACGATTTCCTTTTGTACAGGGACGTAGACGTTTACACCAGTTTTAGCCGTTCGCAATTCCAGTTTCCAATCCTTCCTATCCTCAACAAACCTATCCCGCGAGATCGTCGATGCGTCACCAATACGGAGTCCGGTCGTAAGCATCAGTTGTGTCAATGCCTTAATGCGCTGTCCGTTCCCGTTGAAGGTGTCACAGGCTTTCAAAATCTTCTCAACTTCTTTATACGTGAACGGGAGTACGTCGGCCTCTTCTACCTTCCCGGCCTTGATCGCCTTGGCGGGGTTCTTCTCGATCCAGTCTGAATCAAGACAGAACTTAAAGAAACTGCGCAGCCGTTCTAAACTCTTAGACGCCGTCAGAGAATTTAATTTCCAAGTATTCCTGAATTCGCGGACCTGATCGACATCGAGTTGTCTCAGAAATACCAAGCCGCGATTCTGGCAGAATACGATCAGATTCCGGTGCATCAGATCGTACTTTCGCAGCGTAGACTTTCGAAGATTCCTTGCCTCAGCGTCAGCTATGAACTTCTTGAATGCTTCGTCAACAGTGATTGGTGCGCCGCCCTGGACAAGACCCGTCGCCTCCATCTCTCGGGCGCGTTGCTGTGCGATCTGCCACTCCCGCAAACCGAGAGGCCTTCGAATTCTCTTTCCAGACACGCGCCAATCAACCCATATCGGACACCGACACTTCAAATGGTCCCGGCCCTTATGCTGGTGCGGACAATGCTTTTGGTGTCTGCGATAAAGGTTCAGCATTTGTGTATACTATATCATTATCTAGTAACTGACAAGTGAACAACGCGAATGCACCCGCTGGACGACGGATTGCGGTATGCGCAGTGTTGTGTACGGTCGCTTTCGTCGCCGCAGACTGGTATTGCCCAGAAGCAGCACGCCAGGTTCGTTTTGGAACATGCGGCGGACAGCGTCCTTGCTCAGATTCCACATCGCAGCCACCTCGGCGACGGTGTAGTGGTGCTCCGTGAACTGAAGGTTAGGATTCGGGCGACCCCTCGGTACTTCTGCCGTGTCCTCGTCACGTGAGGTTTCTGAATTGAATGGGTCTCGCAGCATATCGACCTGTCGACGCACAATATGCTGCTTGACGCGTATGTCGCCAGGAAGAGAATGCAGTCATAAAATGCCGTGCAATAGCAGTGCCTGAATTGAGAGGCTTCACCGAAGGAGTACGCCCGTAACGACGACTCCAGGGAAGATACGCATTGATTTTTGTCTCACAGCAAAGAAGGGTCTCGGTATTTGACTTCAATCTGTAACGATTTGGATTTCAGCGAAGCGATTACGAGCAGGCTTTGAGCGTACGGAAAAGCCGCCCCAGAACGACAAAGAGCCTGGAACTACCTGAATTCACTCTCAACCTGGGTTAGTCGGGCAGCCGGTTTTTTCCCAGTCAAAAGGGAACCCGCCGGATTCTTAGCGCGCCTTTTTATCGCACGACAAATGCTAAGTTCCATTCGCTTTCTGTGCATGGGCTCGCCCCCCAGAACAACTCCGTGTAGCCACTACGTAGCCAAACCGGGGGTTTTTGGTGTTTTTAGCGTTTCTGGCGTTACGTAGAATGAATAACTTACGTGTTTTCAATCTCTTGATGAGGCGGAACGGCATGCTGCGAACTTGAAGCGGGAGACGCTATCAAAGCGGATTGCCCTTCGTCTCCCGCGCTCGAGTTGGCGGCTGCTTTGGCAGACCGTCGTTCTGCGAATCGTTCACTGTCTCCGTCATCTGCGCCTTTCGAGACAAGAATCACTGGCAGCTGAATACAGGAAACCTGACGCCGTCGGACCGGATTGCAACCCACCCGCTAGGGGTTGGTGCGGCTACGAGTTGTCCCATATAGAAGCCGTTGAACGCATAGATACCATAGGTCTGGTCGATGTTATATAATTGGCCATTTATGTTGCAGGTCATCAGTACATACGGCGTTGGCTGAGGTTGCGCTTTCACAGACGGCGAGGTGAAAAGCGATGCGGCAACCAACACTGAAAACAGGATAGCGAACTTGTTCATTTTCCTTCTCCTTTTTGTTGAGGCGTCTTTGGTTCGACTGCCTCCACCTATACACGCGCCAACTCCGGAGAAAAGGGGTCAGACTCAAAGGTTCTTTTTGCCTGGACTTATTGATGATCGAAATCAAGAGCCCAGTTGCTGATTATCTTGGCTAGTCCGTAGCCCATCGAGAATTTGCAAATTGCGGGTCAGCGACTGCCGCATCAGTCCGGGAATGGACCGCATTTTGGAAAAGGTGGGAAAGACTCACCGGCTGGTAGCCGAAGGCAGACTGGAAAACCCTACGCGCTTGCTGAGAAATCCGCACTTGAGGGGAAAGAAACTGATACAGGATGATCCAATGGCCACTGGCTCAGCGGTGGCCACATCGACGCAAGAGCAGGAGAGCCTCTCATGATTAAATTGCCGCCGCACGTCTTAAACTCGCCGGGGCGTACCTCCATCAGATCTTCCTCAGTTCTTCGCGCCAATCCAAACGGAAGCTCATCATAGTTGCCCGTCGTTTGCAGGCCCTCCCGTCGTAGGCAAATGTAGCAGGACACACGCGCCTGCCCGGAGTTGGCCGAACGGGTTGTGCCCCGCCGCCACTTTCACTTCCAGTTGCCGATCAGTATGAACGGCGCCAAAGAGTGGGGTTTGAGCCTCAGATTCTCCCTCCTTTGAAGAAGTTCACCAAGGCTCGGTCGCCTAAAAAGAGAAAGGGCAGCACCGGTTTTAGTCCGATGCTGCCGTTCTTCTCGGCTTATTTGTCTGTGTGGTTAGTTCTTCGGTTTGGATGCGGCAGAGGTAACCTCCGATTCCAAGGCATTCGCCTCTTGTTCCTGAGTCTCAAGCAATGAGAGAGCTTCGGTGCCGGACACAGAGCCCGCTGTCTCATCAGCTTCAGTTATTGACGGACGCAGCGGAATCTGTACTGCGTCCGCAGGAGTCACAGGCAACCCATTGTGTCCTTGCGTTGTATGCAGCACTCCAAGGCCCTGTTCGATCTGTTCACGGAAGTTGTCCTGCATGTCCTGCAGGTTCTGGAGAGAAACAGTGACCTGCACGCCAGCGGGACAGTCCATCTTTTTGCTACTTGCTACGCGCAGCTCCGCGATTCCGGTGCCGTCGGCTGGAGTGGCCGCCAGCCGCAGGATGTCGCCAGCCTCGAGTCCGCATGACTGCTGATCCGACGTCGTCACATCCAGGCTGTCCGACACGACGAACACATGACCTACCGAGCGCAGCGCCGCGGGAAGTTCTCCGTGGATGGCATCTGCGTTGCCGTCGTTTGCTGCAGTGCTGTCATACGCGATCTGTTGCTTCACTTCCTCGGCAATCGCTGCCTTTATTTCTGGAGTGATCGGCGTGTTTTCTCCGGCGCGAAGCGTTTCCGTCGCGTCGCTGTCGTCAGAATCGGAGTTCGCATCCGCTGAGATGTCTGAACCGTCTCCACTCGCCTGCGCATCCGCGTCTTCCTGAGCGGCAGCGGAAAGCGTCTGCCCGAGGTAATAGTCGGTCAGCCAGAACGCCGCGCCCGCATAACCTGGATAAGCCACGAAGTAGGGGTTCGGTCCCACATACCACGGTGCACCAAACCAAGCCCAACGATAGAAGACAGGCGCGCGCCATGGGTAGTACGCCCATCCGTAAAAGCCCGGTGCGAAGAACACTGGCGTAACGAAGTGGTGCAGCACGACGCCGCCAACCACATACGAGACGTAAGTGTGTGTATAGACTCGCCCGTTTAGGACGACCGTGCGCTGTGTATAGGTACGGTTGTTAACGACGATTCTGCGTTCAACGTACCCGCTGTGTCGGCCAGTGGTCACCAGCGTCGTGTCGCCGCGGCGGCTTACGATTCTGCGTTCGCCATGGGCTCCCCGATGGATGTCCATGTTCGGTGTGTGGATGGAGCTCACTTTGCCCCGGCGATCGAACGTGGCTGTTCTTCCGTGTTCGGAGTAAGAAGCGAGGCTGCCATTGGCGCGCATTCCTATCTGCCGCCCTCCAGCTGACTTTACTGGGAGGCCGCCCTTCGAAGTCACCGAGGCGTTAGCCGACTTCATAGTCGTCTCCGAGGAAGACCGGCCAACCGAGCCCTTGCCCTGCTTCTGCAGCCGTTCCTGCTCCTTGCGCTGCTTCTGCTGTTGTTTCTGTTGCTCCTTCTGCAGCCGCGCCTGCTCCTTGTTCTGTTTCTCTTGGAGCTTTTGCTGCTGCCTCTGAGCCTGCTTTTGCTGTTCAGCCTGGTGCTTTTGCTGTTGGGCTTGCTGTTTCTGTTGACGCGCCTGTTCCTGGTGTTGCTGCGCCTGCTGTCTCTGCTGGCGAGCTTGTTCCTGCCGCCCTTGCTGCTCGCGCTGCGCCTGCCGCTGCTGGGCTTGTCGTTGCTGCTCGGCCTGCTGTTGCTGCCTCTGCTGTTCCGCCTGTTGCTGCCGCTGCCTCGTCTGGTCTTGCTGGGGTGCGGGCCGAGGTTCACTTCTCGGCGGAGCTTGATTTTGAGGAGCTTGGCGCGGCACAGGCGCGGGCCGAGGTGTCTGCGTTGGCATCGGGCGTGGTGTCGGCATTGGCATGGGCCGGGGCATTTGTGGTCGCTGCGGCACCGGCGAGCCCGCCGCCGTTCCACCGACCGTCAAGCCTAATCCTGAAAACATCATTACTGCGAAACCCAAGATCTTGAGAGTTTGGTTTTTCATTGTATTCTCCATTCAAAGTTTTGAATTCCTGCCTTCACTTACTAGCGCGACGTTTCCTGGCATCGGGGGTCATCCAGGCCAAATAAATAATTCTTGAGCAATCCTGAAACGAGCGGCACTTAAGCCGCAGTGTAAAAGGCATGGTTTCGTGCCAATTTGGGTTAGAATCGCGGCCAGATCAGGCCTGCCAGACAAGTCGGGAGCGCACGAGTATGGAACCCTCACAGGCGGATGTGACGATCCTGCTTTCCGAACTGACGCGAGGAAACAAGGAAGCTGTCGAGCGGTTAGTCCCTCTCGTGTACGACGAATTGAAACGCTTAGCCAACTGTTATATGCGGCGGGAGAGGCCGGACCACACCTTGCAAGCGACGGCGTTGGTCAATGAGGCCTACCTCAAGCTGGTCTGCCAGCAATCCGTGAATTGGCAGAGCCGGTCCCACTTTTTTGGCATTGCCGCCCAATTAATGAGGCGTATCCTGATCGACCACGCGCGGAGGCACTTGAGAAAGAAGCGCGGTGGGGCCCATGAAGTCGTGCCCCTCGACGAAGGGTTGGTTTTTTCTCCCGATCAGTCTGCCGTGCTGCTGCGTTTGGATGAAGCGCTGGAGCGGTTGGCCAAACTGGATCCGCGGCAAAGCAAGATCGTGGAACTTCGTTTCTTTGGTGGTCTGAGCGTCGAGGAAGCCGCCGAATTTCTGGGGATTTCTCCTAAAACAGTAAAGCGGGATTGGAGCGTGGCAAAGGCGTGGCTCCACGGCGAATTGAGGCAACAGAATGGCAATCTCACCTGAGAACTGGGACCGCGTTAAGGCGCTGTTCGCAGGGGCTTTGGAGTGCGACGCTCAGGAGCGCTCTGCTTACCTGCGAGAAAATGCTGCCGATCAGGCCGTGCGCGAAGAAGTAGAGAGGCTTCTGGCGGAGCATGAGCAAGCAAGTACCTTCCTGTCGAAGCCCATTTGTGCGGACCTGCATCTTGAGCGAAACGCAATCCTCGGGCGGTTTGCTCCGGGAGAACTCCTCGACGGCAAGTTCAAAATCGCGCAGTTGATCGCGGAAGGCGGCATGGGTGAGGTGTGGTTAGCGGAACAGACAAAACCCATCCACCGCATGGTGGCGCTAAAGCTCATCAAGACGGGCATGGACACGAAAACCGTGGTGGCACGTTTCGAGTCCGAACGGCAGGCACTGGCGCTGATGGATCATCCGAGCATCGCCCGAGTATATGACGCGGGTTCCACTGCTGCGGGACGGCCGTACTTTGCAATGGAGTATGTCCCGGGCCTGCGTGTCACTGATTATTGCGACAAACATCGGCTCACAATAAGTGAGCGGCTAGAATTGTTTTTGCAGGTCTGTGATGGCGTGCAGCACGCGCATCAGAAAGCGATCATTCACCGCGATTTGAAGCCGTCCAACGTGCTGGTGGTAGAGCAGGACAAAAAGGCGGTGCCAAAGATCATCGATTTTGGATTAGCGAAAGCCACGTGGGGGCGGCTGACCGATAAAACCATGTTCACAGGGTTCGGCGTGATGATGGGGACGCCAGAGTACATGAGCCCGGAGCAAGCCGACCAGCGCGAACACAACATCGACACGCGAACGGACGTGTATTCGCTGGGCGTGATTCTTTATGAGTTGTTGACCGGCACCCTGCCCTTTGACATGAAACAATTGCGGAAACTGCCGTTAGACGAAGTCTTACGCCAAATACGCGAAGATGATCCTCCACGCCCAAGTACAAAGTTATCCAACGAAGCGAAAACGGCGACGAAAAATGCAGGATTGCGGCGGACAGAACCACGTCAGCTAGTAAGGTTGCTCGAAAGTGATCTGGATTGGATCACAATGAAGGCGCTTGAAAAAAACCTTGCGCGTCGCTACGATTCACCAGCCTATCTCGCCGCTGATATCACACGCTATCTGACCAATCAGCCCGTTCTCGCCTCACCACCATCTGTCTCCTACCGAGCTGGTAAATTCATCAAACGGCACCGAGTGGGAGTTCTGGCTGCTGCCACGGTCTTTTTGATGCTCATCGCTCTGTCTGTTTCGATGGGGGTGGAAGACATACGCATCAAGCGTGCGGAGGCGAATCTCCACCAAGCCCTGGACACCGCTGATCAAATCTTATCTTCAACTGGACGGCTTGAAAGTGCGAGCGATTCACGGATGAACATGTTCCAGAAGGATCTGTTGAAGAATATGATTATCTTTTATACCTCCATCGCGAAGCAGAATTCTACGAATGAAGAAATCGGTAAGGAAGCGGCGTCAGCGCATTCCAGGTTGGGAGACATCGATCGCCTGCTCGAGAATTATAGAGAAGCAGGTGAGGAATACCGCGATGCCATCGACAGATTTGAGAAGCTCGAACAAGATCATCCGAAGAAGCGGGAATACCGTCAGGCGCTGGCTCGCGCACACAATTACCTAGGGGAAGCGCTGAGGCTCTGGTCGGACGGAAAGCATACGTCCCCCCCGCAGGATGCACGCTCTGACGCCGCGAGGGAATACGAGAGCGCCTTGCGCCTGCAGCAGGCCCTGCACGATGAGCAGCCGCAAGACGCCAAGTACCAGCAGGAGTTGGCCCGCACCCATTACAACCGCGGCATTCTTCGTTCTGACGCAAAAGACTTGAACGCATCCGAATCGGACTTCGTCAAGGCGATCCAACTGCTCGAGCCTTTGGCGACGAGGGAAGCAGAATCACAGACGGCGGAAGAAGATCCGCCGTCGCATGATTTGGCACGCGTCTATAACAACCTCGGCATTCTGCTAAGAAGTGGAGGGCAGCTGGAAAAGGGCCAGACCTACTCCGAACGGGCAATTCGGATCGAGAAAGAGCTTGTGAAGAAGGACCCCGACTACTGGGAATATGGGGTGGAACTCGCGACCTTCTACAACAACCTTGCGTTCTCTTTCTTGGAAAAGGGTGACAATGAGATGGCGAAGCAGCAGAACCACGAGGCTCTCGATACTATCGAAGACCTTGCCACTCCTTCGGCTTCAATGGAATACGAACGCGCGAAGGCTCATATGCTTCATCTCTACTTAGGTCCAGCGCAACACCCTGAATTCCATGCACTTTATAAGCATTTGGGCGACGGGTATGTGAATCTCGCGAAGGACTATTTCAACTCTGGCCACGCGGACGGAGCACGTTTGGCCATCGAGGCCCTGGGACAAGTCTTACCTAATGTATCGGAGCCGGACCGAACTAGGCTTGCAAAGTCTTATCAGGAATTGCGCAAGGAATTGCAATAAAGCAAGAACACATATACACACATAAATGATGCAGCAGTTACCTCACAAGGAGCAAACAATGACTCGAGCGGCACTGGTTCTCCTAGCTTTCCTCCCGCTGGCTCTCGCTGCTCAAGAAAAGGACCCGAGTCCCAAAAAGAATCAGACCAAAGTGGTTAGCTCGACGCGAGCGAATATGTCGTCAAAAAGCGACGATGGTTCCTCTACCGAACTGGAGACCGGCACTGATTTCGTATCTAGCCTAGACACGAATGCACCGCAGCAACCGAGCGCCAAGCCGCCCCAGCCCCCCAAGCCTCTTGACAGGCCCAAGCTAAAGATTCCCGGGAGCATGGTCGGCTACATTGACAATGCGGTCATCGGGACCCAGGTTCGTGTGCGCTTCGACGCGGCCTTTCACGACAATGCTCCGGATCGGGCGGAGTTCTTCTATGCACAGTGCTCCTGCATCAGCGGCCCCGGCCCGAATCCCGTTGTGGCGGACCTGAATTTCCAGCAGCTTTATATGTATGCCGAATATGCACCGGTTAAGCGCTTTTCATTTTTCGCAGACGTTCCGGTGCGGTGGATCCAGCCTCAATCCATTGCGGTCCCGGGAACGCCCCCTTTGACGAATGAAGTTGGACTCAGTGACGTTGCAGCTGGATTCAAATTAGCCGCGCTTGCGTCTTCGAACCAGTATCTCACTTTCCAGTTCCAAGCTTACTTCGCTACCGGGAATGCTTCTACAGGGCTCGGCACGAACCACTACAGCGCTGAACCGGCACTGCTCTACTATCTGAGGTTTTCGGATCGGATAGCGCTCGAAGCGCAAGTAGGAGACTCGCATCCGATCGGAGGATCTTCTTGTCCGCAACCCTGCAATACTAATTCGACGATGATGAACCCGCCGCTGCCCAACTCTCAAGGATTCGCAGGCGACGTCTTTTTCTACGGCTTGGGTCCAAGCTACGTCCTCTATCGAGGAGAAAACGTTCAGATCGCGCCTGCGATCGAACTGGTTGGCTGGAGGGAACTGGGCGGGTTTGTGACCGACAGTGCAACCGCCAAACCTCTTTACCAGGAAGCTGTGAGCGCGGACCGTACAAACATCGTGAACCTCAAGGTGGGAGCGCGCACGATGGTAGGCGCCCACAACTCTTTCTATATCGGGTATGGGCATCAGTTGACACACGCGGTTTGGTACAAGGAGATCGTCCGGGCCGAATATCGCTATACGTTCTGAGGAACCGTTGGTCATTGCTCGCGAAATCGGCTACCTGGACAGCGCTGCGCGGACGCCCAACGAAGTGGGGATCATCACGCGTTACAAAGGCAAATTGGACCTGGCCAAAAAATAATTCGATGAAGTTCTCGCCATCCGCTGTGAGACAGACGCAAACCCGATATTGCGATAGCCTCGGACGATCTGAAAGTTCACCGCGCCGCGTACCAACCGTGTACCCAAATGGGGGGCTTTTGGCGTTTTTAGCGTTTTTGGCGTTATGTGAAATGAATAACTTACGTGTTTACAATGCCTACGCGGGGTGCGAATCCCCCCCGGGCACCAATTTTTCATTCGAGTTGTGGCTCGCTGGAGCGCTTGGAATTCACGTCAGTCAGCCGCCCACTCCGTGAAGGGTCGTCCGCGTTTTCGCAGGCTAGTTGGAGAAATCGGCCTCGTCGTAAACCTTCTCACCTCGGAGCACGTCGTCATCGCCGTCGTCCCAACCCTGATTGGAAGACATCGTGAAGGAAACCGGTGCGTCATTGTCCGGGTTGGCGAGTACGTGGAATTGCTCGCCATTGAAATAAGTTTGGCCGGGAAGAAAGCCGCTGATGAGATTCGTGCCGTCAACGGTCGCTTGAAAGTCGGCGATCAGGCTCGGGCGTCCGACCGGAACGCTCAGGTCGTAAGTCACTTTAACGTTGGCGTGGTCTTTCTCAAACTTGACGTGATACGTGATGGGATCAGCATCCATCGACATGGGGGCTCCTTTCGGTGCCCCGGAACGGGGCTGTTGAGTGCACCTACAGTACACCTATTCCCGCTCTCCGGATGCAAACCCGGGGGAAGCCTCCACCCGAAACCTTTGCACCCGCCTGCCAGCCACGATTCAGCACAGCCTAGCCAGGAATCTGCCTCCTCACTGGCGCTCTTCTTCTACACTTTGTCTGATGCGACTGGCTCTGCTGGATTCGCCTCTGCCTGCCTGAGTCAAGCTGGCGGACGTTTTTGGTAAAACGACTGCACGTGGGTCATAGGAGGGTTGCGTGGGGAGTCCCGAAAACTTCGACCTGATCGTGATCGGCTGTGGTCCTGCCGGAGAAAAAGCCGGCGCGCAAGCCGCCTATTTTGGCAAGCGTGTCGTCGTCATCGAGCGCGCTGAGCACACGGGCGGAAGCTGCATCAATACGGGCACGGTCCCCAGCAAAACTCTGCGCGAGTCCGCGCTCTATTTCTCGGGACTCAAGCAGCGGGGCCTTTATGGCATCGATTACTCGCTCAAAGAAAACCTTACCGTTCATGATTTTATGCGCCACGAACGCGAAGTCGTCGATATGGAGCGTCAGCGCATCCTCAAGAATCTCGAGTTGCACCATATCGAACTTGTGCGTGGCCAGGCTTCTTTCGAGGATGCGCATGCCGTCTCCGTGGCCGGTGCGAATGGCACCCGCCATCTTCGCGGCGAGGTCATCCTCATCGCCACTGGATCGAAGCCCCATCGCCCTTCCGAAATAGCTTTCGACGACGTCCATACTTTTGATTCGGACACGTTTCTTCAAATGGATCGCATCCCCAAAAGTCTCGCCGTCATCGGCGGCGGAGTCATAGGCTGCGAATATGCGTCCATCTTCATTGCGCTGGGAGTCGAAGTCACTCTTGTCGATGGCCGCGATCGCTTGCTGCCGTTTCTCGACGGAGAAATTTCCGACCGCCTCTGCGACCGCCTCACCGCCCTCGGCATGCGCTTCCTCTTCAACGAGCGTCCAATTAAAGTTGAAAATTCCTCCGCCGGCGTCCGCCTTTTGATGAAAAGTGGCAAGACTCTGGAAACCGATGCCGCGCTTTTTGCTGCAGGCCGCCGCGCTGCGATCGATGGTCTCGCCTTGGAAAAGGCCGGGCTGGCTATCAACGACCGCGGATACATTCCCGTCGACGACAACTATCGCACCACAATTCCAAGAATCTATGCCGCCGGCGACGTAATTGGATTTCCCGCGCTGGCTTCCACTTCGATGGAGCAGGGCCGCGTCGCCGTGTGCCACGCCTTCGGCTTCAAGTACAAACAGCGCGTCGCATCCATGCTTCCCATGGGCATTTACACCATTCCTGAAATTTCCGCCGCTGGTGAAACCGAAGAATCCTGCAAGGAAAAAAAGATCGACTATTGCGTAGGACGCGCCCTCTACGAAAACAACGCGCGCGGCCACATCATCGGAGACACTGCCGGAATGCTCAAGCTAATTTTCGCGCGCGCGGACCGCAAGCTTCTGGGCGTGAGCCTGATCGGTGAGAGCGCCACCGAGCTCATCCACATCGGTATGATGATTCTGGACAACGGTCAGTCCATCGACGAGTTTATCGAACAGGTCTTCAATTATCCGACGCTAAGCGAAACGTACAAGTACGCCGCTTACGATGGCCTCGGCAACCTCGCCGGCCACAAACTCCGCGAAGGCTAGCCGCTGCAAGTCTCTTCTGGCATTCTGTAAGCCGTGAGCAAATGAAGATCGGTCTGTTATTCCTATCAATTTCTGCCATCGCTGCTGCGCTGATTCTGTTTTCATGCAGAGCTAGCACTCAGCCCAACTCGCCGGAGAAGCAAGCACCGAGCGCCTATCTTGGCTTCGATCTCAACATTTTCCCGGGCAAGGATGCGCTTCCGGCTTTGCGAAAAACTTTTTCCTTCAGCAGCTATTGGCTCAGCCCGCCGACTGGTGAAAAAACAAACACATGGCTCGGGCAACGCGAACTATTGCGCTCGCAAGGTTTCGGTTTTTTGCTTCTATACCTCGGCCCTCTGAGCCGCGAACTCAAGAACGAAGCGGCAGCGGCTCAGAAGGGGACTCGCGACGCCCGCAACGCGGCTTCTGTCGTCAAGAGCGAGGGCTTTCCATCGCAAGCGATCATTTTTCTCGATATAGAAGAAGGCGGCCGTCTTTCCGTGGCGTATCACGCTTATTTGCGTGCTTGGGCTAGCGGGCTGGCAGAAGCAGGTTATCGTTCTGGAGCGTACTGCTCCGGAATCCCCCTCAAAGAAGAACCAGGCGTCACGAT
>Ga0210394_10001538_pt1 | contig 36343 bp, 26 predicted proteins | sample IncBWC12MmetaG_FD_160121 | JGI IMG/M metagenome (GOLD analysis project Ga0210394, IMG submission 160121) | Forest soil microbial communities from Barre Woods Harvard Forest LTER site, Petersham, Massachusetts, United States - Inc-BW-C-12-M | ecosystem: Environmental > Terrestrial > Soil >... | reverse complement strand
GGGCTGGGACCGGGGTTCGGTTTGGGTGGCGGCGGAATGGGGGGTAGTGGCGGTGGGGGTACGGGCGGCGGATCCGGAAGCGGCACAGGCTCAGGAAGTGGTGGCTCGGGCGGTGGTGGCACGGGGAGTGGAGCGCCTGGAGTCCCCAGCCTATGGGAATCGGGCGGCGGAGGGGGAACGGGGACCGGCGGTAGCGGCACAGGTCTTGGTGGTGGTGGAGGCACGGGGAGTGGTCCCGGAAGCGGCGGGACGGGTGGCGGCGGGACTGGCAGTGGGGGCGGTACCGGGGGCGGAGGGGGGACAGGCTCCGTCGGCGGCACAGGTGCCGGGGGTGGTTCCGGAGTTGGCGGAGGCAGCGGTGCAGGCGGTGAGGTGACCCCACCCGGGAGATGGAAAACCGCGTCGGCCATGCTTCGCGAGACCATGGCAACCGGACTCGGTTCGATGCCCGCAGGCATCGTTCCAGGAACCGGCGGCACGGGAGAAGGCGGCGGTGGCGTTTACTCCGTGGCCGAAGAGGATGTCCGCTCGATGCTGGGGTTGTTCGCGCAACTTGGCAAATCGCGAAAAGATTCCGAAGGACGCATGGACGTGCCGACGTTCCAGTCGCGGCTCAGCGCCATGCCCGTGCGCGCACAGTACACGTTGCAGCAGGCGCTGGCGGGACTCGCAGCCCAAGCGCCGGATGCCAAGCCTGACAAGCCCATGCTGCTCAAACTCGCTGAACACGTGGCCATCCGGTTCGCGCTGGACAGTTACGAAAAGGGCGAGTTGCGCGTCAATGCGGTGAAGCAGTTGCTCGACCGCATGAACACGGAAATTGAAGCGTTGCGCAAAATCCTTGGACAACAAGAAGAAATGATGGCTCACGCCGGTCTTTCCGTGCAGTCCTACACGGAACTCTTGGACCAGGAATTCTGGGAGCAGGTGCCCGAAGAGAATAAGAAGGAAGTGCTGACCTCGGACGAAGCATGGTGCGTCCCCCCGCGCAACGTGCGCGTGTTCCTTGAGGATATGTTGCGGCGCGGTGAACTCAAGACTGTAAACGAAATCCTGATGAAGTACGCGTCGTGCATCAGCCTCGAAGCGCCCGAAGCGCGGCGCACCACGGCAATCGGCTTATCCGATCTTGGCGAGCTGTATGGCAGCGGAGACGGCAGCGCATTGATGGACGCCATTCGGCGATTGGGTAACCAGCTGGCGCTCGAACGCGAGCCCGAATTGCAGACGCTGGTCAGCGCCGCGTTTGTGCGTTTGAGCCAGGAAGCAGCTTCCAAGCGCTGCTACCCGGCAATGCAGCAAGCGCTGGCGTCCCTCGACAGCGTCGAGACGCAGCGGCCAGGCTCGACGCAGAGCCTGCGGCCGCGCATCGGCGCCGAAGAGCGCTTGCCCGAATTCATCGAAGAAGCGATGCGCAGCGGGCAAATCGCGGATGGCATGACCGAGATTCTCGGGTTGATGCCCAAGGCTACGCTGCACTATGCCACCAGCCGCTTCGGGCATTGCGGATTCCGCGAGGATTGCGAGCTCCTCTGCAGCATCGTGAAAGGCCTGGGCGAGGATGCGACGCAGCGCCTGGTAGAAACTCTGCAAACCGCGCCGGCAGGAGAAGCCGCGGAAGCCCTCGGACTGCTGAGCCAGCTTTCCCCAGAAAGCGTGGAAAAAATCTTGCCCTTGCGCCTCTCGCAGTGGCCGCGTTCCGCGCACGACCGCGCGGTGCGCCAGCTCTCCGCCACGCCGCCAGAACACCGTGCAAGGCTGCTTGTGGCGCTCTACGATTCCCTGGATGTGATGATCCGCCCCTTGGCTCTCGATGAGATGGGAATGAGCGGGCAGCCGGAGTGCATCCCGAAGCTCATCGAACTGGTGCAGAACGATGAGACGCCCGGATTCACACGGGTCAAGGCTGTCGAAGCTCTCGGCCGCCTGCGCGCCTCAGGGGCCAGCGCGCTCTTCCAGCACATTTTGGACGCCCGCCAGGTTTGGCGCTGGGTCTATCCCAATGAATTGAGAATTGCGGCGGCGCAAGCGCTCATCCGTGTGGATGCGGCCGTGGGCATGGAAAAAGTTGCTGCCAGCGGAATCGATCGCAAAGAACTGACGCTCGAGCCTACCGATCCCGAGCCGAATGCTTCGGTCATCCGGCAGAGGCGCTATGCGCGACTGAAGCTATCACGCAATCTGATCGGCGTAACCACCAACCTGCGTGAAAACTTCCGGCTATCGATTCCGGAGTTGAACTTGGGCGGAGGCATCGGTTCCGGCGAACGTCACCTGGCGCCCGGATCGCTCCTGACGCTGAAATTCAGCCTGGGCGTGCGCCACATCAAAGCGCAGGCGATCGTGCGCGGAGCGCGGCCACAGGCCATGGCGTTCGAATTTGTGGATATGGATCTGGAGGAACGCTATCGCTTGAGAAAACTGCTTCTCGAGCTGGGTGGTTTGCCGATGGTCGCGCAAGTAACGAATCGCACCAGGCGCCGTGGGCGCGTGGCGATCTCAAAAAATTAGCATTTGGCGGCCGTAATTTGGCGCCAATAACCCTTTCATACCTGTCCTCTCCAAAGGTGCACCCGTACGTTTGTTCAGGCTAGCTGCCCGTCCTTCCGTCGGCTTGACGCAGGAGACACATGGGACTCCTGTACCATTGCGCGGGACGGGGCCTAACCCTACGGTACTAGACAGGGAGTCCTATGGCGGACCTACACGGCGCAGGATGAAATCAGATCCAAAAACAGCGGCGGGACGCGCATTCGTAAGAAGCCTGAACATCTTGTTGAAGTTCGCCCGCTTGTATGGCTACGAGCACGCGCGGACCATCGAACAGCTGCAAATCGCATGGAGCGAGTTGCGGACTGCCATCCCCTTGGGATCGGATTCAGGACTGCTGCTCGGCGCAAGCGGAGCGCAGCTACTATTGGATGGCGTGCCGCTGGAAGGTGCTCCGGCTGAAAAGCAGTTCGCCCAGCTGCTGTCCGCCGCCGGGCTCGCCAGCGTGCAGTTTTTTGCCTGCGTAACGGAGGAAGAGGTTGGGCGCTTTGCACGCGCCTTTCCCACTGGCAAATCCAAACCGGCCGAGCTTGCTCTCCAATTGAAGGCTGCCCTTGCGGGAGCCCAGGGAATCCGCATCAACGAAGTTTGCTTCGTGGCCACCGATTCGCGACTCAAAGAGGCCAGCATGGCTGCCCAGCTGGCGGTTGCTTCCCTCGGCAAGGATCACGACCGTTTTTCCGAATGGTTGAATGATCCGCACAAATTGCTCGAATTGATTGCTGCTGCGCAGGGGGCGAAAGGCGATGGTGGCGCAGGAGCCGGAGGGAACGGACCCGGGCCAGGTGGCGGCGGTCCTGGAGGAGGAGGATTTGGCCCAGGACCGGGAGGCAGCGGACCCGGCTGGGGTGGGCCGGGAACCAGCGGATTTGGCCCCGGTAGTGGCGGTGGCTCCGGTGTTGAGGTTGGAGGGACAGCGGGCCCAGGAGTTGGACCAGGTGGAGGAGGTTCAGGTGGAGGAGGATTCGGACCCGGGCCAGGTGGCGGCGGGCTTGGAGGAGGGTTTGGCCCAGGACCGGGAGGCAGCGGATCGGGCGGCGGTGGAGCGGGTAATGGTGGACCGGCTGGCAATGGTTCAGGCACCGGCGGGTGGGGCGCCGCTCCGGTTAGCAGCGGTGCGAGCCTAGTCTCGGGAGTGGTGGCTGGACTTGGAGGTAGCGGACGCGGCGAGCCCACCGAAGAAGAACTTCTTGGAATTCTGGGTGCGCTGACAAGCTTCGGGAGCGTCGGTTCCGGGCAAGGTGGTTTGGCCGCAGCCGGCGCGTTTCAAGACCAAGTCTCTCAGCTGCCGGGCCGCGCGCAAGACACCTTGAAGCAAGCCCTCGCTGCCCTGGCGGCGCAAGCACCGAGCGAAAAACCGGACGAATCCGTTCTCGTGCAGCTGGCCGAGCACCTGGCAATTCGGTTCGCGCTCGAGCGATTCGAAAAGGGCGAAGTCAAAGTCAACGCCGTCCGCCAGATGCTCGATCGCATGAACCAGGAGATCGAAAATCTCCGCAAGATTCTTGGCGCGCACGAAGACAAAATGAGCGACGCCGGAATGCTGGTCGAGTCGCATCGCGAAATCCTGGACCGGCAATTCTGGGCCGCGGTGCCCGAGAGCGGGAAGCGCGCCGTGCTGATGTCCGGCGAAGCCTGGTGCATTCCGCCGCGCAACGTGCAGTCTTATGTCGGCGAGCTCATCGAACACGGGAACATCGCCGAAGCCATCAGCATTCTCCAGAACTACGCCGCTTGCGCGGACAGTGAAGAGACGGATGCGCGCAAGAAAACCGCCGTGGGCCTCTCCGAGATGGCCGAGCTGTACGCCAAGGCGGATCCAAAACTGTTAAGCGAGGCGCTGCGGCACTTGGGCCTGCGCCTTAGCGTGGAACAAGACTCCGAGCTGCAAGGACTGGTGAGTGCCGCATTCGTGCGCTTGAGCCAGGAAGCGGCGACCACCCGGCATTTCCCGGCGATGGAACAAGCGCTCGATTTGATTGCCGGGGTCGAGTCCCAACGTCCCGGAATTGCGCGCAGCCTGCGCGCGAAAATGGGCATCGAAGATCGCGTGCCGGATTTTGTGGACGAAGCCTTGCGCGCGCGGCACGTTGCCGCTGGCTTAACTGACGTTCTCAAGCTGCTTCCGCAAACCACCATGGAACAGTTGGCCATGCGATTCAATCGCTGTAGCCTGCGCGACGATGCCGAGCACATCGCTAACTTGGCTTCCGATCTCGGCGAGGAAGCCGTGCAATATCTCCGCAGCACTGTGCGCGGAGGACCGATTGCCGAAGCGGTGGAGATGGCCGGCCTGCTGAGCAAGCTGGATCCGCAGTCGATCATGGTCTACTTGCCGGGCCGCATGAAGGATTTTCCACGCGCTTCGCAAGACCGTGTGATCCGCCAAATTTCCGCGAGCGGCGCGCCGCGCAGGTGCCAGGTTCTCCTCGAACTGCTCGACCATGTGGACCCGCTCGTAATGCCGCTGGTGATTGACGAGATTGGCGTGGCCGTGGACCGCGAAGCGCTCGGCAAACTCCTCACCATCGCCGATGGCGATTTACCTCCCGGCGCCACTCCCTATCTGCGTGTGAAGGCCATTGAAGCGCTGGGCAGAATAAATGCTCCCGAATCGGTGAGCACTCTGAAGCGCATCGTCGAGTCGAAGAAAATATTTGGCTGGCTGCATCCCCAGGAATTGCGCATCGCAGCGTTCCAGTCTCTTGAAAAGCTCGATCCGGATTGGGCGCTGGAGTTTCTGCCGAAGAGTGGAATCGAACGCGAAGATCTCGCACTCGCTCCGCTGGCGATTCCGTCCGCCTCGAAATTCGTACGTCATCGCCGCCACACGCGCGTAAGGTTAAGGAAATCGGTGCGTGCGGTGTGCACGAATCTCAAAGAAAGCTGCTCCATGGAGATCAAGACCGCTAGTCTGACCGGCGGCGTTGCTACTCTCAGCCGGCACCTGACGCCAGGCACGCAGGTGCAACTGCGCCTGCAGGTCGGCATGAGAAACTTGCAAGCCACTGCGCTGATGCGCGATTCCCGCGCCCAGGACATGGCCTTCGAAATTGTGGATATGAATCTCGACGAACGCAGTAAGTACCGCCGCATGCTGGCGGGAAACATTTCTAGTAGTTCGAACATTCCGACCGCCGCCCCCGACGACGCCCCGGTCCCCGCCCCCGTCCAAACCCTCGTTTCACGATAACCGTACCCCTTTCAGATCTCAGCGACTCCCCGTGTCAATCACCTTAGGAGTATCGTGCAGTCTCCGATTCTCTCCCTGCAGGTCCCAGGGTTTTTCTTCGCGAGTACTCCAACTCACCCACACAATCCGTCGGACTGGAATGCGTGCAGTGTGCGAGATTCACAATCGTTTTCATTGCGGTCGGGACTGCGATTATGCTTCCGTGCACGACTTGGCGCGGGCGAGCAGCAGCTCGCGCTCGCGCGCGTTGCGCGTGAGAGAGGCGGCACGCTCGAACTCCGCTTGCGCTTCGGCGAAGCGACGCAGCTTGAACAAAAAGTCGCCGCGCACGCTGGGCAACAAGTGGTAATTCTTGAGCGAAGGCTCCGAGGTGAGTGCGTCGAGCAGCTCCAGTCCCGCTGCCGGACCAGACGCCATGGCCACGGCTACAGCGCGATTCAGTTCCACAATTGGTGACGGCGTGATTTCTGCGAGTGCTTCATAGAGCGCGACGATGCGCGGCCAGTCGGTGTCCTCCGCCGTACGCGCCCGCGCGTGGCACGCGGCGATTGCGGCCTGCAGCGTGTACGGGCCACGCGAGCTCGCGAGCGCTTCGGCACGCTGAAGCGCTGCCAGCCCACGACGAATGAGGAGTTGATCCCAGCGCGAGCGGTTCTGCTCCAACAGCAAGATCGGCTCTCCCGATGGCCCTACGCGCGCCCCCGTGCGCGACGCCTGGATTTCCATCAGCGCGACGAGGCCGTGCACTTCCGGATCGTGGGGAGCCAGTTCCGCCAGGATGCGCCCAAGCCGTAGCGCATCTTCGCAAAGCGCCGGCCGCAGCCAATCGTCGCCTGCCGTGGCTGTGTAGCCTTCGTTGAAAACCAAATAGATAACTTCGAGCACCGACTTGAGGCGAACGGCGCGATCGCTCCCGCGAGGAACCTCAAACGGCACGTGCGCCTCGGCCAGCGTGCGTTTGGCTCGCACGATGCGTTGCGCTACGGTTGGCTCCGGAACAAGAAAACCGCGCGCAATCTCCTCTGTCGTCAGCCCTCCCAGCAAACGCAGCGTCAACGCAACGCGCCCTTCGGAAGAAAGCACCGGGTGGCAGGCCGTGAACACCAACCGAAGAAGGTCGTCTCCGATGTCATCGTCGATCGCAGCGTCGAAATCCGCCACGGCCATCTCCTGCCGGGATTGCAGCTCGCGGCCAAGTTCCCCATGCTTGCGCTCCAGCAGCTTGCTGCGCCGTAGCCGGTCAATGGCGCGGTGCTTCCCGGCGGCCATGAGCCACGCGCCCGGATTATCGGGGATGCCGGACTCCGGCCACTGCTCGAGCGCCGCCACGAGAGCGTCCTGTGCGAGCTCTTCGGCGAGGCCGACATCGCGCACCATTCGCGCCAGTCCCGCGATGATCCTTGCCGACTCGATGCGCCAGACTGCTTCGATTGCGCGATGTGTATCGGTAGCCGTCACGGCTACCGATAACACCACGTTCAATCCGTCGGCGCAAGCCGAAGCGCACCGAAACTGCTTCTGCGCCGCCGGTCCTGCAGTCGAACGTTTCTATTTTTTGGGAGCGAAGTCTTCCGGCCCGAGCAACTGGCGAACTTCCGTTTCGCCTTCCCAGCCCGGCCAGTGCTTCTTGTGGAGTTCCATGAAGTTGAGGGCCCCTTCGAGAGCCTCTTTCTTGGACTTGTACTCCAGAATCGCAAACCCGCCGACGACTTCCTTGGCCTCGGTGAACGGCCCGTCGATCGCGTTGATCTGCCCTTTCGAGAGCCGCACACGCGTGCTCGCGGCCGTCGCGGCTAGCCCGCCGCTGATCACCATCGTGCCGGCTTTGACCGCGTCTTCGCCAAGCTTTGCCATCACCTCCATGAATCCCGGGGGCGGTGGGCCCTGGTTTTCCGAGTGTTTGACCATCATCATGAATCGCATCGTGAGTTCTCCGTTCTGATTTAGGATTGCGAGCCCGGTTTTCTCCCAGCTTGACCTGTTGAACCTGGCCTCTACTTACGCGTCGAACGAGCGCTAGTCAAATCGACAAGAACCGCGGCTTTTCTAAAGAGCATTTTACGCATGGGCTAACCCGCCTTACTCCCGAAGTATCAGGCACTTAGGCCGCCCCGGCCAGAACCAGGAGCAGCGGCCAGCATGATACCAACATCTGGAGAGGGCATGGGCTAGACTGCCGGTGATCGAAGGTAAACCTCTTCGCAGCCTGTAATACCACCGGCAGGATGGAGGGTAGTTGCCCCAGCGCTTCCCTCACTGCCACGCCCAGGAGGCTTGTGAACACGGCTAAGGGTCCAGCGAGAGCTGCGGACAGAATATATAGCCCCATTCCCGCGAGAGCGATTCCCGTAACGAACTTGAAACTCTGGGCGAATGTGAGCTGCCTTGCCATAACTGCCTCCTGCGTGCCGCGTTTCTGAACCTCATCTATACGTCGCACGGAGGGGCGCAAAATCGACAGCTTTCCTACCCTTTCTGAGCGTCGTCAGCGCGCCGCCAAGTTTGAATTCGACGGTTCCACTTCGAAATTGACGTAAGAGGGGATCGATACCTCTACCTCATCAGCCAAATCTCACAGAATCCTTGAAGCATCTCCCTCAACCATGTGTCCAGATGTGGACAGACCGCCCGCTTGCTCCACGCTATAAGAGCTTCTGCGTCCAGTTATTTTGATTGCTGGCCGCCTGGCCGTTGCCGCCGAAGAAGGAGGAACAAAGACATGCTGGTGATGTTTATTCTTCCCGTTGTCGTGCTGATAGCGGTCGTTGGTAGTCTTCCGATCTGGCAACATAGCAAGAAGTGGGGTTTCTACCCTATAAGCGGCGTAAGCCTGATCATCCTGATCCTGCTGTTTCTATTTTGGTCCGGCCGCTTGTGACCGAAGTAGCGATCAACCACGACTGTCTCTGCCACCGGATGGACCAGGCCCCCCTCGAAAGAAAACCCAGGTACTTTACCGCCTAAAACCAAGGGCAGCTGGATGTCGTGTTTCTTGGCGCAGGCGCACCCAACCAGTTAGAATAGGATGTTTGTACTTATAGCCTTGCGGCAGCCTGTTGTCAGAGGCACGTGGCGAACCGTCAGGAGACGGCACACCCTTTCATGGATGTCACCGAATTCATCAATAGGTTCATCGCGCGATTTATCGGCACTAAGCACGAGCGCGACATCAAAAAACTGCAGCCACTCGTCGCGTCTGTCAACGAGCGCGAAGCCGAGGTGCGAGCTCTCAGCGATGAAGAGCTGAAGGCGCGCTTTATGGAGCTGCGCGCCCAAGTTCAGGAGCAATTGAAAGACGCTGATCCCGGCGAACCCACCTTTCGCGAGTTGATGCAGAAAGCCCTCGAACCGGCCATCGTTCCCGCGTTTGCCCTGGTGCGCGAAGCTGGCCGGCGCTTCCTGAACATGCGCCATTTCGATGTGCAGTTGATCGGCGGCATGGTTCTGCACGACGGGCGAATCGCGGAAATGAAAACGGGCGAAGGCAAGACGCTCGTCGCCACGCTTCCCGCGGTGCTGAACGCCCTTGCGGGACGCGGCGTGCACATCGTCACGGTCAATGATTACCTTGCCCGCCGCGACGCGGAGTGGATGAGCCCCCTCTATCGCGCGCTGGGACTGAGCGTCGGCGTCATCGTCCACGATCTCGATGACGAGCAACGCCGCGCGGCCTACGGCGCGGACATCACCTACGGCACCAACAACGAATTCGGCTTCGACTATCTTCGCGACAATATGAAGTACGACCTCGCGCATTGCGTCCAGCGCGGCCACCATTTCGCCATCGTGGACGAAGTGGACTCCATCTTGATTGACGAAGCGCGCACCCCGCTGATTATTTCCGGGCCCTCGGAAGAGTCCACCGACAAGTACGCAAAGATCGACAAGATCATTCCCAAACTAATTCAGGACATTGATTACACTCTCGACGAAAAGCACCGCACGGCCACGCTCACCGAAGAAGGCGTCAGCAAATGCGAACGCCTGCTGAGCCTCGGCAATTTGTACGATCCCGCGCACATGGAGACGATTCACCACGTCTACCAGGCCCTGCGCGCGCACACGCTTTACAAGAATGACGTGGACTACGTCGTGAAAGACGGCGAAGTCATCATCGTGGATGAATTCACCGGGCGCCAGATGCCCGGCCGCCGGTGGTCTGACGGTTTGCACCAGGCCGTGGAGGCCAAGGAAGGCGTCAAGATCGAACGCGAAAACCAGACGCTCGCCACGATTACCTTTCAAAACTATTTTCGCATGTACAAGAAACTCTCCGGGATGACCGGCACGGCGGCCACGGAAGCCGCGGAGTTCAGCAAGATTTACAATTTAGAAGTCACCATCATTCCGACCAACCGCACGCTGATTCGCATTGAAGCTCCGGACGTGGTCTATCGCACGGAAAAAGAAAAATTTCACGCCGTGGTCAACGGCATCCTGCAAGAGGACAATTCGCTCGACAACGGCATCCGCCAATATTTCGAGCGCGGACAGCCTGTGCTGGTGGGCACCATCTCCATTGAAAAATCCGAAGCCATCGCGGAATTGCTAAAAAAATCAGGCATTCCGCACCAGGTTTTGAACGCCAAGCAACACGAACGCGAATCGCGCGTCGTGGCTCAAGCCGGCCGCAAGGGCGCCGTCACCGTGGCCACCAACATGGCCGGCCGCGGCACAGACATTTTGCTCGGCGGCAATCCCGAACAAATGACGCGTGACCATTTCCTGAAAAACAAGCTGGCCATGCCCTATGCCGCGGCTCCGGCGGTCATTCCCGCAGAGCCCGCTCCCGGCGACGCCGCGCAAGCCGCGGTGCAAATGGTTCTTTTCCAGCACGAAGGCAAAATCTTCCAGGTGCCCGCCAATCAGTGGAAGCCCATGTACGACCAATTTGCCGAGCAGTGCAAAGCGGAGCACGACGAAGTCGTCGCTCTCGGGGGACTCCACATTCTCGGCACCGAACGCCATGAAGCTCGGCGCATTGACAATCAGTTACGCGGCCGCGCCGGGCGTCAGGGTGATCCCGGGTCTTCGCGTTTTTTCCTCTCGCTCGAAGACGATCTGATGCGCATCTTCGGTGGCGAACGCGTCAAGGCGTTAATGTTCCGCCTCGGCATGACCGAAGGGGTACCCATCGAGTCTGGTCTCATCTCTCGCCGCATCGAGAACGCGCAAAAATCCGTCGAAGCGCAAAATTTTGATGCCCGCAAACATTTGCTGGAATACGACGACGTGATGAACAAGCAGCGCGAGACGATTTATTCGATTCGCCGCTCCGCGCTCGAAGGCAAAGACCAGCGCGATTATGTTTTGGGAATAGCGGAAGACGTCGCGCGCGAGCTCGTTGAAACCTTTTGCCCGCGCGAACAGCATCCCGATCAATGGAACACCACGCAATTCCTCGCGGAAGCCACCGCGCAGTTTGGCGTGGACATGAAGGCCGCCGGCGCTGATCCTGCCACACTCGCGCACGATCAGTTGGTGGACGCCGCGGTTGAAGCCGTCACCAAGCGCTACCAGGAAAAGGAAACGCAATTCGGCGCCGAGCTCATGCGCTGGCTCGAGCGCCGCATCATTCTCGACGTGGTGGACTCGCAGTGGAAGGACCACCTGCTTTCGCTTGACCACTTGAAAGAGGGTATCGGGCTGCGCGGGTATGCGCAGAAAGATCCCATCGTTGAATTCAAGAAAGAAGCCTTCATTCTTTTTGAAGACATGATGACGCGTATTGACAATGAGACGGTGCGTTATCTCTTCCACATTCAGATTCAGCAGGGCGAGCAGCCGCCTACTTCGGGCACGCCGCAACCTGATTCACCGCCGCAGCCCACGCGCCCGCGCGCCGATGCCGTTGCCGCCAGCGCCGCCGCACGAGCCAGCGAGCCGCAGCACTTGCCCGCCGTCGCGCGCGAAATCGAACGCCGCCAACAGCGGCAGCAAAAAGATTTGCAATATCAAACCGGCCCCGCGCAGGCGGAAGCACCGAAGCCCGTACGCGCCGGCGCAAAAGTCGGACGTAACGACCCGTGCCCCTGCGGCTCCGGCAAGAAGTACAAAAAATGCCATGGCGCCTGAGTAGGACAGACATTCCTGCTTACCTTGAGCTCCGAAGAGTCTGTCCGGTTTTGACGAAGCCATGAACGGAAGCTGATTGCGGTTGATTGAAAAAAGGACAGGCAAGAGTGCCTGTCCTACCAAAGAGGGAGCCAATGCCACCAGGTCCAGCGCCACAGCAGCAGCCCGAACGCCACCCGATCCCTGGCGTGAAAAATCTCGTCGCTATCGCCAGCGGCAAAGGCGGCGTCGGCAAGACCACCGTCGCCGTGAATCTCGCGCTCGCGCTGGCCAAGCTCGGCCACAAAGTCGGCTTGCTCGACGCCGACGTCTACGGCCCCAACGTTCCCATCATGCTCGGCACCACACAGGAACCGCTGGCGACCATGGACAAGCGCATCGTGCCCGTCGAAATTCAGGGCGTGAAAATGATCTCCATGGGCCTGCTCAATCCCGGCGACAAGCCCATGATCTGGCGCGGCCCCATGCTTCACAGCGTGATCACGCAGTTCTTGCGCAGCGTCGTTTGGGGCGAACTCGATTATTTGCTCATTGATCTGCCGCCCGGTACCGGTGACGTGCAGCTCACGCTCATCCAGACCGTCGCCGTCACCGGCGCCGTCATTGTCACCACGCCCTCGACCGTCGCGCTAGCTGACGTCCGCAAAGCCATTGAAATGTTCCGCCAGGTGAACGTGGAAGTGCTCGGCGTAGTCGAAAACATGAGCACCTTCTCCTGCCCACATTGCAACAAGCCGATCGACATCTTCGGCCACGGCGAGGGCGCGAAAACCGCGGAAGCCTACGGCGTTCCCGTGCTCGGTGAAATTGAGATCGATCCGCGCATTCGAATCGGCGGCGATACCGGCAAGCCTGTCGCCGCACTTGGCGAAAATGGCGCCGGCGCAAAGAGTCTTTATGCCGTTGCGCACGCCGTGGCCAATCGCCTCGTCGAAGTCGGCGCAGCCGCCGGCGGTCCTTCCATCCAGATCGATTAAAGTCCTACGTTGCCGTCCCTTCTGCGGCCTTCTGAAGCGCCACGATCTTCGCCCGCAAGCAATCAGGACAAAGACATCCCTCCGCATCGCGGGGCAGCGGAACGCGCGGCAACTCCGCGCACCAGCAACCGCCGTCCGGCAGGCACGTCATCGCCGCGCCGCACTTTGCGCACTTGGTCTCCACAAGACGATGATGGCCCACCTGCCACGCGTAATCCAGCGCTGCGGTTCTCTACTGCCCCCGTCCTGCGGGCGACTTCGAATTTTCTTGCGCGGTTGGAGGTTCCGCATACCGCGTCAAATACGGCAGCAGCGGCGTCACTTCGAACGGCATTTTGTCTCGCACCGACAGCCTCGTGAAGGGCTTGGTTTTCATCAAGCTGACGCCTGCATTCCACGGATCGATCTTCACTCGGGATCCCAGCGGCAACGCTGCGATCTGGTCCTTATTGTTCGGCTCCAGCGCGGGCGCGGACTGCAGCAATTGCGACGCGAAGAACGCTTGGTTCCCAAGCTGCGGGCTGATCAATCGCTTCAATTGTTTGGATTGTGACTGCAATTGCCTTACGAAAAGTCCGGCAGTGCCTAAGTTTGCGGCGTAAGGCGATTTTTTGAGAAGTTCCATGGCCTTCGCGCCATTCGCCGCCGTATCCGTTTTCTCCTCCCGGAAGGAGAGCCGCCGCAGCACTTCCGTTGGCGGCAATCGTACCAGATCGTTGAAGCCATATTGATCCTGATAGGGCTTTGGCAGCATGGCATCGGCCATTTCATGCGCCAGCATGGCCGCCAGCGTGGCTTCGTCCGGCACGACGTCGAGCAACCCGCGACTCAACACGATGGTGCTGCCGATCGAAAACATTTCCAGATTGGTGGTGAGCAGCACGCGGCAGTGCAGATCAATCTGCCCGTCAAGATTGTTGGTGACCTCCAGATTGTTGACGATGGTGTTCAGAACTTTGTCCACCTCTCCTTGCGGGGCCAGAAGTCCATCGTGCTCCAGAAGATCGAGCACGTTGTTCTCCGCTTCATGCCTCCACTCGCGTTCCGCTCCGAGAGGGGAGCGGTCGTGCTGCGCTGCTTCTTCCTTGACCGGATTCGCGGATTCGACCAGCAGCCGGTTCAATTCCTCTTCGCGCGAACTGGTCTTGGGGTTGTATCCCCAGAGATGCGTCGCCGATTTGAAGCTGGGATTGCCAAGAAAACTCGGTCGAGCAAGCTTCTGGCTGTAAACGTAGCTCGGCATCCAAAGACCGGATCTCACGTTGGTTCGCCACGAATCGAAGTGCAGGTAGTATTCATCCTCAATCGTTTTCAACGAGAAATGTGTGGCGGGAGAGTATCTTCCGTTGATGCGCACGATGGTGAAGTCCTGATCTTCCACCCAGACGGTCCCCATGAACCGGGCGCCACGAACTTTCGGTGCCGCGGACACATCAAAAACAAAGCACCTCACATCGCCCAAAAATTCCCGCCGCCGATATTCGAAGCGGTAGTGCGCTTTATCGAAGCCCCCTCGATCCACAAAAATCATTTGTAGAAACCCGGCCGGCACGAAAGACCAAACCAAAGAGCCACTCTTGCCGCTCTCCGTCATCGAGTGAACTCTGAGCCGCCCGTGAAAATCTGCTTGCCCGAGGAGATACACATCAGTCTTGGGGACCAGTCCCAACTGCTTGTCGGGCTTCATTTCCTGGATGTACGTCTCAATGATCGGACTATAGAGGTCAAACGCAGCCATCAGCTCATGCTCTCGTTTGACGATACGATCGATGATCTCCGCCAGCTTGCCTCCAGTAGGCGCGGCCTGCGCATCAGCGTCTGTCGTATCTTTATTTGTAGATGCTGGCAAACTCGGCCCATCGAGTTCTGGCGCTCTAACGGCTGCCAGATCCTGCGCGGCCAGATGCGCTCCCCCCGCACACCACCAAAACAGTGTCATCAGAACAAGAAGTCTTTTGCGCATGTGCGTCTCCTCGCGAAGCTTGTCTTTCGTCCTCGCTTCGCTAGAAGGCACGCACCGTGCCACCAGCGGCGGCAGCACGCCTGATTCTATTTCTCCCGCAATCTTTGAAGAATCTAATATCTACAAGCGGAAGCTCCTCTGCGCCTCAATTCGTTTTCTTCGGCCGCACCCATTACCTTTTCCCAGATTTGAATTCTGCAATCCTAAAGGTTCCAATTTGAAACTGGCGCCAACATTTCAGTGCCGCCGGAGACTCCCAAAAAGGTTCAGGCCGAGTAGCACCGGGCGCGGCCATCTCCACGCGCAAGCCACGCTTTCTTGTCAGTTCTGCACGCGGATGTTATCTTGCAATGTCCGGGTATGAGGCTCTTCCCGCGGGCGCGCGGCGTGTTCACCTTGGGTTAGCGGAGTGCGCCGTGCCCGTCTTATCTCTGGGCAAATCAAAGGGATAGCATGATTCGACCCTATCGCGGGAAGCGGCCGCAGATTGCGGCTTCCGCCTATATTGACCCCGCCGCGGTCATTATCGGCGACGTGGTCATCGGCGAGGATTCGAGCGTGTGGCCGTGCACCGTGCTTCGCGGCGACGTGCACTACATTCGCGTCGGCGCGCGGACAAATATTCAGGACGGTTCGGTGTGCCACGTCATGCGCGGCGAGTGGCCACTGATTCTCGGCGATGACGTGACCGTCGGGCATTCCGTGACGCTGCACGGCTGCACCATCGAGTCGCGCTGCCTCATCGGCATGGGCGCGATCATTTTGAACGGCGTGACCGTTGGCGCCGGCAGCATCGTTGCGGCAGGGACGCTGCTTACCGAGCGCACCGCGATTCCTGCGGGCAGCTTGGTCATGGGTTCGCCGGGCAAAGTGAAGCGCGCGCTGACGGAGATCAATCAGGCGTCCATTGATGCTTACGCGCAGCGCTACGTCGAGTACAAGAACATTTATCGCGAGGAACCCGTCGAGTGAGCGAAGGCACAGCCAAAAAAGAAGAGAAGCCGCGCAAGTTTCAAGCGATTCGTGGCACGCGCGACCTTTTGCCGCCCGAGACCGCGCTCTGGAATCGCGTTGAGCAAACCGCACACGCAGTCTTTGGCACCTTCGGTTTCGGTGAAATCCGCCCACCCATTTTCGAGCCAACGGGTCTTTTCGCACGCGCCGTTGGTGGCGAGACGGACATCGTTTCGAAGGAGATGTACACGTTTGTCGACCGGTACGACAGACTTGACCCAAGTCCGACGGTCGGACAACTCGGTGACTACTTCGAAAAAGTCAAACGTTTGTACGAGGAAGAGAAAATCCCAAAGACGCCGTTCAATAAAATAGCCGTCGAGGAGGCTCAGGCGATCTGGAGCAAAATTGAGCCTTGGCTGGAGGACCGTCCAACCCCTGACGCCCAGATAGCCACTTTCGATCGACTGTTTGTATTTATGGATGCGATGCAACTAGGTTCCGAGATTTCCCTTCGTCCCGAAGCTACCGCCTCCGTTTGCCGGGCGTACATCGAGCACGGGATGCAATCCCTGCCCGCGCCAGTGAAGCTGTACTACATGGGCCCCATGTTCCGGCGCGAACGGCCACAGAAGGGGCGCTACCGGCAGTTTTATCAGATTGGTGCGGAAGTACTGGGCGGGAGCGATGCACCCGCGATTGACGCGGAAGTGATCGAAATGGTCATGACGTTTTTCGACCGGCTCGAATTGCAAGGCGCGCAGTTGGACATCAATTCCATCGGTTGCCGCGAATGCCGGCCAAAATATGTTGAGCTGCTGCGCGCGGAATTGCTGAAGGTGAAGGACAAGCTCGGGCCGGACAGCCAGCGGCGCATCGAGACGAATCCGCTGCGCGTCCTCGATTCGAAACTCGAAAGCGAGCAGGGCATTATCGCCAAATTGCCAGGCATTGCCGACCACCTCTGCGAAGACTGCGCGACGCATTACGCCGCCGTGAAACATCAACTCGAAATGCGCGGCGTCATCTACCGCGAAAACTGGCGTCTCGTCCGCGGCCTCGACTATTACATGCGCACGACGTTCGAAATCACTGCGCAGGGACTCGGCTCGCAAAACGCTGTCTGCGGCGGCGGCCGCTACGATGGCTTGGTCGAACTCCTTGGCGGTCCGCCGACGAAAGGCATCGGCTTCGCCATCGGCGAGGATCGCTTGATCTTGTCACTGCAAGAAAGTGGCAAAGCGCCCGCTCCAAAAGGCCGCGATGTGTATATCGCCTGGATGGGCGACAAGGCGCGTGCCACCGCCATTCGCGCCGCAAAGGACTTGCGCAAGGCCGGCTTCAGCGTCGAGCTGCCCCCCGTCGAGCAGAAATTCGGCAAAGCCCTCGGCCAGGCAGACAAATTGGGCGCACGGTTCGCCCTCATCCTCGGCGATAATGAAGTCTCCGAAGGCCTGTGGACCCTAAAGACCTTGGCCGACGGTTCGCAAGCAAAGTTCACGGAACCGGATTTGCTCGAGCATTTGCGAAAGTCCCTGTAGTGGCGGGTCTTTAGACCCGTGCGGTTTTTGTGCGAACAACGTCGCAATCATTTCGAAAGGGAACATGACTGTGCTGGATTTTCTGGGCAATCTGAAGCGCACCCACTACTGCGGCGAACTTCGCGCCACCGACGAAAACCGCGACGCCCTGGTAATGGGCTGGGTGGCGCGGCGCCGCGACCTCGGCAATTTGCTGTTCCTCGACGTGCGCGACCGTACCGGGATCGTCCAGGTGGTCTTCAACAAAGAGACGCAGCCCGTGGCCCACGCCAAAGCCGAGCAGGCGCGGAGCGAATTCGTGGTCGCCGTCGAAGGCAAAGTCATCAAGCGCCAGAAAGCCAATCCGGAACTGGCCAGCGGCGAAGTCGAACTGGTCGCGACTAAACTGCACATCTTGAACAATGCCAAGACGCCGCCGTTCCCGATCGAGGACGAAATCAACGCCGCCGAAGAGACGCGCCTGCGTTTCCGCTATCTCGACCTGCGCCGCCCGAAGCCGCACCGCAACCTCGCGCTGCGCCACCGAATTATTCTCGAAATCCGCAAGGTCATGGACGAGATGGGCTTCCTCGAAGTGGAAACGCCCATGCTCACGCGCTCGACCCCGGAGGGCGCGCGCGATTTTCTCGTCCCCAGCCGCATCCATCACGGACAGTTCTACGCTCTGCCGCAATCGCCGCAAATTTTCAAGCAGATCCTGATGATCGCCGGGCTGGACAAGTATTTTCAGATCGTGAAATGTTTCCGCGACGAAGATCAGCGCGCCGACCGCCAGCTCGAATTCACGCAGCTCGACCTCGAAATGTCCTTTCCGCGCCAGGAAGACATTTTTCATGTGATCGAGCAGGTCATGGTGCGCGCCTGCGCTGTCGCCGGCATCAACGTCGCGGCGCCGTTTCCGCACATGCAGTACAAGGACGTCATCCGAAAATACGGCAGCGACAAGCCCGACCTGCGCTTTGGCATGGAACTGCACGAAGTGACCCATTGCCTCCCGGAAGAAGCCAAGCAGAAGTTGCAGATCGAAGGCAACGTTTTCGCGCTGGCGACGCCGGGCGCAGCGTCGTATTCGCGCAAGCAACTCGACGAATTAACCGAGAAAGCGAAAGCCCTGCACGCGCGCGGCGCCTATTTCGTGAAAGTCGCACCAGAAGGCTTGACCTCGACCGTCGAAAAACTGATTGGCCCGGAAAACGTGAAGAAACTCGCTGAAGCCTGCGGCGCCAAGCCCGGCGATCTGGTAGTTGCCGTTTCCGCCAAGGAAGAGATCAAAGGCACTGAAGCCGCCGCGTTGATCGCCGGCCAACTGCGTTTGCTTCTCGGCGAGGCGCTCGGCGTCATTGATAAATCACAATGGAAATTCCTGTGGCTCACCGGCTTCCCGCTGTTCGAATGGAGCGAGACGGACAAAACGTGGGTTAGCGCGCAGCATCCCTTTACCGGCATCGTTGACGAAGACCTGGAAAAACTCGAATCCGCGCCCTGGGAGGTTCGTTCGAAAGGCTACGACCTGGTCCTCAACGGTTACGAACTAGGCTCCGGCAGCATTCGAATCCACCGCCAGGATATCCAAGAGCGCCTCTTCAAAGCGCTGGGCCTTACAGAAGAGCAGTTGCGCCGCCGCTTCGGCTTCTTCCTCGATGCGCTGACCTACGGCACGCCGCCGCATGGCGGCATCGCACTCGGCATCGACCGCGTCGTCATGCTCCTCGCCGGCGAAAAATCCATCCGCGAAGTCATCGCCTTCGCGAAGACTACTGCCGCGCAGGATTTGATGGCTGATTCGCCATCGCCGGTAGATAAAGATCAGCTCGATCAGCTCGGGATTCAGCTGAAGTGACTAAACCAGGAGAAAGATGGATCGTCTTTGGGCAATCAAAAAAGATTTCGACCCGTTCGGACGTGTCATCCCTGGAATTGGCGCGTCCGGGCTTCTTCCTATCGCTCGATGTACGTATTATCGATGCCCATACTGCCATTGGATCTTCAAGGTCACCTGGGGACTCTCGAGCAGTTTGCTCGGGAGTGGTGAGCGAGCTTGCTGGCACTGCGAGCAGGTGTTTTGGGACGACTCAAACGAGTGGCCCGAAATGTCTAGCCAGGACCGCTATTCGTTCCTCGTGCCGATCACAGTCGCTGGGTACTTGGCCGCGGTCCTGATCATCGGAGGGCTGCTCATCTACGACCACTTGTATTTCCAAAACTCCGCAAATCGAGTTGACCCCGCCGTTGCTGTAGCTCTCGTCTTGCCGCTTCTAGTGTGGGTCGCCTTTCGTTCGGTGCAAGTAATTCGCTCCATCCGTCGCTATAATGACCGAGGAAAGGGGGCGGCGGCATGAGCCGGATACGCATATTACCGGAAGCAGTAGCTAATAAAATTGCTGCGGGAGAAGTTGTCGAGCGCCCGGCTTCCGTCGTGAAAGAGCTGCTCGAAAACGCTTTGGATGCCGGCGCGAACACCATCCGCATCGAAGTCGAGCAGGGTGGCAAGCGCATGATCCGCGTGATTGACGACGGTCACGGCATGGCGCATGACGATGCGCTGCTGGCGTTCGAACGCCACGCCACCAGCAAGCTGCGTTCCGCCGATGATTTGCTTTCCATTTCCACGCTGGGTTTTCGCGGCGAAGCGTTGCCCACGATTGCCGCCGTCTCGCGGCTGTTGCTCGAAACGCGCGATGGAGCGGAAGCCGAAGGCACGCGCGTGGAATTCGCTGGCGGAAAGCTGATTGGCGTGAAGCCCGCGGGTCTTCCCGCCGGAACGACCATCAGTGTTGCCGATATTTTTTACTGTGTCCCCGCGCGCAGAAAATTCCTCAAGTCCGACACCACCGAGCTTGGCCACATCGCTTCGCTGGTCACCCACTACGCTCTCGCCAATCCCGGCAAGCAATTCATTCTCTCCACGCCGACACAGGAAATCATCAACTGCCCGCCTGCGGAAAAACTGGCCGATCGCATCTATCAACTCTTCGGGCGCCAATCGCTCGACGAACTCGTTGAGATTTCCCCCGTATCCGCGCCCTTCCGCGCCCCCATCACCGAACCGGCTCTCGACCCCGAAGAAGAAAAATCGTCGTTGACGGTGAGTGGCTTCACCTCGCGCCCGGACATCCAGCGCGCAAACCGCAACGGCATCTACATTTTCGTGAACCGCCGCCTGGTGCGCGACCGCCTAATCCTTCACGCCATTCACGAAGCGTATCGGAATATTTTGCCGCCAGCCGTTTTTCCCGCGACGCTCCTTTTCCTCGAAATGCCCTACGACGAAGTCGACGTCAACGTGCATCCCGCAAAAATCGAGGTGCGCTTCCGCCGCTCAAACTTTGTCCACGATTTCACGCGCGATGCCATTCGCCAGGCCTTGATGGGCGCACGTCCCATCGCCAGTTTTGCCGCCGCCGCGGCGACTGGTACGCCTCAGTCCGCCGGCGCTGGCAATGGGGCATTTTCCGGCGGAATCACGCCTGCACCAATCGAATCGAGCGTGCCACGCGCGATCATTCCTCCAATGGAAGAGATCGGCCTCGGCTCCGGCGTCGGCTCGGACGGCGGTTTCGATCTCACCGTCGAGCCTCTGCGCCCTGTCGAACAGCGGATTCCATTCGAATCGGGGACCGCGTTTGGCGCTGCGGCAGCGCTTGCGCCAAGTCCCACTGCTGGAAATTGGGCCGCGAATCTCGCCGCTCCGAACGCTGATGCGCCCGCGAGCCTCCCGCGCCCGGAACAGATCGCCGATCTCAAGCCGCTGGGTCAGGTCAGCGCAAGCTTTATCATTGCCGTAAACGGCGAAGGCCTGTGGATCGTGGACCAACACGTGGCGCACGAGCGCGTCCTGTTCGAACAACACCTCGAAGCCCGCCGCGCTGGTAAAATCGAAGCGCAACGCATGTTGATGCCGCTGGTGATCGAACTTTCGCCCCGCCAAATCGTCACCTTCGAGCGAATCGCCGAAGAGCTGGCCGCCAACGGTTTCGAAGTCGAACCCATGGGCCCGAAAAGTGTCGCCATCCAAGCTGTGCCCGCAGGCGTCGGAGCGCCCGACGCCGAGAAACTACTCACGGAAATTCTGGACGGCATCGAGCGTGAGAACGCCGCGATCTCGATCGAAACGCTGCAAGCGAAAATCGCCGCATCCACCGCGTGCCACGCGGCCATCAAAGTGAACATGCCGCTGGAACACTCAAAAATGGAATGGCTGCTCGGCGCCCTGGCCAAAACGGATTGCCCAATGAGCTGTCCGCATGGTCGGCCAGTGGTCCTGCGCTATTCCTTGAAAGAAATAGAAAAAGCATTTCATCGCATTTGAGTCGCTTGCTTGTGGGTGGTAAGGGAAACGGGATAGTGAAAGGATACAAAAGTTTTTTGCTTCCGCTTTTACTAAAAACTGAGAACTAACAACTGAGGACTCACGAATGAGCGATTCGCAAAAGACAGCAGTCATCTTCGGCCTGGCCAACAAACGCAGCATCGCCTGGGCCATCGCGAAAAAACTGCACGAAGCCGGCTGGCGCCTGGCCATCACCTATCAAAACGAGCGCCTCGAACTCGAAGCCAAAGACCTGATCGCGGAGATGCCCGGCGCCGTAGGTTTCATGTGTGACGTCACCAAGGATGACGAGATTGCACGCCTGTTCGACGAATTGAAGTCGCGCTACGACGTGCTGCACGGCCTGGTGCACAGCGTCGGGTTTGCTCCGCCGGACGAGCTAAAGAATCCTTTTCTGAACACGACCCGCGAAGGATTTCGCATCGCTCATGACATCAGCGTTTATTCGCTGATCGCCGTTGCCCGTGGCGCTGCGCCACTCATGACCGCCGGCGGCGGAATCGTCACTCTGACCTACTACGGTTCCGAAAAAGTGGTCCCGAATTACAACGTGATGGGTGTCGCCAAAGCCGCCCTGGAAGCCACCGTACGCTACCTCGCCTTCGATCTCGGCGCGCAAGCCGTCCGCGTCAACGCCATTTCCGCCGGCCCCATCAAGACGCTTGCCGCGCGCGGAATTTCGAACTTCGGCGACATGCTCAAAACGCAAATCGAGCGCGCCCCCTTGAAGCGCAACATCGACGCCGCCGAAGTCGGCGCGACCGCCGCATTTCTGCTCTCCGATGCGGGCTCCGGCATCACCGGCGAAATAATCTTCGTCGATTGCGGCTACAACATCATGGGCTTTTGAGTAGCACAGGCATTCCTGCCTGTCCTCGGTTTAATATATCGAGAGAACTGCGCACACCAAGGTGTTGCCGCGCCACCTAAATGCCCAAACTCACCATCGCCATCGACGGCCCAGCCGGATCCGGAAAGAGCAGCGTCGCCCGCCACGTCGCCGCCCTGCTCGGCTATTTGTATCTCGACAGCGGCGCCATGTATCGCGCCCTCGCCTTGAAAGCACTGCGACACGGTATTTCACCGGACGATGAAAATAAGTTGGGATCGCTCGCGAAAGAAACGCACATCGAGCTTCGCGCCCCAACTCCAGAGCACGAACAAGTCGGCGCAAAAAATTGTGTGTTCCTCGATGGAGTGGACGTAACGAAAGAAATCCGCACCCCTGAAGTAGCGCAAGCCGCCTCTCGCCTCGCAACCATCGCCAGAGTGCGCGAATTACTTGTTGCCGAGCAGCAGCGCGCCGGCGCTGGCGGCGGCGTGGTGATGGAAGGCCGCGACATCGGCACCGTGGTCTTTCCAGACGCCGAACTCAAGATTTTCCTGGACGCTTCGCCGGAAGAGCGCGCCGAACGCCGCTGGAAAGAACACCAGGAAAAGGGTGAAAGACTGACGCTCCCCGAAGTGTTCGACGAAGTCATCGAGCGCGACAAGCGCGACCGCGAACGTAAAGTTTCCCCGCTCGTGCGCGCCGCCGATGCCGTGCTTGTGGACAACACCGCCATGGGCATCGAAGAAACCGCGCGCCTGATCGTCATGCTGGCGAAAGAACGCGAAAGAGAACTGGCAAAAGCAGGGAGGGCCTGATGATGCGTTTTCTAGCGATGCTGGCTATTAGCGCTGGGAGCGCGTTCTTTGTAATGCCGATGCTGGCGCTGGGACAGGGCACTTCGAGTGCAAGCGACACTCACGCCGAAGCCGTACGAAAATTCCGCGCCTATCTCGACGAAGACTGGAAGCGCTGGCTGGTCGAATATCCCGGCCTAGCCACCGCCGTAGGATTTCCCGGACAGAACCGCCGCTGGACCGACGAATCGCCCGAGGGCATCGCAGCGCGAATTCGCCATCTCCACGACAGCCTGGCGCAGCTGAAATCCATTTCACGCGATTCGCTTCCGGCCACGGAGCAACTCAACTACGACCTCTACCGCGAACTCCTCGAAACCGCGAATGAAGGATTGCAGTACGGCGACGATCCCATCCCGTTTCGCAACGTCGTGCCGCTCAGTCTTTGGACGCCGATGAATCAGCTGGATGGCATTCAACAAGGTGCCGCAGCAACCATCGCCTACATGCCGCATCAGACGGTCGCTGACTATGAAGACATTCTTGCGCGGCTTCAAGCATTGCCGAAGACCGTCGACCAGAATCTTGCGCTCCTTCAAGACGGCCTGAAAAAAGGCTACACGCCGCCGAAGCTGATGCTTCGCGACCTTCCAAAACAAATTGCAGATCTCATTCCCTCCGATCCGCTGGCAAGTCCACTGATCGAGCCCTTCATCAGATTTCCTGTAGGATTTCCGGAAGCAGAGCGAGCCCGATTGACGGCGCGCGCGAAGCAAATCTACACGGCCAATCTCGCGCCTTCCTTCCAGAAACTGCATGACTATATTGTTTCCACTTATTTGCCGGCGTGCCGCGAATCGATCGCCGCCACCTCGTTGCCGAACGGCGCAGCGTCTTACGCCTTCCACGTGCGCTGGCAGACAACCACGAACCTGACCCCGCAACAAATTCACGAACTCGGCCTTGCCGAAGTGAAGCGCATCCGCGCCGAAATGGACAAAGTGATCGCGTCCACAGGTTTAAAAGGCAGCTTCCACGACTTCACCGAATTCCTCCGCACCGCTCCGCAATTCTTTTATGACAAGCCCGACGATTTGGTGAACGGCTATCGCATCATTGTGAAAAAAATCGATCCAGAGCTCGCCCATGAGTTTGGAAAATTGCCGCGCCTCCCGTACGGCGTGTGCGTGATCCCCGAATTCAAAGCCCCTTCGCAGACCACCGCCTATTACGAACCCGGCGCCCCAAGCGCCGGCCGCCCCGGCTGCTATTTCGTCAACACCTACAATCTCCACGCGCGGCCAAAATGGGAGATGGAAGCGCTTTCGCTGCACGAATCCGTCCCGGGACATCATTTGCAAATTTCCCTGGCGCAAGAACTGGAAGGCGAACCGGAATTCCGCAAGCACGTCGGCTACTCCGCGTTCGTCGAAGGCTGGGCGCTTTATTCCGAAAGCCTCGGCGAAGAACTCGGCATGTACAAAGACCCTTATTCGAAATTCGGTCAACTCAGCTACGAAATGTGGCGCGCGGTGCGGCTCGTCGTGGACACTGGAATGCATTCCATGGGCTGGACGCGCGAGCAAGCCATTCAGTTTTTCAAGGACAACACCGGAAAAACCGATCAGGACATCACCGTCGAAGTGGACCGCTACATCGTCTGGCCCGGCCAGGCGCTGGCCTACAAAATCGGTCAACTCAAAATCCGCGAGCTGCGCACGCAAGCCGAGTCCCGCCTTGGCGCAAAATTCGACGTGCGAAAATTTCATGACGCCGTGCTCGAGAATGGCGCCGTACCCCTCGGCGTTCTCGAAGCGCACATGAAACAGTGGATCGAAGAGCAAGCCGCCCATTGAGAACGTACGAGATTTCACCGTGCATAACCTGCGGTCAACCACACGGACTTCCACTCCTCGCGTTTCAGGCCTTCTCCAAAGGGTGGGTACTTGAAAATTAACAACCTACGTTAAAAAACAGCCAAAAACACCGTTTCTTGAAAAAAGTGCTTGACAGTTTTTGGATCCCCGGTTACTTTCGCATTGCCTCAGTTTTTTCGTCCTGGTTTCGTCGGGACTCTCACTGAGCGTGAAGAGGCAAATGTGATACACGAAGACAAAAGCCAATGCGGATCGATGCCAGGGCGACTGCGTCTCGTGAACGTCTGCTTGTTCGCGCGACCGTAACGAAAACCGCCTAAGTCGTTTCGATCCAAAGCAATTCGCTGCGGGACTCATGTTTCTTGCCGCAGGCTGCCGATTTGTTCCCAGAATTTCCGTTGTGGGTGAAGTGTTCCCGGAAGGAGGCCAGTTGTCCGACGAATCGTTCCTCTGCAACGCGAAGCCGAAGGATGCGCAGCAGGCGGCCGTTTGCAAGAAACTCGTTGAGAACACGCTCGAACTTCCCGATTATGGGAAGTTGCCTGGTCCGCAGGGAAGGACCAGCGCGAGAATTTTAAACGGCTCCTGCCGCAACCTGCGGCAATAGATAAAGAGGCGCAGCGAAGTTGAAACAGTATTCTCTGCCTAGGTTGGCGCGGACATGGACCCGAGGAAATCCGCATTCGACTTGGTCTTGGTCAGCCTGCTGATCAACAACTCCATAGCTTCGACCGTCGAAAGGGGACTCAAAACCTTTCGCAGAACCCACACGCGGCTCAACTCATCCGGCGGAAGCAGCAGTTCATCCTTACGCGTGCCGGAGCGCTGAATATCAATGGCAGGGAAGACGCGCTTGTCCGAGAGCCGGCGATCCAGGTTGATTTCCATATTGCCCGTGCCCTTGAACTCTTCGAAAATGACGTCGTCCATGCGACTGCCGGTATCAATCAGGGCCGTCGCAATGATCGTCAGCGACCCGCCTTCTTCCACGTGTCGCGCGGCCGCAAAAAACCGCCGCGGGCGCTGCAACGCATTCGCATCAATACCGCCCGACAGCACTTTGCCCGAAGGTGGCGTAACCGCGTTATAAGCCCGCGCCAGACGCGTCACCGAGTCGAGCAGCACCACAACATCGCGCTTGTGTTCCACGAGCCGCTTGGCCTTTTCCAAAACCATTTCCGCCACCTGAATGTGCCGCTGCGGCGCTTCGTCAAACGTCGAGCTGATCACTTCGCCCTTCACCGTGCGCTGCATGTCTGTAACTTCTTCCGGCCGCTCATCAATCAGCAGCACGATCAATGCTACTTCCGGGTGATTCACCGTCACGGAATTCGCGATGGACTGCAACATCATGGTTTTACCGGTGCGCGGCGGCGCCACAATCAACCCTCGCTGTCCTTTGCCGACAGGGCAAAGTAGATCCAGCACCCGCCCAGTCATGTTCTCTTTCGTCGTTTCCATCTTCAACCGCCCCTGCGGATAGAGCGGCGTCAAGTTATCGAAGAAAATTTTGTTCCGAGCAACCTCCGGATCCTCAAAATTGACCGCTTCCACCTTGATCAGCGCGAAATACCGTTCGCCATCCTTCGGCGGACGCACTTGCCCAGAGACCGTGTCGCCCGTGCGCAGGTCGAACTTCCGTATTTGCGACGGCGAGACATAGATATCGTCCGGTCCAGGCAGGTAGTTGTACTCCGGCGCGCGGAGAAACCCGAATCCATCCGGCAGGCACTCCAGCACGCCCTCGGAAAAGATCAACCCGTTCTTCTCCGTCTGCGCGCGCAGGATCTGGAAGATCAACTCCTGCTTGCGCATCCCGCTGGCGCCGGGAATGTTCAGCTCTTTGGCGATCCGCGCGAGATCCGTGATGTTTTTTTCCTTCAGCTCCGCGAGGCTAATACTCATCTGATTGCTTCCTTCAACGTTTGTTTCTTTTGGCATATATCCTTAGCTTTGATTGTAAAAATTGACCCTGTCTTGCGCGGCCGCAAAGCGGCCAGCGAAAATCCGGATTGTTTTTGAGGTGGTGCACCGAACTGGCCGATGAATAAATACCTGCCAGGATGGGGCAAACCAGACATTCTCAAGCGTGACTCCGACACGGTCGGAGCCAACCTGCAACTGGCGGCAGCGCCAAGCAACAACGAGCCTAAAACCACGACAAGTGCAACTTCGGCTCTGTCGCGGCTACCTCGCGGGGCGAGGTCGGCCCAAAACAACGCTGCTCAGTTTGTCAAACTCTTGTCTTTCTCGGCGCCGGGCACAAATCCTTCAGCAACGGGCGCAACCGCGGGAGGCTCAAGCGGCACTGTCGGCCGCTCCAGCGCAATCTGTAGCACTTCATCCATCGTCTCTACAAAATGGATCGTGAGACCGGCGAGGATCTCCGGCGGGATTTCCGCCAAGTCCTTCTCATTGTCCTTCGGAAGCAGTACCGTACGCAAGCCCATTCGGTGGGCCGCCAGGAGCTTTTCCTTGACGCCGCCGATGGGCAGAACTTTTCCGCGCAGCGTGATTTCGCCCGTCATGGTCACGTCTCGGCGCACCGGATTCCGCGTCAGTGCGCTGACGATCGAAGTACAAATAGTGATGCCCGCCGAAGGCCCGTCCTTCGGAATCGCGCCCTCTGGCACATGCACGTGAATATCAATGTTGCGGTAAAAATCTTTCGGCAGCCCCAGCAGATTCGAACGCGACCGCACGTAACTCATCGCCGCCTGCGCCGATTCCTGCATCACGTCGCCGAGTTTTCCGGTCAGCGTGAGCCGGCCCTTGCCTTCCATCAACGTGGCTTCCGTGGAGAGCACCGAGCCTCCGACTTCCGTCCACGCAAGCCCGGTGGTCAGGCCAATTTCGTTGTGCTTCTCCAGCCAGAATTCGCGGTACTTCAGCACGCCCAGGAAATCGTTCGCATTCGCCGGCGTAATTTCCACCGTGGACGCCACGCCATCGGTAACCACTTTGCGCGCCATCTTCCGCGCGATGTTCTGGATTTCGCGCTCCAGGCTGCGAACTCCCGCCTCATGCGTGTAATGCCGAATGAGGTGAAGCAGCCCTTCATCCGTAAACGTCAGATTCTTTTCGGTGAGCCCGGTAGCTTCCCGCGCGCGCTTCACCAGGAAGCGCTTGGCAATCTCCAGCTTTTCCTGCTCCGTATAACCGGGCAACCGCAGGATTTCCATGCGGTCCTGCAGCGGCTGGGGAATCGTGTGCAGCACATTGGCGGTGCAAACGAACATCACTTTAGAAAGATCGTATTCCACGTCCAGATAGTGATCGGAGAACGAGTGATTGAGTTCCGGATCGAGCACTTCCATCAGCGCCGCTGACGGGTCGCCGCGAAAATCCGTCGACATCTTGTCCACTTCGTCCAGAACGAAGATCGGGTTCACCGTCCCGGCCTTCTTCATCATCTGGATGATCTGCCCGGGCAGCGCGCCGATATAGGTCCGCCGGTGTCCGCGAATCTCCGCCTCATCGCGCACCCCGCCAAGTGAAACTCGCACGAATTTGCGCCCCGTGGCATGCCCAATAGACATCGCCAACGAAGTCTTGCCAACGCCCGGAGGCCCAACAAAACAAAGTATCGAACCCTTCGGATTCTTGACCAGTTGCCGGACAGCCAGGAATTCCAGGATGCGTTCCTTGACCTTATCCAGGCCATAGTGCTCTTCGTTAAGGATTTTCTCCGCCGCCTTGATATCGCGGATTTCCTTCGATTTTTTCTTCCAAGGCACTGCCAGCAGCCAATCTAGATAGTTCCTGCTGACCGTAGACTCCGCCGACATCGGCGGCATCAGCTCCAGCCGCTTCAGCTCCTGAACCGCCTTTTCATGAACTTCCTTGGACATCCCCGCAGTATCAATCTTCTTCTTCAGCTCATCAATTTCGTTCTTCTCGCCGCGGCCCAGCTCTTTCTGAATGGCCTTCAGCTTTTCGTTCAGGTAGTACTCTTTTTGCGCCCGCTCCATCTGCCGCTTCACGCGCGTATTAATGTTGCGGTCGACGTTCAGCTTCTCGAGCTCGATCTCCAGGATGTCCCCGATGCGGTTCAGCCGCTCGACGGGATCCACGGTCTCCAGCAAATCTTGCTTCTCGTCCACCGGCAGTTGCAGATTCGCCGCAATCGTATCCGAAAGCCGCGCCGGATCATCCACGCGCGCAGCCGCGATCATCGTGTCGTAATTCAAGCTCTGCGAAAGTTTGATGAACTGCTCGTACAGCCCGGTGATCTTCTGTACCGTCTGCTCGACCTGCGGCGATGGCTCCACGCGCGCGGAAAGTAGCCGCACCGTGGCCCGGAAGAACCCTTCTTCCGCCGCAATCGAAATGGCCCGCGCACGCTCCACGCCTTCCACCAAAACCTTGATGTTTCCGTCGGGCAGCTTCACGCTCTGCACGATATTCGCAAGCGTCCCAACCGCGTAAATCTCTTCCGGTTTGGGATCATCTACCGAAGCATCATGCTGCGTGGACAGAAAAATCTTCTTGTCTCCCGCCAGCGCCTCTTCCAGCGCCCGAACGCTGGCTTCACGCCCGACGATGAAGGGAGTCATCTGCTGCGGAAAGATGACCATGTCGCGCACCGGCATCATCGGGACGCGCTTCAATTCCTGTTTTTCGCGAGTAAACATAAGGGCCCCTGGGTTCCACCCGTGCGCCCCAAGTCAGACCGCACGGTCAAGTCCGAAGCTCGAGCGCCTTATCCAGCCTTCTCGAGCAAACTCCAATTGATTTCCCGCGTGCGGACCATGTCCGCCGTGACCACAAATTCCCGCACCTTCCGCTGCATGGGAAGGTGGTACATCAACTCCAGCATGAGGTCTTCCAGAATCATTCGCAAGCCGCGCGCGCCCACTTTGCGCTGAAGTGCCAACTCCGCGACCGTCTCCAGCGCCTCATCCGTAAACCGCAGCCGTACGTTTTCGAATTCGAACAGTCTTTGATATTGCTTCAGCAAGGCGTTCTTCGGCTCCGTCAGAATCTTCACCAGCGCGCCCTTGTCCAGGTCGTTCATCACACCGGCAACCGGCAAGCGCCCCACAAATTCCGGAATCAACCCGTAGCGGATCAAATCGCCGGGCTGCACCTGCTCGAGCAGTTCCGTGTTGCGCTTCTGCGGCGTCGTGGGCGCGGAATCCGTATGGAAACCGAGCGAGCGCCGCCCCGCGCGCTTCTCAATAATTTTCTCAAGCCCGACGAACGCTCCACCGCACAGAAACAAAATGTTCGTCGTATCCACCGGCGTAAATTCCTGGTGCGGATGCTTGCGTCCGCCCTGCGGCGGCACATTCGCAACCGTGCCTTCGAGTATCTTCAGCAGCGCCTGCTGCACGCCTTCGCCGGAAACATCTCGCGTGATCGATGGGTTCTCATCCTTCTTCGCAATCTTGTCAATCTCGTCTATATAGATGATGCCTTGCTGCGCCTTCTGCACATCCCCATCCGCGGCCTGCAGCAGCTTCAAAATAATATTTTCAACGTCCTCGCCCACGTAACCCGCTTCCGTAAGCGTCGTGGCATCCACAATCGCGAACGGTACATCCAGCATCCGCGAAAGCGTCTGCGCCAGAAGCGTCTTGCCCGTCCCGGTCGGCCCAATCAGCAAAATATTGGACTTGCTCAGCTCGATGTCGCCCGGCTGCTTGTTCAGGAAAATCCGTTTGTAGTGGTTGTAAACCGCGACCGCCAGCTTTTTCTTCGTGCGGTCCTGCCCAATAACGTACCCGTCCAAAAATTGCTTGATCTCCGGAGGACGTGGCAGCCTCTTCGTCGGCGCCGCCGCCTGCTCGCGCTTCTCATCTTCCAGAATCGTCTGGCAGACGCCCACGCACTCATTGCAGATGTAAGCGCGCGGATAGTCCGAGGGCGAACTGATCAGCTTCTCCACCTGCTCCTGGGTCTTATGGCAGAAGGAGCAGCGCAAGGGCTCGTCTGGGTTGAATTTTTTCACTGGTATGAAGGCCTCGTCTCCGCTGGGCTTCGACGGAGTCTCTAATCACTATTCTAGGCCGATTATTCCCCTGAGCAAAAGAGAATCTCCAACGGTTACTAACTTTTTGGAACTGGCTTGCTTCCTCTTGCTTCGATCAGTAAAGCACTCTGCGGCGCGGAAGACTAGCGATGTTTATAAATAATTTCGTCGATCATCCCGTATTCCTTGGCCTGCTCGGGATTCATGATGTAATCGCGCTCCACGTCTTTCTCGATTTTGTCCACCGGCTGCCCGCTGTGCTTGGACAGCAGGGAATTGATCGTCGTACGCATCCTCAAAATCTCTTTAGCATGCAGGTCAATATCAGTCGCCTGGCCGCCCAGTCCGGACATCCACGGCTGGTGAATCAAGATGCGCGCATTCGGCAAAGCAAATCGCTTTTTCGGAGATCCGCCCGCCAACAGAACCGCCGCAATCGAAGCCGCCTGCCCCACGCACGTAGTAACCACGTCCGGTTTCACGAACTGCATGGTGTCATAAATGGCGAATCCCGCCGTGATCGACCCGCCCGGCGAGTTGATATACAGCTGAATATCTTTCTCCGGATCTTCCGCCTGCAGAAAGAGCATCTGCGCCGTGGCCAGATTGGCGACGTGGTCATCAATCGGCGTCCCGATAAAAATAATGTGTTCCTTCAGCAGCCGCGAATAAATGTCGTACGCCCGTTCGCCGCGGCTGGTCTGTTCCACCACCATCGGTACGAGCGTTGTGCCGCGATACTCTGGTTCTTCGAAATTTTTCATTTGGGTGGTTGAGTTGCCGGAATGTTTCACTTTGAATCTGTTGCGGCAATCGCTGCTGCTACCGTCTTGACCTTTGCATTCTGCGCCAGCCAGTCCAGCGTTTTATCGCTGCGCAGCTTAGCTTTCATCCTATCGAGCGTGCCCTGCTTTGTCAAACGAGCCCGAATCGCTTCCGCCGATTCGCCACTATGACTGGCCATGTGTTCCAGCTCATGCGCGACCTCCTCGTCGGTCACGTCAATGCTTTCCGCTGTCGCGACGCGATCCACGATGAGTTCGGCCTTCACGTCGTCCTTGGCGCGATCCTCCTGCCTCTTCCGCAGCGTCACCCAATCCACGTTCACCGCCCGCGGATCAACTCCCTGCGCCGCCAGCGACCGCACCACCCGCTCCAGCCGCACATCCATTTGATGCTGCACCAGCGATTCCGGTACCGGGAAGTCGTGCAGCTTCACAATCTCCGCCAGAACTTTCTCGTGCAGCAATTCTTTGTGCTTGTGGTCGCGCTGATGCTCCAGCCCCTCGCGCACTTTCTTCTTTAGTTCTTCCAGCGTGGCAGCATCGCTGACGTCCTTCGCGAAATCATCATTGAGCTCTGCGAGTTTCTTGGTCTTAATCCCCAGCACTTCCACCGCGTAATGATATTTCTTGCCCGCCAGCTTGGGATCGGGATAGTCCGCCGGATACTCCACGTCAAAACTCTTGTGGTCGCCGATGCTCGCGCCCTTCAAGTTGGCGTTGAACGGCTCCATCGTCTCTTCCGCGCCAATGTGGCACAGCACGCTGTCCGCCTGAAGCGGTTCGCCGCCGCCTTCCGGCGTCCCCAGAAGTTTCACTTGCGCAAAGTCGCCATCCTGAATCGCGCGGCCTTCCACTGGCGCAAACGTCGCCGCCCGTTCGCGCATGTCTTCCAGCGTCTTCGTCACGTCCTCGTCGTTGATCTCCAGCGCGGGCATCTCCAGTTCCAGCCCCTTGTAATTCCCCAGTTCGAATTCCGGCAGCACTTCAAACACCGCCCGGAATTTCAGCGGCTGCCCCTCATTGAAATCCAGCTTGTCCACCTGCGGCTGCGAAACCGGAGTCAGCTTCTGCTCCGCCACCGCTTGCTCCACGCGTTCCGGCACCAGCGATTGCAATACTTCTGCCTTGATGTCATCCGCAAACTTCCGGCGGATCAGCGACACTGGCGCCTTCCCGCGCCGGAATCCCGGCACGTTCGCGATCCGCGCGAATTCCTTCGCCACGTTCTCGATCTTTTTCGTCACTTCTTCCGCGGGAATCTCCAACTCCAACTCGCGGCGGCAGCTTGCTTCGGCCATGCAGCATTCCTTTCCAGGGGCGATTAAACTCTTCGCGAAGTACTCTTCACTGCTTTCGGCGGCTTGTTCTCCAGTGCGGGGATACGGACAAACCAGACAGGTGTGAATTCACCCGGCAATTCGAACATTCAGTATAGGCGACCGTTCGAATACCGTCAATTTATCCGCCAGAATACCGCTCCTCGATCTTCCCTCTCCGCGTTAACCGCCCGCGCAATATTCCCCGTCACCCTGTAACCCCGCCGCCGCCCCGACGGTCTAATAACTGGTCCTCGCTTTTCCAGGATCGGACTTTCAAGCCAGTTTAGTTCTGGGTTTCTAAATAACCCTCTTCCCGCGAACGCGTAAGCGATTTCGCCTGGTAGAGAGCACGCTATCCGTGTGACCGCAGTCGCCGTCGAACCGAAAGCGAGGTTTGCATCGTGAACGCGCCCAAACATCAGCATCTCCCTACTAAGTGGAACCCAAGACTCGCGGCGTCTCTGGTGTTGGTCCCTCTCCTGGCACTGGGTGGTTGCACCGCCGTCAAAGTCAAGCTCGGCATGCGGGTCTACCTCGCCAAAACTCCCGTTTCCTCCATGCAGGCCAGTCTGCCGAAAGGCCCCGCAATCGCTCCGGGAGAGAAATTGGCGCTTGTCGCGCAATTCACCCAACCGGACGGCAAAATATTGCTGACGGAAGGACAAGGCAAAGGAAAAGTCCTGTGGAGCGATATCACGGTAACTCCAACGGTCGTCACCGCAGACAAAAAAGGCAACGTAATGCTTCCCCATGATCCACGCGTAAGCGACGGCAAAGTCGCGCATGTCACCATCACCGTGCCTTCCCATCCCGACCTGCGCGCCGAACTCGACATTCCCATCACCTACGATTACAGCTTCGTTTCGAATTTCTCCGGCAGCAAAGGCAGCGATGGCAACAACGGCCTTGATGGATTGAGCGGCGCGAGCGGCACCATGGGTTCCACCGATCCGAATAATCCCTCCCCCGGCGGAAACGGTTCGAACGGCACAAATGGTTCCGACGGTGGTGATGGCGGACCAGGCGGAAACGCCCCGCCAGTGGACGTACGCGTGACCCTGCGCTCCGGCGCCCACCCCCTCCTCCAAATCAGTGTCTCGGCCGCCGGAAAACGCAGGCTTTATCTCGTCGATCCCCAGGGAGGCGCGCTAACCGTCAAGGCCGATGGCGGCCCGGGAGGTTCCGGCGGTCGCGGCGGTCGCGGCGGCCAAGGAGGTTCTGGCGGCATCGGAACTCCCAGCGGAAGCAGCGGAAGTAACGGCTCCGATGGCCGAAACGGTTTTGACGGCTCACCCGGAAAGGGCGGTATCATCACCGTCACCTACGACCCGCAAGCCAAACTCTATTTGAAGTCCATCCACCTCTCCAATCGAGGCGGCCCTCCTCCAATATTCAAGGAAGAACCAGTCACTCCCCTCTGGTGAGCCCCATCGGATGCGTCGATGCCGCGGATCCTCGGGAGCTCGATGTGTACGACCGCCCTTTATTCGGGCATAACCACCGTTTTTTCTCTCGGTAGCGCGTCCAGCGTTGCTCGATCCAGATGCAGGTGCGCCGCGACAAGTTCTGGTGGCGTGTGCGCCAGCCATTCCGAAAGCGCCAGATCCTGGTAGTAGCTGCTCTTGAACATCTCCAGGAACTTCAAGTCTGTGTTGCCAGTGTTTTCCACGTAGTGTGGCAGCGTCTTTTGGATGTAACCCACGTCCCCCGTTTCAAAATCCATGGTGCGCGCTCGACCTCCTGTCGCAAAAACGGTCATCCGTCCTTTCCCGGCGTAGAAGTATTGCCACTCGTCCGCGTTCGGGTGCCAATGCAGTTCGCGTACTCCGCCGGGCTTCACGGTTACAATTGCCGCGCTGGTCGTGGATATTTTGAAGTTGTTCGCGTCAATGATGCGAACCTCCCCGCTTTTCGTGCGTTTGGTCGGAGGATACTGCATGGTGCGAAACGCAAAATCAATCGGCGAGGGACCCAGCTTTCCCGCCGCGACGCGGCGATCCTCCTCCAGCGGGCCCGGAACGTCGGTCTGAAAAATGAACAGCTCTTTCTTTGGCATGTTTGCGAGAGCCTTTTGGCTGACGCCAAAATTCTTCGCCACCACGTCGGGAGGCGTGTGCGCCATCCAGTCAGACAGTAGCACCGTCTCGTATTCGGAGAAGTTCCCGTCATCAAACACCAGTATGAATTCGCAGCCGTCGGGCGCCAGTCCCTGGATCGAATGCGGAATGCCCGGCGGGAAAAACCACAGTTCGTTTTCTTTGACGTCCGTGACAAAGCTCTTCCCCTCCGCATCAATGCACGTGATCCGCGCCGTCCCGTACAGCATGAACGCCCACTCCGCAGCCGTGTGCCAATGCAGCTCGCGCACCCCTCCCGCCGTCAGCCGCATGTCCACGCCCGCCAGTGTCTTTGAGACCGCCAGCTCCCGCTGCGTCACTTCCCGCGACCAGCCGCCCTCCTGAAACCGCTTGTGCGCAAACGAAAATGGGTACTTGAACGTCTGTACGCCTCCGGCATCCGTCGGCAGCGGAGTGTTCGAATCGGGATTAGCCGCGTCGATCGCCGGATTCGTGGGACCCGGATCGCTCGCGCTCCTGTCGGACTTTTGCTTGTAATCGGATTGCTGCTGCGCCGCTAATTTATCGACGGAGAGGACGCCTGCGGCCGCTAGAGCTACCGAGCTGACTCCCAGGAATCCCCTTCTCGTCAATGTGTCTTTCTCATTTTCGTCATGCATGGCGATCACCTTTCCGGATCTAAATGGATTCCGTCTGCGAATTCGAACTCAGACCTGGCGTTAGTCTGTGCGCTGGACGTACGGCGAGCAAACACGCACAGTACGGGAGCGAGAAGGCATGCCCCTTGGTCAAATGAGTTTGCCTCATGAACCCCATTCGGACGCGGATTCTACACCCGCTCACCCCGCGAAGCATGAGGAAAGAAATATTGTCCGGGTCTTCACTTCTTAATTTTTCTAGCCGGGTGGAGCTATTGAAGAATTGCGGACGGAGCCGTCTGTATTTGCCAGTTTCAACAGTTGCTACCGGTTTGTCCGTCAGAACGAAGCCGCCCGGCGGCGGACGCTGCGCGTGAAGTGAACGGAGCAGTGTTGCTCGATGGTTGAGATAAATTTTGGGTCACAAGGAGGTCCCTGTGACCCATCTCAGAAAAATGATGTT
>Ga0210394_10001537_pt1 | contig 36375 bp, 32 predicted proteins | sample IncBWC12MmetaG_FD_160121 | JGI IMG/M metagenome (GOLD analysis project Ga0210394, IMG submission 160121) | Forest soil microbial communities from Barre Woods Harvard Forest LTER site, Petersham, Massachusetts, United States - Inc-BW-C-12-M | ecosystem: Environmental > Terrestrial > Soil >... | reverse complement strand
GCGCTCGTTGGCCACCGGCAGGGGCTGCGGGGCTGGTGCGGGCGGTGCCGCCGGCGCTGGCGCGGGCGGCACATGCCGCCACGCGCCGAACAACGAGCAACCTGCCAGCCCGAGGCACGCAAGCGCGGCAGTGAGATAATGGCGTCCGGGCCTCATAAATAAAGAATTATGACCGATGTCCGCGCACCGCAACTGTGGTCGATCTGCTACAGCAGGACGGGCTGATTCGGCAGCTCGCTGCCGCCGGGCGCCGTGCCGGGGAAGTGTCGGCCGAGCAGCGCCCCCACGCCGAGGATGCCGACGATCGAGCCGTCGCGAAAGCGCCCGGCGCGATAGTGGTGTTCCATCTGCCGGCATACGGCGTGCCACTCCGCCGCCGTGACGCGCGAGGCGATGCCGCGATCAGCGATGATCTCCACCACCCGGTCGGCCATGAGCACGTAGATCAGCACGCCGTTGTTGTGGGCGGTATCCCACACGCCGAACTGCCCGAACAGCTGCAGCGCGCGCACGCGTGGCGGCAGGTCGTGCCACAGCTCCGGCAGATCGAGCGCGGTCTCGACGATGAAGCGGATCTCTCCGCCGTGGCGCGCCTCGCATTCCGCGATCGCCTGCTCGATGGCTTCGCGCACCGGTCGCGGGAAATGCCGGCGGGTGCTCCAGCGCGTGGTGACGATATGACGAACGAGACGCAGGAGTTTCATAACGGCCCTGTCACCAGCTCCCGCCTGCACCGCCGCCGCCGAACCCCCCGCCGCCGCCACTGAATCCGCCGCCGCCGCCGAGGCCCCCGCCCAAGCCCCCGCCGAAGCCGCCCAGGCCCCCGCCAAAACCACCCGAGCGCGGATAGCTCGACCAGCCGCTGCCGCGCCCGACACCCAGGAGCAGGGCTAGCAGGAACGCGCCTGCCGCGGCAAGTCCTGCGAGCACCAGTGCGTAGCCGGCGATCCATACCAGGGCACCGGCCCCGATGCCGGTGAACGCCGAGCCGAGGGTGCGGCCAAAAATCGATCGCAGCACCACCGAGCCGATGAGAATCGCGAACAGCAGCGTCGGCAGCAGGCTCGGCGCGCCGCGGTGGCGGCCGGACTGCCACTCGTGCTCGGGCGGTGGCAGCGGCTCGCCTTCGATGAGCTTCATCACCTGGTCGAGACCGCTGTCGATGCCGCCGTAGAAGTTGCCCTGGCGGAATGCAGGCGTAATGGTCTCGTCCACGATGCGCTTCGCGATGGCATCCGGCAGGACCCCCTCCAGACCGTAGCCGACCTGGATCCACAGGTGGCGATCGTTCTTGGCAACGACCAGCAGTGCGCCGTCATCCACCCGCTTCCCATCGACCGCCCTGCGGCCGAGCTTCCACGCGTCCGCGACGCGAAAGGAGTATTGAAAGATGTCCTCAGGCTCGGTGGTCGGCACGATCAGCACCGCGATCTGTGAGCCCTTCGCGGCCTCGAACGCCGCGAGCTTCTGCTCGAGCGCAGTCTGCTGCTGCGCGGTGAGCGTTCCGGTGAGGTCGGTGACGCGAGCGGTCAGCTTCGGTACCGGCTGCAGGCCGCCCGCGGGCGGCGCGATCTGGGCGGCTGCCGCGAAGCTCACAGCCAGCAGCCAGGGCAGCACGCTTAGCGAGCGGCCGCGTGCGCGGCGGGACCCGGCCATCATTGCGTGGCGGGTTTTCCGGTGGGGGGTGCGGGAGTCGCAGGTGTGCTGGTGTCGAAACTGACCGTCGGCGCGGTGGCGATCTGCTGCTCGTTGGCCACTGTGAAGTTCGGCTTCACCTGGAAGCCAAACATCTTGGCCGTCAGATTCACCGGGAACGAGCGCACCGTGACGTTGTAGCTCTGCACCGCCTGGATGTAGCGGTTGCGTGCCACGGTGATGCGGTTCTCCGTGCCCTCGAGCTGCGCCTGCAGATCGCGGAAGTTCTGATCCGACTTGAGCTGCGGGTAGTTCTCGGTGACGGCGAACAGGCTCTTCAGGGCGCTGGTGAGCTGGCCCTGTGCCGCCTGGTACTTCTGGAACAGCTCAGGGTTGTTGAGCACCTCGGGCGTCACCTGGATCGAGCCGACCCTGGCGCGCGCCTCGGTGACGCCGATCAGCACCTTCTGCTCCTGCGCGGCGTAGCCTTTCACCGTATTGACGAGGTTCGGGATCAGGTCCGCGCGGCGCTGATACTGGTTCACCACCTCCGACCAGGCGGCCTTGACGTTCTCGTCCTGCGCTTGCAGGTTGTTGTAACCACAGCCGCTGAGGCCCAGCACTGCGGCAGCCAGAAAAGCGACGGACCACGCACGCATCGGCATCCCCTTGTGTTTCCTTGCCATCCCGGGGCGTTCCCGGGGGGCGGGGATTCTCACACGGCAGGCAAAGCCGCGTCGACCCGCAACGGGCGGGGGCAGACAGTGCCTGGAACGCGGGCGCGAGCCGCCGCGGGCGAAAAAAACCCCAGGTTTTGAGGCCTGGGGTTGTAAGGGCGGACCTTCGATGAAGGGAAGGAAGTCCGCCAGGGGATACGTCAGTGCAATCGGGCCCAGTGCAGGATCCGGATGTCGTCCGAGTCCAGGTCGAAACTCTGTGCCAGCAGCGCGCGTAACTCGCGGTTGGCGCGTGCCTGGTTGAGCGGCTCCCGCAGCTCCACCACCCCGCTCCACTCGCTGTCCATGCCGGGACTGCGCGGCTGGCCCGTGTGGGTAACGAAGTGCGTGTAGTACTTGGAAGTCACGGTCAAGAGGTTAGTAGCGCGGCGCAGCCGTCGTCCGTGAGATGTTCCACAGAAAGGCGGATTTTTCTGTAAAAGTGCCCGCGCACCGGGTACGACATAATTCACGGGATTGCAGCGCAGATGGGGCAGCCACGCAGCGCGCCGCCGGCGGGCTCGAAATACATCACCCCGGCGGGAGCGCGCCGGCTGCGCGCCGAGCTCGAGCAGCTGTGGCGCGAGGAGCGACCGCGTGTCACCCAGGCGGTCGCCGCCGCGGCCGCCCAGGGGGATCGTTCGGAGAACGCCGAATACACCTACGGCAAGCGGCGGCTTCGCGAAATCGACCGCCGCGTGCGCTTCCTGCGCCGCCGGCTCGACGGCATGGTCATCGTGGACCACCCGCCCGCGGATGTGCGGCGCGTATTCTTCGGCGCCTGGGTGCAGCTGGAAGCGGCGGATGGGGGGCGCAGCCGCTACCGCATCGTCGGGCCGGACGAGTTCGACATGGCCGCCGGCTACATCAGCATGGATTCACCGCTCGGGCGCGCGCTGCTGCGCCGCTCGCTCGACGAGGAGGTGGTGGTGGAGACCCCGACCGGCCGCCGCGTCTACCTCATCGTGGCGATCGAGTACCCGCCTTAGGCGGGCGGCGGGCAGCGGCGCGGCTACCCAGGCGCTGCTACCAGATGACGCGCACGTTCTTGAACTGCCACGGATCGCTCTTGTCGATGTCCTCGGGAAACAGCCGCTCGCGCTCGTGCAGCGGCGTCCAGTCCGTGTACTCCCCGACCACCGGCCCGAGGTAAGGCATGCAGATCTCGAGGTTGCGGCGGAAATCCAGCTCGTCGGGCTCGACGATGCCCTGGTTGGGATTCTCCATGGCCCACACCACGCCCGACAGCACCGCCACGCACACCTGCAGGCTGGTGGCGTTGTTGTACGGTGCCAGCCGCCGCGCTTCCTCGACCGACAGCTGCGAGCCGTACCAGTAGGCGTTCTTCTTGTGTCCGGCCAGCAGCACCCCGAGCTCGTCGATGCCGGCGGTGATCTCGTCCATGAGGATGCGCTGGCGCTCCTGCTGCACGTAGTTGCGCCCGGCGAGCTCGTGCACTGAAATGACCGCCGAGTCGCACGGGTGGTAGGCGTAGTGCACCGTCGGCCGGTAGGCCACCTGCGCCCCTTCGCGCACCGTGAAATAGTCGGCGATCGAGATCGACTCGCCGTGGGTGATGCAGAACCCGTGGAAGTGCCCGGCGCGCGGCGTCCAGGTGCGCACGCGGGTGGCCGCACCCGGTTGCGTCAGGTAAATCGCCGCCAGGCAGCCGGAGTCATGGCGCTTGCCGTCGCGCGGAAAGTTGCGCTCATGCGATCCCCACCCCATCTCAGTCGGTTGCGAGCCCTCGCTCACGAAGCCGTCGACCGACCAGGTGTTCACGAACTCGCCGGGCTGCTTGGGGACGTTGGTGAGCTGGGTATCGCGCTCGGCGATGTGCACCACCTTGACGCCCAACCGCCGCGCCAGCTCGCCCCATTCGGCGCGCGAGGCGGGTGTGGCGGCCTCGACCCCGGTATCGGCGGCGATGTTAACCAGCGCCTGCTTCACGAAGTGCGACACCAGCCCCGGGTTGGCGCCGTGGGTGAGCACCGCGGTGGGGGCGCGCGCGTTGCCCGCGCGCAGCGCGAGCGCCTCCTCGCGCAGAACGTAATTGGTGCGGCGGCCGGCCGGCACCGTGGGATCGGTGTAGCCCCCCGGCCACGGCTCGATGCAGGTGTCGAGGTACATCGCACCTTTCTCCCAGCACAGCTTGACCAGCGCCAGGCTCGAGACCTCCACGGAAACGTTGATCAAGAAATCGCCGCGCCCGAGCAGCGGATTGAGCACGCGGCGGAAGTTCTCGCGCGTCAGACGCTCCTTGACCAACCTGATGCCGTAGGTGCGCGCCTCCTCGCTGCCCTTGTCCTCCGCGGTGACGATGGTGAGGCGCTCGGGCGCAATACCGATGTGACGCAGCACCAGCGGCAGGACGCCCTGGCCGATGCTGCCGAAACCGATGAACAGGATCCGGCCCGGGAACTCGACGTGAATCTTGTGCTGGTCACTCATGATGCTCGTTGAACAGTTTTTTCGGGTCGCGCCGCCCTCGCATGCGGCGCGCTGCGGTGGAGGTTATCAATCGGATCGGCGCGGCTCAATTTTAGTGAGCCAACCGCGCCGCGCGCGCTGCGCGCTTTCAGCTTCCCCGCCAGTGCGGCGGATGGGTGCGCTCGTAGCCGGGCAACGCGGCGACGCGCGCCAGCCAGCGCCCGAGGGCCGGATAGTTGACCTCCACCGGCATGAAGCGCGAGGACAGCGCCGCCGCCTGCGGTTTCTCCAGGGCGCGCCTGAGCAGCTGGATGCCGGGGAAGATCACCATGTCCACCGCGGAGCAGCAGTCGCCGACGATCCAGTCGGACTTCGACAGTCTGCCTTCGATGGTACGCGCTTCACTGGCGACCGCGTGCATCGCGGCAGTGATCTCGTCGCTGCCGAGGTCCGCCGTGCCGGACAGGATGGCGCGCACGATGCCGCTGAGCTGCGGCTCGATGTATGCCTGGTACTCGCAGATCACCCGCATGATGGTGCCGGCTTCCTCCGGGGTGCGCCCGAAGATCGGCGGTTGCGGATACTTGAGATCGAGGTAGTAGAGGATCGCGAGCGACTCGAAGCACACGTAGTCGCCGTCCTTGAGCACCGGGACGCGCCCGCGGGGGTTGAGCGCGAGCATCTGCGGCGACTTGTGCTCCTGCTTGGAGAACTGCAGCAGGTGGCTGACGTACGGCAGACGCTTGTACTCGAGCGCCAGCAGCACGCGCCATGCAAACGGACTGCCGCTACCCCAGTAGACCTCGATTGCCATCACTGCCCCGCCCGAGGTGGTGGCGCGATTGTAACGACAACCCCGAGGCGCCGAAAATGCACGCCATGGCCACCACGCTCATCGAGCCCGCCGCGCTGCTGCCGCACCTCGCCGACCCGCAGTGGGCGGTCGTTGATTGCCGCTTCGACCTCGCCAGGCCCGACTGGGGGGAGCAGGCCTTCGGCGCCGGTCACATACCGCACGCGCTCTACGTCCACCTCGAGCACGACCTGTCCGGGCCGCGCAGCGCGCCGGGCGGGCGTCACCCCCTGCCCGACCCGGCCTCGCTCGCGGCCACCCTGGGGGGTCTCGGTATCGATGGCACCGTGCAGGTGATCGCCTACGACCAGGGATCCGGGGCCTTCGCGGCGCGGCTGTGGTGGCTGCTGCGCTGGCTGGGGCACCGCCGCGTGGCGCTGCTCGATGGCGGGTTCGCGGGCTGGCTGCGCAGCGGGCTGCCCATCGGCACGGCGGTCGCGGCGCGCCCGGCGCGCCACTTCAGCGCCGCGCCCGACACGGCGCTGGTGGCAGATAGTGCGGAGGTTTGCGCCGCTGTCGACTCCGGGGCGCTCGCCAGCGGCACCACCATCCTGGTCGACGCGCGCAGCGCCGAGCGCTTCGCCGGCGAGAACGAGACCATCGACCCGGTGGCGGGACATATCCCCGGGGCGCGCAACCATCCGTTCAGCGCCAACCACGACGCGCAGGGGCGCTTCCTGGCGCCGGCGCAGCTGCGGCACGCCTGGGAGCTCACCCTGCGCGGCGGCACGCCGCGGCAGGTGATCGCCATGTGCGGCTCGGGCGTCACCGCCTGCCACAACCTGCTCGCGCTCGAGGTCGCCGGACTGCCGGGCGGGCGCCTGTACGCGGGCTCGTGGAGCGAGTGGATCCGTGACCCGGCGCACGCCGTGGCGCGCGGGCCGTGAGCGCTGCGCGCCGAACTTCACGCTTACTGCACACACAATTTTGATATAACCCGCCCCCGTGGCAGCCGATCCGAAGAGCGCCGTCAACGGCGTTCGCAAGTTCAACCCCGCGCAACCGTGGCGCATCGAGGATTCCCTCGACCTTTACCACGTAGCGGCCTGGGGCAAGGGATACTTCGGCGTCAACGCGGCCGGCCACGTCGTGGTGCGGCCGGACACCAGCGCGGACAACGAGATCGACCTGTTCGAAGTGGTCGAGGGCCTCAAGGCGCGCGATCTCACCACCCCGGTGGTGGTGCGCTTCTCCGACATCCTCGCGCACCGCCTGCGGCGCATGCACGAGGCGTTCGCGCAGGCGATCACTGAGAACGACTATCGCAACCGCTACGCGGCCGTGTTTCCGATCAAGGTGAATCAGCAGCGCCTGGTGGTGGAGGAAGTCTATCGCTACGGCAAGGAGTTCGGCTTCGGGCTGGAGGTGGGCTCGAAGCCGGAGCTGCTGGCGGTGATGGCGATGACCGAGAACGCCTCCGACCGCCTCATCATCTGCAACGGCTTCAAGGACGACAGCTACATCGAGGCGGTGACACTCGCCACCAAGCTCGGCCGCACCATCATTCCGGTGGTGGAGAATTTCGAGGAGCTCGGGCTGATCCTCAAGCACGCGCAGACCTGGCAGGTGCGCCCGCGCATCGGCGTGCGCGTCAAGCTGTTCAGCGAGGGCTCGGGGCGCTGGAGCGCCTCGGCCGGCGAGAAGTCGAAGTTCGGGCTGTTCATCACCGAGATCCTCGAGCTGTTCAACGTGCTCAAGGCGCACGACATGCTCGATTGCCTGCAGCTGGTGCACTGCCACCCGGGCAGCCAGCTGCAGGACATCCGCCGCGTCAAGGACGCCATCAACGAGCTGGCGCACGTGTACGCAGAGCTCAAGCTGATGGGGGCCGGACTGCAGTACATCGACGTCGGCGGCGGGCTGGGGGTCGACTACGACGGCAGCGGCACGAACTTCGCCTCGTCGATGAACTACACGCTGAACGAGTACGCCAGCGACGTGGTGTACCGCGTCGCCAGCGTCTGTAACGCCCGCGACATTCCGCACCCGATGATCATCAGCGAATCCGGCCGCGCGGTGGCGGCCTACCACAGCGTGCTGATCTTCGATGCGCTCGGCTCCTCCGCGCTCGACAAGTTCCGCGTCACCGGGGATGCGGGCGCGGACTACAGCGGCGAGGAGGAGTTGCCGCAGCCGGTGCTCGACCTGTTCGAAGCCTACCGCGCGGTGAGCGAGCGGCGTCTGGTCGAGTGCTATCACGACGCGCTCACCGCGCGCGAGCAGGTGCTGCAGATGTTCAATCTCGGCCTGCTGTCGCTCGAGTTCCGCGGGCTCGCCGAGCGGCTCTACTGGGCGACCTGCGCGCGCATCCGCGACGCCTGCCGGCGTCTCGAGCGCCTGCCCGAGGAGCTCGAGGACCTCGAGTCGATCCTCTCCGATACCTACTTCTGCAACTTCTCGATATTCCAGTCGCTGCCCGACAGCTGGGCCATCGAGCAGCTGTTCCCCATCATGCCGGTCCACCGCCTCGACGAGCGCCCGACGCGCACCGCGGTGCTGGCCGACATCACCTGCGATTCGGACGGCAAGATCGACCACTTCGTCTCGCTGCGCGACGTGAAACGCACGCTCGAGCTGCACGAGCTGAAGGAAGGCGAGAAGTATTACCTGGCGGTCTTTCTGGTGGGCGCGTACCAGGAGACGCTCGGCGACCTGCACAACCTGTTCGGCGACACCCACGTGGTGCACGTACGGCTGCACGATGAGGGCGGCTGGTGGATCGAGGAGATCGTCAAGGGCGACACCGCCAACAAGGTGCTCGAGTACATGGAGTACGACGTCGCGGAGCTGGCGCCGGCGCTGACGCGCGACTGCGAGCGCGCCATCCGCGACGGCCGCATGACGCTCGCGGAAAGTCAGGCGCTGAAGCGCTTCTACGAGAGCGAGCTCGACGGCTACGCCTACCTGGAGCCCGCCGGCGCCTGAGAGCACGGCTGCAGGCCCACGCTCCGCCCCGCTCGCGCCCGGCGCGCTTGCGCGCCTGCGTCACCCCGATCTCGCGGCCGTGCCATACTTCGCCGCCGAACGAGCTCGATCGCAACCAACCCTTTGAAAACCACGCAGAACCAGGTGGTCCCGGTCGCCGGCCGCGTCGCGCTGCCGGGCACCGCACACGCCGCGTTTCTGAGCTACTCCTCGGCCGATCGCGCCACTGCGGAAGACTTGACTGCCTATCTGGAGCAGCGCGGCATCCGCTGCTGGCTCGCACCGCGCGACGTGCCGCCCGGGGCTTTGTATGCGGACGCGATCGTGCGCGCCATCAACGACGCGCGTGCCCTGGTCCTGCTCCTGTCGCAAAGTTCCATCGGCTCCTCGCACGTCGGCAAGGAGCTCGAGCGCGCCTCCGCGAAGAAAAAGCAAATCATCGCGGTACGCGTCGACGACGCACCGCTGACGCCCGCGTTCGAGTACTTCCTGAGCGAGTCGCAGTGGGTGGACATACCGGCGGACGGCCGCGATGCGGCCTTCGCGAAAGTCGCCGGCGCTGTGGCGCACTCGCCGCCGGCGTGGGCTTCGCCGCCCGCCGCCGCCGCGCGCGCGCCGCCCGCGCGCCGCGGGCCATGGCGCTGGGGTGGTCTCACGCTCGCCGCGCTCGCGCTCGCTGCGGTCATCGCCGCTGGCAGCCTCTACCGTGCGCGCCTGCGCCTGCACGGCGTGCCCGCCGCAGACAGCGTCAGCGCCAAGTCGATCGCGGTGCTGCCGTTCGTCGACATGAGTCAGGCGCATGACCAGGAATATTTTGCCGATGGCATGGCCGAGCAGATCCTCGACCTGCTGACCAAGATACCCGCGCTCAAGGTAATCGCCCGCACCTCCTCATTTCAATTCAAGGGCAAAGCCGAGGACGTGCGCGTCGTGGCCGAGAAGCTCGGCGTCGTCACGGTGCTGGAAGGCAGCGTGCGCAAGGCCGGCGATCGCCTGCGCGTGACGGCGCAGCTCATTCGCGCCGCGGACGGCTCGCATCTGTGGTCGGAAGTCTACGATCGCGATGTGCGCGACGTCTTTCGCACCCAGGATGAGATCGCCGCTGCGGTGGTGGGCGCGCTCAAAGTGTCGCTGCTGGGCGCAGCGGCGCCGCGCGCAGCCACGACCTCGAACACCGAGGCGTATACGTTGTATCTGCAGGGACTGGCCGACGCACAGCGCTACACCGCGGCCGATTCCGACCGGGCCCAGGAGCACCTGAAACGTGCGCTGGCGCTCGACCCGAACTTTGCCCCGGCGTGGGCCGCGCTCGCCGGCGCCTACGGCGATGCGATGGTGTTCGGTCCACCCGACTCGTTCGACAAGGTTCATGAGCGCATCGCCACCGCCGCCCGGCGCGCGCTCGCGCTGGACCCCAAGCTGGCGGACGCGTACGTGGCGCTCGCCAACCTCGGCTTCGTCGATTACGATCTGGTGAGCAGCGCACGCGAGCTGAAGACGGCGCTCGAGTACGAGCCCGACAACCCGGGCGCCCTCAATGTCTCGATCTACCTGTCGCTCGCCTCGGGTCACCTGGAGGACGCCGAGCGTTTCGCGCGCCGCCTCATCGAGCGCGATCCGCTCTCAGTTGACCCGTACCGCGGCCTGGCGACGGCGCTGTGGTTCCGCGGTCGAGCGGCCGAGGCGGAAGCGGTGTATCGCGAGGTGCTGGCCTTTCGTCCCGACGCCGACAGCATGCATTACCGTCTGAGCCTGGTGCTGTTGGCCGAGGGTCGCGCGCAGCAGGCGCTCACCGAGCTCGACGCGGAGCGTGCACCACGCTGGCGGGCGCTGGGTCGGGTGATGGCGCTCGATGCGCTCGGTCGGCGCGCCGAGGCCGACCGGAGTCTCGGCCCGCTGTTGACCGACGTCCTCGGCTGGTACTACCAGCTGGCGCAGGTTTATGCGCATCGCCGCGATCGCGAGCACGCGTTCCTGTGGCTGGAGCGCGCCAAGAGCGCGCGCGATCCGGGCTTCGTCAACTACCTCAAGTGCGACCCGATGCTCGCGGAGCTGCGCGCCGATCCGCGCTATCAGACGCTGCTCGCCCAGCTCAACCTGCCGCCCTAGGTGTGTCTGCCGTCCGGCGTGACGCGTTGCGGCGAATGTCACCGCAAGTGGCGCTCACTCGAGGCCGGTGTGGCCCATGAGCGCGAGCACGCCGAGCACGATGAAGGCGGCGGCCGCCACGCGGTTGACGAGCTTGATCGGAATGCGGCTGGCGGCGGCACCCCCAAGGAACACCACCGGCACGTTGGCGAGCAGCATGCCGAGGGTAGTGCCGCCTACCACCGGCACGAGCTGCTGGTACCTGGCGGCGAGCGCTACGGTGGCGAGTTGGGTCTTGTCGCCGATCTCCGCGAGGAAGAAGGCGATGACTGTGGTGCCATAGGCACCGAACCGCGACGCCCGCGCCTGCCCTTCGGGCTGCTTGTCAGGGATGAACATCCAAACGGCGGTGCCGAAGAAGGACAGCGCCAGCGCCCAGCGCATCACCCCGGGATTCATGTGGGCTGCCAGCAGCGTACCGACCCAGCCGGCAGCGAGGTGGTTGGCCAGGGTGGCCGTCAGGATGCCCAGGATTACCGGCGCGGGGGCGCGGAAGCGGGCCGCGAGCACCAGCGCCAGCAGTTGGGTCTTATCCCCGATCTCCGCCAGGGCCACAACGCCCGCCGATACCAGCAACGCCTCCATCCGCTCCCCATGGTTTGCGTACCGGAAAAGCCGGGAGTAGCATGACATGCGCGTTCATATCCGTCGTGGATGAGTGCGCCTTGTTCGAATGTGTTGACTTCGCCGCTTCCCGCCCCGCGCCTCTCATCCGTGCGCGAACGCAGGTGCAGGCCTCCGGCCCAAGCGCTGCGCATTGACTGAAAAACTGCCGATCGTGTGCCTTGAAGCCCTGACCTGTTTGACAGTTCACGCGGTACATGCGACCACGCCGCCGGGGTCGCCGCTGTCCGCTTTCCCAAGAGAGACTTCCGGATGACGACGATTTATGTGGGTAATCTGCCCTTCAACGCCACCGAGCAGGATGTGAAGGTCCTGTTCGAACGTCACGGCAAAGTGGAATCGGTGAAGCTCATCAACGACCGTGAAACCGGCAAACCGCGCGGCTTCGGATTCGTCGACATGCCGCAGGCCGAGGCGCAGAGCGCCATTCAGGCCCTCAACGGCTTCCAGATGAACGGCCGCCCGCTGCGGGTCAACGAAGCACAGGAACGCCCGCAGCGCCCGCGCCAGGGGGGTGGTCCGTTCCGCCGCTGACGGCGCACGCAGCAGCGATCACAAAAAAAGCCCCGCCGCGCGCGGGGTTTTTTTATGCGCACATCAGGTAATGTGCGCCCTGCCGGGCGCGCGGCGGTCAGGGCCGCGCAGCGCCGGCCGAGGATGAATACGATGCGAGCCACACACTACCCAGCGCGCATGCTGCGGTACGCGGCGGCGGCCGCCGCGGCCACCGGCGCACTGCTGCTCGCGTGCGCCGGGGTGAGTTCGCGCCAGAGTACCGCGCTCACCCTCACCACCCTTCTCGCCGGCGATCAGCGCAGCGCCGAGGAGCGCGCGCGCGACATTTACCGCCATCCCAAGGAGACGCTGCTGTTCTTCGGCATCCGCCCGGAGATGAGCGTGCTGGAGGTCTGGCCCGAGCCCGGCTGGTACACCGAGGTGATCGCGCCACTGCTGCGCGACAAGGGTCGGTATTACGCCGCCGTGATCCAGGCGGACCCGGGCAACAAGCACATCACGCAGCGCCTGGAGGAATACCGCGCCAAGCTCGCCTCGCGTGCGCAGGTCTACGACCGCGTGAGCGTGGTCAGTTTCCCGCTCGATGGCAGCGACGTGGTGCCGCCGAACTCGCTCGACATGGTGGTTACCTTCCGCAACATCCATAACTGGATGGCACGCGAGGTGGCGCCGCAGGCGTTCGCCACCATGTACCGCGCCCTCAAGCCGGGAGGCGTGCTGGGCGTGGTGGAGCACCGCGGCAACCCGGCGGTAGCGCAGGACCCACAGGCCAAAAGCGGCTACGTGAACGAGGATTATGCGATCCACCTCATCGAGGCGCAGGGATTCCAGCTGGTGGCGAAGTCGGAGGTGAACGCCAATCCCAGGGACACCAAGGACTACGAGCAGGGCGTATGGACGCTGCCGCCGACCTACCGCCTCGGTGCCCGCGACCACGACAAATACGCCGCCATCGGCGAGAGCGACCGTTTCACGCTGCGCTTCGTCAAGCCGCGGCGCTAAGCCCTCACCACATGTCGCGCAGCCGCGCGCCGACGTCGACGGTGACCGGAGCGCTGTCCGCTGCCAGCGTGTCGCCGGCGGCGACGGCACTGCTGTGGTGGGTCGCCGCCTCGAGCGTCTTCAGCACCTTCTCGGTGATGAAGCGGCTGCGGCCGCCGTAGACGTGCGCATCGCCCTGGCGCGACTGCTGCGTCAGGTGGAACTTCAGCGGCGCGATCAGCAACAGCTCGTTCTGCGCGCGCGTCATGGCGACGTACAGCAGCCGCCGCTCCTCCTCGATGAGCTCCGCCTTACCGGTGGAGAACTCGGACGGAAAGCTGCCGTCGACGACGTTCAGCAGGTAAACCGTGTCCCATTCCATACCCTTCGCCGAGTGAATGGTCGACAGCACCAGGTAGTCCTCGTCGAGCGTCGGGCGACCGGCCAGATCGCTGGTCGCGTTGGGGGGATCGAGGGTGAGCTCGGTGAGGAAGCGCTCGCGCGAGGGGTATTGCCCGGACAGCAGCTCGAGCTGATCGAGGTCGCCGAGCCGCGTGTGGAAATGCTCGTACAGCCGCTCCAGGTGGCGCTGGTACCATTCGCGCACCTGGTGCACCTGTCCGGCCCAGGGGCGCTGCGGATCGGCGAGCGCCTGCAGCAGCTCCACCAGGCGCCGCCAGTCCACTTCCGCCGCCTGCGGTGGGGCGAAGCTCGACAGCGCGCCGAAGGCGTAGCCGCCGCTCTCCAGGTGCTCGATCGCGGCGCGCGCGTTGACCGGACCCATGCCCGGCAGCAGCTGCAACGCGCGAAACGCGGCCAGGGTGTTGCGCGGATTGTCCGCCCAGCGCAGCAGCGCCATGAGATCCTTGATATGCGCGGCCTCGAGGAACTTCAGGCCGCCGTACTTGACGAACGGGATTTTGCGCCGCGCCAGCTCCACCTCCAGGACGTCGCTGTGGCTGGCGCTGCGGAACAGCACCGCCTGGCGTTTGAGCGGCACGCTGGCTTCGCGCCGCTTCAACACTTCGCTGCACACGAACTCCGCCTGGGTCTGCAGCTCGTCGACGCTAACCAGGCGCGGTTTCGCCCCTTCGCCGCGGATCGACAGCAGGTACTTGCGGTGCTGGCGCGGCGCCTCCGCCATCACCGCGTTGGCCACGTCGAGCACCTGCTGGGTCGAGCGGAAGTTCTGCGCCAGCGTGACGATCTCGGCGGGCGGCTCGAAGCGCTGCGGGAAGCCGAGAATGTTCTCGACTGCCGCGGCGCGGAAGGAGTAGATCGCCTGCGCATCGTCGCCCACCACCGCCAGTCCGCTGCCGTCGGGTTTGAGCGCGAGCACGATCTCGGCCTGCAGGCGGTTGGTATCCTGGTACTCATCCACCAGCACGTGGTCGAAGTGCGCGCCGATGTGCTGCGCGAGTCGCGGCTCGGCCATCATTCCGTGCCAGTAGAGCAGCAGGTCGTCGTAATCGAGCAGCCTGGCATGCTGCTTCTGCTCGACGTAGGCACGGAACAGCCGTGTCAGATCCTCCTGCCACTGCGCGCACCACGGGTAGCTTTGCTCGAGCGTCGCGGCGAGCGAGGTGCGCGTGTTGACCCGGTTGGAGTAGATCTGCAGGCAGGTCTCCTTGCGTGGAAAGCGCTGCTCCTTGGCGGCCAGCCCCAGCTCCTGGCGCAGGCTGTCCATCAGGTCGGCAGCATCGGCGCGATCGATGACGCTGAAGTGCGGGTCGAGCTGCAGGTGCGCCGCGTAGTGGCGCAGCAGCCGGTTGCCGATGGAGTGAAAGGTCCCCGCCCAGGTGAGACGCTGCGCGATGGTCTGGGTGAGGCCGCCGAGCGTATCGTTGAGAGCCTTGCGCGTGATGTCGTGTGCGCGGCGGCGCATCTCTGTGGCCGCCCGGCGCGTGAACGTCAGCATGAGGATGCGCGCCGGATCCACCCCGTTGAGTGCCAGGTGCGCCACGCGGTACGCCAGCGTGTCGGTCTTGCCGGTGCCGGCGCCGGCGACGATCAGCAGCGGCCCGGAAGCGTAGCCCTTGTCGGCCAGCGGTTCGCCGTAGGTTACGGCCTTGCGCTGGGGCGCGTTGAGCCGCTCGAGATGCGCGGTGGTGCTCATGTGGTGTGGATGTTAACTATACCCGCCGGCAACAACCGCTGGCGAACGCACACACCACGACCGCCGCTGAATATAGAGACCTACGTCACGCCCGGCGCGCGCTGCGCCGACCGCCCACTGAAGGATGCCCGCATGAAACCCGACCGACGGACAGTGCAGTTCTCCGGACGCGTCGTCACCGTCACCACTGACGCGGTGGTGCTGCCCAACGGGCAGCACGAGCTGTTGGAAGTGGTACACCACCCCGGCGGCGCGGCCGCGGTGGCCGTGGATGCGGCGCAGCGCGTGTGCCTGCTGCGCCAGTATCGCTACGTGGCGGAAGGCTGGTTGTGGGAGCTGCCGGCCGGCAAGCTCGAGCCCGGCGAGCCGCCGCTTGCCACCGCGCGGCGCGAGCTGAGCGAGGAAGCCGGCGTGAGCGCCGAGCACTGGCACAGCCTCGGTACCGTGCTCAGCTCTCCCGGGGTGTTCAGCGAGCGGCTGCATCTGTTCCTCGCCACCGCTACGGCGCCCGGCAGCAGCGCGCACGAGCGCGCCGAAGTGATCGAGGTGCACTGGCTGCCGTTCGCCCAGGCGTGTGACTGGGCGCTCAGCGGCACGATAAGCGACGCCAAGACCATCATCGGCCTGTTGCGCGCCCGGGAGCTGGTCCGACAGACGGCGTAACGGCTGCCGGCATTCCGTGACCGGGGTCGCGGAATCGCCGCACAGCGCGCAGGTACGCTGCACGCGGGGAAATCAGATCCTGCATTGCAGTTGGTACCATAATCTGTGAGCGATCCATCCAAGAAGAACCCTGCTGCGCCGGAGCAGGTGCCGGAGGCCGAGCGCCGGCGGATCGGCACCATCGTGCACGACGAGCGCGGCAACGCCTCGGTGCACTGGCGCGATGCGCCCGGCGACATCGAGCGACCGGTGCTCGAGGTGCTGGGCGACCCCGGTCTCACCCTCAAGCCCGAGGAAGCCTTCGACCCCTATGCGCGCGGCGCCGGCCGCGGCGTCGCCCGCAAGAGCAGCGGCAACACCACGCGCACCGACCTGCGCAAGCTCTCCGAGTGGATCAAGATGATGCGCGAGCTCGAGGAGCGCAAGCGCAACGGCGGCGGGGACAGCAGCGGCGGCGCTGCCGGGGACGGCAGCGAAGAATGAGCCGCGGCTGCAGCGCGCCGCGGGTGCGCCTTCAGCCGAGAGCCTCGATGAGTGCGCGCTTGCGCGCGTTGGTCAGCCGGTAGAAACGGCGCAGCTCGGCGAGCAGCGCACCCTCTCCGGCCCGTTGCGCGCGAGCGCCGCGGCTGCGCGCCAGGGTGCGTTCCAGACGCGCACAGAACCTGTCCGCATAGCGGCTGGCCTCGCGATACAGGCCGGCGCGCGCCGCCGCGCGCGGGTCGATGTGCGTGCGGGCGAACAGCAGCCGGCGCAGCTCGGCGGGAAAATGACCGGGAAGCTGGCGGCGCAGCAGCCAGTAGCTCGCCACGTACTTGTCGACTTCCGCCTGCATCTCGAGCTCGAGCAGCGACACCGGCTTGTCGTGAGCGGCGTTCCAGGCGAGATACAGGAAGTGGCTCACGCCCTCGAGCGCGGTCAACCAGTCCGCCACGTTGCCGCCATGCAGCCGCACCAGCGGATCGGCCCGCGCCAGCCGCGCCAGCAGCGCCGGATCCAGGTACAGCGACAGCGCCAGCTCATCGCCGTCGTGCGCGGGCTGCGCCACCAGCAGCTCTTCCTCGGCGCTGCCGCCGCGCGCGGCCGCTGGCAGCCGGCGGCGGTCGGTCACCAGGAAATCGTAGACGTCGTGAGCGATGCTGACATCGTAGATACCGCCGATGAGACTCTGCAGCCGCGACAGCAGCATGCAACGTCAGTGCGTGAAGGCCGTGCCGCCGGCGCGCGTGGGATCGACACCCAGGCGTTGCAGCTGCGCGTAGCAGCGGGCGCTGCCGGTCTTCAGCCAGATCTCGTACAGGCGCAGGATGTCGCGGTCGGTGTGCGCGCTGCCGGACTCGCTCACGTCGTTGAGCGCATCGACCAGCGGCTGGAATTTCGCCGACAGCTCGGCAAACACTCCGGCCAGCACCCGGCTGCGGCCGCGCGCAGTGCTCTCCGCCAGCACGCCGTAGGCGCGACCGCCCATGGCGATGTGGTAATCGATGTCGATCAGCTTGGCGGCGAAGCTGCGCGCAAAGAAACCGGCGATGAACAGCGAGACGTCGCCCAGCCGCTGCAGCGAGCGGTGGCGCTCGCTGGTGCCCGCCGGGGCGGCGAGCGCCTCGCACAACATCGCCACCAGCGGCTTGAGGCGCAGTCCTTCGGCGGTGTTCTCGTAGAGCGCTTCCGAGCGCGCAAACAACGTCAGCAGGTTGACCACGTAGTGCTCGGTCTGGTCCTCGACCGTCAGGTGCTGCCGCTGCAGCGCGCCGCGCAGCGTATCCTTGAAGAACTCGCGCAGATTCGCGACCGGAAGCACCCGCTTGGCTGCGTCGCTCATCGCTCCTCGCCTCCTGTCAGGACATACAACATTACTTATATGGAACGCGGTGCGCACCATAAGGTTCACCGCAACAGCAGCGGAATTCCGTGATCTGGTGCGCCGATCCGGCGCACCATAACCGCTCAAGGTTGGCAGCCCGCCGGGGACAGTGCTAACAACACAGCAGCGCGGCGAGCTGCGCGCAGTCGCTCACCATAACCTGCGCGGGTGCCAGCGCTGCCGGCCAGGCAAGTGCGCGACGGTTCATCCACGCGACGGCGAAGCCCGCCGCGCGCGCCGCCGCGACATCGAGCAGCGGATCGTCGCCGACGTAGAGAATTTCCGGCGGCGCGAGCGCGAGCTCCTGCGCCAGGCGCTCGAAGCAGCGCCGCTCGGGCTTGGCCGCGCCGACCGCGCGCGCGTTGAGCGATACGCTGAAGACGTGATCCAGGCCTATGCGCTGCAAATCCGCATTGCCGTTGCTGAGCGAGGCCAACGCGTAGCGCCGCCGCAGCCGCGCCAGCGCCGGCGCCACGTCGGCGAAGACCTCGACCTGGTTGCGGGCCGCCAGGAACACTGCGAACGCCTGCTCGGCGATGCGCTCGTCATAACCGTGCTCGCGGGCGTGCGCGGCGAGCGCCCGGATGCGCAGATAGCTGACGTCGTGGGCATGGTGCGGCTCGGCGCGCGCGAGCTGCTCGCGCGCACGCCGCATGTCCTCGGGCGTCAGCCGTTGCGCGATCCGCGGGCAGTGCTGTGCCAGCCATTCTCCCAGGCGCGCCTCGGCACGCGCCAGCACCGGCTCGACATCCCAGAGTGTATTATCGAGATCGAAAGCGATGGCGCGCACATTGCTCAGCACGCCCGGAAGGTTACCATCATGGCGCGGCTCACTCTCGTCATAGGCAACAAGAACTACTCTTCCTGGTCGCTGCGCGCCTGGCTACTGATGAAACATATCGGCGTCGCCTTCGATGAGATCGTGGTCGCCCTGGATCAGCCCGAGACCCGGGAGCGCCTCGACAGCTACGGCCCGAGCGGACGGGTGCCGGTGTTGCACGATGGCGAGCTGCGCGTGTGGGACTCGCTCGCCATCTGCGAGTACCTGGCCGAGCACAGCGGCAAGGGCTGGCCGCAGGAGCGCGCCGCCCGCGCGGTGGCACGCGCGGTGAGCGCGGAAATGCATTCCGGATTCACCACGCTGCGCTCGCTGTGGCCGATGAATGCGCGCGCCCGCAACCGTCGCACCGCGGTGACCACGGCGCTCGAGGCCGACGTCGAGCGCATCGATCAGCTCTGGAACGACTGCCGCAACCGCTTCGGCGCCGGCGGCCCGTGGCTGTTCGGCGAATATACGATCGCCGATGCGATGTATGCGCCAGTGGTACTGCGCTTCAACACCTACAGTGCGCGCATCTCGCCGACCGCCCGCTGGTACATGGCGAGCGTGCTCGAGGACGGCGCGCTGCAGGAGTGGCTGCAGGCGGCCAAGCATGAACCGTGGACCATCGCGGCCGACGAGGTCGGCTGAGCCCGCCATGACGCACCCGCCCGCCGGCGCTCACCTGGCGCGGTCAATCAGCAACTGAAGGACGGCTCATGCCCCTGGTCATCCGCCCCTCATGGTGGCTGCCCCTGTGCAGCTGCGCCGCCGCCTGCGCCGCTTCGGTCCCCGCTGCGCGCGCGGCCGAGGGCGCGCCGTTCACCGTGGAGGACCTGGTGGTGCTCAAGCGCGTGAGCGACCCACAGGTGTCCCCCGACGGACGCTTCGTGGCCTTCGTGCAGCGGGAAACCGACCTGGGCGCCAACAAAGCGCACACCGGCCTGTGGCTGCTCGATCGCGGCGCGGCCGGTGCGCCGCCCCGGCGCCTGACGGACGCCACCAGCAGCGATTCGAGCCCGCGCTGGGGGCACGACAGCCGCACGCTGTTTTTCCTCTCGCCGCGCTCGGGGAGCTCGCAGGTGTGGCGGCTGTCGCTGGACGCGGCAACGGCGCAACGCGTCACCGACTATCCGCTCGATGTCGGCGCGCTCGGGGTGTCGCCGCGCGGCGATCTGCTGGCCGTTACCATGGAGGTGTTCCCCGACTGTGCGACACTCGAGTGCACGCGCGCACGTCTCGATGCGCGCGGCAAGGAGCAGGCGAGCGGCCGCACCTACGAGCGCGTTTTCATCCGGCACTGGGATACCTGGAGCAACGGCACGCGCGCGCATCTGTTCAGCGCACGCCTGCCCGCGAGCGGCTTCGCCGGCGCGCCGGTAGACGTAGCGCGCGGCCTGGACGCCGACATTCCCGGCAAGCCCTTCGGCGCTGACGAGGACTTCGCCTTCAGCCCGGACGGCCGCACGCTGGTGTTCTCGGCGCGCATTGCCGGCCGCAGCGAGCCCTGGTCCACCAACTTCGATCTGTTCCAGGCGCCGGTGGACGGCAGCAGCGCGCCGCTGAATCTTACCGCGGCGAATCCCGCCTGGGACGCTCAGCCGGTGTTCCTGGCGAACGGCGATCTGGCGTGGCTGGCGCAGCAGCGGCCCGGCTTCGAATCGGACCGCTTCCACATCATGCTGAAGAGTGCACGCACCGGAGCGGTGCGGCCGCTGACGGCGGGATGGGACCGCTCGGTGGCGCGCCTCGGCGCAACGCCCGACGGCCGCTCGCTGCTCGCGAGCGCCGATGAGCATGGACAGCGCCTGCTGTATCGCATCGATCCGCGCAGCGGTATCCCCAGCGCCCTCACCGCGAGCGGCGATGTGGAAGCCTACAGCGCCGCGCGTGCGCAGGTAATTATCGCGCGCGCCGATCTCGGCGCCCCGGCCGACCTGTACGCCGTGCCGCTGCGCGGCGGCACGCCGCAGCGCCTCACCGAGGTGAACCGCGAGCTGCTCGCGGCGCGACAGCTCAGTCCCTACGAGCAGTTCACTTTCCCGGGCTGGAACGACGAGACGGTGTACGGCTACGTCGTGAAGCCATACGGGTTCGAGAGCGGCAAGCGCTTTCCGGTGGCGTTCGTGGTGCACGGCGGCCCGCAGGTGAGCATGCAGAACCTGTGGACCTACCGCTGGAACGCACAGACCTTCGCCGGCGGCGGCTACGCGGTGGTGATGATCGACTTCCATGGCTCGCCGGGCTACGGCCAGGCGTTCACCGACTCGATCAGCCACGACTGGGGCGGCAAGCCGCTCGTCGACCTGCAGAAGGGACTGGCGGCGGCGATGGAGAAGTATCCGTGGCTCGACGGCCAGCGCGTGTGTGCGCTCGGCGCGTCCTACGGTGGCTTCATGATGAACTGGATCGAAGGGAACTGGCCGGAGCGCTTCCGTTGCATCGTCAACCACGACGGGCTGTTCGATCAGCGCATGATGTATTACTCGACCGAGGAGCTGTGGTTCCCCGAATGGGAGTTCGGCGGTCCCTACTACGAAAACCCGCAGGGCTACGAGCGGTTTAACCCGGTGGACTTCGTGACCCGCTGGCGCACCCCGATGCTGGTGATCCACGGCGAGCAGGACTTCCGCATTCCCTACCCGCAAGGGGTGGCGGCCTTCACCGCGCTGCAGCGGCGCGGCGTGGAGAGCAAGCTGCTGGTGTTTCCCGACGAGAACCACTGGGTGCTCAAGCCCGCCAACAGCGTGCTGTGGTACCACACGGTCCTCGCGTGGCTGGACTCGCACCTGAAAAACTGACCGCAGCAGCCGAGCACTGCGTTGAAATGTCAGCGCACGGGCTGGACTCGCACCTGAAAAACTGACCGCAGCAGCCGAGCACTGCGTTGAAATGTCAGCGCACGGGCTCCACACTCACCTCAAGAACTGACCGCGCCAACCCGAGTCGATCAAAAAAAGGCGTGTTTCGGGGGCGTAAAAAACAGGACGTTTTTTCCGCAGCCTCCAGGGATGGATTTACGGCGGCCCCGAAACACGCCTTTTTTTGATCGACTCGGGGACGCAGTCAGTGAATCTTGCGGAACTTGTACTCCCCGATCGTCAGCACGCCGGCGCTGAACTCCGCCAGGGGCAGCGCCGCGCCGCCGGCGGCGTCCGGGCAGACCTTCGGGTCGTGGGTCGCGACAAAGTCCGCGTCCTTCTTCTTCCAGAACAGCTGGCAGCCCTCGGCCTGCACGTCCTCGGTCACGAGGCTGGTGAACAGGTCCTTGTTGAGCTGTCCGTCACGCCAGCGCAGCGGCTCGACCAGCTGGTAGAGCGTCTCGATGATGGCGCGTTGCTTCTCGTCGAACTGAAAGCTGAAGATCTTCTGGGTGAGTACGCGGCGCGGGTCGTCGGCGGCCGTCTCCTGCGCGTAGTACACATAGTGGCCGAGCCGCGGCGCAAACACGTGCGTGATGGTGAGCGCCACCGCGACGTGCGCCGGCCGCGCGCCGTTACGCGCCTCGAGCTCCGCCTGGGCGCTGTTGTCGTAGGTACCGGGCAGCACGGCGAGCAGCGCCAGCATCTGGGCCTCGGTCTGCTTGTTGGAGTGCTGCGGGTGCTGCGCGCAGCCAGCGACGATGAGCAACAGCGCGGCGCATGCCGGCAGTGCGCGCGGCAGCCCCGCGCTCGCCGGCTGCGCGCCCTCAGCCATAGGATGCCCGCCACTGCGCCCGGTATTTCAGTCCCAGGCCCATGAGGCGCTCGAGCAGCTCGTCGTAGCCGGTGCCGGCGGCGCGCGCCGACTCGGCGAAGTCCTCGCCGGCCTCGAGATTGGGATTGGCATTGGCCTCGAGCACGTACACCTGGCCCTGCGGTGTGAGTCTGAAGTCCATGCGAGCATAACCGGACATGCCGAGCGCGCGATAGATGCGGCGCGACAGGCGGTCGAGCGCAGTGAGCACCGGCGGCGCCAGGTCGCCGGCGGCGTGGGTGCTGATGCCGTACTTCGCCTGGTAGCGCTTGTCCCATTTCACCTTGCGCGTGGCGATGGCGGCCAGCGTGTCGGGCAGCGAGCCGAACACCATCTCCCACACCGGCAGGCGCGTCAGCCGCTCGTTGCCCATGACGCCGACGTACAGCTCGCGGCCCTCGATGAATTCCTCCACCAGAGCGTCCGACTTGACCTGCTCGTGCACGAACTCGATGCGCTCCTTGAGTTTGGCGGCGTCTTCGACCACCGAGGCCTGGGCGATGCCGAGCGAGGCGTCCTCGACGGTGGATTTCACGAACAGCGGGAAGCGCAGCTTGCGTGGCACGTGGATGCGGGCGCCGCGCCGGAACACGCTGAACTGCGGGGTGGCGATACGGTGAAACGCCAGCAGCTGCTTGCAGAGCGACTTGTCGCGCGACAGCAGCAGGCCGCGTGGGTTGCAGCCGGTGTACGGCTGGCGCAGCAGCTCGAGGAAGGCCACCACGTGCTGATCATAGGTGACGATGCCGTCGAACTCCTCCAGCAGGTTGAAAACGACGTCAGGTTCCCACTCGGCGATCGCGCTGCGCAGCTCCGTCAGGCTGTCGAGCACGCCGACGCAGCGCACTTCGTGGCCGAGCTTGCGCAGCGTCGTGGTGACGTCGTACTCGGTGCGCCACTCTTCGATTTCCTTCTCGCTATGCCCTTCGAGACTCTCGGGCGGCACCAGGCTCGCGTGCACCACGACGAGCGTGCGCAGCCGCCTCATAAGGGCAGGTGCGGAGTCTCGCCCTGGGAGTAAAGGCCGGCCAGCCGCTCGAGCATCCAGCGCGAGTAGCGCTGCGCGTCGCGGCGGCTGCCGCGCACGTGCAGTTGCAGCCGCTCGCTGCGCTCGATCAGCATCCGCAGGATCTGCTCGACGCTGTAGCGCTCCATCGCCAGCGTGCGTGCCACCGTCGCCGTCAGCCGCCGCGCCTCGGCGCGCAGCAGTGTTGCCGCGCGCAGCGGATCCTGGCGGCGCCGCTCGCCGGTGAAAGCGCGCTGCAGCAGCTCATCGGCCAGTCCGCGGCGGATCAGCCGGTTGCGGGCGAGCTTGCGCCGGTAGTGCTGCGCCAGCGTGCGGGTGTTGTGATCGAGCGGCTCGATGCGGATGCGATTGCGCACCGGCGGCCGCCGCGCGCGCACGTCCGCAATGAGCTCATCGACCGCGGCGAGCTTGTTGAAGGCCGGCCAGCCGGCATAGCACTTGCGCCAGCCGGACTTGGGCGCCAGCCACACCGCGAACGTCTCGGCGAAGTCCTCGGTGGGGTGGGCCTGCGCGTACCATTCCCCGAGGTGATGTACGTAGCGTCGGCTGCCGGCACGTGCGCGGTAGCGCGCCGGGTAGGGCAGCGACGCCGGCCCGAAGACCTCGCGCCAGCGCTTGCGCCGCCGCAGCCGGTAGGCGTTGTCGACCGCGTGCCCGGCCTCGTGCCGCAGGATGCGCAGCAGCAACCGCGAGTTGCCCCCTTCGGCCTCGCGCATGATGCGCCGCTCGAGCCGCTCGAGCCGCGGATGCGCGAGGTAGAACGGAATCGCGATCCCCGGCACGCCATCGGGCGAGAACCACTCCTCGGACAGCCACACGTGCGGACGCAGCTGCAGGCCGCGCCGCTCGAGGTCGGCGTACAGGCGTCGCACGTGACGCGCGATGCTCGAGCGCTCGATGGAAAGTTTCAGGTCGCAAAAGCGCAGCTTGAGAAGCTCTTCGTCGCGCAAGCGCGTCCACGGCCGGCTCGCGGCAGGGCGCGCCGGCCGGCGGGGAAGCGAGGTGCGGCGGTGCGCGCGTATCGGAGGCATAGGAGATGGCGCGAGCTTACCCAACGGTACGGGCGCTGTCTTCCGCAAGGTGCGTGCGTGCGCGCTTACGTCCCCAGCTCGAGCATGGCATGCGCCAGCAGCCGGTCGGCACATGCCTCGATCAATTGCTTTTTCATCAGGCTGTTGCGCCACAAAGTGGGGATGGCGCCTGCAGTGTAGTGCGCGCCGGCAAGCGCCCCGGCCGCCCCGGCCACCACATCCGAGTTGCCGCCGCGATTGGCGGCGGCGAGCACGGCGTCGCGGAAATTGTGGGTGCTGGCAAAGACCTCGAGTGCGGCGGCGAGCGCTGCAGGCGCGGAATCGCGCGAAACGGGTTCCCCGCCCGGCGCGAGCGGCTCGCGGACCGAGCGGGCACGCGCGAGGATTGTGACCTTCGGCTGGCCGGACAGCGCCGCGTGCAACCCGAGGCCGAGCGCGCGGCATGCCGCGAGCACCCGCGGAGCCTGGCAGGTGGTGCGTGCCGCCTCGGCCGCCTGCTGGACGGCGACCGCGGCGTCGGCGAAGAAGTACATGACTACCGGCGCCACCCGCGAGAGGACCTCCGCATCCTGCGCCCCCGGGTCGTGGGTTCCGGAGAACGCCTGCCGCCGCCAGCGGGCCACCGCCAGCGCCCGGGCGGTGCTGGCGGTGATCCCCAGGCACTGGCCGGTAGCCGACATGTAGCCCTCGCGCTGCCAGCGGCGATAGCGCTCCACCTGGTCGCGGGCATCGAAGCCCTCGCGCTCGAGCAGGCTCTCGGCCAGGCACAACGCCATCGCGGTGTCATCGCTCCAGGCGCCGCGCGGCAGATCGAATGGACCGCCACCGAGCAGGTCCCCGACCGGGGTGAAGCGTCCGGGGCGCCCGTACTGGGTCGCGGCGGCCGCGGCGTCGCCGACGGCCAGGCCCAGCAAGGCGCCGAGGAAACGCTCGCGCAGGCCGCGGGCGGCAGCGAGCGTCTCCGGAGCGAAGAGCGGGTCTTGATCCGCAGGGGCGCTGCTCCAGTTCCTTACGTATTCGCCCTGCTCCGGGGTCTCCGGCACCTTGGGCCATTGCGCCGCTCGTGCGCTCTGTTTCCACAACCGGTTGATCTCGGCGAGCGCCGCGGGTCCACCCAGGCCGTGCTCGGCGAGCAGACAGCCGACGACCAGGTTGGTGCGGCCCACGCCGGCGCGACAATGCAGATAGATGGTTTTCTGCGCGCTCAGGGCCCCGCGCACGTGATCGAGGATCTCGCGCATGTGCACGCGCTCGGCCGGCAGCCCGTGGTCGGGCAGCGGGCGGCGCAGGTAATCGACCGTGAGCGGTAGTGCCACATCGTAGGCAGGCATCTCGCCCTCGTAGGTCAGGTCGATGAAACAGTTGATGCCGGCCTCGAGGAGCCGCGTGAGGCGCGCGGCGGTCGCCTCCGCCGTGGCGCCGGCGGGATGCTCACCGGCGAGCAGCTGTGCCGGCAGCACCCAATAGGAACTCGGCAGAGGCAGCGCCGCGTCGGTAGCCGCACCGGGTAGGGGTTCCACGGCGCCAGAGCGTACCGCTTCGGGCTAAGTTGCGGCGACTGTCGCGCGCGGCGGCGCGAGCGCCGCGACCTGCACCGCGAGCTCTTGCTCCTCACGCTCGCTCATGGCCGGGGCGCGCTTGAGGTCCAGGCCGGCGAAATCGCACAGTCGCCGGTCGCCGAGGTGCTCGGGCTCGACGTTGCGCAGCGCGCGGGCGATCGACTCGGTGCGGCCCGGAAACTCGCGCTCCCACGCGCCGAGCATCTGCTTCACCGCGCGACGCTGCAGGTTGTCCTGCGAGCCGCACAGCCGGCAGGGGATGAGCGGAAAGCCGCGGCCGCGGGCGTAGCGGGCGATGTCGCGCTCGGCGACGTAGGCCAGCGGCCGGATGACGATGTGGCGGCGGTCATCGGAGAGCAGCTTGGGGGCCATCGCCTTCAGCCGCCCGCCGAAGAACAGGTTGAGAAACAGCGTCTCGACGATGTCATCGCGATGGTGGCCGAGGGCGATCTTGGTGACGCCGTTCTCGGCGGCGAACCGGTATAGCGCCCCGCGCCGCAGGCGCGAGCACAGCCCGCACATGGTGCGGCCCGCCGGCACGAGGCGACGCACGACGCTGTAGGTATCCTGCTCGATGAGGTGGAACGGCACCCCCTGCGACTGCAGCCACTGCGGCAGCACATGCGCGGGAAAGCCCGGCTGCTTCTGGTCGAGATTGACGGCGAGCAGCTCGAAGCTCACCGGTGCGCGGCGCTGGAGCGAGCGCAGGATGTCCAGCAGCGTGTAGGAGTCCTTACCGCCGGAGAGACACACCATCACGCGGTCGCCCGCGACGATCATGCCGTAATCGGCAATGCACTTGCCGGCGGCGCTGCGCAACCGCGCGGCGAGGCGGGCGTGGCTGCGCGAGGGCTTGGCGGCGACGGCGCTCATCGCTGCGGCGGGTTCGCTGGCGTCAACGCTCTTCAGGCGGCGGCACTGCTGCTGGCGGTACTCTCAAGATACTTTGCCTCGACGTAGCGCACGAAGGAAGTGGCCGAAAGCGGCTTACCGGTCGCTCCCTTGAGAAGGTCCTGAACCGGTACCTTGGCGCCGAGGCCGTGCACGTGGGTGCGCAGCCAGCCGAACAGGCCGGAGAACTCTCCGCGCGCCAGCTGCTCATCCAGCGCCGGCAGCTCCGCACGCAGGCTCTCGTAGAGCTGCGCGGCGATGACTGCACCGAGGGCATACGAGGGGAAATAGCCGAAGGAGCCTACCGCCCAGTGGATGTCCTGCAGGCAGCCGTCCACGTCGTTCGCCGGGCGGATGCCGAGGCGCTGCTCCATGCCGCTGTTCCAGGCCTCGGGCAGATCGCGCACCGCCAGCTCGCCGGAGAGCAGCTGCTTCTCGAGCTCGTAACGCAGCATGATGTGCAGCGGATAGGTGAGCTCGTCCGCATCCACGCGGATCAGCCCGCGCTGCACGCGGGTGAGGTGCCCGTAGACGTTCTCCACGTCCCACTCGGGGCCGCTGGCGCCGAAGTGCCTGGCCAGCAGCGGCTGCACGTAGCGCACGAACGGCCGGCTGCGGCACACGATCATCTCGATCAGCAGCGACTGGCTCTCTTCGAGCGCCATGCCGCGGTCGCGGCCCACCGGCTGGTCGCGCCATTCCTGCGGCAGCCCGAGGTCGTACATGGCATGCCCGGTCTCGTGCAGCGCGCCCAGCAACCCGGTGAACACGTCATCGGGATCGAAGCGCGTGGTGACGCGGATGTCCCCCGGGGCCCCTTCGGTGAAGGGGTGCTCGCTCTCGTCGAGGCGTCCGCGATCGAAGGGAAAGCCGACGGCCTTCATCACCTCGACCACCAGGGCGCGCTGCTTCGCGGCCGGGAACTTGCCCGTCAGCGGCAGCAGCATGTGCCCTTCCTGGACTGCGATCGACTCGCGGATCAGCGCGGGCAGGCGCCGCGACAGCGCCTTGAACATGGCGTCGATGTCCGCCGTGGTCAGGCCCGGGCTGAATTCATCGACCAGCGCATCGTAGGGCGCAAGGTTCAGCGCCTGCCCGAGCAGGGCCGCCTTGTCGCGCACCAGGTGGACCACCTCCTCCAGGTAGGGCGCGAAGGCCTCGAACTTGCCCTGCGCGCGGGCCTCGAGCCAGCGCGACTCGGCCCGCGAGGCGGCCTTGGTGAGGCGCGAGACCAGCGTGGCGGGGGTGGCGATGGCGTGATCGCGCTGCCGGCGCATCTCGCGCAGATTGGCAATCTGCCAGTCGGCCAGTCCCTGTGTGTTCGCCTGGGCCCGGACGAGCAACCGCGTGATGCGCGGCGCCGTGAGGAGCGCATGGTGCTCGGTCTCGAGGGCCGCGAGCTGCTCGCCGCGAACGTCGGCGCTACCGCGCGGCATCATCACCGCCGCATCCCAGCGCAGCAGCGCGAGCGCTCCACGGAACGCATGTAGGCGCTTGAACTCCTGCTCGAGCTGCTTGTAAGGGGAGGCGGACATGATGTGTACGGCACCGGAGGACAGGCGTCAGTCTACCAGCTTCGCCGCCGGCACGCCCGGCTGCTGAACTTTTTATTGTATTTAAATCAAATACTTATGATATATGTCAGCCAATTGACAGCCGCAGGTCCTTGACGCGAGGCCTCAAACAGGGATGGTACGCGGTGGGCCGCTAGGGCCAAAGGTGTGGCTGAGGCCAGCGGGCCACCGCGACGCCCACGCCGATCGAGACTACGAGCAGCAAGGTGAGGGTGAGGCCGATCAGCAGGCGCCGCATCGCTTCATGATAACCCGCTAGCCGCCACGCAAATTCTCGTGCCCTCCCCGCTTTCGATCTGCCTGCTCGCCTCCGAGGCGGAGCCGCTGTCCAAGACCGGCGGACTCGGCGACGTTGCGGGCGCGTTGGCAAAGTATCTGCATGGTGCGGGACACGATGTGCGGCTGTTCACGCCCCGCTACGCCTCCGTCGACCCGGCCGCGTGGGGGGCCGAGCCGCTGGCAGCGCTCACGGAGCTTCCGCTCGCGGTCGGTCCGCACCGCTTCGTGTTCTCGGTGCTGCGCGCGCAGCTACCCGGAGGGGCTCCCGCCTACCTCATCGACTGCCCGGCGCTGTACGCCCGCGAGACGCTCTACACCGCCGACCCGGACGAGCATGTGCGCTTCCTCGCGTTCACGCGCGCAGCGCTCATCAGCTGCGAGCGCCTCGGATGGACCCCGCAGGCGGTGCATTGCAATGACTGGCACACGGCGTTCGCGCCGCTGTTCCTGCACACGCTCTACCCGGATAGTGAGGCGTTTGCCGGCACCCGCACGCTGCTGACCATTCACAACATCGGCTACCAGGGTGTCTTCGCCGCCTCCCACGCGGCAGACCTCGGGCTGGGCGCGCAAGCGCTGGCGCTGCTGCACGCGCCCGATCTCGCCGCCGGGCGGATCAACGCGCTGCGCCACGGCATCCTCTACGCCGATGTCATCAGCACCGTGAGCCCGACCCACGCCCGCGAGATCTGCTCGGACGCGTACGGCATGGGCCTGCAGGACAGCCTGCGCCTGCGCGCCGCCGCGGGGGTGCTCACCGGGATCCTCAACGGGGTCGATTACGAGGAGTGGGATCCGCGGCACGACCGTTACCTGCCCGCTCACTACGACCCGCAGAGCCTCGCCGTGAAGGCGCAGCTCAAACGACAGCTGCTCGCGCGGCGCGCCCTGCCGGCGCAGCGCGGCGTGCCGCTGGCGGGGATGGTCAGCCGCCTGGCGGAGCAGAAGGGCATCGAGCTCATGTTCGACGTCTTGCCGCAGGTGCTGCGCGAGCGCCCGCTCGCTTGCGTGATGCTCGGCAGCGGCGAGCCGCGCTACGAGGAGTTCTTCACCGGCCTCGCGCAGCAGTTCCCCGGGCGATTCTCGTTCCATTGCGGCTACGACGACGAGCTCGCGCACTGGATCGAGGCGGCGACCGACATGTTCCTCATGCCCTCGCGCTATGAGCCCTGCGGACTGAACCAGATGTACAGCCTGCGCTACGGCACGGTGCCGATCGTGCGCCGCACCGGCGGACTTGCCGATTCGGTGGAGCACTACGATCCGGCGCGCGGCACCGGCACCGGGGTGGTGTTCAACGATTTCGACCCCCCGGCGTTCACGTGGGCGCTCAATACGGCGCTCGACTGGTACGCGCAACCGGCGCACTGGACGCGCCTCATGAAGAACGGCATGCAGTGCGACTTCTCCTGGCAGCGCCAGGGGGCGGAGTACGTGGCGCTCTACCGCCGCCTCATTGCAGGGTGAAGGTGCCGCGCTCGTCGAATGGGATGGAGCGCAGCAGCCCGGAAGACAGCGACAGCTTGCCGGAGATGCGGTAGTCGATGTTCTGCGTGAGGGCGTCCGGGCCGCGCGCCAGCAGCTTCATGAGGATGCCGGCGAGATTGGTGGTGACGTTGCTGTCGAACTCCGCTTCCCCGAGTGCCGGGACCACGAAGCTGGCCGCGCTTTCACCACTGGCGAACTGCTCCCCCGCCACCTCGAGGGTGTAGGTGAGGCCGCGAACCGCGAGGGCGCGGTCGTTCGGATTCTGCACGCGCAGTCGCACCCGCACGCGCTGTGCGAGCAGATCGCTGCTGAGCAGCTGCACGCCCACCACCGTCAGCCGCGGGGTCTCGAATCCGGGCGTGAGCGCGCAGGCGCCGACCAGCGCCAGCGCCATCAGGCCTGGAAGGCCGCGCTGCAGGGCTCTCATAAAGGCGATGGTAACAAAGCGCCGCGCAACCCCTTCAGGTGCGGCCGAAGGCGCCGTTCAGCCGGGCGTAGTGGCGCGCCAGCGGTGTCTCGAGCGCCCCCTCGGGTAGCCGCCACAGCCAGTTGCCACTGGCGGTGCCCGGCGTATTGAGGCGGGCCTGCGACGGCAGACCGAGCACATCCTGCAGCGGAATGATCGCGAGCTGCGCCACCGAGCCGAGCGCTGCGCGTATCAGCGCTGCGGGCATCGCCCCGGGCGTGACGCGCAGGTAGAAATCGACGCGCTCGGCGCTCTCGGGATCGAGGCTCGAGTACCAGCCGAGGCTGGTGTCGTTGTCGTGCGTACCGGTGTAGGCGACGCAGTCGCGCTCGTGCCGGTGCGGCACGTGCACATTGCCGGGATCGCCATCGAAACCGAACTGCAGCACGCGCATACCGGGCAGGCCGAACTCGCGCTGCAGCGCGCGCACGTCCGCAGTGATGACGCCGAGGTCCTCGGCCACGAGCGGCAGGTCGGGAAACTCCACGCGCAGCCGCTGCAGCAGCTGCGCGCCCGGAGTGCTCACCCAGCGACCGCCGCGCGCGTCGGCGGCACCCGCCGGCACCGCCCAGTAGGCGGCCAGTGCGCGGAAGTGATCGAGGCGCAGCAGATCGAGCCGCTCGAGCTGCGCGCGCACGCGTGCCCGCCACCAGCTGAAGTCGGTGCGCTCGAGCGCCAGCCAGTCGTACACCGGGTTGCCCCATAGCTGGCCGAGCTCGGAGAAGTAATCCGGGGGAACACCGCCGACCGCCGCCGGCTCGCCGCTGGGGGTGAGCTCGAACAGGTCGCGGTGTACCCAGGTGTCGGCCGAAGAGGGCCCGACGTAGAACGGCAGATCGCCGAACAGGCGCACGCCGCGCGCGCGCGCGTGCTCGCGCAAGCGCTGCCACTGCACGTAGAAGGCGTATTGCTCGCGCTCGATCGCGCCGGCTTCCGCGCTCAGGCGGCGGCGTGCCGCGGCGAGCGCCCCCGGATCGCGATCGCGCAGCCGCGCCGGCCAGTGCCAGAAGGGCGCGCCGCCGCGGGCGCGCGTCAGCGCCTCGAACAGCACATAGTCGAACAGCCACGGTGCGGATGCGCTCAGGAATTCGGCGCTCGGCGGCGCGTTTGGGTCGGGCAGCTCGGCCGGGTCGAGAAAGTCGGGGTTGCCGGCGAAATCCGAGCGAACCCAGTACGGCGAGCCGCCGGGACCTACCGGCCCTGCGGGCAGAATCTGCCACACCGAGAATCCCGCCAGTGCGAGCCAGTCGATGAATGCGCGGCCGCCGCGGCCGAGCGCGCCAGCGAGCGCGGACATCGGCAGCAGCACGCCGGCGCGGCGCCGGTCGAACACGGGCAATCGGTCTGTGGCCATGCGTTTCCTTACGCGGCCCGTGTGCTCAGGCGCGGGCGCGCCGCATGACCCCGCCGTATTCGGGAGTCCCGTGACCGCTCGCGATGGATATCATCAGATCGGCCGGCGGCGCCAGGTTCAGCCGCCGGTAGAGCGTCACCAGCTGCCGGCGGTAGAGCCGATCGAACTGGCTGACCGCATCGGCGGGATTGTAATCGCCCAACCACCAGAACCAGTCGGACGCCTCGCACAGCGCCAGCTGGCGGCCCGCGGCCGCGCGCTGCGCCGCATCCGGGTTGCCCTGCAGTGCACGGTCATAGGCCTCCTTGGCGTCACATAACAGGTCCCACGCCTTGTTCTTCGCGGCATCGCCGATCCAGGTCGCGAGCGTGGCGTGCACCCAGCTGCCGGCGCACACCCGCGGCAGCGGGGCCGGCTGCATGCCGCGCGCCAGGCATTCCGACAGCGTGGTCAGCTCGAGCCGCGGGTGAGCGGCGAGCTGCGTGTACAGCGCGCGCAGGAAATAGTAGCCATTGAAAGGGTAGTGCTCCCAGGCGTTCTCGCCATCGAGCGCAATCAGCACCGCGTGGTTGCCGCTGCGCTGGTATTCGCCCGCGAGCTGCACCAGCTCGTTCACCAGGTTGGCCGCGGCGTCATCGCCATGCCAGGTGGCGTAGGTGAAGCCGATGAGGTCCGACAGCGCGTCGTCGCGGAAGAAGCAGCTCATCCCGGTGCCGCCGAGACGATACGGCCGGTTGTAGGCGAGCGGGTCCTGGGCCGCCGCGGTGTCGGTGAGCGTGAGGCTGTTGCGCAGCACCGCGGCGCTGCTGGCCGCCCAGCGGAAGCCGCGCGAGGCCAGCAGCTCGAGGGTCGCGGCGCTCACGGCCCCTTCGGCCGGCCAACAGCCGAACGGGCGCTCGCCGAAGGCACGGGTGAATACGCGGATCGCCTCCTCCACGTGCCAGGCCGCGCGTGCGGCGCCGCCCGGGTAGCCCGCATGCGCCGGCAGCGGCATCGCCGGGACCGCATCGCGCGCGCTGCGGAAGTCGAGCATCAGCGGCATGAGCGGATGCCCGTAAGGGGTCACCGACAGCTCGCACTGTCCGCGCACGCAGAGCGCGCGGAAGCGCGGCACCACCTGGCCGACCAGCCTGCCGATCAGCGCCAGCAGATCGCGCCGCTGCGCGGCGCTGAAGTCGCGGCCGCGCTCAGTGAGGCGTGCGACCAGCGGATCGGTGCGCCGCACCGTCTCGCCGAGCCAGGCGAGGTGATACCAGACGGCCAGGTCGTGGATCAGCTGGTCGGAGGCATAGCCGACGCGCTCGGTCGTGCCGAGCGTCTCGGCGATCGTGGCCAGCTCCAGGTACGGGCCGAAGCGCTCGATCATCTGCTTGCGCTGCGCGCGCAGGCAGCCACGCAGCAGCTCGAGCCGCAGCGGCGCTTCGATCGGCACCGGATCCGTCCCGAGCAGCGCCAGCATCGGGTCGGGCAGCGGGCTGCCGCCGGCGAGGTGCTCGCCGATGCGGTGCGCGATGTCCTGCAGCTGCTCGATGAGCACCGGGGTGAAGTTCACCACGGCGCGCGCCTCGGAGTTGCTCTCGAGGTGCGCCGCCATGTCGGTGTAGTCCTTGATGGCGTGCAGGTAGGTCCACGGCAGCGCGTACTGGCCGGTGAGCGCGTCGCGGTAGTGCGGCTGGTGCATGTGCCACAGCAGGACCACCGGCAGGCGGGGAACGGCGCTCATGGCTCGGGCGGGCGCGCGCCGCGCAGCATGTCCGGAGTCACCAGCACCACGCCCTTGTCGGTCACGTAAAAGCGCCGCGCGTCGCTGTCGCGGTCGACGCCGATGCTGGTGTCGTCGGGAATGTCGCAGCCTTCGTCGATGATCGCGCCGTTGATCAGGCAACCGCGGCCGATCTCCGCGTGCGGCAGAATGACCGAGCGGTGGATGGTGCTGCGCTCCTCGACGCGCACGTCGGAGAACAGCAGCGACTCGCGCACCACCGCGCCGGAGATGATGCAACCGCCGGAAACCATGGAATTGATCGCCATGCCGCGGCGTCCGTCCTCGTCGAGCACGAACTTGGCCGGCGGCTGCTGCACCTGGTAGGTCCAGATCGGCCAGTCCTCGTCGTAGATGTTCAGCTCCGGGCGCACGTGCACCAGCTCGAGGTTCGCGTCGTAGTAGGCGTCGATGGTGCCGACGTCGCGCCAGTAGCTCTGCGCGCGCGTCTTGACGTCCTGGAACGGGTAGGCGAACACCTGCCGGTCGGCCACGATGGCGTCGGGCAGGATGTTCTTGCCGAAGTCGTGGCCCGAGGCCGGGTTGGCCGCGTCCGCGGCCAGCAGGGTCTCGAGCAGCCGCGTGTTGAACACGTAGATTCCCATCGAGGCGAGGATGGTGTCGGGGCGACCCGGCAGCGTATCGGGCGCGGCCGGCTTCTCGGCGAAGCGCGTGACGCGGTTCCACTCGGTGGCGGTGAGCACCCCGTAGTGGCGCGACTCCTGCGCCGGCACTTCCACCACTCCCACGGTGATATCGGCGCCCTTCTCGACGTGGTAGGCGATCATCGGGCCGTAGTCCATCTTGTAGATGTGGTCACCGGCGAGCACCAGGACGTGCTTGGGATGATGGGCGAGGATCAGCTCGATGTTCTGGTGCACGGCATCGGCGGTGCCGCGGTACCACGCCGGGCCGAGCTGCTGCTGGGCCGGCACCACTTCGACGAACTCGCCGAACTCGCCGCGCAGATAGCTCCAGCCGTGCTGCACGTGCTGGATCAGCGATTGCGCCTTGTACTGGGTGAGAATCGAGATCTGCCGGATGCCCGAGTTCACGCAGTTCGACAGCACGAAGTCGATGATACGGAACTTGCCGCCGAAAGGCGTCGCGGGCTTGCAGCGGTGCGCGGTGAGATCGCGCAGGCGCTCGCCGCGCCCACCGGCCATGATGAGCGCGAGGGTGCCGCCCGTCAGGCGGCTCACGTAGCGTCCCGAGGAGGCGCGGGCAGGTTGGCGCGACATGGGCGGTACTACACCGCAAGGTCCGTCGTCGGTGCAACCTTTAGCGCGCGCCCACCCTACAGGCGCTTCATCAGGCCGAGCTCGTAAGGGTGCGACAGCAGCTCGTGATAGGGATAGATGCGCAGCTCGGTGCGGAACTGACCGCACTCGGGCGGCTCGACATCGAGCGCGAATACCACCGCCGCGTCGGCATCGTGCTCGTCCGTGGCCGTGAACGTGGCCTGCCACAATCCGTCGCGCGGGCGCTGCCCGTAGCAGGACAACGGCGGCGGCGACAGGTCCGCCTCCGGCAGCAGCCGCCGCGAAACCAGCTCGAGGCGCACGTCGGCGGGGTTGAGGCCGTTGAGTCCCACACCGACCCGCAGCCGCAGCCGCTCGCCGAGCGGCAGATCGCGCGTGCCGCCATTGAGGAGCTTAAGGCTCACCTTGGGCCAGGCGAGACGCACGCGCTGCTTCCAGTCGGCGAGCGTGCGGGCACCGGTGAAGCCGTCGGCGGCAAGGCGCGCGTAATGCGCGGCGGCGGGGCGGTAGAGCCCCTGGGTGTAGTCGAACAACACGCGGCGCATGTTGAAACGCGCGATCACCGTGCTCATGGCGCGCTTGCTGCGGCTCACCCAGCCGCGCGGACAGCCGAGCTCGTCGCGGCCGTAGTACAGCGGCAGCACCTCCTCTTCCAGCGTGCCGAGGATCAGCTCCGCCTCGAGAGCGTCGCGGCGCTCCGGATCCTGCACATTCGCCGGCGGGATGCCCCAGCCGTTGTCCTGTTCCCAGCCTTCCGCCCACCAGCCGTCGAGTATGGAGAGGTTCAGCCGCCCGTTGATGGCCGCCTTGATGCCCGACGTGCCGCTCGCCTCGAGCGGTGCGATCGGGTTGTTCAGCCACACGTCGACCCCGGACACCAGGCAGCGCGCCAGCTGCAGGTCGTAGTCCTCGAGGAACACGATGCGCCCGGCGAACTCCTGGCTGGTCATCAGCTGGCGCAGCTCGCGCAGCACCTGCTTGCCCGGCTCATCCGCCGGGTGTGCCTTGCCGGCGAACAGCAGCACCGCCGGACGGGCCGGGTTGTTGACCAGGCGCGCCAGGCGCGCGCGATCGCGCAGCAGCAGCGTCGCGCGCTTGTAGGTGGCGAAGCGGCGCGCAAAGCCGATCGTCAGCACGTCCGGCCGCTGCGGGTCGAGAAAGCGCGTCACGTGGCGCAGCTGCGCGGGGCTGCCGCCCTTGCGGTCGTACTCGCGCTGCAGCCGTTCGCGCACGTTGGCCAGCATGCGGCCCTTGACGTCCTGGGCCGTCGCCCAGTAGCGCTCGTCGGGCACCCGCTCGAGCGAGCGCCAGAACTCCGCATCGCGCAGCCGCTCGCGCCACTCGCGTCCCAGCTCGCGATCGAAGAACTCCATCCAGCGCTGGTGCAGGAAGGTCGGCACGTGCACGCCGTTGGTGACGAAGCCCACCGGGTTGTCCTCCGGCGGCACCTCCGGCCACTGGTCGGCGCACAGCCGCGCGGACACCGCGCCGTGAATGCGGCTCACGCCGTTGACGCGGCGGGTGCCGTTGAGCGCCAGGCGCGTCATGTTGAACAGCCCCGGGGCTCCCGGGGCGCGCGCCAGCTCGAGAAAGCGCTCCACCGGGATGCCGAGCTCGCGGATGAAGCCCTCGAAATGCTGCGCGATCAGCTCGAGCCCG
>Ga0210394_10001535_pt1 | contig 36394 bp, 35 predicted proteins | sample IncBWC12MmetaG_FD_160121 | JGI IMG/M metagenome (GOLD analysis project Ga0210394, IMG submission 160121) | Forest soil microbial communities from Barre Woods Harvard Forest LTER site, Petersham, Massachusetts, United States - Inc-BW-C-12-M | ecosystem: Environmental > Terrestrial > Soil >... | reverse complement strand
GCGGCGAAAGTATTCTCGACCGGTGGTGATGTCAAGCGTTCTGCCACATCAGGGCGGTGCCGCATTCCGGAAAATGGCTTTGGTATTGTTTCTGTCCCGATGTGAACGACCAAATTCTGGTATTTAACTTAGTGGCGAAGACAGACAAACCGGATCGTGATTTCTCCGTTGGCGACAAATTAAGGATTAGGCTGCACGACGGGAGAATCGTAGACGCGACGGTCCGTGCGATTGTGGATGAGGGAGAAAAATTGCAGATCGATTTCGGACACGAAGAAACTGCCCTGGTGAAGACGAGCTAGGTCGTAGATTTAGTCAGACGCGACAGCGTAACGCAATCTCCCCACCCCCGCTGATTCGAATTTCCGCTAACGCCTAGTGGCTTGTTCTACTACCCAATCCGTACCTATCGCAGTAACTCCGCTGGAGAGCAACGGAGTGTGCTCCAGCACCGCATCCACGAAGTTCTCAATGCAGGGAAAGTGCAGATTGTAATGGGGAGGCAAATTTTCCTCACCGGCAGGAGAAGCCAATCGAGGTCCGTTTAACGGCGTAAGGTCCAACATCCCTTCACTGCCTGCGACGCGAAACTCATCGCGGGCGACCTGCGAATTCCACCGCACGTCCACCACAGCATGCACGCCGCTTGCATACTTTATTAAAACCGTAGCGGAATCTTCCACCGCGAAATGGTGGACAACGTTGGACAAACAGGCTTGAACCTCCGCGGGCTGACCAAAGAAGTAGTTCGACAGGTCAATGCGATGGGAACCTATATCGTAAAGCGGTCCGCCTCCGGCTTGCACCGGGTCCAGCAGCCATGAACGATGCTCGTTTGGCGGCTGACTATGGCAGGTGGCAAACGCCATGAGCGGCCTTCCAATCGCTCCCTGGCGGATCAATTCCAAACCGCGCTGTACTTTCGGATAACAACGCCGGTAGTACGCTACTCCGAAGCAGCGCCTGCTTTTTTCCGCAGCCTCCACCATGGTCAGCGCTTCGGCGTAGTTCATCGCCATAGGCTTTTCGCACAAAACGTGTTTTCCCGCATGCAGACCTTGCATACTTTGCGGCCCATGCAGACACACAGGCGTAGCGATGTAGACGGCATCAAACGTCCCGTGGCGCAACGCTTCTTGCAAGCTGGAAAAGGCGGGCACTTCATACGATACGGCTTTGTTGGGATGCCGCGTGACCACGGCGGCAAGCGAACTGCGCGGCTCCGCTTGAATTGCGGGGATCACCCGCTTGGTTGCAATATCCCCTATCCCCACCACCAGCCATTGCAGCATATGATCTATCTTACAGCGGCGCACTTACAGGAGCCTGTGGACAACCGGGGCGATTCATTCCGCTGAGTTGCCCTTCACCGAATTTTGTCGGACGCCCACATTAGCGTGAGTCTGACGCGTAGAGCAATTGCTGAAAGAGTTCGATTTGTTACTGGAATAAAAAGTTGGAGCGAATGGAACGACAAACTCCATCAAAGAAGAAACAACAGAAACGATAGCGGCGGATTAGTCAGACGCCACCGCGTAAACCTGCTCACCCGCTATCCATTGACCGTTAACCCGAATTTCCGCTTCCGCATGCTCAGATGGCCTTACGAACGCTTCGATTTGAGATTCATCATTCTCACCGAAAACTCCAACCAGAGTGGGTTCGCCTTCACTCGCATACAAATCGTTCGTGGTGTCGAGCAGTTCACTATCTACGTATAAGCGTGCGCCGTCAGATTGAGTCTTCACGACGCGAATCTGGTGTTTTGCATAGGCGACGTTCCATTCGTTAGCTGGCATGCGCTGCCTCCGAGTCGGAAAGTAGCACAGCGCAGAACAATGGTTGACAATCAGTTTTTCCGGGCTGTGGGTAATTTCCCTTCGACCGAGTACTGTGAGCAACTTCCCCGGTTACGGACGAGAATCTTGCTGTTGGCGACACAGAAAGGATTGTGCAAACTAGTTGGAGGCCCGAGATGACGGCCGATCAAACAACGCTACGACCACTGCAGAGTGTGGACGGAATCCGCCGGTAGCTCGACAGACAATGCGCTGGAAGCTAGTACGAGTTGGATCCGCTTTTCCGGGCCGCGGTTGCAAAGCACCACTACATAGCTACCATCGGGATTGCGGAATCCCACATGCGATACAGGATTTGCGGAAGCATCCGCTGGGTTGTCTGAAACTCCATCGGTGCGAAACACCTTTGCTCCTCTGCGGACATGTTTTGTGTAGTGAGCAAGAGCCCAGAACCGTCCGCTGCGGCTAACTTCGAGCGTCTTGCTGTCAATCGTGATCACGCCGCGACCCGTCGTCGGCGCCCCCGGCACAATATCCCCTTCCTCATGATGGCCGATATAAGGACTTCCATTCCCATCGAGCGCCAGGTTCCACATGGTGATCGACCGGCACCAGTTTCTGACCACGTTGTTGGCCCACTCTGCCCAACGAGCCCAGGCAGTCATCGGGTCAGGAAAGGGAGTTCCCGCCACGTGCGGCTCGCGCTGCGGTCCACCTTCGGTAAAGTACGCACTCTTAAGTGGAAACGCGTTGTGCACCTGTGACATAGCCGAGGGCTGACCCGCATATCCATGCCAGGCAATGCCATCGATAAACTCGTTGGCCTTCGGATCGCTCAGTTCAGCGATGGCGCGGCCCCACAATGTAAAGTTGTGGTCCAGCACCCAGATCTTTGTGGAAATGTCTGCTCGCCGGAAGAGCGGCCCCAGATATTTGCCCACAAACAAAATCTCATCCTCTTGCGACCATTGGCAGGCTGCGTACCGGCCATCGACAGTCGTATCGACCTCGTTCTGTACCGTGACCGCGTTGATGTCCACGCCTTCCGCTTTATACGCGTCGAGAAACTTTTGAAAGTATCGCGAATACGGCTCCAGATTGCCTTTGCGTATCGTTCCGCCCAGCATGGACCGGTTGAACTTCATCCACGCCGGCGGACTCCACGGGGAGGAAAAAAGGAAGAGGTCCGGATTGAGCTTGCGTGCTTCCCTGAGCAGAGGGAGGATGTACGCCTTGTCATGGTCGATCGAAAACTCTTTCAACTCCGAATCGTCCTGCTCACTATCGTCAAAGCTATAGAGCGACTTCGAATAGTCGCTGGCACCGATGCAGGTTCGGCAGACGCTCAGCGCCATTTGGTCCGGCCCGAAGAGTTCATGCATCAGAGTCGCCCGGTTGTCGGGCGAAAGCTGGTTCAGCATATAGCAGGCCGCATCCGTGAAGGCCGCGCCAAAGCCCAGCATCTCCTGCCGCGTCTCGGCGGGGTTCAGTATGATCGCGTCGGCGGCAATCGCGATGGTTACAGGCTGCCACGTCAACGGTTGCGTCGATGCGTGCCGCCGATCGCGGAAGGTGCTCCACACTTGCACCGAGCCGCCAACTGCCGGGCTGGCGGCCCAGGACGGCATTCGCTTTAAGATTGTCAGACCGACTGCTGTGACCGACGTTGCCCTCAAAAATCCTCTACGCGAACTGTTTGCCATGTCCGCGCTCTCCTTCTCAAGCCCGTTGGATGTTACTCAAGTTCTGATAAACCCGAACACGCTACAGGAACAACAACCGATTGTCTACTGGCGGTTGCACACTCGCCGCCATCCGTCGTCTCAGGACCCATTGTGGGGCCGCTGGCTGTCAAACCGCCAATTCCCTTATTGTCGCTAAGCGGAAACTATCCGGTTTCCAAGGCCAGATTAATCCTGTGAAGTGGAGTCGGTATTAATCCGACAGACGAATCGATAGTTTCCGGTTGCCCATCATACTGGAGCGGAAAATCATGAAAAACCTGCATAGAATATCCGGAGAGTTTTATAGAGCGGGGGCATGAGTCTTTCCACCAAGCTGGCGGGGAATTTCACCAAGAATGTTCGTAAGCGCGGCGACGACGACTACTTCCTGTAGCACCTGCAACGAAAACGCGCATATTGTCTTTCCTCGTTTAACTCAATTCTTGCGAGCCCGGTTCGCAGTCATGCCGCGACTCTTGTTGGCAAGCTGGACGCGCCGAGCTCAAACAACTGTGGCCGCATCACCACGGGAGCGGGCCGCCCTCGTTTGAGAACGTGCCCGTCGGTCCGTCCGGACCGAGCAGCGCGAAGCGCACTGGCTCGCGGGCACCCTCCTCGACAGTCCGCGTGCCGGTATAGCTGTTGAGGTTCGTCTTGGTGTAGCCCGGGCAGGCGGCGTTGACTTTGATCCCGGTTGACTCCAGCTCGATGGCCATCGCGAGCGTGATAGCGTTGAGAGCCGTCTTGGACGCAGGGTAGACGGGGCCGAAGATCGAGCGGTAGGCGTAGGCCCGGTCCGAGTTCCTCGTCAGCGAGCCAACGCCGCTCGATACGTTGACGATGCGGGCTGTCGGCGCCTCGCGCAGGAGCGGCAGCATCGCCTGGCTAACGGCGAGGACGCCGAACACGTTGGTCTCCCAGACCGCGCGCATTTCATCGAGGGACACGTTGCTCGGCCGGGTCAACTTAGCGTAGTCCTGGACGGACATGCCCGGCAGCTTACTCGTATTCGAGATAGCTGCGTTGTTGACGAGCACGTCGAGGCGGCCGAACTCATTCCGGATGCGCTCTGCCGCGGCGGCGATCGAAGCCTGCTCCGTCACGTCGAGTTGGAGCGCGCGTGCGTCCGGCCCAACCTCCTTGGCCGCAGCCTCGCCGCGCTCGAGATTGCGCGACCCGACCAGCACGGTGAAGCCGTGTGCCACGAGATCCTTTGCGATCTGAAGACCGATTCCTTGATTAGCCCCGGTGACCAGGGCGACGGGCTTGTCCTGCATAGTAATCTCCTTTTTCTTGCGTCCAAGTGTTCCCACCACTCGCGTGTTCGACGGGCGGTCTACCGCAACGAGGCTGAAAGGCTGGCCTCAGCGGAATAGCTTAGACGCTCGAGATCCGCAATCAGGCCGGGCCCTGTCGGGTTCCACCCAAATTTTCTCCGTGTTTGTGCGCTTGAGGCCCGAAGATCGTTGCTGGCGAACGTGCTCAACCACCCAAAATGGGCCTGCGCTTGTTCCGGAGATAGAGAAACCACCCGCACCTTCAATGTTCTACCGATGGCTTCAGCAATATCCCGCATTGCCACACCTTCTTCGGCCACCGCGTGATACTTCGCGCCTGCTTCATGTTTTTCCAGCGCGAGCCTGTAAAGACGTGCAACATCCAAAACGTGTGCTGCTGACCAGCGGTTGCCTCCTTCCCCTACATATGCCGACACACCCTTCTCCCGAGCCACAGCGATTAGATAGGTGACAAGGCCTTGCTTAGTGGTGTCATGAACCTGGGGAAGACGCATGACCGAAGCTTTGACGCCCTTGGGTACCAGAGCAAGAGCCATCTGCTCCGAAACACGCGGGAATGGGAAATTCGGCGGTATGTTGTTGTCTTCGGTCGCAACCTGACCCGGGGCGGCCAATCCAGCTGTCCCCGATGTGACAATGAAGGGCCGCTCGGAGCCTTGGAGCATCGAGCCGAGAGTCTCAATCGCCCGCCTATCGATCTCGCAGTTTTCCGCGAATTTCGAGAAGTCGTGGACAAAGGCGGTGTGAATCACGGCCTCGGACATCGCTGCTCCGCTGCGCAGACTCTCGAGATCTGTAAGATCACCTCGGTGCACCTGGGCGCCAGCGGCGACCAGAGACTTGGCGCCCGCATCTGAACGACTCAGGCCGAGCACCTGATGCCCAGCCCCAATCAACTCCTTAACGACAGCTGAACCGATGAATCCTGTAGCTCCTGTCACAAATATTTTCATTGTTCGTTCCTCCTTATCCTCGGTGATCCTTAAAACCTCTCTTCGACCATTTCTTCGCTTTTCTTCCACAGCGCTTCAGCGTTGTTTGGATCGAGCGCATAACCGCGCACGCCTTCGCTGACGCCGCTGATCGCCGCGGAGTCCGCCACGACTTCGCCGACATGGCAGTTCTCGCAATATTTGCCGCCGATCTGTTCGGCCGGAGCGACGACTGCCGCCCACACCGACGTTGCGGCACCTTGAGGGCGCGACTTCCATTGGAAGGGCTCCTTGCCCTCCGCAGCCCGTTCTTTACTGATCCGGTCGATGAGTGCCTGAATCTGCGCCGGATCCAAATGACGTCCGAGCTCGGTTTCAATCACTCCCGGATGCACAGCCGCGGCGCGGACGCCACGCCCGCGGTGGCGCCGGTCAAACGCGACGGCGAAAAGAATGTTGGCGGTCTTCGAGCGGCCGTAGGCCACGAACGGTTCGTAAGGCGTCCGCTCAAAATTGGGATCTTCAAGATCTACGTTGGAAAAACGGTGACCTGCGGAAGAGAGGTTTATAAGTCTGCTGCCTCTGCGTAGAAGCGGCGCAATCCGGTTGACCAGGACAAAGTGGCCGAGATGGTTGGTGCCAAACTGCGTCTCAAACCCATCCGCCGTGTGGCCAAATGGAGTCGCCATCACCCCCGCGTTGGCGATAACGACGTCGAAGAACTGCCCCTTCGCCAGCAACTCATCCGCACATTCACGCACGCTTTTGAGGCTAGCGAGATCGAGCGCAACCAGCTCGAAACTTCCGCCAGCAGTCGCAGCATCTCTTCGTACGTGTGTCGTCGCGGCTTTCGTCTTTTTCAAGTCCCGCCCGGCACCCACCACGTCTGCACCATGCGCTGCCAGCGCTCGTGCCGTCTCAATGCCCAGACCCGCTGAAACACCGGTCACGAGGATTCGTTGACCCTGCAGATTTACGCCGGACAGAACCTCGTCCGTTGTCGAGGTCGCTCCAAATATATCCACCATATTCATATTCTTTCTCCTTCGGGCGGCTCGCGCGGGTTGGGCCGGAGATCGGTATTGACAAGTCGCCCCAGTTCGAATAAAACGGAGAGTGTCTCCGCAATGTATAAGATAACAGGAGACCGTCTCCGGTTACAAGTATTTTTGTTATGCCCCAAAAACACACAAAACCCGTCCGGCGAAAGCCCCGTGCGGATGCGCAACGGAATCGCGAGCGGATTCTCGACGTGGCGAAGGAAGCCTTTGCCCGGCATGGCGCAAACGCCAGTCTTGACGACATCGCCAAGCAGGTAGGCGTCGGACCTGGAACCTTGTATCGCCACTTCCCGACCCGCGAGGAACTTCTACAGGCGGTTTATCGGGCCGAGTTGGAAAAGCTGGCCGAAGCCGAACAGAAGTTCTCTCAGACGATGACGCCGACCGACGCACTGCGAGCTTGGCTATTGTTATTCGTTGATGCCATCGCAGCGAAGCAGCTCATCGCACCCGCGCTCAATACGCTGCTTGGTGATCCGAAGAAGGTGTTCGAAACCTCTTACGCGAAGATGCATCAGGCGATTCGCGCACTGGTGAAGCGCGGCGTAGAGGGCGGCGACATACGCAGCGACCTCGATCCAGTTGATTTACTCCGCGCTTTGATCGGCGTCTCCAATGTCGCGTCCGCGCCCGATTGGCAGCCAAGCGCCAGAAGATTAGTGGATATCCTCATCGCCGGCTCACGGCCGGCGAAGTAGGCCCGCGGATTCATCTCCCTCCCTTTCGGCTCGACTTGGGCTCTGTCGCCGTCAACGACAAGTTCGATACCGGTGACGAAACTGGAATCACCCGAAGCCAGAAACAACGCCACCTTTGCAACTTCATCGGGCTCCCCCATGCGTCCCATCGGGATCGTGGAGCAACACGACGAATCCCGCTTCCGCAAATGCGCAAGCGACGGGGTCGATGCCGTGAAATCAGGTTGCACTAAATCCGTGAGCCATGGTCGCGGCGGGCAGTCGTTTGGATTGGCCGATCGGTCGGTATAGCCAGGCGGCCAATTTCGTTCCATCGACAGCGGAAAACTCTACCTCAATTCGATCGATCGTCACGTATCCCCTTTGTTCAAGTTTTTTTCCGAAGTTCACGCACAAACTCCGCTACCGCAGCGCCGATCTCTGGGCCGCTATCTTCTTGAAGATAATGAATTCCTTTGACCGTAACTTCTTTTTGGTTTGGCCACTTCTTACAAAACTCTCGAAACTTCCCTTTCTCTACATCCATAGCTCCCGGATCGGCGTGAATATAAAGTTTAGGTGTCTGACTTTGCGAGAGCCACTGCGAGTATCTGAAGGTGAGCCATCGATCGGAATCTGCCGTGGCCACGAAAGCATCGGCCTGCGATCTTCTCCCGCATTGAGAAACGGTCTTCTATACTCGTTCATTTCTGCGTCCGCTAATGGACGTAAAGTGGCCCCCGGTAGGAACTTCTCGACAAACATATTGTCCCGCAAAACCATGTCTTCACCGGCTGCTCAACCATCTCGGCATAGCCAATGGACCAGCATGGCTGTTCGCCAAGGAAATCGCGTCTGGGGCGGTCCGCCGCCTATTCCCTGAGTATGAGAGGCGAAAGTCGATATTTGCGCTTAGAGCTGGAGGCCGCCGTCTTGCAGCCAAGACGACCGTGTTTATTGACTTTCTCGTTGAAATTTTCGCCAAACATCCCCAGTTCATTCCATAGCTCGAACGACTGACGCGCTCATCTTGCGCCCCACACGAGTGCGGTACTGTGATTGGGCGGCACTGCCTTGCTATCTGATATCCGTCGTTCGAGAGGGCGTGGAATGACTCTCAGTTCGTCTTGTCCTGTTTCAAAACTTTCCATTTGTGTCCCGGTCAGATCTGAGCTCTGCCGCCGTCAACGAACAGTTCGATCCCGGTGATGAAGCTGGAGTCATCCGATGCCAGAAACAATGCCACCTTAGCAACTTCCTCGGGTTCCCCCATGCGTCCCATCGGGATGGTGGATACGATCCGCGCAATCACGTCGGCGGATTGCCGATTGGCCAGCGAAGTATTGATCGGACCCGGACTAACCACGTTTGAGCGGATACGACGGTCCTTCAGATCTGTAGTCCAGGTTCGCACGAAGGAGCGAATGGCAGCTTTACTAGCGGCATAGACACCGAAGGCGCCCGTACCCTTAACACTCGCGACGGAGCCGTTGAGAATGATCGAGCCGCCGTCATTCAGTAGCGGTAAGGCCTTTTGCACTGTGAACAGCGCTCCCCTCACATTGATGTTGAATAGTTTGTCGAAATGCTCTTCGCTGACGGCCCCAAAGGGAACAAATTCGGCAACGCCGGCGTTGGCGAAAACGATATCGATCCGCGCCTTCACTTTAGAGACGGTCTCGTAAAGACGATCAAGGTCGGGAAGTTTGGCAACGTCTCCCTGAACGCCAGAAACATTGCCGCCGATCGCCTTCACGGCCGCGTCGAGTTCCTTCTGGCGGCGGCCCGTGATGAAGACATAGGCACCCTCTTTGGCGAAGAGCTTCGCCGTAGCCAATCCGATCCCTTCTGTCCCTCCGGTGATGACGGCGGTCTTGCCCTCAAGCTTTTTCAACATTGTCTTTCTCCATTGTTGCTCATCTCTGAACTCGCGACTTCCAATGCTTCATGGTCGATCACCTGCGTCCGAGAACCGCCTGGCCGAGGTGATAGGACAGATGGTTCGTGCGGCCCAGCAGGATAGCGAAGCGATTGCGCGAAGTATCTTTTGCGAAATCTTCTGCCGACACGGCGGAGTGCCGCTGCAGCCAGTCAGACCACGACATTCTTTCAAAACCCCTCAACAATTCACCGTTTACGCTGTTCCATGCTTGGCGCACCTGTTCGTGCGAAGGAATGTCGGCTCGCGACTTGTCGGGATTCGAGACGAAGGCGACATCAAACTCGGGATGAAGGCGCTCTCCGAGCTCTAACAGCGGCAACATTGCATCGTGTGTCGCCGTAAGATGACCCCACAAATAAAGCAGCCTGTTCCTGCCAGGCGCTATTTCCCGCAGGAGGTCCTGGGACGAGAGACCTCCAAAAAGCTTGTCCGCGCGATCGATTTGGGCCTTCCATACTTTCAGCCCGAGCGCTACATAAGATGCTTCGTTTTCCATAGCTTCCTTTCCTTAAACTGCGACAGGTTCGCCGCGACAAAACTCAAGTCATCGGAGGTCAGGGGGCCTCCGTTCTGCTGCTGGTCATAGTGATACTCGTACACTACCCGCGACGCGTTCCATTTCCGGAGGGCCCGCCAAGTTAGAGTGCAGGTCCTGCCGGACGCTCCGACCAAGTCGAGTGTCCACGCCGAGTGTGTCTCGTCTGGAACATCTCCAGGAATCTCGGCCTGTCGAATGGATATCGATAAACCACCGACTTCAGCCATTGCGTGAAGCGGAACCAGGAAGTTAGCCACAAGTGAGCGCACTCTGTCCTTTCCACGAATCGGTTCTTCCGCGGTTTCGCTGCTTACCTCGATATCGTCGGCATAAAAGGCCTCGAAGATCTCAAGATACTCTTCAAAGCTTTCGCTGATCTCAGCCCTGACGATCGCCGAGTTCAGGGCGCGTTCCTGAGTCCGAGAACTTACGTATAGATCGCGATCAGAATAATCGTCGGCGACGAAGCTATGTTCCTTGGTCATTGCCCTGTCCATAGTTGGTTTTTGTTTCTGTCCTTCCAGCACCCTCATTTCACCGCAGCGATGGACGAGTTGCTGTGTACGTCCCACCCGCCGCCAAGCGCGCGGAAGGTGCGCACGGCGGCGCGGGCCGCATCCGCTCGGGTGCTCTCCACATCGTTCCGTGCAACGAGAAGTTGACTATCCGCATTAAGAACGTCGGTCAGCGGAATTGCGCCGGCCTTGTAGGCCCGTTCAGAAAGATCGCGGGCCCGCGTAAGAGACACGACCTCACCTTGCAACTCCTCCAGGCGCACCTGAGTTTGCGCAAGCTCCATCAACGCGTTCTCTACATCTTCGGTGGCTCTCAAGGCGGCTTGCCGATACTCGGCAAGCGCTTCGGCGTAGGCGCCGCGAGACTGGGCGACCTCAGCTGCTACCTTTCCAAAATCGAAAAGCCGCCACCGCAGCGCTCCCGTGCCAATGGGTTGAAACGCCTTTCCGTTAAAAAGAGTGCCCCCGTTGGTGCTATCGAAACCGAGCACGCCGGAAAGCGAAACCTTCGGGTAGTAGTCCGAAATCGCAACGCCGATTCGCTCGTTCGACGCGGCAAGCCGACGCTCGACTGCGATGATGTCGGGTCGACGACGCAGGACATCCAGGGGTTGCTCGGCACCCGTGATTGCGGGGATTCCCGGAATTGCGCCTGGCTTAGACAGTTCTTCGGCGTACGTTCCCGGTTGAGCACCCATGAGCACGTCGAGACGGTTCAGCTGTGCTTCAAGGGCCACCCGCAAGGAGGGCACGGTTGACTTAGCCTGCTTGAGAAGCGCTTCCGCTTGGGCAACCTCTCGGTCATCTGCCACTCCCACGCGTCGGCGCACTTCGACCAACTCCAGAAGATGTGTATCGGTATCGATGAGTTGCTGCGCAACCGCAAGCCTCGCCTGATACTCCCTCACCTGAAGGTAGGCATCCGCCGCCTCGGCAGCGACAGTGATTCGAGTTCCAACCTGGTCGGCTTGCGCGGCCTGGAGTTCATCAGCAGCCGCAGCTTTGCCGCGGCGTAGCCCTCCCGCAAGATCGACTTCCCAACTCGCGGCGGCTCCAACGGTGTACTCACGTTGATCGCGGCTGTAGCCTGGAAAACCGTTCGCAACAGAACCAAACGGATTCACGACGCTCTGGTGGATGGCTGTGCCCGTCGCCTCCAAATCGGCTGTCGGCAAAAGTTGCGCACCCGCTGCCGCCGCTGCCGCTCGGGCTTGGCGGACACGCGCAAAGGCAGCAGCGAGATCAAGGTTCTGCTCCAGGGCGCGCTGCACAACAGTCACGAGCATCGGGTCGTTGAAGCCCGTCCACCAACTTTCGAGAGGCGGTGGCGAAAATTCCGGCTTCGTCGCACGGGCCCCGGCGAGATTATGAAATGGAGCGAGATTGGTGGTGGGCTTCACATAGCGAGGGCCCACGGCACAACCACCTGCAAAGAGGCTGAGGGCAAGAATGATCGCCGTCGCTTTCAACGCGGCTTGACTCAATCCGGGTTCCTTACGGTTACGGCCGAAATTGCGAACGAAAGTGTAAAAAGCGGGTGTGAAGAGAAGACCGAAGCCGGTCACCCCCAACATCCCGAACAGCACGGCCGTACCCAGGGACCTGCGCATTTCGGCGCCTGCTCCCGTCGCGACTGCCAGCGGAGCTACCCCTAGGATGAAAGCGAAGGACGTCATCAAGATCGGGCGGAGGCGTGTGCGCGCGGCATGTACAGCCGCCTCTCCGGCGTCAGCACCGTCTTCTTCCTTCTGGCGTGCGAATTCGACAATCAGGATCGCGTTTTTTGCGGCCAAGCCGACGAGTACGACGAAACCGATTTGCGCCAGAATGTCGATCGGCAACCCTCGTGCGAGCAGTCCGGTTACGGATGCGAGGAGGCACATCGGCACGATCAGAACGATCGCCATCGGCAACTTCCAACTTTCGTATTGCGCTACGAGCACGAGGAACACGAAGAGAGCGGCTGCGCCGAAGACCACGAGCGTGGGAGTTCCGTGTTGCTGTTCTTGGAAGGAGAGATCTGTCCACTCGAACCCGATTCCTTGCGGGAGAACCTGGTGGGCAAGCTCCTCCATGCGGAGCAGCGCGGTACCAGAGGCGACACCCGGAGCAGCGACCCCTTGCACCTCCGCGGCCGGAAAGAGATCGTAGCGCGGCACCCGGTACGGGATGGTGTTGTCCTTCAGCAGTGCCACCGTCCCAATCGGCACCATTTCACCGGAAGCGTTGCGTACTTTCAGCCGCGTGATGTCCGGCTGGTTGCGTCTATACTGACCATCGGCTTGGACGACCACTTCGTAGGTCCTGCCCAGTAAGTTGAAATCGTTCACGTATTGGGAGCCGAGATAGACTTGCAGCGTCGAAAATACGTCGGTCGGAGTAACTCCCACCTTCTCCGCTTTCACGCGATCGATGTCCGCGTAGACGGAGGGTGAGCCTGTGTTAAATAACGTAAACGCCCCGGCGAAATGCGGATCCTTGTTCGCAGCAGCGACCAGATCATTCGCAGCCTGCACAACAGCCTCTGAACCAAGCCCGGCGCGGTCCTCCAGCATCATCTTGAAACCACCGGCAGTCCCGAGGCCTTGTACAGGAGGAGGCGGAATGGTCAGCACGCGCGCATCCTTGATCACCGACAGGCGTGCGCGTAGGTCGGCCAATACCGTGTTTGCCGTGACACCGGGAATTTCGTGGTTGTAGAGCGAGGGCAGGCCGGAAAAAATCGTCCCGGAATTGGACGCTACCGTCGATGTCGTGGCATCGAGGCCCGCGAATGGAGCAACGTGTTCAACGCCGCGCGTATTGAGGATAATATCGGTCGCCTGCTTCACTACCTCCTCTGTCCGTCCGAGCGTCGCTCCGGGAGGAAGCTGAACGATGGTGATCAGGTATCCCTGATCCTGCTCTGGAATGAAACCCGTTTGCGCTCGTGAGAACTCCAGTCCGGCAACGCCAATCAGTGCCACGTAGATCACGAGAACAATGCCCACTCCTCGCACCAGCCGGCGGGTCAGATTTCCATATCCGTTTGACAAACTCTCGAAGCCGCGATTGAACCAGCTAAAACCCCAATGGAGAAAACGGCCCACCAGGCCATGCGAAGAAGCACCTTGAGGATCGTGGTCTTTGAAGAGCACCGCGCACAGAGCCGGGCTCAAAGTCAGCGAGACAAAGCACGAAATGACCGTCGATGCGGCGATCGTGACCGCAAACTGCCGAAAGAAGAGTCCGGAGATTCCTGACAGGAAAGCGGACGGAACGAAAACGGCGCACAACGTGAGCGCAATCGAGATCAGCGCTCCACCGACCTCGTCCATGGTCTTGTGAGCGGCATCCGACGCCGACATGCCGGAGCGCATGTTGCGCTCGACGTTTTCAACGACGACGATCGCGTCATCGACGACAATGCCGACCGCGAGAACCAGCCCAAATAGTGAAAGGTTGTTCAGCGATATCCCCAGCGCATACAGAACCGCAAACGTCCCCACAAGAGAGACTGGAATTGCGATCACCGGGATAATGGAGGCTCTCCAGTTTTGCAGAAACAAGAACACGACAGCGAGCACGAGGAGGATGGCGACGAAGATCGTGATGACCACCTCACGGACCGATTTGGCGATGAAAATCGTCGGATCGTAGATGATTTTGTAATCAACGCCCTGGGGGAACTCCTTTTTTAGGTCTTTCATCGCCGAGAGGACCTCATGTTCAACCGCGAGCGAGTTTGCGCCCGGTTGTGCGTAGATCAACAGCGCCGTAGCGTCACTGCGATCCATGTAGGAAGTGGATCCATAATCAGCGGCACCCACTTCGACTCGACCGATGTCGCGTACCCGGGTCACCCTTCCTTGCTTATCGGATTTCACGACGATGTCGCCGAATTGCTCCGGTGTGGAAAGCCTGCCGAGTGCCTCAACATTGATCTGGTAGGCCTCCTGTCCAGGAACCGGCGGCTGATTCAGAATCCCGGCCGAGACCTGCAGGTTCTGGGCGCGCAGTGCCGCGAGCACCTCACTGCCGTTTAGATTGTTCGCCGCAACCTTGTCGGGTTCGAGCCAGATGCGCATGGCATACTCGCGGCCGCCCTGGAACTGCACATCTCCAACACCTTCAAGGCGCGCGAGAATGTCCTTGATGTGCAAAGTTGTGTAGTTTGAGAGATACAGGTTGTCGCGCGAGCTGTCCGGCGAGTAGACGTGAATGGCCAGGAGAATGCTCGGTGTCGCTTTCCTGACTTGGACACCGAGACGCTGGACGTCTTCCGGCAACCGTGGCAAAGCGTCCTCGACACGGTTTTGCGTCAACATCTGTGCGACGTTCAAGTCGGTGCCGATGCGGAAGGTAACCGTGATCGTGAGTCTGCCGTCTCCGGTCGACTGACTGCTCATGTAGAGCATGTTCTCGACGCCATTGATCTGCTGTTCGAGCGGCGTGGCCACGGTGCGTGCCACTGTATCCGCGGATGCGCCCGGATACACCGTGGTGATTTGCACCGTGGGCGGGACGATTTCCGGGTATTGTGCGACCGGCAGAATCGCGAGCGCACCGAGCCCGAGCAGCGTCACGAAAGCGCTTAGCACCGTCGCGAAGCGGGGGCGTTCTATAAAGAAATGTGTTAGTCGCATGTTCTTGACTCTCTTTAGTCTCGACCGCCCGCATAGCGGATCGTGCCGTCCTGAGCGGCGACCTTGGTTCCGGGCGCGGCATGCAGTAGTCCCTCCACGATGACCCGGTCGCTCGGTGCGAGCCCAGACCGGATCACTCGCAAACCGTCGCGGATTTCCCCGACTTCCACTCGCTTTGGCGCGACCGTCCCGTCCGCCGAAACGGTCATAACCATGTGTTGGGATTGGTCAGGCAGCACTGCAGTGTCCGGTACGAGGAGGGTCGGTGAAGGAGGGGCAACCACCAAGCGGACACGAGCGAACAGGCCGGGAGTCAAAACCAGATCGGAATTCGCAACTGTAGCCCTGGCGTGGATCGTGCCGCTCGAACGGTCAAGGACATTGTCCAGGAAATCGAATACGCCGCTGCGCGCGTACTGATTGTCGTTGCCGAGCGCAACCTCGACCTTCTGAACATGCCCTCCTTTGAGATGTTCGCGATACTTGGAGTACGCGAGGAAATCGGACTCGCTCATATCGAAGTCAAGGTAGATCGGGTCAAGCGACACGAGAGTCGCGAGCAGTGTTGTCGGACTCGTCGCTGTGCGACTGCCAGCAATCAGATTGCCTACCGAAACGAGATGAGTGCCCATGCGCCCCGTGAACGGCGCCGTAATCCGGCAATGGTCGAGGTCGAACTGTGCATCGCGGATTCGGGCTTTGGCCTCTTCGACCGCAGCGCGCGCCGACCGCTGATCGGATATGCGCTGGTCAACGTTTTCGACTGATCCAGCGTCGCTTTGCTCCAGATCTTTGGCACGGTCAAGTTGCCGGTCAGCCAGTTCCAGTCGAGCCGCCGCAACCTCAAGCTGGGCGTTCGCTTCGGCAAGTGTTATTTCGTAGGGTCGAGCATCAATTGTGAAAAGCAGGTCGCCCTTCCGAACAACGTCCCCATCCTTGAAAAATATTCCCGTAAGCGTACCGCCCACTTGTGCCCGCAGTTCGACTTGCGAAACCGCCGCGAATTGGCCAAGGAAGCCTAACCGCGTATCGATGTCTTGCGCCAACGGCTTGCTCACCACGACTTGTGGAAGCGCAGCGGGTGGAGCAGCGGCGGAACTTCCGCTCGCCCGAGGCGAATACTTGAGCCATGCACCCAGAAACACGATCCCCGCTACGGCGGCGGTAACCCACAGCTTGGCCGAAGTTCGTCCACTGATTCGCCGCTTCTTGTTCTCCACCCGCTCGTCCGATGCCAGTTCCGTTTCCAGCAGCATTTTCGTAATTCTCCTGGTGTATTGTTCTTGTAATATGCACAATTAAATGCAAAAAAAGTCAGTGTGTCTTGTGCCGGATCTGGCCAACCAGATCAGCCAGGGTGATTTTCGCGAGCGATCTCTCAAAGCTGCTCTGCGCCTCAGAAAGCAGCCCCGACATGCACTCCTTGACGTGGCAGCTGACCGGACACCTCTTGTCTACCGGATACGAATGAATCGCAAACGCCGGTGGTGCCGCACTGGCACGGTAGATCTCGAGCAGCGTGATCTGTCGCGGTGGACGCGCAAGCACACTCGCTCCACTCTTGCCGCGCTTGGTTACGACTAAGCCTGCTTTCGAGAGCTTCGAGAGCGACTTTCGAACGAACGTGGGGTCGGCGTTCACACTCTCGGCCAGGATCGCTGACGAGATTTCCTTGCCCTGGTAGTAACCGAGCGCGGCCATGATGTGCGCTGCAATCGCAAATTGGACGCTTTTTACTGACATTCCTTCTCCCGCACAATATGTGATGCTCAACAGCACAATTGGTTGTATCCCTTTGGGTGCTTTGGCACAAACCCCATAATCCCTCGCCACGATGCGTCTCGGGTTTTATCGGGTCCTATCCGTCTGATTCGTACCGACAAATGCATCCAGTGATGATCCCGCAACCTGAACGTGTATTGCCTTGGGCATGTCTTACGAGGGTACCGGACGTCCGACGCATTCCGTTCTTTCGCTTTTCTCTGATGCTCATTCGCCCGGACGAGGATGGTGAGCTTCCACGCTCTTCGACGACATGGTCTGCCCTAAACGGACAAACGTTGATCTCGCTGCCAGCAAGCAACTCCTACCAGCAGGTTATTGACAAGCATCTGGCCAGAAACCACCTTGCATGCAAGCGGGGGTGTAGTTGTTAATTTACTGGATACCCAGATCGCGCAAGTGATGCCGATAAGATCCATCAGCCCCTCCGCAAATGTGCCGCGCGAGCTCAAATAATCGTGTCCACCGACAAACTGTTGATAGTGGACTTGGACTTCCTATCCTTTGGCTAGCAGCACATCTCGCATGTTACGGCTAGTCTCAAGGATTCCACCACCGGTCCCATTCGAGTCGAATTCAAATAACCCTGCGTCTATGTAGAATTTGAGGGGCAACTTTGAACTCGCGATGAACTGCTTGGCCATCCATCCCGTTTCCGTGATCACTGGCCTGCAGGTTCTTTGACCTGTCTTGTTCGTTGGCCTAGCACAGAGGCATTCGCTTGTTGAGTGCCGGAGCAGGTTGCAGACCGGTTTTATTGACGAGCGAGGTCAAAAGAAAATACCCGCCGTGCTGAATCGTAGGTACTGTGATGAGGATGATCCCAGATAGCAATTTAGCTTCGCGAGTTACAGGTTCTCCTAGCAAGCTGTCATTTTCATACGGTCAGTGACGCCATTGCATATCTCCACCGCATGTAAGACTCCTTTTTTTCTGAACTGAATTTTCCAAGGAGACTGCCTTCTCCAGTGGTCAGGCAGCATCTAGTCGAAACTGTTTTCGTAAACCCCATTCAAAGAGTTTTGTGGGACCGAATTTTCGCAGGCGGCTGACGAACTTGACCTCCCGTCCGACCGGATACCGTGATCGTGGCGACTGGCTGGTCAGAGCGTCCAACACCACCTCTGCCACTGCGATAGGAGTGCCACCTTTCGCAATGTTTTGCAAGACCGCTTCGACGACGCGATTGCGGCCGTTGGCGTAAACTTCCAATGGACGGCCGGCGATTTGACTGTTCTGTGCGATGTTGGTGCGCGTAAACCCCGGTTCCACGACGGATACGTGGATTCCGAACTTGCGCACTTCATGGTCTAAGGATTCGGAGTAACCTTCCAACGCGTGTTTGCTCGCGCAGTAGATTCCCTGGTACGGCGCCGGAACGAAGCCCACAAGCGATCCGATATTCACGATGCGGCCTGATCGCTGGTCTCGCATAAAGCGGAGCACGGCTTGCGTCATTCGCAAGACTCCGAAAAAGTTGGTATCAAAAAGCTGCTTCGCTTCTTCGATTGTCGTCTCTTCAAGCGAGCCAATGAGGGTGTACCCAGCGTTGTTGACCAGGGCGTCGATTCGTCCGGCCCGGTCAATGACGGCGCGCACACAAGAATCGACCGACTCTTCGTTGCGAACATCGACGTGGACCAGTTCGACATTCTCCAGAGCTCTCTTGGCTCCGCCGTTCCCCCGGGCGGTCCCGAAGACTCGGAAACCGTGTTGGGAAAGCAGGGCGGCGATGGCTCGACCGATTCCCGATGAAACTCCGGTAACCAGGGCTACTTTTTCATGACTCATGTTTTACCTCCCGTATCCTTATATATAAAGCCGTTCACGAGGCCCACCGGCGCCGCCGGTTAGTAGATCAGTGTGATCTCGATGGTCTGTCCCGTACTGTTCAAAGAGAATTTCGCTTCATCGAATGTGGGCGCACGCTTTTTCTTCTTGGGGTTGTTGGAAGCGCCATAGCCCTCTTTGGGCATTCCCACAAAGTTCTTGTCCATCTTTCCGTTGCCGTTTTCGTCGTGAAGGACCGAGACGGCAAAAGTACCTTGTGGCAGGTCCTTAAAGGTCACTTGGGCACTCATGGTGTTGGGATCAATGTCGACACTCTGCTGCCGGACGGCCTTCGACGGGTCGTCGGGAAAACCCTGTGCGTCCTGAAATACAGTTACCCAGATCTTGCCCTTGGTGTTTCTCGCTCCGGTGACGCGAACCGTAAGTGTTGCCGTATCGTTCCTCTGTGCGGCGAGCGATGGGAATTGCGCCCACAGCAAAAAAACGAGGATGGCTGATGAGAGGGCAAGCCGACTGCTTTTGATTCTTCTTCTATTCATTGGTCCTTTCCTTTCTATTTCTGAAATGCGATGCGAAAAGTTCATGCTCCGGTTTCGAGCGCATGCTTGGGATTGCTGGAGACAGTCTTTGAATCGAATCCATTTGGATTGGAGTCCGTACGTTTTGCGTGCTCGGCGATCACCCAGGTGGAGAGGCTCGCGAGCGCGAGCAGAACGAGGCCCACAGAAAGTGTCTGAACGTCGGGTCGAATCACCGATTGGCCACGCAGCGCTTGCCACACCAGCAGCAGCACCAGCCCGAGGTAGGTGAATCCAATCGTGGAAATCAGTGCCAAGCGATGAACTTCTTTGAAGCGCGCGAACGCGTTCCTGCGCCTAGCAACGAACCACCCGAAGAAAGGCAAAATCTGCATCGCGTGTATACCCAAGAAGTGGGCAACCCGCAAATCCCCGCCAACCGTGCTCCAACCGACGACGGGTAGCCCAGGACCGCCGTCGGCAACCCCGACACTGTGCGCGCCGACGATGCGTGGGCCGTGGTTCACGGCCATAGTCACCAGCTGTTCGTGCGTAGGCCGAACCATTAAAAAACCCGAGCCCATGCCAACGAGCGAAACGAGCAGGCCAAGTCGCAGTGACCACGCGAACGGGCGGTTCGGAATCCGTTCGAAGAGAAGAAGGATGGCGAGCAACAGATTCATCGTCCACACAACGACGATGAATACTCCCATCGTGAGCCACAGGAAGGTATTGAGCGGGGTCGTCACATTGAAATGACTGGTTGTGCCGCGCGCCGCTTGTGTGAGAATCACCGTCATTTCGACGATGAAGCTGACGACGGTCACGTTGGCCGCGAGACGCGCCAGCCGCGGGCGGCTCTCGACAAAGCCGAGCAGCCAAACAAAAGTGAAGCAGTACACGCTGACGGAGACGGCGAACTTGGCCGGTTTCAGCCATGCCGGTGCCCCTGTAATGACGCGATGATCGATCAAGACTCCCGCGAGAGCTGCGAGAAAAACGAGAATCATCGCCACGCCGAGCATCGTCAATGGCCAGTTGGTGTGCCATGCGCGCTGCAGAAGGGTCTTGCCTGGATCTCTCGTTTGTAATCCAAGTCGCGTCCCGTCGATCGAGGGCTCGTTCGTGTTCACTCTGGCGCCGGAAATCTGCGTGGCGCTTTTGTCTGCTTCGCGCGAACTCGCAACCGCCCGAATTACAAGGTAGATGAGGAATCCCAACGGGCCGAGCATGAGCGTGAGAAAGAGAACCGGCGCCATCAGGAGCGGACTGACACGCCGCTCCTGGCTGTCGAGAAAAATCCAGCGGCCGATGAACAGGTCAAAGGCCAGGAAGTGAACCCAAGCTATCGTCGCGCCCTCGGGTGAGCCCAGCAGCGTCGCAATCCCTGGGAGTGTTGGTCTCGCGATCGCGGGCCAGATCTCACGCAGTCGCGGGAGCACCAGCACCGCATAAAGAAGCGCGGGTGCAGCGCTCACAAACGGAGAACGCATGATTCGCCCCGTCCAACGCCAGCGCGGCAGCAGAATCACCAAGGCCCAGAAGGGCAAGACCATTAGGTTGCTTAGCCTGAAGAGTAGACTCACGTTCGCCTCCGTAAACTCGAACTCTCATCACCGGGCAATTAGCTGGAACACCGTGCGTACGGGTCTGGGCATTTGCGGCGCAAACTCGCGAAGCAGGTTCCCCGCAGCGGTGAACCCGAACTGAAGAGTCGCTCGCTGACCTGCATGTGTGGTGTTGTTGAAGCCGGAAGGAAGATATGCATTCCCAACGAACCCTGCGGCTGTGGCACCCACAAGGTTTGAGAAGGCGGGCATCGGACGCCCGGAATCGGATTGATCGACGAAGGTGAAGGTCAGCGCGTGAAGGCTTCTCGCGAGTACGTTGTAGCTCGAAGATGGGATATAACGGGGGTCTTCGTGAGTCATCACTCCCGTTACGAAACGTCCCGTCTGAAACGTTACCCGTTGTGCGAAGGCGTCGCCGTAGTTCCGCCCGAAAGCCTCAGCGCCCTGTCTCCATTCCGGGGGATACTGCCTAGCCCCTTTGCCCGGAGGGTTGGCCATGCGAATCCCTGCACGAAATGCCGGAGCCGTGAAGACGCTCGGATTCAGATACGTCTCGCTGACGTAGTAGCGGAACTTACCCTCGATGCCAGACGATTGAATGTTGTTGCCGAAAGCCTGCGTTGTGCCCGCGGTATTCTGGGCCCACGAATGGATTGGGAATAGAAAAACCGCAAAACCCAGAACCGAAAACTTCGCTTTCATTAGGTTCTCCTTTCAACAGTGCCGCACCTGGCCAGCTGTTCCTCAGGTCACATGACATCGGTCAATGTGGGCACTGGCAACATGCTACACTTACGATGTTGCGCGTGTCAACATGGTTGCATCTTATTTTTGGGGGACATAACCCAGAGCCATTTGGCACAGCCATGAAGCCCGCCCAAAGGCCCATGTTGCCAATGTCAACACTCTGGATATAATGCGAGGAGGAAGATGCGTAGACGGAAGCCTTATCACCACGGAAACTTAAGGGAAGAGTTGCTAGAGGCCGCTATTCGGTTGATCGCCGAAGTCGGACCGACCGCGTTTACGCTGCGCGAAGTGGCGCGTCGGGCGGGCGTTTCGCATAACGCGCCCTATCGGCATTTCCGGGACCGGGACGATCTCATGGCGGCCGTCGCCGCCCAGGGCTTTCGGGAATTGACGCAAGCGATGCTGGATGCGGCCGGCGGGCGGACGGATGCTCTCGATCGGCTCAAGCGTGCTGGATTAAGTTACGTGACGTTTGCCCTGCGCAGACCTGAACACTTCACAGTCATGTTTGACGCGCCGATATCGAGGCGCAAGCATCCTGATTCCGCGGCAGCGGCAGAGCAGGCCTTTGGTACGTTGATGAGTTTGGTTAAGGGTTGTCAGGATGTGGGACGATTGCCGTCAGGGGATTTACGTCAGATGGCGCTGCTCGCCTGGACGATGGTCCACGGCATCGCGAAGCTGGCCATTACCGGGCGGTTGCCCTTTCCCTCGAACGCCGAGATTCTCAAGTTCGCTGAATCGGTTATTGACCAATCATTGCCCGTCGGCCGATAGATTGCTGATCAACCGGGGACGCTCGCATTAGAAAGGGTAATCACCGGTAAGTAATTTCAAGCAAATTTTGGTACATCAACTGTGCACAAAGATTTGGTTCCGATACTTCAGCGCCGATTAGCGTTTTGCTGACAGACGCTTCAAATGCGAACGTCCCCAGTCGCACATCATCTGGACCACAGGGCCGAGTGTCCTTCCGTATGGTGAGAGCGAATAGTAAACGCAGGGCGGAATCGTTTTCTTATCGTCTCTTTTGACGATGCCGTCGGCAACAAGTTCCTGAAGATGCCGGATCAGCATGCGCTCCGTAATTCCTGGAATCGAACGCTTGAGTTCGCTGGTACGCCTCGGCCCATCCTGCAGCCGCCACAAAATCGTGCCCTTCCAACGGCCATCCATGACGCGCATCATCGCGTCCACCGGGCACTCGCCAACTTCCTTCTTCGAAACCGCCATTTGTTTTTCCTACACTGACAAATATGACAGTACATTGACAAGTGACAGTATACACCACAAACTTGAAGTCGTGGAGGATTTCATGAGCTACAAACATCTCCCGCGGCTCTTCGCGCAAGCGCTGAACGAGAAACGCGTCGAACTTTTCGATGAGTTCATTCATCCGGAGTACAACAATCACAACCCGCAGGTGCAGCCTGGGCCCGCCGGCGTTAAGGCGTTCTTTCGGCATTACCTCGACGCGTTCCCCGATACCAAGGTTGCGCTTGAGGACGTAATCGAAGAGGGCGACCGCATCAGCGCCCGCTTCACCTACAACGGAACCTTTACGAAGCCATTCATGGGCTACCGGCCGAACAGCGCACCGGTCGAGCTGCGGAGCATCGACATTTGGCGCGTTAAGGATGGGAAGTTCGTGGAACACTGGGACGAACTGAACCTGCTGGAGGTGTTTCAGCGGATCGGTGCGGCAACTGTGACAAAGGCGGACGGGCAATGAACCATCTGATTTGGCCCGCGTCGCTCGCGGGCATTATAAGCACCGCAGTGATCTTTGGCACAGACATGTTCTTCTTGACCGTCGGCCGTTCTGCTCTCAGATTGGCTTCGCCATCCGCTGCAACCGAGACCATGGGTTTCATCCATCTCTACGGGGACCGGCGAATGCCTGTCTGGGGCGTCTTGGCGATGTTGTCGAATTTACTTCTAATCGTGTTCGGCCGGAGTGGACACCGGGCGTTCTATCTGTTGTCGCTGTCAGTTCTGATTCTCTTCGTGGTCATATACAACCGTTTCTCAAAGCCAATCAATCGCCTTCAAACAGAAGCTGCCAAAACGGGAGCAAGACTGGACAATGCTCGTGAGTTGCAGGCGTCTTGGAACCGCTCGCTCGCGATGCGCGTTCCGCTGCTGGCCGTGTCCATGCTCGCTCAGCTCGTTGCGTTGTCAGCCATCTCGGCGTAAGCGCCCGAACGCTGCATTCGTGAGTTAGAAAGCCGTGGATTATGGGGATTCTTGAACATCAAGGGAGAGGAGGCGATTTCCCAGAACCCCGACGTTAGACCGATAACTTCCGGCTTGTGCGTCATCCGCCCGCAATCTGGAAGTCAGTATGCACAATCGCTTAACAACAACGACTGATCGCGGATACTCTGGAGTTCTGACGCGGCGCCGGAATTTCCTATCGGGCGCCACTCACTCTGCTCGCAAGGATGTCATCGGATCAGCGCCGGTTGCACGACGCGCGGAAGGAAGGCTGGCTAGCGTAGCCGTGCCAACTGCCATTGCCCCTACACCGATAAGGGTAAGCGGATCCCTGGCGCTCACTCCATACAACAAGCTGTCGAGCACCCCAGCGAACGCCAAGGCACACCCCAGCCCGATCGCCACGCCAATCACCGTCAGCAACACACCTTGTTTCATCACCATCTTTATTAGATTCCACGAACTCGCGCCCAGAGCCACTCGGACCCCGAACTCGTGCATCCTGTGGCTCACCGAATACGAAATCACCCCATAGATCCCAATCGCCGCTAGCAACAACGCTAGCGCAGCAAACAACCCAATCAGAAATAGTGCGAAGCGCGGCGTCGAGAATTGTTCCTCCGCAATTCGATCTAGCAATCGTACATGCGCTACGGCGAGGCTAGGATCGAGTTCGCGCACGTTAGTTCGCAGCGCTTCTGTCAGCGACAGTGGCGCGGAATCAGCGCGTAATACAATCGTCATATTCGCGAATTGAAATGGCTGCTGCAAAACCGGCCACCAAAATGCCGGCTCGGCTCCTTTGCTTTCCGGCGTATCTTTTACGTCGCCCACAACCCCCACCACTCGGAACCAGTCCGACTCTTTCGGTTTGTCGTCAAAGGTGATGCGCTTCCCGACCGCATCTTCGTCGGGCCAGTAACGCCGTGCCATCACATCATTGATGAGCAACACTCGCGGCGTATCCTTTGTATCCCTCTCGTTGAAAAATCTTCCGTGCACCAATGGGATGCCCAAGGCTTGAAAGTAATCCGGCGACGCCGTGTGATACCGCGCATGAAATTCTTCATGTGGCGGCGGAGTCTTTCCTTCAATGGTGAATCCTCCCAAATTTTCGTCGTACCCCGTCCACGGAAGATCGGTTCCCGCACCCACTGCATGCACGCCCGGCAGCGCATTCAGATTGGTCAGCAGCCTTTGATAGAAACTTGCAATGTTGTCCGTCGTCTTGTAATTCGCATTCGGCAGAGCGATCTCGGCCGTCAAAACATGCTCCGGCTGAAATCCAGGATCTAGCCGCAGCAAATTCACAAAACTGCGCAGTATTACTCCCGCACCCACAAGCAGCAGGCAGGCCAATGCTACTTCGCCCACAACAAGTACCGCGCGCAACCGCGTCTGCCGTCTGCTCCCGCTCGAACCTCTTCCCCCTTCGTGTAGCCCTTGCTGCGGAACGGTCCGTGAAGCCTGCACAGCAGGAACCAATCCAAAAAATAATCCTGTCGCAACCGCCACTAACGCCGTGAAGGCGAACACAAACCCATTCACATGAATTGCCGCCGTTCTTGGAAACCCCGGAGGCAAAAAGGACACCAGCACGCGCACGCCAACAATCGCAAGAAGCGCACCCAGAGCTCCACCAAGAAGCGAAATCAACAGGCTCTCTGCCAACATCTGCCGCACTAGCCGCCCGCGCCCCGCTCCGAGTGCAGCGCGTACGGCGATTTCTTTCTGTCGCGCAGCCGCCCGCGCCAAAAGAAGATTCGCCGCGTTCACACACGCAATCAGCAATACCAATCCCACTGCTCCCAACAGCACCAGCAGCATTTTGTGAACGGGGCCGACGATCTCCTGAAATAGCGGAACCATATAAATGGTCCAACCTTTGTCGCCTTCATTTTGCGAAGCCAACTCGGTCATGATCCCGTTGAAATCCGCTGCAGCTTGCTCCGCCGTCACGCCGGGCTTCAATCGCCCAATGCCCTCAACATAATGCGATCCGCGATTGTTTGGATTTCCGTCAAACGTAAATGGCGTCCACGCATCCACCGTGTCGCCATAAGCCACAGAGTTGTACGAATTTCCTGGATGATCCACTCCAGCGGGCATCACGCCCACCACGGTATACGGTTGCGAATCCAGTAGTACCTTGCGGCCTAGGAAATCCGTCGCTGCGCCAAACTGATTCCGCCAGACGCGATCACTCAAGATCACTACGTTTCCGTTTCCCGGCCGCTCTTCCGAAAAATCAAATTCGCGCCCGCGCGCTGGCTGCACACCAAGCACGCGGAAATAACCAGAGCTAATCCGAAACGCGGACAGCTTCACGGGATCGCTACCCGTGCCGGAGAGCTGCACATCGGCATGCGTGTACATCGCAAAATTCTCGAATGAGCGGTTTCGCGCTCGAAAATCCAGAAAATCCCATGGATTCACAGGGAACTTCGCATACGACGTGCTGCGGTAGAAGACTCGTGCAATCCGCTCCGCCTGCGGATAAGGCAGCGGCTTCAGCAGAACCCCATCGATCACGCTAAAAATTGCGCTGTTAGCTCCGATGCTCAACGCCAGCGTCAGAACGATCACAACCGTAAATGCCGGACTCTTGCTCAGCATACGCACCGCGTACCGCAAGTCCTGCACAAAGTTTTCGAGATATTGTGTTTGGCGCATATCCCGGCACTCCTCCTCGATTTGGCTCACCCCCCCAAACATGCGCGCGGCAGCTTCTCGCGCTTCGCGCGCGTTCATACCAGCCGCGATGTTTTCTTCCGTCTGCTGCTCAATGTGAAAGCGCAGCTCCTTATCGAGTTCCGTCTCCGCCCGCTGCCGCTTCGCCAGCGAGCGAAACCTCATTCGAAGCACGTCCCACCAGCGCCCGGTCTTCATCTCAAACCTCCTGCGCAGCGTTGATCACCAGCACCACGGCGCTCGACAATCGCTGCCATTGCTCCAGCTCCTTAGCGAGCTGCACCCGTCCTGCTTTCGTAAGGCTGTAGAACTTCGCTTCTCGCCCGCTTTCGCTTTCACGCCACGCGCCGCGCACCCAACCCTGCTGTTCGAGCCGGTGCAGCGCGGGATACAGAGCTCCTTGGGTCACCTGCAGCACCTCTTTGCTCACTTGTTGAATCCGCTTCGCGATGGCCCATCCGTGCATCGGCTCCAGCGCGATGGACTTGAGAATCAGCAGATCAAGGGTTCCCTGAATTAAGTCGCATGGCTTGCTCATAAAGAACGCATCATACCTAAATCAATTACAATTGAACACCCAACTTATCTACAACTTATCTACAATAAGACCAGCACGACAGAAGACCAGTGGTGGCATGCCGCCAACATCGCTTTGGCGCGGACAGCCGCACAGGAAAATGCGCACCATCTCCGGCGAATGACGCTACAGCGCAAACGAATCCCGTATGACTAACCGGAAGCTATCCGGCTTCGACGGCGGGATTAGTCCTGTGAAGTCGGCATCTTGTCAGGAAATCAAGCACTGACGAGATGCGCGTTTTCCGTTACTGATCCTCAAACCGATCTCAACCCAAGCTCAATGAGTGCATGCCCTGTTAGCGTCCATTGAGAATCATTTCCGGTTGGCCTGTCATCCGCCCCAGAATCGCCGAGCGCCGTCCGAGTCGATCGCCACCTCGGTAGATGGATTCCACTGGTGACGTCGCCTCCACCCCCTTCACCGCTTCCTAGCAGGGAAGGACCGGCGGGCCGATGCGGTTCCGTTGGACTCAACGTAGCCCTCCACTTCCAGAGATGATTTCTCCTGTAAGCCAGCGCGCTTCATCGGACGCGAGGAAAGCAGTGATCAAGCCAATGTCTTCTGGCATGCCGATGCACGCCGGCCAGCCAAGGACAAATTCATAAAGAGGGTTCCAGATTTTAAATAGTTAAACGTTGGTTTTTACGAAGTCCGTCGCGTAGCTAAGATCTTTCCATTTTTTCCCCAGCTCGATCTTTGCCAGATCGTTTGCTTCCGCCGCATTGAATGCATCGATTCCAAGGACGATGCGTAACGGTGGCTCCTTAACCGAGGCGAGCTTCAACAATGCCGCTGCAGCCCTAGTCGGGTCACCGGGTTGCTTTCCGTTGTAGTCGCGCTGGAAGCGCGCTGTCGTACCCACCGTCGCATCGTATTCGGGACGTCCTTCCCGCAGCTCGGTTGACGACCCTGCGAAGTCCGTACGGAAACCACCTGGTTCGACGATGGTGACCTTGATGCCGAGGGGTCCTACTTCTTTCGCTAGCGTCTCGGAAAAACCCTCCACGCCCCATTTAGCGGCTGCATACGGTGCGCGTCCAACAGGTCCGATGCGACCTGCAATGGAAGTGACCTGGATGATGTGGCCTGAACCCCGCTCCCGAAAGTAAGGCAGCACGGCCTTGGTGAGAATAATCACCCCAAAGAGATTCGTTTCAATCTGCGCGCGAAAGTCCTCAAGCGTGGTGTCCTCAATAGGAGCAACATTTCCGTAACCAGCGTTATTGACCAGAACATCGAGTTTTCCGAAAGTGCGAATTGTAGCCTGCACGGCCTCATATGCCTGCGTTTCGCTGGTGACATCGAGAGAGAGCGGCAGGACGAGATCGCCATATTTATCCTTCAACTCCGCTAAATCTTCTGTGTTGCGAGCAGTCGCGGCTACCTGGAAGCCTGATGCGAGCACCGCCTCCGCAAATGCCCTTCCAAGACCACGTGAACTCCCTGTGATTAGCCAAACCTGTGACATCATTCCTCCTATTGCTGCGCCACTGCATCTTGCAAATGTGTTCTACCTCTTGTTTTGTACCGATAGCCGAACTTTGCTGGTGGTCCTCTTCGCACTCTCGCGAATCTCCAATTCGGTGAGGACCTGTAGCAGAGTACGTTGTCCAAGCATGGAGAGGATGGCGTCTTGCGCGTCGTCAATCAATTCAATTCTTCAAAGTAGCCCTGAACATTGGAACTTACGAGGCAGCGCTTCGGAATTCCTGTTCGGGGCGCCCAGATTTTGGTATTGGCCACGACGATCGCTGCCGCTGTTTCGCAGATGATGAAACCGCACCCTTCGCGGGGCTGGAGCCACCACACGACGCATGACCACATCATTGACGTAAACGGCGACGACGCGACGCTCGATGCTCAGTTTGTGCCCACCCTACATCAAAAATGATCGCAAATGGTAGCAAGTGGGCAAGGGTACAAAATCACCTGTAAGGACGCGGGAATTCAACACCATAGCAAGTCTCGCAATCCATGCAAAAGATTACCGCCGTAATTCTTAACCGAAGGGTTGCTAGTTCGAATCTAGCCCGGGGAGCCAACCTTAATCTTCAGCCCCGACCTCGGGATTCTCGTCATAGAAGGAACAAAAGGAGATAGAGCCCTTCTTGCAGCCGATTTGCGTAAAATCTTACCAGAGCGTCTGAATCTGCTTGCACTCGCGAATTTTTGCGTCTTTGGTGACTAGGACCATGCTCTCTGCTAGCGCGGTCGCTCCGATTAAGCGGTCGCACGGATCGTTTGAATAGTCTGCCGAAAACTGATTAGCCAAGGCAGCAACCTTCGTGGTGATAGGGAGAACGGCAACGCGCGAAGAAATTTCTTCGAGGTATGCCTCCACTGTTCCGGTTAGCTGCAAGCGGCCGTGGGTCGCGAGCCGAGCGAGCTCCCAGAGAGTGATCGCCGAGATAGCGATTCCGCCGGCTCGACTGGCCTTTCGGATGGTAGAGCTAGCATTCTTAGATAATTTTGGAGGTTCAGTGGCGAGCCAAACGAGCACGTGGGTGTCAAGCAGGATCACTTTGTCGTGCTCTCCCACTCAACAGGGATTGGAGACTCGATATCGCCTAAGATTTTGACTTTTCCCATCATGAACCCGAAGATGTCATTCTTCTCCGACTGGACGGGCACGACCTTGACAACTGGCGTTCCGCGCTTGGTTACGATGACCGGCTCGCCTGTCGCTTGAACCTTTTTCATCACGGCGAGACAGCGAGCCTTAAAGGTACCTGCTGGTATGTGTTTCATTGCACTCTCTCCTGTCCATGGTCATTATATCATGACCATGAGAGGATCAAGTGCATTTTGTAGAGCGTCCTCAATAATCCGAATTTGAATACGTCCGCTGATCTGAAACTGTAGGAACACGTCGGTGCCCAATATCAACTGCCCTAAGAAATTCTGGAGGTTCAACCAAAACTCGGCATTCGTGTCGAAGTATCCTGCCAGGCGCAGCGCGGTCTCCGCCGTGATTCGGCGCCGCTGGTGTACTATTTCGCCCATGCGAGTCGCACGCACGTGCAGTTCGAGTGCAAGCCAGTTGACTGTCAGGCCGAGCGGCTTCATAAAGTCCTCCCGGAGGACAGGGCAAGTCCTGATCGTCCCTACGAAGAGTGACGAATCGGTTCTCATCGGACATGGAATTTGCGAAGCCAGACCCCACTAGCGACGATGGCGGAGAAAGGGTGAAAAGTCAGAGATGTCTTCGAACTGCGAGTCACGCCAGGTGAGAGGGTCTTTGGTCGTAAGCGGCAAACTACTGGGCACCTGTTGAGCAATTCACGAGAATGCTCTCAAGGCCGGACCAGCCATTGGCTCCTTCCGATGATTCGCAACGTTACGATCTCACTTGGGTGGACGATGAAATCGAATTGGCCGTTCTCCTTCATCGATACGGGCAATTGGCCTCGCTCCACAGCGTCGGTTTGCCATACGCTTTCCGGACGAAGACAGGGAATCTTCGCGCTCACTGTGCGCTCTGTGCCGCCCAAGTCGAGAAGGCGAAGGATGACCCCGTTCCCGTCTTCGGCTGTCTTCAGTGTTTCGAGAACGATGTTCGGGTCGTCGATCTCCACAAAGCGTTGCTGCTTATCGTCCAGTCCTTGCGAACAGCTGGCCTCCGGTTGCAATTCGGGGTGGCGGACCGTGACAGCGTCCGCATCCGGCTCGGAGCGCAAGACGGCCTTGTCCTGGCTGGTCACAACATCGGTTTCGAGTGGTGTCACTTCCTCCCAACCCATACGGCTCAAATCCTGAACATCGGTAGAAGAGGCGCTTGTAACCACGTAATGAAAACTGAAATGACCTCCCTGCCCCGCACGATAGTTCGTGTCCCAGTAATTATTCATGACATAGGAAAAGACGGTTCCAGGGCGCCTACCGAACTCTTCCGGCCACACGCCGCGGTTAATATCGCCCAGGGTGATCAGAGGCGCGTCGAGGGGAAGAACGCTTGCCGACAGTCCATCCTGTTCAACAGCGACCCAATGCTGCACGGAGAACCACTCATGGCCCGCGCCTGGATACATGTCGGTGGCTGGATCGACCACGCCGTTTTGCACTTCATACTGAAACCGGGGCTGACCGGCGGCAAACGGAAAGGCAAAGTAAGCGGCCTCCTTGCTAAAGACTTCCTTCTTCTCGACTTCTTCGGCTATCGCGATCTTCTTCTCGCGGTCGTCAAGGCGAATCTCGGCACGAATGGAAGGTGTATTGAAGCTTTCGCTTTCCGTACGCGCAACGTCTCCGTCGGCAGTGTGCTGAACCGACACGATTTTGCAATTGCGCGCAGGGTGAACCACTAACTCAGGCTTCGGATACACGTGACTGTACTGAAGGATCGTGTTGGGGGACTTGTCGCCTCCGGTCACGTAGAGGTACTCCGCGAAACTATACGGACTCTCAGAGCTCACTATTTCACGCTGCAACTGCTTATCGTAGATGCTGCGGATAGCACACGTTGACGGGTCAAGCACAACTTTGTAGAAGGGGCTTTCGAGGATGGAGCGCTGTTCCTGAGCAGTGACTATGACGGGCTTCTTCTCCGGTTGCAGGCGATACACCTTGTAGCCGACCCCGGGCACTTCCCGGGCGATGAAGCGAACGCGGTGGAAGTTGATTCCGGCCCTGAGGATCTCGAAGGGTACTGGTTGATCGACCTTCAGGTCTACGATCTCCTGTCCCTTTTCGAGGTCGATAACTACCGGTCCGCTGCGTTTCCAGTTCAGGCTGTTGAAGACGATTAAGCTGCCCTGTTCGGCTGGAATGGCATTTGCCAGGTTGGCCATCGCGCTCCGGACGATAAAGTCCACGCGTGCCGCGGCATTGACGGCGAACTGTTCTTTCACCTTAAGCTGATCGACGGCCTCCTCGCTTGTTGGGTCCCCGACACTGTTGTAGGAGCCCCAGGTGTGCTCGTCCATCAGCACCATATCGGTCCACATGCGGCCCAATTCCTCCGCGTCCACTTTGAGCAGAGGATTTACAAGCGGAATGAGGGTGGCAAGCTTCTCGGCCGTTTGCGCTCGTGCTTCCGCACGGCGCTCGATGGCCAAGTAAGCGGCATCGGAGGCTGCGCCGTCCTCCCAATAGGGCCCGCCGTCGCCGTGAATCGTGGGAAGATCCTTGCCAAACTGCGAGGCTATGTTCTCCAGCGCTTCTGCAAAACCGGAGTAACGCAGGCGCGGATAAGCATAGATGCGATTCCATTCTTCCACCAGTTCCTCCTGCTGCGGAAATAGGTCGGTATTCTCCACCTGTGTTCCGTAGAGCATCGCCGCATCGGCGCGGTAGTTAGTCCCGGAGTACATTTGCAGAAACAGCGGCAGCGTCTCGCGCCCTGCCTCCACAACCGGAGGCAGGCCAAAAAGCATCTGCATCTGCTGGTAGATGCGGGAATACCAGAGCAGAACCTTGCTCCCATCCGGCCCCGTCCACCACATGGGCGACTGTTCGTTCAGGCGTCCCTGCAACAGGACCGGAGCGCGGTAATTGTTACTGCCTCCCGCGAGAGTATGGATTCCAGCGGCGGCGAGAATTGAGGCATAGGACCAGGAATATGAGGGAACGTCGGTGATGTTGGCGTAGTTGAATGGGGTTTGGTGGATTCGGCTGAAGTTGGCGCTAGGATACAGGGAGCGAATCAGAACTTCTGCCGTCGGAAGGCCGGTAAGCAGATTGGCGTATTGCGCGGGGACGAAAAGCTGTTTTTCTTGGATCGCCTCAATGGCTCGTTGCCGCTGCGCGGCGGAGTGCGTGGAAAGGAACTGCTCAAGGTCCCACTCGCCGTCAAGACTGAATCGAAAGTCAGGATGGCGTGCGGTCATCTCCATCGCTTCATCGAGGGTACGGGACTGGATGGCGGCGACCTTGGCCTGATAGTCGGAGTAACCCACATCGACGTGGATGTGGGGAACGAGAAAGAGGGTCCACTTTTTGGCAGGGTCGATCGTTTGCGTGAATTGCTGCTTGTGGCCATCAAGTTCAACAGTCAGTTGTGCCGGTGTGCTCGACGAGAATTCATGAACTTGGAACTCAGCCTTCTCCTCGCCAAATTCACAGCCGCCAGTCAGATCAGCTCTGTACGTTCTCGCGCCGATTGTGAGAGCGGCCTTGGTTTCCGGTTTGAATGCCTGGGAGTGGCTCAGGAAGGCTTCAACGATTTCTAGGAGTTCACCGTTCTGCTCCCTGTAAAAGACGGTGGGGGCCAGCCGAAGAGCTGGCGTTTGCAAATCTACTCGTCCGGATTGACGGTCAAGTTCGATCGCGTCGTAGACGAGACCCGCGTCAGGAACGGCTCGGGCGGCCTCTTCGATCGCCTGCAGCGCAATGGTGTTGGCCCCCATCCGCAGGTAGCTGCCGGGGAAGGTGAAATCAATATCCGCGCTTGAATAGGCCGGATAGAAAGAGTCTCCCTGATCACCGTTGCTGTAATCGAGCCGTGGATGGAGATAGAACTTCCCGTCCTTGCCGTTAATCGTGACCTTCATGGCTGGCACACTGGGATTTTCAATCAGCACCGCAAGATGCAAGCGGTACCGCGCTGCCGGAGCGCTTGCGAGTGAGAAGGAGATCGAGCGGGGCGCGCAGGCGATGGGTGTTTCAGGGCACTTGAGTGTTGCGGCAAGAACGGCCGGCTGCCAGGCAAACCAATCCTTGGCGGGGTCGCTTTGCGCAATGACGAAGTTAACCGCCCGTGTCGGATTCCCAGAACCAAATTCGCCGGAGGAGCGGTCAAACTGCCCAAGACTGAAGACGACGTTCATTGAAGTATCTTGTGCGGCAACACGCAGTGGGAAAACGGCAAGGACGGCGGCGCAGATTGCCATCGTGAATTTCTTCACACAAATCGCGCGCATGGCGGAAATCTCCTTTTCTCGCGCGGAATCGCTTGAGCCGCGCTCCTCCCTGGCTAGTCGCCAGGTTTCACTGATTCCGGAGCGGATAACGGGCCAACCTTCCTTAATCCGGAATCCGATAAAGGAAGAGTAGCCGACCACCCGCCCGGTGACGAGCCGATTCCGGCGTTGTGAGTGCTGTCGCGATTTTGCGACATCTAGCGCAAGGATCGTCATACCATTATGGAGACGAGATCAGATGGTTCCGGACTCTTCGTCGACCGAGACCGACAACATGCAACGGGGAAGTCCCTCAGTGCAAGAACTCGAAGTTCATGGGCCGCCGCCCTCCATCGTAGCGGTAGCCGCGGTCCAATTCCTCGGGTCTCTCCCGTTTCTCTACGTATGCGGGATCGCTCTGTGGGGAACAATTTGGGTTACCCATGACTTCGTGCACTGGCCGAGGTTAGTTGTCATATTGGGGCTTCCATTTCTGTTCAGCTTCGTGGCCGTCGTGACATCCATCGGGCTATTCCGGCTCCGCGAGTGGGCAAGAAGAGCGACACTTTATCTAGCGACTTTTCCTGTTTCCGGGTGCGCCCTATTCCTGATTCTTTACCATCCGCAGGACGTGTATGGCGCCCCATTCGCAGTGCGGGACGTTTCTCACCTGGTTGGTACGGTCTTGCTTGCGATTTTGATACCGATAAGCCTTTGGTGGTGGGTGCTGTTCACCCGCAACACTCTGCGCTCTCAATTTCGCCGAGATTGACAGGCGCCGATTAGCTGTTGATAACAGGCGATAGCGCTCAAGCCTCGGACGGGCTGGTTTCGGAGCGGTCAAAGGTGAGGCAACCGTTGCCATGTAGGAAAGGTTTAGAGGACATCCGCGTTGAAGTTGCCCAACTTGGTGCAGACTTTAACCGACAGTGTGAACAGATATAGAATCCGTGTTCCGATTCAGCGCAGGTCGATTATGAAGTTTCTTTTTACTGCCAGCACTTTGTCTCGTCTGGCTTCTTGCTGTTAGTCCAGTCAAGGGCGAGCGAGCAGGACAAGAGAAAGCAGCACCTCAAACCTCTGACCCGCCCCGCGTCGCGGTCAAAGGTGAGGCAATGAAAAAGATGCTCGTGCACAAAGTGAATCCTAGTTATCCCCCTTCAGCGATGAACCGACGCATTGCTGGAACTGTAAAACTCCATGTGGTTATAGGCGTGGATGGCGGCGTAAAACAGGCTGACTATATCTCCGGTCCGTCTGTATTTGTCCAACCGACTATCGATGCCGTGCGCAAATGGAAATACAAACCGCCGACGGCTAGTGGGCAGCCTGTCGAAGTGGACACCACCGTGGAAGTAGTGTTCTCCTTGGTTCAATAGTCAGATTCAATAGCCCAAAATCTCTTGGCGTCTCGTGATAGGTGAAAATCTACCACATGGATTTGCCTAAACGAAGTTCCCGTCAATGTGAAGTACCACTTTACTTCTCCAATTTCCCGACGCATCCGGCACTGAGGAACATTGCGCCTAGAGTTCCGCGGATATCCCGTGCACAGCGCATGCGCTATTGTTACACTTTCGCGAATGGCAGAAACAATTCGTCCTCGGCACTCTCTCCTCGTCCGCGTCACGCACTGGCTTACCGTGTTATCCTTCCTCGCCCTGCTCGTGACCGGAGTGGAAATTCTCATCTCTCACCCACGGTTTTATTGGGGAGAGACCGGCAACGTAAATACTCGCCCCTTATTCACGATCCCGATTCCATCCTCTCGGTCCAGCGTTCCCACCGGGTATGGTTACGTGCTTCCCGACCAGAATGGTTGGAGCCGCTATCTCCATTTCCAATCTGCTTGGATTGTGGTTGTAACCGGTTTACTTTACCTGGCCTTCGGATTCTTCGGAGGGCATTTCCGACGGAATTTGCTTCCCGCTCGTTCCGACCTCTCGCCCAAGCGGCTTGGAATTTCCATTGCCCAGCACCTTCGTTTCGAGCGACCGAGTGCGAAAGAAGCCTGGTCGTATAACGTGTTGCAGCGCCTGACGTATCTGGTTGTCATTTTTCTGTGTTTTCCGTTGATCATCTGGACGGGTCTGGCGATGTCACCGGCCTTCGAATCCCTAGCTCCGGCTGCGGTTCTGGGCGGCCACCAATCCGCGCGCACCATACACTTCTTCGTCACAGGATTTCTGGTGGTGTTCCTTCTGATTCATGTGCTGATGGTTGTTCTTGCCGGATTCCGAAATCGGATGCGCGCCATGATCAGCGGTCGCGTCACCGAGCCTCAGGAGCGACTATGAACAAACTTTCTCGACGTCAAATCATTACCACCGGGTTCGCGGCCACCGCGGGTGTTTCCGCCCTCGCCGCGGCTGCGAAGCTCGCCGGGCGATATGGACTCATCCCGCCGGATTCGGGAGGCATTTACGGGCCCGGCGAAACACTTACCTATGCTGCGCAGCGGGTATTGACTCGCCACACTCTGGCGCGTGAGTTTTCTCAAAGCCAGATCTCCAAAGATCCGTTTGCAAATCCAGTCGATCCCCTGGG
>Ga0210394_10001532_pt1 | contig 36458 bp, 22 predicted proteins | sample IncBWC12MmetaG_FD_160121 | JGI IMG/M metagenome (GOLD analysis project Ga0210394, IMG submission 160121) | Forest soil microbial communities from Barre Woods Harvard Forest LTER site, Petersham, Massachusetts, United States - Inc-BW-C-12-M | ecosystem: Environmental > Terrestrial > Soil >... | reverse complement strand
ATTATCCCGACTTGGATGTGCGCTTCACGCGCATACACGAGTTCAAGCATCTGCATCCCGAGCGGCGGTACGGCGAACGCACCCTCATCATGCGGGAATTCTCTAGATACGCCGCGCGCGACGATGAGCCGTATTATCCGATCGGTCGACGCGAGGATAAACAACGTTATGGGCAGTATCGGGCCGCCGCCGAGGCGGAAGCCAATGTCATCTTTGGCGGGCGGCTCGGTACGTACCGATATCTGGACATGCACCAGGCTATCGGTTCCGCACTAGCTTGTTTTCACTCCAAAGTCGCCCCGTGGCTGATGCAGCGCGCCGTCAAAGCGCTGTAGCTGCGGTGCCGGATCTGCTCAATGCGACCACCCTGTGGCTCCGATGCCGCGAGCGGGGCGCCGTCTACAGCATGAGCAGACAGCAAGCCATCGAATTGGGATGTCCGCTACGACCCCGACGGCAAAACTCAAAAGATGAGCTGACGGCAAAATTTCGCCGTGCCCCTGGAAGTTCGCCAAATGGAATCCGATCCCTACGAAGGCTGCCGGATGGAAAAACGACTTGATCAGTGGCCCCAATAATAACCGCCGCGCTAAACTTCAGCGGTAAGAAAGCATCATCCGTCCGCCGATGCGACGACATCAAGGGCACTCAGCAATGGCCCGAGCTGCTCCTCATAGACGCGCCAGCGGCCGACGGCGGTTTTGTAGATCGGCTGGCGAACCTGCGTCGCACTCGCGGTTCGCACCGGCCGGTCGGTTTCGTGGAACGACAAACAACGTTCGTCCCAAGGCAAGCCGCAATAGGCAATGATCCGGCGCGCCTGTCCTTCGAGATCGGCGACAACATCTTCGTAGCGCACGTCGAGAATACTTTGCGGCGGCAGCACGCGGTGCCAGTGCGCCATCAGCCGCTCGTAGCGTTTGTAATAGCGGCCGAGTTCGGCGAGATCGTAGGTGTGGTTTTGCTCGGCGGTGAACAGCTTGGAGAAGCAGGAAATACAGGTGTCGACGGGGTTGCGGACGGAATGAATGATCTTGGCATTCGGCAGGGCCAGATAAATAAGCCCGGCAAAGTAGTAGTTCGAGGGCATCTTGTCGGTGACGCGCTCGCCGCTTGGGGCGAGCTTGCGCAGCTCGGTGACGTAACGGGTGCCAATCTGCCGTAACGCCGACGCATCGAGCGCAGGCACGAAGTCCGGATAGTGCAGCGTATTACCGTCTGGCCCGCGCACGCCGAGAATGACGTCATTGAACGTCTGCAATTCGCCGGCGCCATGCACCAACGGATGACTGGCAATGATCTGCTCGACCAGCGTCGTTCCCGAACGCGGCATGCCGATCACGAAGATCGGCAGGCGCGAAGGGTCGGCGGCGCCGGATTTTTTGGCGATCAGTTCGCGCGTGAAAGTGGCTTCGATCCGGTCGAACAGGGCAAAGATCAACGCCTCGTCATAGGGAATTGTCGCGCGCTTGGCGGCATTGCCGGAGAGGAGGTGCGTGAACGAGCGCCGGTAGTCCTTCAAATCCCCATAGGCTTTGCCAAGCGCAAAATCAAGCTGCAAGCGATCAGTCTTCGACAATCCTTCGGACTTCGCCGCCAGGGATTCCATCATCTCAAGGTGGGGATCGTCGGGCGCGAATTTCTTGGAGTCCGCGAGATTGACATAGACGCCGGCGATGTTCGGATCGAGCCGGATCGCTTGCAGATATGCGTTTTGGGCCTCGTGCAATTGGCCGAGCTCTTTGAGCACGTTGCCCATATTGTTATACGCATCGGCGAGATCGGGCTTGAGTGAGAGCGCGCGCCGGTAATGCGCCAGCGCTGCGCCAAGGTCGCCGCGCTCGAAGGCGATGCGGCCCGCCAGATTGACGGCGTCGTGGTTGTTGGCATTCAGCGCCAGCGCGCGCTCGTTCGCCGTTGCGGCTTCGTCGACCTTGTGTTGGTCGAGCAAAACCGTGGCATAATGTACGAACAGCTTTTCGTCGCGCGATTCAACGGTGAGGGCGCGGCGCATGAGATCGGCGGCTTCGTCGAGCCGCTCGAGGTCTTTGAGCGCCAACGCCAGATTGTCGAGCGTGTCGGGATTATTCGGGGCGAAATCGAGGGCCTTGCGGTAGACGGTCTCCGCTTCTTCGGAGCGTTTGAGTTCGCGCAAGCAGGTGCCGAGATTGTTCCAGGCGTCGGCGAAACTCGGCTGCAAATCGATTGCGCGGCGATAGTCCTTCTCCGCCTGCGTGAAACTCCTCAGGCGCTGCAGCGCATTGCCGCGATTGCTGTAGGCCTGAGCGAGATTACCGTCCACCTTGATGGCGCGGTCGTAAAGGCTGAGCGCTTCGTCGAACTTGCCCTGGTCGAACAGCGCGATGCCGAGATTGCTGAGCGCGCCGGCAGAGTTGGGATTGAGCTCGATGGCGCGGCGTCCGGCGGCGATCGCCTCTTCGATACGGCCGGCGAGGCGGCACATTTCGCCGAGATTGGCGTGAAACAGCGCGACGTTTGGACTGATCGCGATGGCGCGGCGGATATGATCGATCGCTTCGGCCGTCTTGCTCGACTGGTGTGCAATTATGCCAAGCATGTGCGCGGCCTCGGCATTGTCCGGCTCGGCCGCGGCTGCGCGGCGCGTCAGCTCGTCCGCGTCGGCCAAGAATCCGTGCCGCCGCTTCTGCTCGGCGAGGATGAGCGCCTGACCGGGCGTTGCCACCTGCACCGGCGCCGGCGCCGGCCTCGCGGCCTGCGCAGCTTCCGCAGCAATGATGGCTGCGGCCTCGACAGCGCAGCGCTCGCCTTCGACCTTGAACGGCGTCAGTCGTGCGCTATCGCCTTGCAACACAACTTTCAGCTCTTTCTCCATGCGCGCGATCACGTCGGCCCCGTCCTCGCCCTTTTCCTGGCGAAACAGACGCATGGTCGGGTACCAGGGGTTGTCCTCGCGGTTAAGCAGCCAGCGCCAATCGGTCACCCACGGCAGCAGCACCCAAACCGGCTTGCCCAGCGCTCCTGCAACATGCGCGACGGAAGTATCGACGGTAATGACGAGGTCGAGTGCGTTGATGGCGGCCGCGGTGTCGACGAAATCCTCGAACTTCGCGGCGAGATCCTCGATCGGCGTCTTGCGCTTCAGCTTTTTCAGGTCGGCCGCGCGCGGGCCGAATTGTAGGCTCACGAACCTCGCGCCGCGAATGGCAAACAGCGGCGCAAAGAGCGACAAGTCGAGCGAGCGGCGGGAATCGTTGACGTGATCGGGATTGCCGGCCCACACCACGCCGATCCGCAAGCCTTTCATTTTGGCGAGACGATCGTTCCAGCGCCGCACCGCGGTCGTCGGCGCGCGCAGATAAGGCACATCGGCCGGTATGGTTTCGAGCCGCGTCTTGAAGAGCCGAGGCAGGCTCAACAGCACGGCGTCGCATTGATATGGCGCCGGATCGCCGCGGTCCCCGAGCACGACGGTGCCGGGCAGGCTCTCGCGCATCAAGCTGACGAGCTGCTGGTGGACGCGCAGCGTGACCTTTGCGCCGCGCGCAGTGAGCAAGGGCATATAACGTGCAAATTGGAGAGTGTCGCCAAAACCCTGCTCGGCCTGGACATAAATATGCTTGCCGGCGAGGTTTTCGCCCTGCCACGGAATTTCAGGAAATTTCGGGCCTTTGCGCTCGGTCGAGCGCAATCGCCATTCGTATTCGTCCCAACCCTCGGCAAAATCGCCGCGCATCAGCAACAATATGCCGAGCCCGGACCGCGCATTGGCGTGATAGGGCGCGAGCGCGATGGCGCGGCGTAACGCCGAAATGCCTTCTTGGAAGCTGCCGCTGTGATGCAGCGTTGTGCCGAGGTTGGCCCAGCCGTCGGCATAGTTGGGATTGATCTCGATGGCGCGGCGATAGGCGGGGATCGCTTCGTCAAACCGCCGCAGCGCGTGCAGTGCGTTGCCGAGGTTGCTGTGCGCCTCGGCGAAATCGGGCTTGGCGGCGATCGCTTTGCGTTGCGCGCGGGCGGCGCCCTCATACTCCTTCAGCTCGTAGAGCGCGACGCCGAGATTGCTCAGCGCCGCGGGCATCGTCGGCTCGATTTCGAGCGCGCAGCGCGCCGCCTCGGCGGCGAGCTTGGGACGGCCGGCGAGGCGGAGCATCTCGCCGAGATTGGCGTGAAACAGCGCGACCTGCGGCGCGAGCTTCGCCGCCCGCTTCACATGCTCGATGGCCTCGCCGAGCTTGCCGTTCTGGTGCGCGATAACGCCGAGCAGATGTTCGGCTTCCGGCACGTTCGGCCGCGCCTGGAGAATCTGGCGGCAAACCGCCTCCGCCTCCATCAGCTTGCCTTCATTACGGCAACGCTCGGCGTACATCAGGGCCTCGCCAAGCGGCATTAATGTCTGGGTTGCCTGGGCTTGCGCCATAACCCTTTCAACTACCATGAAGCCGTGCGGGCGGCCAAGAACCGCGGGCGAACCTCGCTAAACCGATAAATGAGGAGAGTAAGTTGCGTTAACTACCTGAAATTAATAGAAAAACTTGCCCCATTGCTCGAGGAAAACCGTTGGCGCACAAGGTCATTCATAATGTAACGAATTGAAACCCGTCGACCGCCGTTGTGGCGCGGCTGCAGATGCCCAACCGCAGCAATTCGCCGTTGTGCGCGGCGATCAACGAAGCGAGAAGCTGTAACTGGTACATACGGAGCGATTCCGACAGGAACAGTTTGAACGGTCCGGTCAAGTCGAGGTCGCGCACGGTCATGCGGCACACACCGATCAGCAAATGTCCCGACGCCCCCGAGGTCGTATGCAAGGTCTTGATGTTCTTGTCACCGATGCCGGCGGCGGGTCTGCCGCCTTGGCTCGAGGGAAAGAGCCTCACTCTATCAAGCGAGTGTCCCTGCGCCTGCCACTCCTCGCAATCAAGAGCGAGCAGCGGAATGGAAGGGTTGTAGAGTGCCATGTTGAACATATTTTGCTCGAACAGCGGATGCTCGGCGACCGCATCCGTCAATTCCATCCAGCGCTGCAAAAATGCGGCCGAGCGGCAGAAGAACAGGCCGCTCGAGAGATACGGCAAGGTATGATCGATCGCGGCTTGCGTCGCCACCCGGACGAACGGCGTCATTGTCGCGGCGTGGGAGGAGATCACCTGTCCGATGCTGGAGTTTGCCGGTTCGCGGCAAGCCGCAACAAGAGCGCCGCTTGCTGTCATCGCGTGCCCGACTGCCGCAAAATCGCCGAAGCCAACCTCCATCAGCGTAAGATCCGCGTCGAGCCACACGACCGCGTCATAGTCCTCGATTCTGTGAGCGTTATGCTGCAGATAGCGCGCGAGAGCGGCCTTGCAATGGAATGTTCCGCGCGCGGCGAGATCAGTCGGCCGCACCAGCAAAAGACCGAGATGACGTAAAAATTGCGCCTGCGCGCTCGTCAGCCCGAAATCGCAAACGAACAGGCGCTGGTCGCTGATCCGCTCCGCAAACGATTGCAGGCAGATCAAGAACGTGTTGAAGAAAGCGGAATCGCATCCGGTGACGAACAATAATTTCATGCAGTCATCATACTATTTGTGGAAGCCGAAACGCCCACAGTCTGCCAACTTCGATCCTGTGCGACAAACGCCGTGCGCTCAACGCGGCCCGTCGAGAATCGGGAAACGAGCTTGTGGGCCGGCTTGGCCTTTCAGCACAAAACATCGTATAACGCTGCGGCGCGGGAAAAGTGAAGCATAACACGGTGATGACGTCCGGTCGGCCCGGAATGGATCGGGAGCCGGATTGGCGCTGCCCGCGGCTGCCATTGCTGACGATGGCATTGATCCAAAACCGGCAGAACATCACCGATCCGATCATTCATTGACAAGCTTGCCGTGCTGGTCGGCAAGGCCGCGGCGCATCTCGACAGCTTCGGCAGACCGCGGGATGCCGCGCGATCACCGCTTCGATCTTGCGAAAACAGATCAAAGCCATTGCGGTCGGATGGCCGCCGGAATCGGCAAAAACTGTGCCAATGACTCCCACTGGCCCGGTTGAAGGCCGCTTACTGGCGCCAATGCCCCGATTGGCAGGCGCGCCAACTCGGTCGGGGCTCGCCGGCAACCGGTAAGGTCCCGCGCCCACGGGCCCGAGCCACCATTGCGACTTGCTGTTCTACTCGCCCGCAGGCGAAGCCGATGGTTCAAGACCGGACCCTCGAGTACCATTTCTGCAACTGTCACACGAAATCTGCGTAACTCCCAGGTAAAACGGCGAAATACGGGCCGCTCTCATTGCCCCGTCGCGGTCTCGACCAGTAATCTGACGGTACTGGAACGAAGGATCGGTGCGTAGCGACCGCAGACCGATCCTAGGGGCGTTAGATGCGTGAATTGCCGCGCTCAAGCCGAGCGGCTTTGCGCTCGCTGCTGGCATCGAGTTCGATTGCCGCGCTGTTGATCGGCGGCGGCACGCCCTCGGCGTTGGCGGCGTCGTGCGCGAACAGTACGAGCGCAACTACGGTCACCTCGGTCAATAACGCGACCACGATCAATTGCATCTCTGTCGTCAATTCGACCGTTACCGGCAACGTCACGAACGCCAGCAACGGTACCATCGGAGCCGGCACCACGGCGGGGACCAAGACTGGCATTGTCATCAACAACAGTTCGATCGGCGGCACGATCCTCAATGCTGGCAAGATCACCGCGCCCAGCGGCCAGGGCATCGATGTCACCAACGACGCAATCGTTTCCGGCGGCATCAGCAATGCCGGCACGATATCGACCGATCTGAGCGGCATCGATGTTGGCGGCGTCTCAACCTTCGCCGGCGGCATCACCAATAGCGGCACCATTTCGGCCACCTTCGAGCCGGGCATTAATATCGGCAACCTTACCGACGTAAGCCCCTTCCCCAAGCAACCCGTCTCGACCTTCAGTGGCGGCATCACGAACGCCGGCGTGATCACGGGGCACACCGATGCTATTGCCGTCGTCTTTGTCACCAACTTCTCCGGGGGCATCAGCAACTCCGGCACACTTTCCGGCGGCGAGTTGGGCATTCAGGTCGGCAGCATCTCGACTTTTGCAGGCGGCGTCACCAATAGCGGGACGATCGCGGCGGGCACAGGCAGCTTTTTCAACACCGTCCGTGCGGGTATTGCGGTTGGCTATTATGTGGGGGGAGGGGATCTCACGGGGACCACTCTCTTCCCCGTGTCGAACTTCTCCGGCAACATCGTCAACAGCGGCAAGATCACTGCGGTAACCGACGCGATTGCTCTCGAATTATTCTCGACCTTCTCGGGCAACATCAGCAATACCGGCACATTGTCAGCTAAAAATGGCATTTTCCTTGGCCCCGTCCAGAATGTAGCCGCGGGAGTTGGCTGGGCGGGCAACACCGTCTTTACCGGCAACATCGTCAACGGCGGCGTGATCGCGGCGACTGCCGTCGGTATTTGGGTCAACACGGTCTCGACCTTTGCGGGTAACATCGTCAACAGCGCCGGCGGCATGATCTCAGGGACGGGTGCGGTGACGGCCGCAGGTATTTGGGTCGACTCGGTCTCGACTTTTGCGGGCGGCATCACCAACAGCGGCACGATCTCGAAGGCCGGCCGCGACATCTGGGTTGACAACGTAGCCACCTTCACGAGCAACATCATCAACAGTGGTACACTCTCGGCTGTCGCCTCTGGCTCGGCTCTCGGCACTGGCATCTTTGTCAATGGCGTCTCGACCTTTCTCGGCGGCGTCACCAACAGCGGCAGAATCTCGACGGCCGGCACCGGCATCTTGGTCGGCAAGAGCAATTTCACCGGTGAGACCGTTGCGGTATCGAGCTTCTCGGGCGGCATCACCAACAGCGGCACGATCATCGCAAACGACATCGGCATCGTTGTTGACAGCATTGTCAGCTTCGCGAACGGCATCACCAATACCGGCACAATCTCAGCCTTACGTGGCATTAACGTCGGTTCCAGCTCGATCTTTACGGGAAACATCGTCAATGGCCCGGGCGCCACGATCACCGCCGCGGAATATGGCATCGTGGTCAGCGACGTCTCTATCTTTACGGGCAACATCATCAACAGCAGCGGCGGCGGGATTATCGCGAACGGATCATTTAGCGATAGCATTTTCGTTGCCCGTATCTCTACCTTCGCTGGCGGCATCACCAATAGCGGCGCGATTGGATCGCCTGCAGGCGGCATTGAGGTCAGCAGCGTCGCACTTTTCGGCAGCAGTGCCGGTGGCGGTATCGTCAACAGCGGCACAATCTCCGCCGGCGGCACCGGCATCAATATCCTCAAAGTTTCCACCTTTTTGGGCGGCATAACCAACAGCGGCACCATCACCGCAACGGGGGAAGACGGAATTCGTGTCGTCTTCGGCGTCTCAAGCTTCGCCGGCGGCATCGGCAACAGCGGCACGATCATGGCGGGGTCCGTCGGCATTTTCGTCACCTCCGTCGCCCTGTTCGGCAGCAGCAGCGCCGGCGGCGGCATCACCAACAGCGGGCTGATCTCAGGAGGCGGCGACGGCATTTTTGTCGGCAACAGCGGCAATGGTTTGGGTGCCGCTACCTCCACCTTCGCGGGCAGTATCGTCAACAGCGCCGGCGGAACGATCGCGGGCGGCAATTACGGCATCGTAATCAATCTCGTATCCAGCTTTTTGGGCGGCATCAGCAATAGTGGCAGGATCTCTGGGAACGCCGGCACCGGCATTCGTATCGAGAACGTTTCGACCTTCGCAGGCAATATCAGCAACACGGGAACGATCACCGGTAGGACCGGCATCGGGATCAGCAGCGGCGTGACCTTCGCGGCTGCCGCTATCGTGAACAGCGGCAATATCACGGGTACCGGCGGCACCGCCATCTACGCGGCTGGTGCAACGAGCCCTGTCACCATCGATCAGAATGGCGGCACGATCACCGGCAATATCCTTCTCTCGTCCAACGCCGACGTGCTTAATATTACTGGCGGCACGGTGGCCGGCAATATCAACGGCTCGGGCTCGCTCGACACCGTCAATTTCAATCCCGGCGCGGGTAACACGTTTACCTATGCCGACAGTTTCACCGGCATCAACCAGGCCAATGTGACGTCCGGCACTGTCGTGCTCAATGGCGACAACAGCGCAATTGGCATGTCGGTGAGTTCGGGCGGCACGCTGGCCGGCACCGGCATCATCACCTCATCCATCACCATCAAGTCCGGCGGCAGCCTGGAACCGGGCACGCCGGGCACCGCCGGCACAAATCTCTCCATCGCCGGCAACCTGACCTTCGCTTCTGGTGCGACCTATCTGGACACAATCGGCGCCACGAGCGCCAGCCTGGCCACAATCAGCGGCACCGCCACGCTCGGCGATGCCACCGTCACCATTGCGGCCGGCAGCGCGATAACGGCCGGTACGACCTATACCGTCCTTATCGACGGCAGTGCCGGTCTCGGCGGCAGCAATACATTCAATCCGACCGTCACCGCCGACGGCCTGAGCGGCACTATCAGCTATGTCGGCGACGACGTCGACTTGGTGTTCATAAGCCGCTGCTACAAGGGGCCGTTCCCGTACACCAATTCCGGCACCACTCCCGGTATCTGCGTCACCAACACGACGTTCAGCGGCAACGTCAGCAATGCCGGCACGGTGTCGTCGAGCGGCATTACCGTCAAAGGCTCTACCATCACTGGCTCGATCGTTGACAGCGGCACGTTGTTCGTCGGTGGTATTTCGATCGACAGCGCGAGCAAGATCGTCTCTACCAAGACCGGCATTGCGGTCACTGGCGCAACCTTCACGGGCGGCATTACCAATGCCGGAACGATCTCGGCAAGCGGCAACGGCATTTATGTCGACAACGTTTCGACTTTCTCCGGCGGTATCACCAACAGCGGCATGATCTCGTGGAAGGGCTTCCACACCGGCATTCTCGTCAGCGGCGTCTCGACCTTCGTGGGTGGCATCACCAACAGCGGCACGATCGCGGGGCTGCTGATTGCGGGGCAGCAGCGCTATGACGACATCCGCGTCGCTTCAGTCTCGACCTTCACGGGCAGCATCACCAACAGCGGTACGATCACCTCGAAGAGCAGCACTGGCATCTTGGTCTCCGGGGTCGCCCAATTCGGCGGCAGCATTGCCAACGACGGCACGATCGCGGCCGCCGGAGGAATTAAGGTCGGCGGGGCCGTCTCGACCTTCTATGGCGGCATCGTCAACAGTGCTGGCGGCACGATCACCGGCAATGAGGGTATTTTCGTCACCAATGTCACCCAATTTGGCAACACCAGCGCCGGCGGCGGCGTCACCAACAGCGGCACGATCGCGGCGAACTTCAGCGGCATTGCCGTCAGCTTCGTCTCGAGCTTTGCGGGCGGCATCACCAACGCCAACAGCGGCACAATCTCGGCGGGCCGCACCGGCATCGACGTCAATCAAGTTTCGATCTTTACCGGCAACATCTCCAATTCCGGCACGATCAGTGCTCAGGCCGGTATCGCCATTTACGGCAGCACCATTCATGGCCAGATTGTCGACAGCGGCAACATTCTTGCGTCGAGCGTCGGCATCCTGATCGACAGCGCGAGTAACATCGTCTCGGCCACGACCGGGATTAAAATCACCGCCCCGACCTTCACCGGCGGTATTTCCAACGCCGGCACGATATCGGCGGCGCTCTCGTACGGCATCTACGCCGACGGCGTTACTCAGTTCGGGACCAACGCCGGCGGCATCACTAACAACGGAACGCTGACGGCACACCTCACCGCTATTCTCATTGATTCCGTTCCAAACTACGTGGGCGGCATCACCAATAGTGGAACAATTTCGGCGCTGAATGGAAGTGGCGTTGTAGTCCGAGACATTATCTCAACGTTCTCCGGCGGTATTATCAACGCAGCGGGGGCCACGATATCGGCGCCGAATTATGAGGGAATTGTTCTTTCTAATATCGCCCAATTCGGCACCAACGCCAGCGGCGGAATTACCAACAGCGGCACGATTAGCGCGCACAACACTGGCATCTTGGCCGCAGGCATTTCGGTCTTTATGGGCGGCATTACAAACGCCGGCCTGATCGATCCTAAAACCGGTATCAAGGTCAGCAACGTGTCGACCTATTCCGGCGGTGTCGTCAACAGCAGCACGATTAACGCGACAGCAATCGGTATCAACGTCAACGGCGTCTCGACCTTCACCGGCAATATCTCCAATTCCGGTACCATCACGGCGAAGACCGGCATATCCATCGCCGCCAGCACGATCAACGGCGCGATTATCGACGACGGCAATATCCTAGCGACGGGTCTCGGCATTTCGATCGACAGCGCGAGCAAGATCACTTCCGCCACCACCGCCATCAAGATCAGCGGCCCGACCTTCACTGGCGGCATTTCGAATGCGGGCGTGCTGTCGGCGGCGGGCGGCGCCGGCATTGTCGTCGAATTCGTCTCGACCTTCTCGGGCGGCATCAATAACTCCGGCACGATCGCGGCGCACCTCGACGGCATTAATATCGTGGGTGTCTCAACCTTCGTCGGCAACATCGCCAATGGCGGCATGATCTCGGCGGGCAACAGTGGCACGCTCTCCGGAACCACCGGGGGTATTCGCGTCGACGCTGTCGCGACCTTCGGGGGCAGCATTACCAACGGTGGCACGATCACCTCGAAATCCAGCGACGGCATCGTAGTCTCCGACGTTAAGCAATTTGGCAGCAACAGCGCCGGCGGCGGTATCACTAATTCGGGCACGATCTCGGCAGAGTTGTCCGCCATCGCTGTTAATCGCGGCTCGACCTTCTTGGGCGGCATCATTAACAGCGGTAGAATTACCTCGGCGACTGGCGATGGCATTGCTATCTACTCCGAGAGTACCGCGTTCGGCGGCATCAGCAATGGCGGCACGATCTCGGCGCGTGGTAACGGTATCGCCCTCTTAGAAGTTTCGGCTTTCTCAGGCGGCATCAACAACAGCGGCACAATCTCTGCTGGCAGCCGTGGCATTGTTTTGTTGGATGTCTCCACCTTCTCGGGCAATGTCAGCAACTCCGGGACGATCACAGCCAAGACCGGCATCGGGATCACCAGCGGCGTGACCTTCGCGGCTGCCGCTATCGTGAACAGCGGCGATATCACGGGTACCGGCGGCACCGCCATCGACGCGTCTGGTGCAACGAGCCCTGTCACCATCGATCAGAATGGCGGCACGATCACCGGCAATATCCTTCTCTCGTCCAACCCCGACGTGCTCAACATTTCCGGCGGTACTGTCAGTGGCAATATCGTCGGCCAAGGATCGAGCGATACCGTCAACTTCAAACCCGGCGCCGGCAATACCTTCACCTACAGCAACAGTTTCACCGGCATCAACCAGGCCAATGTCACGTCGGGCACGGTAGTGCTCAACGGCAACGATACCGCGACCGGCATGAAGGTGAGCTCGGGCGGCACGCTCGCTGGCACCGGCGTCATCACCTCGGCGATCACCATCAATAACGGCGGCACCCTGGAGCCGGGCCTGCCGGGCACCGCTGGCGGCGTTCTCAGCATCGCGGGTACGCTGACCTTCGCCTCGTCGAGCGCGGATTATCTCGACACGATCGACGGCCTGACCGTCAGCGAAACGGCAATAACCGGCACGGCGGCGCTGGGCGACGCCACCGTCACGATCGCACCTGGCAGCTCGGTGATAGTCGGTACGACCTACACGATCCTCACCGACACCGGGGGTGGACTGGGCGTCGGCAGCGATACCTTCAATCCGAGCATCACCTATTCGGGCATGGTCGGCACAATCACCTATGGCACAAGCGACGTTTACCTGACGTTCGCTGCTCCGCCCTGCTACACCGGACCGTTCCCCTCCAAGAATGTTGGCACCGTTTCCGGCATCTGCGCCACCAACACCATCTTCAGTGGCAACAGCACGAGCGCCGGCATCGTCAATACCGGCTTGGTGTCAGTGAGCGGTATCACGCTTAAGAACACCACCATCACCGGCTCGATCGTCGACAGCGGGACGCTGTTCGGCGGCATCTCGATCGACAGTACGAGCAAAATCGTCGCCAGCAAGACTGCCATCTCGGTCACCGGTCCGACCTTCACCGGCGGTATTAGCAACGCCGGCACGCTCATCGCGACCAAGACTGGCATCCAGGTCAACGGCGTCACGACTTTCTCGGGCGGCATCAACAACAGTGGCATAATCTCGGCGGGCTTCATCGGCATCTACGTTGATAACACTTCGACGTTTACGGGCGGCATCACTAACAGCGGCACGATCTCGGATACCGGCACGAATGGGGCTGGCATCCGAGTAGCAAACGTTTCGACCTTTGCCAGCGGTATCACCAATATCGGGCTGATCTCGGCGAAGAGCGGCAGCGGCATTGGCCTCATCAATGTCGCGACCTTCGGGGGCGGCATCACCAACAGCGGCACGATCATGGTGCATGGTGGCGCCATTCTCCTTGATGGCCTCTCGACCTTTACGGGCGGCATCACCAACAGCGGTTCGCTCACGGCGAGTGTGGGCTATGCCGTTGGCGTTTCTCTCGTCTCGACCTTTGTGGGTGGCGTCATCAACAGCGGCACGATCGCGGCTGCGAACGATGTCGCCATTGGGGTCGAACTAAGCGGGACGTTCACCGGCGGCATCACGAATATCGGCATCGTGATGGCCGGCGCCACCGCCATTAGCGTCCAGGGCCTCGCATCGTTCGCCGGCAATATCAGCAACAACGGGGCCGTTTCGGCGGGAGTTCATGGCATCGCCGTCACCAACGTTGCGCTGTTCGGCAGCAGCAGCGCCGGCGGTGGCATCGTCAACAGTGGCACAATCTCGGCGCACGGCCACGGCATCCAGGTCGACAGCGTCTCGACCTTCCTGGGCGGCATCACCAATTCCGGAACGATCACAGGGGGCGCCGGCGGCATTTACGTCGTCAGCGCCTCGATCTTCGCGGGAGGCATTAGCAATGCCGGCACGATCTCAACGCCGGGCGTCGGCATTACCGTCCTCGAGATCGCGAGTTTTACCGGCAACATCAGTAGCGTCGGCAAGATCACGGCGGGCTTGGACGGCATTTTCGTCGGCAGCGTCGCGCAATTCGGCAGTGCCAGCGCCGGCGGCGGCATCGTCAACAGCGGCACGCTTTCCGCGACCGGCAACGGCATTGTCGTCACCTCGGTCTCGACTTTCTTAGGCGGCATCAGCAATGCCGGCCTGATTAATGCCAAGACCGGCATCGTTGTCGGTTCGCTGGTCACAAACTTTGCCGGCGGCATCACCAATTCCGGCTCGATCGCGGTGGCTGCTACCGGCATTGCTGAAGCCGCCTCGACCTTCACCGGCAACATTTCCAATTCCGGCACGATCAGCGGCAAGACCGGCATCAGAATCACTGGCAGCACCATTACCGGCGCGATTATCGACAACGGCGTTATCCTGGGTACAAGCCACGGCATCCTGATCGACAGCGCCAGCGTGATCACCGGCGCCGGCAAGGCGATTTCAGTCACAGGCCCGACCTTCACCGGTGGCATTTCCAATGCCGGCAAGCTGACGCCGACAAATACCGGTATTTACGTCAGCGGCGTCTCGACATTCACCGGCGGCATCGTCAACAGTGGCACTGGCACGATCTCGGCGGGCGGATACGGCATCAAGGTCTCCAACGTCGTCGTCTTCGGCAGCAGCAGCGCTGGTGGCGGCATCACCAATGCCGGCACGATCTCGGTGGCGACCGGCAACGGTATTTACGTCAACGCCGTCTCGAACTTCTTTGGCGGGATAACCAACTCCGGCACGATCTCGGCGGTTGGTACCGGCATTGTCGTCCATGGAACTGGCGCCAACTACATCAAGACCTTCGCGGGCGGCATCACCAATACCGGTATGATCGGAGGCCTGGACGGTGGCATTAACGTCACCTACGTCGCCCAATTCGGTAGCAGCAGCGCGGGCGGCGGCATCACCAATTCAGGCACGATTTCGGTGAGCGGCCCCGGGATTTTGATCCAAGAGGATTCGACCTTCTCGGGCGGCATCACCAACAGCGGCACGATTGCCTCGAACGACGTCGCCGGCGTTTTCGTCTCCAATGTCTCGGCCTTCGCGGGTAATATCAGCAACTCGGGAAAGATCACCGCCTTCACCGGCATCCTCATCATCGCCGGCGTGACCTTCGCCGCCGGCGCGGCCATCGCCAATACCGGCAACATCACCGGCACCGGCGGTACCGCCATCAACGCGTCTAGTGCAACGAGCCCGGTCATCATCGATCAGAACGCCGGCACCGTCAGTGGCGCGATCAAGCTCTCTGCAAATGCCGACATGATGACCATCGCCGGCGGCACCGTCGTCGGCAACATCGTCGGCCAGAACGCCGGCACGCTTAATTTCTCGCTTGGGTCGGCCGTTACCTATACTGACAGCAACACCTTCACCAACATCAATCAGGTCAACATCAATTCTGGCACGGTGCTGCTCGACAACACCGATAGCGCCAACTTTGTCGATGTGTTCAGCGGCGCGACGCTGGGCGGCACCGGCACGCTCGATCCGAACCTGACCATCCATGGCGGCGGCACGTTCGCGCCGGGCGTACCCGGTACGTTCATGCAGATCACCGGCAGCCTCACGCTGCAATCGGCCGCGATCTATATGATCACGATCAATGGCGCCAATATCAGCGGTGCCAATGTGACCGGCACCGCGACGATCGACACTGGCGCACTGGTCAAGGGCAGCCCTGCGAGCACGGCGATTATCGGCACTACCTATACGATCCTCACTGCCTCGTCCGGCGTGATCGGGACCTTCGCGAATCCGGACGTGTTCTTCGGCCGCTATGAAGGCGTGCTGAGCTACAATCCCGACGACGTGTTCATGACTGTGCAGAATGGCGCACTGGTGCCGCTATTGCCACCCGGCGCACCGCAGAACGTGCTCAATGTCGCCAACGCCATCGATACCGCAATCCAGAACGGCGTCACCCCGCCGCCCGGCTTCCAGGACCTGTTCAATTACACGCCAACGCAGCTTGAGAATGCGCTGGCCCAGCTCGAGGGCCAGCCGTTGGCCGATGCCGGGCAGGGCGCATTCCAGTTGATGACCGATTTCCTCAGTCTTTTGCTCGATCCGACCGCGGGCGGCGGCGGCGGCGGGGTGGGCAATGGCGCGCAGCCTTTTGCGCCGGACGATCAGCCGAGCCTGCCGCCGGAGATCGCGCAGGCCTACAATTCCATGCTGCATAAAGCGCCGCCGCCGACGGCCTCCTTCGATCAGCGCTGGACCGCCTGGGGTACGGCCTTTGGCGGCTTCAACACCACCAACGGCAACACCGCGGTTGGCTCGGCCAATTTCACCGCGAGCGACTTCGGCTTCGCCGCCGGCATGACCTATCACGTCACGCCGACGGCCCAATATGGTTTTGCGCTGGCCGGCGGCGGCACCAATTGGAGTCTGGCGCAAGGCCTCGGCAGCGGCCGCAGCGATGCCTTCCAGGCCGGCGTCTACGCCACGCAGCATTTTGGGCCGGCTTATCTGTCGGGCGCGCTCGCCTTTGCCAATTATTGGTTCACAACCAATCGCACCGCGGTCGGCGATCAGCTCACCGCGAATTTCAACGGCCAGAGCTATGCGGCGCGGTTCGAAGGCGGCTATCGCTATGGCGTTCCGGTGTCCGGTGCCATCGTCGGGGTCACGCCCTATACCGCCTTGCAGCTGCAATATTTCCACACTCCGAACTATAGCGAGACCGATCTCACCGGCGGCGGCTTCGGGCTTTCCTACAACGCGATGAACGCGACCGATACCAGAAGCGAGCTCGGCGCCCGCGTCGATGATCTGATCATGTGGAACGGCATGCCGGTGATCTTGCGCGGCCGCTTGGCGTGGGCGCATGACTGGGTCAGCAATCCATCCCTCGGCGCGGTGTTCGAGTCGCTGCCTGGATCGAGCTTCACCGTCAACGGCGCGACACCGCCGGCGAACTCCGCGCTCGCCAGCGCCGGCGCCGAGCTGCACATGACCGCCAACTGGTCGATGATCGCGAAATTCGACGGCGACTTCGCCCCGAATGCGCAGACCTATTCCGGCACCGGCACGCTGCGTTATTCGTGGTGAGGCAGCAAGCCGCTTCACATTTGTCCGCAAGCGAGTCAGAATATCCGGCGCGGGACCGAGAGAGCTGCGTAACAGCATGAAATCCAATAGCAAAACGGCGTGCCGGATCGCCGCCGCTGTTCTGGTGTCGCCCGCCATGGCGGTACTCATGGCCGCACAAGCGCAACAGCCGCCGCGGCCGGCGCCCGTTCAGCACCCGGTACCAGTGACGCACACGCCGGCACCGGCGGTGGCGCCAAATGAAAGTTTCGAAGTGCCGCAACAGACCACCGCGACCTATGGCGATTGGGTCGTGCAATGCGTGCAGAGCAATTCGCCACCCACGGAGCCGGTCTGTGATATGGCGCAGGTGACGCAGCTTCAGGGTAGGAACGTGCCGTTCTCGCGCGTCGCGATCGGCCGTCCGGAAAAGGGGCAGCCGGTCAAGCTGATTGTTCAGGTTCCGGTCAATGCGTCGTTCAGCACGCAGGTTCACATTCAGACCGGCGATGACGATCCCGGCGTGATCGCGCCGTTCACCGACTGCACGCCGAACGGCTGCTTCGCGGAATTCGAGCTCAAGGAAGAGATTTTGAAGAAATTGCGCGAGGCCGGCGGCGTCGGCAAGCTGTCTTTTGCCGATTCCGGCGGCCACGACGTGACGGTGCCGATGTCGTTCAAGGGCTTCGCCCAGGCGTTCGACGCTCTGCTCAAGAAGTGACGCCGGCCGCAGCATCATAGAAACTCACGTGACCGAGACGGTCGCCGAAATTCTTGACGCCTGTCGCTCCGGCGCGATGACGCCAGCCGACGTCGTTGCGCGGAGTTTTGCCCGCATTCGTGCTCACAACGATCCGGCGATTTTCATCACGCTGCGTGCGGAGAGGGACGTCGTTGCCGAGGCGCATGCCCTCGCGCGCCGCGGCGACACATCGCTGCCGCTTTACGGCATACCGGTTGCGGTGAAGGACAACATTGATGTCGCGGGGCTGCCGACCACCGCCGCTTGTCCCGCTTTCCTGTATCGGCCCGAGAAAGACGCCACGGCCGTGGCCCGGCTGCGCGCCGCCGGCGCACTCATTCTCGGCAAGACCAATCTCGACCAATTCGCGACCGGCCTCGTCGGCGTGCGCACGCCCTACGGCATCGGCCGTAATCTGTTCGACCCAAAGCTCATCCCGGGCGGATCGAGCACCGGCTCGGCGCTGGCGGTCGGCGCCGGCATTGCGCCGCTGGCGCTCGGCACCGATACTGCGGGCTCGGGTCGCGTGCCGGCCGCGTACAGTAATATTGTGGGCTTAAAGCCGAGCCTCGGCCTGGTCTCGAATGCCGGTGTCGTTCCCGCCTGCCGGACGCTCGATTGCGTCTCCGTGTTCGCGCTTACCGTCGACGATGCGATGACAATGCTCTATGTCATCGCCGGGCCCGACGACGCCGATCCATACTCGCGGCCGCGGCCGGTGCACGCGGTCGGACCGATGCCGGACGGCGTCAAGCTCGGCATTCCGTTTGCCGGCCAGCGCCTGTTTTTCGGCGACAGAATTTCGGAGGCCGGTTATGACGCGGCCTTGAAGCAGCTTGCAGGGCTTGGTGCAAAAATCGTCGAGATCGATATCGAGCCGTTTTATGAAGCCGCGCTACTCCTTTACGAGGGGCCGTGGGTCGCCGAACGCTACCTCACCGCCAAAGCCTTGATCGCCTCGGCGCCGGAGTCGCTTCATCCCGTTACGCGCCAAATTATCCTTGCCGGCGCCCATCGCAGCGCCGCGGATGCTTTCGCCGCGTTCTATCAGCTGGAGGAGCTGCGACGTGTCCGCGATCGCACATTTCGTTCGGTCGACGCGCTCGCGCTACCGACGGCGCCGACGGTCTACACGATCGAGCAGGTGCTCGCCGATCCGATCGCGCTCAACAGCCGGCTCGGGACCTACACCAATTTTGTCAATCTGCTCGATTTGTGTGGGTTGGCGGTGCCGGCCGCGATGCGCGATGACGGTATTCCATTTGGCATCACGCTGCTGGCTCCCGCCGGCGCGGACGCCGCACTCGCCTCGATCGGCCGGCAATTCCATCATGGCAGCGGGCTGCCGCCCGGCGCGCTCACGCAGGACCAGTCGACGTTTGTCTCTACGCCGCATCGATCACGCTGACATGCGCGGCGACGACACGCCAGCCTTCGGCAAAACGCACCCAGGTCTGCATCTGACGGCCGACTCTTCCCGGAGTATTGGCGCGATGAAACAGCGTCGAGGCAACGGCGTAGTCGCAGCCATACGTGCTGATGACGGTCTTTGATAAACTGCGGGCAAGCCCCGCCGGTGAGCGCGCGCCGCGAAAGGCTTTGATCGCCGCATAACCATAAAGATTTTCCGCGCCGCCGTAGCGGATCGTGCGCGGATCGTCATGAAACGACGCGTCGAGCGCGGCGACGTCGTTTGACACCAAGGCTCTCTCGTAGCGATCGAACGCGGCTTTGACTTCGGCGATGACCTCCGGCAGGTCGATTTGCATTCTTGACTCCTTCTCGCCCGGCGTCACACGATGTCAGATGAATGCTGTTGTCGGCTGAGCAATTGGACGAATGATTGACACTCATTCTCTTGCACTATGGAAACATTTTCTAGTGCCGCACGACTATAAATAGAGAGAATAGATTACGCTCAAAACTGCACGTGAATGTTGAGATCGCCCGAACTAAAACGAATGCGAGACGCGACTTCGGCGCCGCACGTTGCGGCGTTCATTGATTGCTTAGCTGAAGCGACCCCCCATCGGATTATCGAGGCAGCCGCGAAGTCCATGCCCGGCCGGCTGGCCGTGGTTTCGTCTTTCGGCACCGAGTCAGTGGTGCTTCTGAAATTCGTCGCCGATGTCGATCGTTCTCTGCCGGTGCTTTTTCTCGATACGCTGTGGCTTTTCAAGGAAACACCGGCTTACCGAGACGCGCTCGCCGCCCATCTTGGATTGACCGATGTTCGCACCATCACGCCGTCGCCCAGCGAGCTGGCGCAACGCGATCCGAAGCGCGATTTATGTTTCCATGACCGCGATGCCTGTTGCGACCTTCGCAAGGTCGCTCCGCTTGCACGCGAACTGGCTGCGTTCGACGGCTGGATCAGCGGACGCAAGCGCTATCATGGCGGCGAGCGATCCGACCTGGCGGTCGTCGAGACCGACGGTCCTCGCCTGAAGTTCAATCCCCTCGCGCGGCTCACCCGTACTGAGCTGGATGCGGCGTTCGCGGCGGCACATCTACCGCGCCATCCGCTCGAGGCTTTGGGCTTTACGTCGATTGGCTGTGTTCCATGTACCGCCCGCGCCGCCGCCAGAACATCGGTCCGCGACGGCCGGTGGAGCGGTCTAGCGAAGACCGAATGCGGCATCCACAGCCGACGGCTTACTGCGTCTACTAGCGCTCGTTAGACGGCGGGCTGCTCGGCGATTCAGACCATGCACCATCTGGTTTCCTCGGATTTTCTCTACACGATATCCGGCTTCTGCGTCGGCTTGCTGGTGGGCGTGACGGGCGTCGGCGGCGGCTCGTTAATGACGCCGTTGCTCATTCTTCTGTTCGGCATCCATCCGACAACGGCCGTCGGCACCGATCTGCTCTTTGCCGCTTCAACCAAGACTGCCGGTACGATCGTTCACGCCGCTGCCCGAACGGTCGACTGGCACCTTGTCGGTCTGCTCGCGATTGGCAGCGTGCCAGCGACGGTCGCCAGTCTGGCCATACTCTCCCTGTTCGATCTGGGAGGCGCTGCGGCGCAGCATGCCGTCACGCTCACGCTCGGAGGCGTTCTCCTCCTTACGGCGTTTTTTCTGATTGCGGGCAAGAGCGTTCGCGAGCGCTACGCGGATCGCTTGAAGGACCTCGATGGCCGTACCGTGAGCGCTGCTACCATCGTGCTGGGGCTGGTGATGGGCGTTCTGGTCACCACCACGTCAGTCGGCGCGGGCGCCATTGGCGTTACCGTCCTGCTGTTCCTGCACCCCAAGATGCCCGCCGGCCGCGTTGTCGGCTCAGACATCGCCCATGCTGTGCCGTTGACGCTCCTTGCCGGCGCAGGTCACTGGTATTTGGGCACGATCGACTGGAGACTTCTGGCGACTCTTTTAATTGGATCGCTGCCCGGCATAATTGTTGGCAGCTATCTCTCAAGTCGCGCGCGAGACGCCGTGGTGCGTGTTGCGCTCGCCGGTGTCCTCGTCATCGTCGGCATTAGGCTCGTGGGCTGACCACTGGCTCAAAGGCGCACCTATATCGCGGGTCGCATCGCCGCGACGACGCCTTTGGTCTCAAGCGCATGCGCGAGCCGCAGCGCCACATCCTCGCGCCATGGCGCGGCGATGATCTGGACTCCGATCGGCAGCGGCACGAGTGGCACCGGCACGGCGACAACCGGTAGGCCGACGAACGAGATCGGCTGCGTATAGAGGCCGAGATTGGCGCGCACCGGCAATTCAGTATCGCCGAACATGAATGTCTGTTGGCCGATCAGCGGCGCCGTGCACGGCGTCGCGGGCGCGAGGATCGCGTCGACGTCGGTGAACAGTTTTAGCACTTCGTCACGATACCAGCGGCGGAATTTTTGCGCCTTCACGACCAGCGAAGCCGGCGTCATAGCGCCGGCGAGGAGACGGTCGCGCACGGCAGGGTCGAAATCGCGCGCTCGCGTGCGCAGGCGATTCAGATGCAGACTGGCTCCTTCGCTGGCCGTGATAATGAACGCCGCCGACCGCGCGCGCTCGGCTTCCGGGATTTCGATGTCGCGGTTGGCGCCCAGTGCCGCCGACACCCGGTCGATGGCGTAGCAGGTTTCGCCGCTGTTGCACTTGAAATAGCCGGCGGCAACCGCGACGCGCAGACCGTCCGCACCTTGCTCCAAGAGTGGAGCGACTGGCTCGATCGGGTGTCGAGCGCAGGCCGGATCATCGGCATCGAATCCTTGCATGGCATCATAGGCAAGCGCGAGATCGCGCGCGGTGCGCGCGAATGGGCCCAGATGATCGAGGCTGGCGGCAAAGGGGAACGTGCGCGCGCGCGTCAGCCGGCCGTAGGTCGGCTTTAATCCGAAAATGCCGCAGAGCGACGAGGGCACACGGATCGAGCCGTTGGTGTCAGAGCCGAGCGCAAGCGGCACCAGACCGCCGCCGACCGCCGCGCCGGAGCCGCCGGACGAACCGCCGGTCATGCGGTCGTGATCGTGCGGATTGCGCGAGGCGCCGTCGTGAATATTTTCGCCGGTGAAGTCGTAGGCGTACTCGCCCATATTGAGCGCGCCGACGAGAATAGCGCCTGCCGTTTCGAGCCGTTCGATCAGGGCCGCATCGCGCGTCGCCGGAGGCATCTCGCGATTGATCTTGGAGCCGGCGAGCGTCGGCAGGCCGGTGACGTCGAACAAATTCTTGACCGCGAACGGTACGCCGGCCAGCGGTCCGAGGGGTTCGCCTCGCGCGCGTGTGGCGTCGACAGCTTCGGCGCGCAGCAATGCGCGGTGCTCGGTCATCGCGGTGAAGGAATTGAGCACCGGATCGCGTTCGCGGATGCGGGCAAGCGTCGCCTCGACCACGCGCACCGCGCTGGTGCGCCCGGATGCGACCGCGGTGGCGGTTTCGGAGGCTGTGCTGAAATCGAAATCAGTCGCGGGCGTATCAAGCATGAAATACGGCTGCGGGTTCGGCGTCGTCGGGGAGGGGGAATTCATCGACCAGCGCCGCGTGGCGCAGGATTAACTGCAGATTGAATTTCACGCCGGCCTGCCAGGACGGATCGAGCGTAAGCCCGAGAGCCTGCGCGCTTGCCGCGACAAGCGAGTCGAGCGGGACGGGCTTGTGCGGTTTCGTCTCTCGGATCGGCTTGCGCTTCATGATGCGATCCTTGCTTGCGGCAAAAATTCCTCCGCGAAATGGCAGGCGACCCGACGATCGCCGAAACTGCGTAGCGCCGGCATTACAGTCTTGCAGGCATTGGTTCCGCGCGGGCAGCGGCCGTAGAAGCGGCACACATTGGGATCGGGATCGATCGGACTGCGCGGCTCGCCGGAAAGCCGCAGTCGCTCGACGCCGTCCTCATGCAAGCGCGGCACCGCGGCGACCAGCGCCTGCGTATAAGGATGCAGCGGATGCTCGAACACCTCGGCGGCGGGACCGGATTCCACGATCTTGCCGAGATACATCACCAGCACGCGGTCGCACAAAAGCCGCACCACGGACAAATCGTGCGACACGAACAGATAGCTCATGCCGAATTCTCTCTTGAGCCGCTGTAAGAGCTGAAGGATGACGACCTGAACCGAAACGTCGAGCGCCGCGGTCGGCTCGTCGAGCACCAGGAGTTCGGGCTCGACCGCAATGGCGCGGGCAATGCCGACGCGGGCGCGCTGGCCGCCGGAAAGCTGATGCGGATAACGGGTCAGGAGCGCGAGCGGCAGCCCGCATTGGCTGGCCACGGTCTCGACGCGTTCGGTCAGCGCCTTGCCGCGCAGTTTGCGCAGTCGGCGCAGCGGATCGGCGATGGCGTCGAACGCGGTGAAGCGCGGATTGACGCTTTCGCCGGCGTCCTGAAACACCATCTGGATGCGGGCGCGGTCGCGATCGCGGGCGAACACCCGCGCCGGCTTTAGCGACACATCGCGCTTGCCGAGCGTGACGAGCCCGTCGCTCACGTCGATCAGGCGGGTGAGCGCGCGCACCAGCGTCGACTTGCCGCAACCGGATTCGCCGACCAGCCCGACCGTCTCGCCCTTTTCGATGACAAAGCTGACGTTGTCGACCGCGTACACTTTCGGCAGTTTCTCCACGCCGCCGGAAAAACGCCGCTTCAGCCGCACCCAGGCTCCGGGCCCGCCGGAGACTGGAAACACTTTTGAGACTTCGGCAACGTTGAGGAGAACGGTCATGCGGCGCTCACTTTCGGCGCGCTGATAGCTTCCAAATTGTTCGGAAGTTCCTGCAGCGGATTCCAGCAGGCGACGAAATGCGCGGCGCCGGGCGCCGGCTGCGGTAGCGGCTGCGCGCAGGCGGCAAGCTTGCGCGGGCAGCGCTCGGAATAACGGCACGGCGGCAGGTCGGTACGGCGCAGATCGGGCAGCGAGCCGGGGATCGAGGCAAGCTCGTCGAGGCTCGCCGCCGAATCCGGCGTCGCGGCAATGAGCTCCGCGGTATAGGGATGGCGCGGCCGCGCGAATAAGTCGCTAGTCGGCGCGTTCTCGACGACGTGACCGGCATGCATGACGACAATGCGTGCGGAGCGCTGCCCGGCCAGCGCCAGATCGTGGGTGATGAAGATCGTCGCCATGCCCATGTCCTTGGCGAGTTCGTTGACGAGATCCATGATCACCGCCTGCGTGGTCACGTCGAGGCCGGTGGTCGGCTCGTCGGCGATCAGCAGCGACGGTTTGGCCGCGAGCGCGATCGCGATCATGACGCGCTGGCACATGCCGCCGGACATTTCGAACGGATAGGCTTTGGCGCGCCGCACCGGATCGGTGATGCCGACCGCGCGCAGCATTTCCACCGCCTGCGCCGGCGCCTCGCGGCGCGGCACTTTGCCGTGGCGCATCAACACGTCGGCGATCTGGCGGCCGACCGGCCGGATCGGATTGAGCGCGGTGCGCGGGTTTTGGAAGATCATCGCGATATCGCGGCCGCGCACCTCGGCAAGCTTGCCGGGGCCGGCCGAGAGCAGATCGAGGCTGCCGAGCAGGGCGCGCCCGGCGGTAACGCGGCCGGCCGGATCGAGAATGCCCATCACCGCATAGGCGGTGACCGATTTGCCGGAGCCCGACTCGCCGACCAGTGCGATGGTCTCGCCCTTGTCGACGGCAAAGCTCACGTTTTCCAGCGCGCGCACGATGCCGGAGCGGGTGCGGAATTCCACGCTCAGGCCTTCGACGGATAGCGTCGGCGCCGCGGTCATGTGCGCCCCATCATGTACGTCTCCTGGGATCGACCAAGTCGCGCAAGCCGTCGCCGAGAAGATTGAAGCAGAACACCGCCACCATCAAAGCGGCGCCGGGAAAAAACGCAATCCACCATTCGCCGGAAATGATATTGGCGGCGCCTTCGGCGACCATGATGCCCCATTCCGGCGTCGGCGGCCGCACGCCGAGTCCGATGAAGGACAGGCCCGCGGCGTTGAGGATGGCGTAGCCCATGGTCAGCGACATCTGCACCACCAGGATCGGGAACACATTGGGCAGGATCTGAAACGTCAGAATGCGCCATTCGCTATTGCCGGACAGCCGTGCCGCCTCGACGAAGCCGGCGTCGCGCCGGATATTCGCCTCGGCGCGGGCGATGCGCGCATAGAGCGGGAAATTGATGATCGCGGTCGCCAGCACGATGTTCTGCACCGTATTGCCGAGCGCTGCGACGATGCCCATGGCGAGCACGAACAGCGGGAAGGCCATGATGGTGTCGGCGACGCGGCTGACGATGCGGTCGGTCCAGCCGCCGTAATATCCGGCGGCGACGCCGGCGAGGCCGCCCATGAGAAACACCAGCGCGACCGAGGCCACGGCGATCGTGAAGTCGAGGCGGGTCGCCGCCACGACGCGGCTGAAAACGTCGCGGCCGAGCTGGTCGGTGCCGAACCAGTGTTCGAGCGACGGCGGCTTGAGCGTCGCCGTCGCCGCGCTGGCGAGCGGATCGTACGGCACAATCCAGGGGCCGACCAAAGCCGCGATCAGGATCAGCACGAACAGGCCGAAGGCAAGCCCGGTGACCGGATTCTCGGTGATGACATAGCGCGCATGACGAATGAGCGCGGTGAGGCCGGATGCTGGTCGGAGAGCGATGGCGATGTCGGTCATGCTTCGAGCCTCACGCGTGGATCGACGACGCCGTAGAGAACGTCGATCAACAGATTGAGCGCCACATACATGACCGCCATGGTGAGCACAAAACCCTGCACCGGCGCAAAGTCGGACGCGATCAGCGCCTCGACCGCAAACGAACCAATGCCTGGCCAGGCGAACACCTTTTCGACCAGCACGTTGGCGCCGAGCAGGAACGAGAACACCATGCCGAGCGTGGTGATGACCGGCAGCATGGCGTTGCGGAACGCATAGGTCATGACCACGGTATAGGAGGAAAGTCCGCTGGCGCGGGCGGTGCGCACGAAATCCGACGACAGCACCGCGAGCATGGAGGCCCGCGTCATGCGCGCGATCGGCGCCACCGAGAAGATGGCGAGCGTCAGCCCCGGCAGGATGAGCTGCTTGAGGCTCGCCATGAAAATATCGGGCTCGCCGGCGATCAGGCTGTCGATCAGGTAGAAGCCGGTTATCTGCGGCGGCGGGTCGTAGAACACGTCGAGCCGGCCGAGCGGCGCCGGCGCCCAGCCGAGCCGGAAGTAGAATAGATAGACGAGGAGGAGGCCGGTGAAGAAAACCGGCAGCGACACCCCGGCGGTCGCCACCACGCGGCAGGTATGGTCGATCCACGATCCTTGCTTCACCGCGGCCAGAATGCCGAGTGGAATGGCGATGACCATCGAGATGATCAGGCCGAACAGCGTCAGCTCGGCCGAGGCCGGCAGCCGCGACACGATCTCGCTCACGACCGGGCGGCCGGTGGCGAGCGAATTGCCGAGATTGCCGTGGGCGAGGTCGTCGACATAGCGCAGAAACTGCTTGGGCAGCGACTGGTCGAGGCCGAGCGTTTTGCGGATATCGGCAATCGACTGCGGCGTCGCCGCGGGGCCGGCGAAATACACCGCCGGATCGCCGGGCAGCACGCGGGTGAGCAGGAACGTTACGACGATGACGCCGACCAGCGTCGGAATCACGGTGACGAAGCGTTTGGCGAGACCTGCCAGCATTTGCCGCTTCTCCGCCTCTCCCCGGGCGGGGAGAGGGAGTCCGTCACGTCTTCACGATAGAGCGGTAGTCGACCTGACGGTGGAACCAGTAGCAGTAGCCGGAAATATTGTTCTGGGTCGCCACGTTCAGGTACGGCTGAAACAGCGGGACGCGCGGCACATCGCGATAGGCCATGGAAATAAAGCCCTCCACGTCGGTCGCGTATTCGCCGTTGTCGCCGACGGCGGCCGCATCGCGCGCGCCGTTGATGAGTACATCCATGTTCGGGTTGACGTAGCTCGGCGTGTTGAAGATCGCGTTCTGACCGGAATAGCACCACAGGAAGAAGTATTCCGGGTAATCGAGCCAGCCCGAGAAGAAGTTCACCATCAGCGGCATCGTCTTCTTCGCCATCTCGCTGCGCCAGTTGGAGCCCGGCACTTTGTTGATGGTGGTTGTGATGCCGATATGGCCGAGGCTTTCCTGGACCAGTTCGGCGATGGGCTCGCATTTCACCGCGTCGCCGAGATCGAATGAGATCGTCGTGTCGATGGGGCCGGCGCCGGCCGCGGCCATCAGCGCCTTGGCTTTGTCGATATCGGTGGCATAGCCGGTGGGTTGCGGCCAGGCGATGGTCGAAACGTCGTTCGACGTGCCGCCGAACATCGGATTGCAATTGCCGAACATCGCTGAATTGACGATGTCCTTGTACGGGATCGCATAGGCGACGGCTTGACGGATCTTGTCGTTGTTGAACGGCGGGTTCACCACGTTCAATTCGATGCTGTAAATGCCGTTGCCGATCGGATTGGAGATCATCTTCAGCTTGCCCTCCTGCTTCATCTCGGAGAAGTCCTTGGGAGGCAGATCGAAGGAGATGTCGGCGTCGCCGCGCTCCATCAAGGCGCGGCGGTTGCCGCCCGACGGGATGGTGCGCCAGATGACTTTCTTCAGCTCGGGCAGCTTGCCGCTGACCCAGTCGTCGTTGCGCTCGTAGACGACCTCGACGCCGGGTTTCCAGCTCGTGACCTTGAAGGCGCCGCTGCCGGCGGTGTTGAGCTTGGTGTATTCGAGTCCCCAGGGATCCTGAGCGGTGGCGTTTTTCTTCACCAGCTCGGAATTGTAGATGCCGGGCACGATCACCGCGAGATCGGGAACGGTGAGCCGATCCTTCTTGACGAAATCGACGCGGAAGGTCGAATCGTTGACGATGACAAACTGATCTTTGTTGACGAGCGAGCCGACCTTCATCTGCACCGTCGGAAAACCGCCGACGGAGACCGCGCGGTCGAACGACCATTTCACGTCCTTGGCGGTCACCGGCGTGCCGTCCTGGAATTTCGCGTTCTTCTTCAGCTTGAAGGTGACCGACATATCGCCGACGTTCATGTCCTCGGCGAGCTCGGGCGTGAAGTTATCGCGGTCGTAGGACGACGAGCCGTCGGGAAGCGTTTTCTTGCTGTGCGTTATCAGCCGGTCGTAGCAATTCCACGACGCTTCGTAGCCGGGCCGGTTGGTGCCGACACCGTGAATGTCGAGATTATTCGGCCCGTTCTCAGTGACCAAAAGCAGCGTCTCGCCGCGCGACTGGGCCTTGGCCGGCGACCAGATCGCCGGCGCCGGCACGGCAGCGGCGGCACTCAGTGCGGTCATCGATTTGAGGAATTCGCGGCGCTTCATTGGAGCCTCCCAAGGCTGGCGCGTTATTGGCGTAAGCATCCATCCGCAAGCCGCGTGCCACGCTGGGCGCCGCCATTGCCGCAGCGTAAATGGCCGAATCAATGGGTTTGGTGTCCAGGTGCCGGTGCGACGAGAACGGTTCCTGGGCGGATCGGGCAGTGGCCGCACATTTATTAGGCAGTACGGGCAGGCCCCGTGCGTCAGCATCCAGGTCGCTGGCGCGACAACAGCACTGGCCCCGATCTTGCACATTTCTTGGCGTTGCGAGGCAGGAGATCGGGATGCCACGCGTAAGGGTCGAAGCCGAACCAGCGGCGCTGGCCGTCGATCTCGCCGCCGCCGCGTTCGTCATCATCGACATGCAGCGCGATTTTCTGGAGCCTGGCGGTTTCGGCGAAGCGCTCGGTAATGACGTGTCCCGCCTGCGAGCGGCGGTCGCACCGTGCGGCTCTGTGCTGACCGTCGCACGGCGCCTCGGCTTATTCGTCATCCATACCCGCGAAGGTCATCGCGCCGATCTGTCGGATGCGCCGCCGCACAAAGTTGAGCGCGGCGATCCCGCCAACCGCATCGGCGCGCGCGGCCCGATGGGCCGCATCCTCATTCGCGGCGAGCCCGGGCACGACATCATCCCGGAGCTTTATCCGCTCGACGGTGAGCCGGTGATCGACAAGCCGGGCAAGGGTGCGTTCTACCAGACCGACCTCGAACTCATGCTGCGCAACCGCGGTATCGACACTCTCTTCGTCGCCGGCGTCACGACGGAGGTGTGCGTCAACACGACGGTGCGCGAAGCCAATGACCGCGGCTTTCGCTGCATCGTGCTGGGCGACTGTTGCGCCTCCTATTTTCCGGAATTCCACGACGCCGGACTTGCCATGATCAAGGCGCAGGGCGGCATTTTCGGCTCGGTGACCGGATCGCAGCATTTGCTCCGTTCGCTGGCGACAATCGGCAATCAAAAAACCGCGTAGATCGAAAATCGAATCTCCATCACGGGGAGAGTGACATGACAACAACGACATCGACGGGAACGTACCGGCCAGTGTTGTGGACGACCGGCGACTGGAACGCGTTTTTCGGTTTCGGCACCAACATCCTGGTCAACATGCTGGTGCTCACCGGGCTGTTGCGGTTCGTGCTGAAAATGCCGGATGCGCTTGTGTTCGGCCGCATCCTGCCGGCACTCGGCATGATGATGTGCCTGTCGACGTTTTACTACGCTTATCTCGCCTATCGCTTGGCAATGCGAACCGGGCGCAGCGACGTATGCGCGCTGCCGTCGGGGGTGAGCGTGCCGCACATGTTCATCGTCACCTTCGTGATCATGCTGCCGATCTCGCTGTCCACCCACGATCCGATCCAAGGGTGGGAGGCCGGACTCGTCTGGGTGTTTTTCCAGAGCTTTATCCTGATGATCGGCGGTTTTATTGCGCCGCTTATCCGAAAGATCACGCCGCGCGCCGCGCTCCTTGGAACGCTGGCCGGCGTGTCGATCACCTTCATCTCCATGCGTCCGGCACTGGAAATCTACCAGACGCCCGTGATCGGGCTGACCTGCTTTGCCATCATCATGGTGAACTGGCTCGGCGGCTTCAAATATCCGAAAGGCATCCCCGCCGGATTGGTGGCGATCGCCGTCGGAATGATCATTGCCTGGGGCTCCAATCTCGTCGGTCTGCATTACGGCGGCTTGAGCGTTAAAGGCGTCGGCGACGCATTTGTAAATTTTGGTTTCAATGTGCCGATTCCCGCGGTCCATGAGGTGTTCTCGGGCTTTCATTATCTCGGCGTGATCCTCGTCACCGCGGTGCCATTCGGCATCTACGACTTGGTCGAGGCGATGGACAATGTCGAGAGCGCCGAAGCCGCCGGCGATCCTTATCCGACGACGCGCGTGCTCACAGCCGACGGCATCGTCAGCCTGATCGGTTGTCTGATGGGAAATCCGTTCATCAACGCGGTCTATATCGGCCATCCCGGCTGGAAGGGCATGGGCGGCCGCATCGGCTATTCAGCCGCGACGGGGCTGATGGTGATCGTGCTGTCGTGGTTCGGTATCATCTCGCTTTTGTTGGCGCTCGTGCCGGTCGTCGCGATTTCGCCGATTCTTCTGTACATCGGCATGCTGATCGGCGCGCAGGCGTTCCAAACGACGCCAAAGGATCACGCGCCCGCGATCGTGCTGGCTCTGACGCCGCATCTCGCCGGCTGGTGCAAGACCTTGATGGACGGTGCGCTCGGGGTGGCTGGCGTGAGCGCCGCGGCGCTTGGCTACGACAAGCTGTTTAATGTAGGCGTGCTCTATCCCGGCCTTGAGACGCTCGGCGGCGGCGCGATTCTGACTGGCCTTGTGCTGGCCGCCATCGGCGCCAACGTCATCGACAAGAAGTTCGTCAATGCGGCCGCTTTCGCGCTCGCAGGCGCCGTGCTTACGTTCTTTGGTTTCATGCACGGTCAGGCGGTCGGCATCGCGGTGACGCCGACGGTTGCGGCGGCTTACGCGATTGTCGCGCTGTTTCTGTTCGCGCTTGACCGCTACCCGGCGCTTGCACCGAACTTGACGATGGCAGACGCAGCGCCAACGGCGACGCCGGCGGAGTGAAGTGTGAGCTTCTCAAAAAAGGGCGACAGAACCGATCTATGTGATCGACGTGGCGGCGGGTGATAAAATTCCGTCCAAGGGCGGCCCGGGCATCACCCGCTCGGATCTCCTGGTGATCAATAAGATCGATCTGGCGCCCTATATCGGCGCGTCGTTACCGAAAATGGAGACGGATACAAAAAGAATGCGCGGCGCCCGACCATTCGTCATGACAAATCTTCGTCAGGGCGACGGCGTCGAGACAATCGTCCATTTCATTGAATCGATGGGCGGCCTTTCGAGGCGGTGAATCGAGCTGCATCCTGGGCCGCCGGCAAAACACACCCGGGACTTAGGCCGGGCATCGAATTTCGCCAGCCGTATGGCGGAAGGGGTGAGATTCGAACTCACGAGGGCCCTTGCGAGCCTTGCCGGTTTTCAAGACCGGTGCCTTAAACCACTCGGCCACCCTTCCGCAGCGGCCTGGAATTAGAACGAGCCCGCCAAGAAAGCTACGTGCAAAGCTACCTGCAAAGCTACCTGCAATGCTTGAAAGATTTACTCGCTCCGCCGCAGCGGGCGGCTAGGCCTCCGCTCATTCTACCGTTGGCAGCGGCGAGCGGAATAAGGGGCGCCGCAATGATCCATTCACTATCGCGCTCGGCTTGTCCATTTCCGCCACAATCTGACCACGCTAAAATTCGATATAATTTGGCTCGGGATGGGGGACGATGCGGGGTCGGGTCGGTTCGACATTGCGACGGCTTGCGCCGCTTAGCGCCGCCGCCGCGCTTTGCCTCCTTGTCGCCAATTGCGCCAATAATGGCGGGGTCGACGCGCGTTATGGGGTCTCACCGAGCGCGCGCCTGATCGAACCCGGCGAGCAGGTCCCCAAAGGCGGCGGCGTCTATCGGGTCGGGTCGCCCTATGTGGTTGCCGGCCGCGTCTATGTTCCGCAGGAGGACCCCAATTACAACGCTGTGGGTCTCGCCTCATGGTACGGCGAGGATTTCCACGGCCGCTCGACCGCAAACGGCGAAATCTTCGATGACGACGCCCTCACCGCCGCACACCCGACACTGCCATTGCCCAGCTATGTGCGGGTGACGAACCTGAGCAACGGCCACTCGCTCATCGTCCGCGTCAACGACCGCGGGCCTTATCACGGCAACCGCATCATCGACGTTTCGATGCGGGCGGCGCATCTTCTTGGCTTCACCAATCGCGGCCTCGCCTGGGTGCGCGTTCAATATGTCGGGCGCGCGCCGATGGAAGGCTCGGACGACCGCGTGCTGGCGTCGACGCTGCGGGAGAATGCCCCGGCGCCCGCGCCATGGGACGTGCGGCTTGCCGCGACGCCGCTGGTGCCGGCCTTCCCCAGTCAGCCTCCGCCGGTCCGCAATGAGCGGCTTGCTAGCGCCATGCCGAGCGCCATGCCGAGCGCCACCACCAGCGACGCATCGCCCTATCCCGGTCCGGCGCAGGCGATGTCGTTCGCTGACCCGCCCGCCGGCGCCGACGGCACCGACCAATTCCTCAATGGCCGCGGGCTTTATTGATCTGACTTTCCGATTCAGTTGAACTTTTGCGCGGCATTTTCACACCCTCCAGTCGCGGGCTTGCGCGCGCCCTATTAGGCGCGGGATACAGTGGTGGCCATGATGCTGGAGGCGGGTTTGCGCAACGTGAAGCGGGCACAGCGGCCGAGGAGGGGGCTCTACGATCTCGCGGCGGCCTTGCTGCTCGCCGCGGGCATTAGCTTTGTTATGGCGCCCGCGCGTGCCGCGCCCGCCGGCGCCGCGAAGCCCGAGGGAGGCTTTCAAACCAGCGTCCCCGCTGCCATTCTGCTCGACCCCGACAGCGACAGCATATTGTACGAGAAGAACTCCGAGCAGCTCGTCGAGCCGGCGAGCCTCGCCAAGCTGATGACGCTGGAGTACCTGTTCAACGAAATCAAGCAAGGCCGCGTCAAGCTCGACGACACCTACACCATCAGCGAGAACGCCTGGCGCAAGGGTGGAGCGCCGTCGCACGGCTCGACGATGTTTGCGGCCATTCACAGCCGGATCAAAGTCTCGGACCTGATCCAGGGCATCATCGTCGATTCCGCCAACGACGCCTGTATCGCGGTTGCCGAAGCGCTGGCCGGCAACGAGACCGCTTTCGGCCAGATGCTGACCAAGCGGGCGCGCGAGATCGGCCTGCAAAATTCGATCTTCACCAACGCTACCGGCTTTTCCGATCCCAATCTGCGCGTCACCGCGCGCGAAATGGCGGAGCTGGCGCGTCACATCATCAAAACCTATCCGGACCTCTATCCGCTGTTCGCCCTGCGCGACTTTGCTTGGGACAACATCCACCAGCAGAACCGCAATCCGCTGTTGGGCATGGGCATCGGCGCCGACGGATTGAAGACCGGCGAGACGAAAGAGGCGGGATTCAATCTCGTCGGCTCCGCGGTTTCGGACAATTTTCGGCTGATCGTCGTGGTCACCGGGGCAAAGTCGGATAAGGAGCGCGCCGATGAGGCGCGAAAATTGCTGGATTTAGGTTTTCACGGCTTCAAGTCTCGGGTCTTGTTCGCGGAAGGGCAGACCGTCGGCGAGGCCAAAGTGTTCGGTGGCGACAGCAGCTATGTGCCGCTGATCGGTCCCGGCCTCATCAAAGTCATGCTGCCGCGCGACAGCGAAGAGCGACTCAATGCCCGCATCGTCTATACCGGTCCGGTGCCGGCCCCGATCGCCAAAGGTCAAACCATCGGCGAGCTGAAAGTGTGGCGCGGCGACGATCTGGCGCTCGACGTGCCGCTGCAGGCCGCCGACGATGTCGGGAAGGGAAGTATGACGCAGCGCGCGATGGATGGCGCGACCGAACTCATCATCGGCTTGCTGCGCGCCGGCGTCGCCAAGCTGTGACGGCTTGGCCCGTGCATAGCCTGCGGGTGCGCGGGCGGCCGAAGCGACTTATATTGCTGTCGCTTGGCGTGAGTTGTGTTCGCGCACCAGATACGAAAATTGGCATATACCATTGATAATCATGTTTTATCACCGGACCGAGATTTGACTGCGACATAGCGCGCCGCGGCGGCAAGGGCTTTTGGCAATGCGAGGCAAGTTCATTACTTTCGAGGGCGGGGAGGGCACCGGCAAATCGACGCAAGCCGCGATGCTGGCGCTACGCCTGGAAGCGCTTGGGCTTGCCGTCCACTTGACCCGCGAGCCGGGCGGCTCGCCGGGCGCAGAGATCATCCGCCACGTGCTGTTGTCAGGCGCGGCAAAGCCGTTCGGGCCGGACGTCGAAGCGATGCTGTTCGCGGCGGCGCGCGACGATCACGTGCAATGCACGATCCTGCCCGCGCTTAATTCCGGCAAGTGGGTGATCTGCGACCGCTTCGCCGATTCCACGCGCGTCTATCAGGGCATCCTCGGCCGGGTCGATCAACGGCTGATCAAGGGCCTCGAGCGCGTTTCGATCGGCGATCTTGCGCCGGACCTCACGCTTATTCTCGACGTGCCGGTTGAAGTGGGATTGGAGCGCGTAAAGCTGCGCCGCGGCGAAGCCGAGCCCGACCGGTTCGAGGCCGAGAACGTGGAATTTCATCAAAAGCTGCGCGAGGCCTATCTCGCGATCGCGGCCGAGGACCCGGACCGCTGCGCCGTGATCGATGCCGGCGCGGCCAAAGAGGCGGTCGCAAGGAATATCTGGAACGCGGTCGGCGCCAGGCTCGATCCGACGACCTTCCGGGCTCCTAGCGAAAGCCGGCGTAGTGAAGTCGGCGCGTCATGAGTCCGCGCGCAACCGACGCGGACGAGGACATCGACGAAGCGCCGCATCCGCGCGCCACGACCGTGCTCTATGGCCACACGCTCACCGAGACGACGCTCTTGGCGGGTTATCGCTCCGGCCGCGTGCCGCACGCGTTTTTGATCGCGGGTCCGCCGGGCATCGGCAAGGCGACGCTGGCGTACCGCATGGCGCGCTTCGTGCTCGCGCATCCCGATCCGGCGGCGCGCGAGGTGCAGGCGGCAAGCTCGCTCCTTGTCGACGCCGAACATCCGGTGGCGCGGCGGATGGCCGCCCAGGCGCAGCCCGATCTCCTCGTCATCGAGCGAACGCTCAACGAGAAAGGCGTGTTGCACAAGCAGATCGCCGTCGATGACATCCGCAAGACGGTCGCGTTTTTCGGCTCGACGGCAGGCGAGGGCGGTTGGCGTATCGCCATTGTCGACGCGGTCGATGAGCTCAACAAATCGGGCGCCAATGCGCTGCTCAAGGTTTTGGAGGAGCCGCCAGAGCGCACGCTGTTGCTTCTGGTCAGTCATTCCGCGGCGCGCGTGCCGGCGACGCTGCGTTCGCGCTGCCGCATCCTGACGCTGCGGCCGCTTGCCGAAGCCGAGGTCGCGGCGGCGGTTGCTGCCGCGACGGGATCGGCGGCGGATGATGCCGAACTTGCCGCGGCTGCGGCCGCCGCGGACGGCTCGGTGGCGCGCGCTTTGGCCCTGCTCGACGCGGGTGCATTGGCTCTGCGCCAGCAGGCGCTCGATCTCCTCGACCGGCTGCCGGCGCTCGATGGAAAAGCGCTGCACGCGCTCGGCGAAGCGCTGGCCGGAACCGATCCGCAGCCGCTCGCCGCCTTCGTCGACACCATCAATGCCTGGCTGTCGCAGCGCCTGACCCGCGAGCAGAACGCGCTTTCCCGGATGGCGCGGCTTGCCGACGCCTCCGAGAGCATCAATCGCGCGGCGCGCGATGCCGAAACCTACAATCTCGAGCGAAAACCGCTGGTTTTCAGCGTTTTCGGCTTGCTTGCCGAGGCCACGCGCGGTTGATACCAACCCCACATGTCCGTAAAGCAAAATTTGGCCGGGAAGCCCTATTACATCACGACCGCGATTGCGTATCCGAACGGAGCGCCGCATATCGGCCATGCCTATGAGGCGATCGCCACCGACGCCATCGCGCGCTTTCAACGGCTCGACGGCCGTGACGTGTTCTTCCTGACCGGCACCGACGAGCACGGCATCAAAATGCTGCAGACGGCGGCCAAGGAAAACCTGACGCCGAAACAGCTTGTCGAGCGCAACGTGCCGCGCTTCCAGGCCATGGTAAAAAAGTTCGAGTGCTCGAACGATGACTTCATCCGCACCACCGAGCCGCGCCATTTCCGTTCTTCCGAGGCGATCTGGCAGCGCATGGAGGCTAACGGCGACATTTATCTCGACAAATATTCCGGCTGGTATTCGGTGCGCGACGAAGCCTATTACGACGAGAGCGAAACCCGGCTCGACGACAAGGGTACGCGGCTGG
>Ga0210394_10001531_pt1 | contig 36477 bp, 65 predicted proteins | sample IncBWC12MmetaG_FD_160121 | JGI IMG/M metagenome (GOLD analysis project Ga0210394, IMG submission 160121) | Forest soil microbial communities from Barre Woods Harvard Forest LTER site, Petersham, Massachusetts, United States - Inc-BW-C-12-M | ecosystem: Environmental > Terrestrial > Soil >... | reverse complement strand
CCTTAATCACCGGCAAGTCAGGCCGGTACGAAACGAACCACCATTTCTTTAACCCTGAGATCAGAAGTGATCCATGCACTTGCGGAAGGTATTGCGGCGGAACGACGTTGCCAGCCCGCAAGTAGGATACCTGAACCTTGGCCGTTGGATTTTTCAGTTCAAGGCCAGCTTGCTCGTCGTCAATCAGGCCATCGGGCGAGCAGACGAATTTCCCATCGTCCGATTCAACCAAGCCGACTTGTCTGACCGTGGTTTCCATTTCCATTTCGACCCATCGCCGCGTCTGAGGTTCTGCCATGATGCCGTGACGCATTGCCGCCGAAGTCATCTGATCGACTGGCGGATAGGTCATGTCATACATATCCGCAATCAACTGGTTTATGTAGTCCTGAGATGAAGCGGCGTACTCCATTTTTTTCGTAGTTATCAGGGAATCGAAGCACGAGGCGGAAGGTTTGCCCCTGTGTGCGGCCCAATATTCTTTTGAGTATTGCGGGAAGGTATCGTAAATCTTCATGGGGCGTACCTCTCGTCACTATCTGTTAGGCAATTACGTGTCTGACTCACCATTGCATCGCACTTCGCGCCTCTCACATTCAGAGGCGCCGCCCCGTCTGATGCCGGGCGGGCTACCACGGATGTCTCCGTTGCGCCTTTCCGCCACTGGCCGTGGGCATTGGCCGCATGTCTACATGCTTCATGGTGAGCCAGGCACGTAATTACCCTCTGTTTTATCCTGTGCGTCTAGTTGCCTCTCCCAGATGACAATTCCAAGCGGAGCACCCACTACCAAGCCAATCACAAGACCAACGAATAATGCTATGTAAACGTCCATGCTATTTCCTTTCCGTGAGCGGCTTCATGATGTCTGTCCTCTGGCTTTGGCGATTGCTTCTGTCAATTTCGTCGTGATCCAACAACCGGCATTCGGTCCATAGGTGCCAAGAGCGGCTTCGCACGCGGCCAGTAAATCGTCATGACAATTCCAAGCCGTAACGATTCGCTTGGCATCAGCTAATCCGGAATCGCAAGTTGCGATGATGATTGAGCCGCTTGGCGTATGTCCTTCGGTAAAAATAAATAAACGATTGCGGATTTGTTCGCAGAACAATTCGCCGGGCGTATGTTCGCTCATGTCGATTGTCCTTTCGTTCCCTTCTTGATAACCCTCTCAAGTTCCGCCTTCGCCTTTTCATAATCGCGTGCCGATAGATCGTGCATCCGCTCCGGACATTCGAGCCACTTCCAAAAACCTTTGACCCAGGTTTCGTATTTTCCCTTGTCCGGGGAATTGGCCTCGATCTTCTCCAAGAGATTGTTGAGCGTTTCGATTTGGCCGGGAGAGAGGCCGCAATCGTTGCCGTCCTTATCGTCGCCAGCAATCACCAAATTAAACAGCCCTCGCATCATGTCCCGCTGTGCGTAGGTATGGGCCGAGACGGTTCCTTGTAGCGGATTCATCACCGATCCGCCCTTTGCCCCTGTGCCGTCGATAGGGTAGTTGCCGAAGTGCGTTTCGACGTAACCACCGCGATGACGGACAAGCATAATTATTCGGTGCATCCCGTTCGGCTGAATCTCGCCTTCGGACCAGGAGAGAGAAAAGCCATGCTTCGTGTAAACCGGCTTCGCGATTCTCTGGACCGTCTCCAAGAGAGCATAGCGGCTTTTCGTGTGCGTGTTCTGAGCGTCCTCTACCACGGCGGGCATCTCGGCCTGGCAAGCGTTCATGTCCACGGCGAATGCCTCGATTGCTCGGTTCCGATTCCAATTTTCGACCAGCTTAATAACCGCATCAAGTTTTTCCGGTTCAGCGCCCGCCGATACGAGCTTGTCAAGAATAACCATCGGGTTTGGCATCACAGGAAGTCTTTCCATTTCATCAGCCATCGAATATTTCCTTTCAGCGTCTCGGATCATCCATCATCTCTTCCACCGTCATCGGTTCCGCTAGCCATGCGTCAACCGCTTCCCGTGAACCGCGTGCCCTCACAGGAACCACGGCAAGGACCATCAAAACAATATGGGTTAATGCGGCCTTAGATTCTACATCCCATCTTCCGACCGCTCCGATGAGGTCGTTTTCAAGAACACGTCGCATGAAGTCCCCAGGTGGAATGTGATCCTCCACGTACCGCACGATTCCCTCGCGCAATCTCAAGGGGACCTTGGAGCAGGTTTCTTTGAGTGATTCAAGATCGGTCATCGGTGGCTTCCTTTTCAATTAGTTCGTTCCGGAAGATAGAAACCTCTGGGGGAGCGGTCAGTCCGATTCTGACCGTGTGGCCCTTAATCGATACCAGTTCGATTTCGATTTGAACCTCGCCTAAAGTGCAAGTGATTTTCTCACCGTCTCGGCGGGAAAGCAAAAGCATGGGTTTTCCTCCTTGAAAAAGACTTCGGTATATTTCTCCCCAGTGCCCTGTCTAACCGTGTGTTTAAGGCTGCTGGGGCTACGACTCGGAAACGATCCGAGACGTGTTTCACTGTGCTAGTTTCCGCATATCTTCAAGAGCCTCTTCGTCGCTATCAAAGAAGCGAGCCGGCGAGATTGTAAAACCAGATTTCTTGTAAATTTGCATCGCCGCGAAAACCGAATTCGTTTTCTGTTCCAATGCGTAGCCATCTTTGCCGGCCAGATGAATAGCCCATCCAGCGCGGCAATGCGTTGTCTCGCATTTATGAAATGATCCCATATCAAGAGCGTTAGGAACCAACACCGCTTCATAGATTTTCTTGTGAATGTTTTCAATGGCAGGAACTTCTAAAGGCCCTTTTTTGCCGGAACAGCGGTAACAGCCGGAACAGTCGGAACAGCCGGAACAGCGGTAACAGCCGGAACAGCGGTAACAGCCGGAACAGTCGGAACAGTCGGAACAGCGGTAACAGCCGGAACAGCGGTAACAGCCGGAACAGTCGGAACAGTCGGAACAGTCGGAACAGTCGGAACAGCCGGAACAGCGGTAACAGCCGGAACAGCGGTAACAGCCGGAACAGTCGGAACAGTCGGAACAGTCGGAACAGCCGGAACAGCCGGTTAATCGCTCAAGTGATCTTCGCGCAGATTCTTCGTCGCCCCATCGTTCGACGCTGGCACGATTGCCGTTCTCACCCTGAATCCATGTCTTAATAGCCATTTCATTTCTCCTTTAATCGTCCGTATGTGCCGCGTTCCGTTCCCTGATTCTGCGATGCCGCCAAGCGTAGTAGTCCTCGCCGTTCTGTTTTTCTTCAAACTCCCCTGGAATGTGCGGAGGATCGGCAAGAAACTCTTGGCAGTCCACGCACAAGGGAACATCGCCCTCAGTATCACGTTCGCCGCATTGATTGCAGATTCGCTCCTCGGTTTCCGGATTGTACCTGACCTCTGGGAAGGGCGGCACGTAACCCACCGCTCTCGATTCCTCGCAGTACAGGCAATGGCAGGTCCATTTATTTTCACCGCACCGGAAGTTGCCGGCGGCGTGCTTGTCGGCTATGGCGTAGATACAGGTCATGCTCCCCTCACTTTCGGAACCCGATCACCACGCATCGCCAGAACCGGAGATAGTCTCTCAATCGCGTCCTTTGCGGATATAGCGTCGTCAACGCACAAACTGCCGCCGCGAAGCAGATCGACCACGCAATCAATCAGGGCCGCTTTACTGAGGCTTTCGAGCCACGGCACGCACTGATCGTTGTAAGCCGGACACTTGGCACCTATTCGCATGGTCCGCTCGCTTTCATTGCCGCCTGGACACGCTCGTAATAGTAGAGCCGCTTCTTGAGCTTCTTGATTTTCGTCTCGGCGAGCTTCTTTTTCCGCTGCCAGCGAAGCAGAGACGCAGAAAGCTTCGCGGCCCGTTGCTCTTGGATGCTAGGCTTTTGGACTGGCTCGCGCGTTGAGACTTCGGACCATTGAGCCAATAGAGTTTCGCGTTGCTCTCGGAAAGCGATCACGGCTTTATTGCCGGCCCAGACAGCACCCGCCTCTAACGCTCTGCCGTGGACTTTTCCCGCTTGAACAATGTGCCACAATTCATGAGCAGTGATAGCGACCAATCCCTCAATCCTGTCATCGATCGCGTTGACAAGATTTCCGCAGTATCGAAACTCGTTAACTGGAAACGAGGACGCTGGACCGATCCGCAAAAGCACACTCCGCGTCCAGGGAAAGGCTCGCCCACGGTACGCTCGCTTGCATGTCGTGACGCGAATATCTTTGATGCTTCGCGGAGACAGTTCAATCCTCTTGCAAATCCAAGACACCATGCGGCGAATGAACGTATCGGCGAAGTCCGTTGAGTTTTTCAGTCGCATCGCAAACTCCCTTCGTAAAGAACCCCGCCGCCACGAGCGGCGGGGTCGCTCCCTTACTCAGACTGACACGATCACGCGTTTTGGCGATGCACTTCGACCGTCTCGCCGTTCATTTCGTAAGTCAGACAATCCCAAGGATGGCCTGCCTCCCCAGCGGCCCATTCGCGAGCAAGCCGAGCGATAACATTAGGATGTGGATCGGGATTTTCCAGAGTGATTGTTTTCTTTGGTCCAGGAACGCCAGATTCCTGCATCAAGCGAAAAGTAATTTCCATCGTTCATACTCCCTTTGTGTGATTCGGTCAGTCAACAGGGTTAATTACTCCACCACTAGCGATTGCCTCACGCTCCATGCTTTCCGCTGCCGATCCGCACAAGCGCCAATAATCTGGGTCTTGCAATCGGTGCAAAATCTCGCAGTCGTCGCACCGGCGTGGCTTCATCATGTTCGGCTCAATCGGCGGCATCCCAGGGACGCCAAAGTCAAGAATCTTGTATTCGTTGACCCAATACGCCCCGCAGATTACGAGTCGCCCACAAGATTCGCACGGTCCGGGATGTTGGATGAATGATCTCATGGATGACCTCAGAGGGGATTCCCGCCCGGATGCCTTGTGAGCAGTGCCGGGCGAGAATCAGGAGATTTAGCTAACTTCTTCCGGGACGCCATCGCCAAAAGACTCATCAATATCCGTTTGCTCGGATGCACCGGAAAATTTTTGGTAATCCGCTGTGCTCGCCCATTTATTCTTTGCCGCTTCGATTTGCGCGCGGGTTTCCGTCCCGCCGTCCGACTCAAGGCAGGTATAACATTTGCCGTTTTCAACGCTCGTTGTTATGCGGCCGCAAGATTCGCATTTGTGCTGAGGTATCGTCGTCATGTCAATCTCCTGATTTTTCCCCGCCCCTGTTCGCCGGGGCCGCGTGTCGGATCACTCACCCAACACCTGTATCTTACAGATAGGTCTATAGAACGTCAATAGCTAACGGCCATTTTTTCGTAAAATAGTTTCCGCTGCTTTAAGTCCGTGAAACAAAAGGAATTGTGTAGCGGGTCTTCCGTCGGCACTTGCCGCGGCAAACAATTTCTTGTGCTGCTCCAGGGTAAGCCAGAGTTGCACGGGCTTATAACCCGCTGCCTGCATTTTGGTACCGCCGGATTTAGATTTGGTTTTCATATTGAGATTATATAGCGGGAATATGTGGACTGGTCAAGCGAAATCTGGTAGGATTTCTTCGCGGCATCATCGACAAGGGTGCCGTCCGTGCGGCCTTGGGGCGTAACGGCAATTTTTGACATTGGCCGCTCTGCCGATTCGGTGAAGATCGGCAATATCTTGGAAAGGGAAATGCGATGACTCCTGACGAATGGGCTTGCACATTAATGGATTCTGTTTTCGATCACAATGACGTTGAAATGTTCAACAAAGTAGCGGCGGTAATCCATAAAGCAGTTGTCGAAGAGCGCGAAGCGTGTGCAAACTTTCTTGCGTTCCTTCCAGGATATGACGAAGGTGATTGTTCCGTTTGCTCGTCGTGTGCCGAAGAAATCGCCGCCGCGATTCGTGCCCGTTCTTCCTGATCGGAGATGCCATGCTTTACCGTCCATTGTTCTGCCCTATCTGCGGTGCCTCTTTAATGGTCGAAGTGCCAGACACGAAAATTCCAGAAGTCCACCGATTGCCGGATCACAAATCGGCAAACGGAATGAATCTCTGCTCTGGATTCGTTATCACCGTGACAATTGGTTGGGATCAATGCTCGAAATGCGGCCAGAAAATGGGCAAGCACCCTTCGGGCTTGTGCCAAAAATGTTTCGAGATTTCCGCTTGACATGCCCGCGTCACTTCTTTATCTTCTCCCTTTGACCCTCGTTCCCTCAAACGAAACATTCTGAAATCGCCGTCTCTGTCTGGGCATTTCTTCGCTGGGAACGAGGCTATAACCAGCAGAGGCGGCGTGTTTTCCCCACTCGATCCATGAAGCGGTCGAGGTAGAGCACAGAGGCTTTTACAGAAAGGATAAGTCATGTCACGAAAATTCAGGCCGCAACAATTTTTTTGCCCGCCTAAAACCAAGCTACGATTCCATGAGGCAGCAGAGGAATATCCTCTGATGCCGGATGACGAACTGAAACGCCTCATTGATGACATGAAAGCAAACGGATTCGACCCAAGGTTTCCGATTGCTCTTTATGATGGCAAGATTCTTGGCGGACGCAACCGCTATCTTGCGGCCCGTAAAGCTGGCGTCGATTTCTTGACCGTGACGCTTCCGAAAGAAACGGATGCTCAAGCATTCGTGGTGAGGGAAAATGAACATCGTCGGCATCTAACGCCGGAATGGTTAGAGAAAAGACGGTATGAGCGTCTTTCTCGCGTCTCGGATTCGATGCTTGAGGGAAAGAGTACAAGAACCATTGCCGATGAGGAAAACATCAGTCATGCTCAAGCTCGGCGGGATGTCGAAACAGTGCAAAAACGCTCAGGTGTGCCCCCCGGCACACCTGACGTTGCCGATGTAGGTAAAGTTGTAGGCAAAGATGGAAAAGAGTATCCCGCTAAGACAAAATTACTTTGTCATGCCTGCGAGACGAAAAAACGTAAAAACCAATCACTTCCAGCTAAATGCCGCGACTGTGCCGAAGTCCGCAAACTAGCCGCCCGCGACAAAAAGCACGGCAACAATCCGGACGCCGACACGCCCGAACCGCCAAGCGAAGATAAAGCATCTGACGATCTCGGAAACGAACTGCCGAAGAAAATGCGTGGCACCTTCGCCGGTAATCGCAAGACGCTCCAAGACGGCGTTAGACTTCTCCACGAGGTTCGCCGCATGTGCGGTGCCCTGACGAAATGGAATCCGTTCCTGCGGCCAAGCGATCTTGAAACGGCTATCACGAAACTCGCGGACGATTTGAAGAACGGGCTTCCTTACGCTCTCTGTCCGAAGTGTGAAAGCAAGGGATGCAAAGATTGTCGGCAGACAGGATGGATGCCGAAATGGAAATATGAGGAGGTCGAGAAATGACGCTGGATTTTTCCGAAATCATCATGCCGATCTTGCGGACATATCAGCTTGATTTGACTGGCCGCGTCCGTCAGACGTGCCGTGTAATCAGAGAACCTATCCGGGTCATCATTCAAGCATCGACCGGAGCGGGAAAAAGCGTGATTGCTCTTTACCTGATGTTATGTGCCTATCAGCGTGGCAAGCGTTGTCTTTTCATGGTGTCCGGTCGGTTGCTTGTCGATCAGATTGAGAAGCATTTGCAACGTGCGAATGTCTCCTATGGCGTCATCATGGCGGGACGCGGACGCAACGAAGCGTTAATTCAGATCGCCAGCAAAGAAACGCTTGGTGCCCGTCTTGTGCGTGATAAGAGGATGAAGCTGCCGGAAGCGGATTTGCTGATTATCGACGAAGCACATGAAAGCATGGCCGGCGAATGGGTGAAGCTGATTCATATGTACGAAAAGGCGGTTATCCTTGGCTTGACGGCAACGCCAGCCCTTGGCAATGGCAAAGGCTTAGGCAAGATTTACGGAGCGATGGAGAAAGCGATTTCTACGGCGGAACTTGTCGCTCAAAAATGGCTTGTGCCGTGCATCGTATTCGCTCCGGAAAAGCCTGACCTACGCGGAATCAAGATCGTCAACGGGGACTATCACAAAGAGCAACTTGCGAGCAGGATGGATAAGCCGAAACTCGTCGGCAATGTCCTAGAGAACTGGAAGAAACACGCGGACGGAAAAAAGACCGTCATTTTCGGATGCAACATCGCCCATGCGAAACATATCCAAGACGAGTTTTTAAGTGCTGGCATTCGCTTCGGGCATATCGACCAAACGACGGAAGACAATGAACGGGAAGATATTTTCGGCGAGATTGAGAATGGCCGCATGATGGGCTTTACAAACGTGTCGGTAGCTCGTCGCGGTCTTGATCTTCCTTGCCTTGAGGTCGCTTGCGTTGTCAGGCCCACTAAATCACTTGTCCTTTGGTTACAGATGATCGGCAGGATACGCCGCCCTTGGCCTGGTAAGGAAGGATGCACGGTCATCGATCACGCGGGAGCTTGCGACTTTCACTGCATGCCCGACGACGAGATAGACTGGTCACTTGATTCGGAAAGAAAGATCGGCGATTGGCTTGAAGAAAGGAACGCGGACCCAAAGACTCCGAAGAAAGTCCTTTGTCCGAAATGTGCTTGCATGTTTACTGGCAAGCGGTGCCCGAATTGCGGGTTTGAATTTGCGGAGCCGCCGCAAGCGGAAAACACGATTGAACATGCGGACGGCATTTTAGTTGAGAGGGATGGACGCGATAAGCCATCGTTAGCCGAGATGCAAAAGGCTTTTAATAGTGCAATCGGTTTCGCTGTTCACAAGAATCGAAAGGCCGGTGCCGCCGCTAGGATTTTTTCAAACCGTTTCGGATTTCCTCCATGGGACGCACGCCCTCGACTTGCAAATCTTCCGAAAAGAAAAAAGGGAAGTTGGCAACAGCCTGCGGTAGTTGTTTGGCCGAATTTCAGGCATGGGCCGTCGAATGGCGATAGCGTAGAGTTTTAAGGATTTCAAGCATGACGCGCGAAGAAACCATCACGAAGTACCATCATCAATTCTGGGGTATCATGCTAGACGTATCCCGCACAGGAGCTACCGGGTCTGCGAGGTCGCTCTTGGAGGAACAGGCGATGAGGAAGATAGACGCTTGCCTATCATCGCTCTGGGCAGAGTTTAATGTAGTCCAGAAGGCAGAGAAGAACGGACTTCCTGCGGCGAAACCAGAAACTACCGGAAGAGTTTGATATGCTCCGAACATATGAACATAAATTGTATCTGAACGCCCAGCAAGAGAAGTCTCTTGAATCGTGGTTGCGGACATGCTGCGGTATCTATAACCGTGCTTTGGAGCAAAGGATTAAGGCGTATAAGCGTCGTGGCGAATCGATTAATTATTACCAGCAGCAAGCATTGCTAACCAAGCAAAGATCAAGGATCAAAATGCTTGGCCTTGTTCCACTCGCTTTTGAACGAGATGCTTTACGTCGTGTTGATCGTGGCTTCAAAGCTTTCTTCAGGCGACTTAAAGATGGACAAAAACCTGGATTCCCACGCTTCCGATCATGGCGACGATACACTTCTCTGGAATACGTTGTTGTTAGCGTTTACGCTAATTCGGAAACAATCCGTATTCCTGGAATCGGAAATGTAAGAAGTCGCGGGCGTGACATTCCCACTGGCAAGCAAAAAATACTCCGCATCCTTCACCGGGCAGACGGATGGTACGCTCAAGTCGTGGTTGATGATGGGCGAACGGCTCCGCTAAAACTGCCAGCGAAAACAAGCGTAGGCATCGATATGGGATTGACTTCATTCGCCACACTTTCGACAGGCGAGAAGATCGGCAATCCCAGATTTGGCAAAGTATCATTACGCAAGCTGAAATTCTCCCAGCGTCGATTAGCCCGATGCGAACGGCACAGCAAAAATAGACATAAGGCTGTCAATCGTGTAGTCCGGTGCCACGAACTGATTGCCGCTCAACGCCGCGACTTCGCTCATCAATTGTCAACCGATCTAGTGCGACGTTTTGATTTAATAGCGTTCGAGAATCTGAACATTCGCGGGATGGTTCGCAATCGGTCCTTGGCTCGCTCCATTATGGATGCAGCCTGGGGTATGTTCGCCAACTTCGTGACGTGCAAGGCTGAAAGTGCTGGTCGTCACGCGGTTGGCGTACACGCTCCAGGTACAAGCCAAGAATGCCCGTGGTGCGGTGCCGTCAAAGAGAAGAGTCTTTCCGAGAGGACTCACCAATGTCCGTGTAGACCGGGCGTGACCATCGACAGGGATCATGCGTCGGCCTTGGTGATTCTCTCGCGTGCTGGCGGCAACCGGCACGAAACGCCTGCGGAGGGAATGGCCTCTACTGATTCGCCCGTTACGAGTCAGCAAGTCGGCCCGATGAAACAGGAATATTTATTTGGTTCGCCAAGTATGTAATTGTCAGTTTGACGGAGGGGAAGGGATATGAAAAGCGACGAAGCGGAAGCCGCTGGAGAAGTAATCGGCGGATGTTGCGGATGCCTACTTGGTTTGGCTTTACTAGCCGCGTTTGTTTACTTCATCGTGCGACCATTGATTTTTTGGTATTTCGCGTAAAGGAACTGTCATGACAACCATAACCATTCAACTACGCTCTGACGTACCTGCTGACAAAGCGGCCCGCGTGCAAGAGGCGTTACAAAAAGCCATCGATTACTTCCTGATTCCAGCGGATTGCTACCAGAGCATGTACGATGGAGATTTTGAACCGCTTGAAAGCATTCAGGCATCGTTAGAGGGCGTTCCGTGCGTTGATTTGGCTGTGCGTACACAATGGTAGGTTAGCTAATCATGTTTCAAGACGGCATCGAACAAGTTACGATCCGAACAATCGGCGGTCCTCATCCTGGAAACCGGATAGTGCCGATAACGATGGTAGGCGGAAAGTGGCCGCTTCCGAATAGCTTTCCGCTTGACGGCGGCGTGTATGTGAAGCAACATGAGAGCGACTTAACGGAAGAATATGCGAAGCATCCGAATGTAAGCAGAGGTGCCGCTTACAAGTGGTCAGAAAACGACGAGAAGGTCGGTTAATCTTCCTCCCACAACGTACTCCAAACACTCCGGCAAATCATGAAAACCACGGTCAAGCAAATGACAACCGAAACAGCAAGTGATAACGTGCGGTTTAGAAGATCGTCGTTTTCCTTCATGGCTTTCATGGAGCGTTCCTCGAATCTATCTTGATCCCAAAGTAAGTCCCAGGCCAAGCAGCAGCCCATCAGGATATGCTCGAAGAGTTCGGAGACGTACCACATAAAATAGTGATTATACAGTGGACGCATTATGAAGACTTTTTATCATCCGACTCCTGAACATCTTTCCCGCCTCGATTGTCACTGGATGGCGTCCTACAGTGGCGGCAAGGATTCCACTTCACTCGTCACATGGATTGAGTGGCTTCGTCGGGTTGGCTGGCTATCCGTTGCAAAACCGGCTTTAGTTCTATCCGACACTGGCGTCGAGTACGAGATTTTGAATGACATCACAGAGGACATGATTGCGGTTCTTCGTTCCTGTGGCTGGGACTGCACCATCGTAAAGCCACGGATAAACGAGAAACTTTACAACCGCATTCTTGGCATCGGCAACACGCCGATCCATGCTGGGGCAACTCGGATGCGATGGTGTACGCGGTCAACGAAGATCGACCCGATGAAGCGCTTTCGCAAAAGTGCGGGGACGGTTCTTTCATTGACAGGCGTTCGCTGGGGCGAATCTAAGATGCGTGACGGAAAGTTGAAGCGTGCCGGTTGCGCAGCGGGCGGCGAATGCGGCTTGCCAGAGGTTGATAATACGACCTATGGACCAATCATTGACTGGACAACATGCCAAGTCATTGACTGGCTAAACGGCCATGTCAGCGCCGAAGTCACGAAGCCGATGCGAGATATTTTCAGCGTTACTCAGAGATTAGTTGAGGCGTATCAAGTCAGAATCGGCGAAATCGGTTTTGGATGGGAACCGCCAAAAGTCACGGCCATGCGGTTCGGTTGTATCGGGTGTCCGGCAATTACAGCAAAAGGTAATGCACCGGCATCGGCAAAAAAGCACACTCACGCCAGTCCGGTACTGCACGAAATCTATGCGGTCTGGGAAGAGGCGAGGCTTCCTAAGAATCGCTGCCACAAGCCGGGCATACATAAATATGGTGGACCCCTGCGAATTGAAGCCAGAAAGCGGCTGTTCGTGGTAATCATGGATATTCAGCGTCGGGCCGGTGTCGTGCTGATAACGCCGGAAGACGAAGCCTTTATCCGACAATGTTGGGAAGACAAAGTTTACCCGCGTGGATGGAGCGAGGCTGACGAAGATAGCGAAGAACCGAACTGCGTATTGTTTGATGATCCAAGTGTATAAAAAAAGCCGCCGCGATTGCGACGGCTCGGTAGTTGGTTGCTGGTTTTGCCTAGCGCACGAAGAGATGCATGTATCGTTTGCCGTCGCTTCCCATCGCATAGGACGCCCCGGCATAGGTGTAGTTATCCTGCCAGCAGCAAGAGAGCCAGCCCATAGAAGGCGGATAGGCAGCACAACCGGCAGCAGTGGCGTTAGCTCCTTGAGGCAAGAAAGCAAAGTCGCCCATTTGCCCGTTATTGTGGCCGAACAATCTAAGACGTGCTCGGTTGGTAGCCGCGTTGTGAGCAGCAATCGTAAGCAGATGGTCACGGATAAACGGCCTCAGTCCGATCCGCCTACGGGCTTCGTTCACCTCGTCCAGAGCGTCTACAATCTCTTGCTCGCCCTTGATCCAAGATAGGAGCTGGCTCTTGTCCCTGAATCCGACGAGCTTCCTTACAACCGTTCCATCGGCCTCGGATATGAAGCACGTCGGGAAGTACGCCACGCTAGGCCGTGCCTCTTCGTCGGCTTCGTACACTCGTTTGAAATTGACGCCAGCCGCTTTCAGGGAATCGCGGACGCTGGAATCATCAAGGGTCGTGTGAAGCCGCTTGCATGGCTCACAGTCCTTGCTTGTGACAATAACCAACGTGAGGTCTTGAGCGTTGCCGCTACTGGCCGCTAAGAACAGGACGAAACTTGCGATGAAACGATTCATAGGTATCCTCCAATGAAAGCCTAGAAATGGGTTATTTTTTCACTCCGAGAACCGCACCAACCATGTTTGCGATTGTGCCCACTACGGCACCTCCAACGCCAGCGGACTTATGCACGGCGTTCCAATCGGGTTTGTTTGGGTTGTAGCGGTTCCGCTTTCGATGCGGCCCGCGTTGATTCTTGCTGCGTCCACCGATTCCGGCCATGGGTATCCTCCAAGGTTGAAGACCTAAAACACTATCCACACATCGTAAACGCTGCGTTGAAAACTTCAGGGGACCATCCGCCGCAGTATCGACAATATCCGTTCGGTGTTAAGCAATATTCGGTGAAAATTTCGCAATCACAACACGATGGCTTGCCACCTCTTTTAATCACGTCCTGAATCGTGAGAACAAGCATTGCCTGCTCTTGTCTCGCTTGCCGCTCATTCGATTCTTTTTGCCGACGTGCCGCCGTCCGCTTATAGCGAATGCGTCTAGCTGGACGTTTGCGGAGTTTTTTAGACAAACCCCCGCCAACACCGTGCTCATTTCTGAGGGACGGAGAGGCGGGGGACTGCCCTACCGGGGATGACCCGGAAAGCTTGTGGAATAAATTCGGCGGTAGGCACTGAAGATGATAGACGGACACCCGTAAAACAGCATCACCATCAAGGTAATATTGGCGTCCATCGGGAGGCTGAATCGGAGATTCCACTCGAACATTTTTCCCGACAATTTGTTTTCTGCATCGGTGACAATTCATTGCATGTACCGCCAGAAAATAAATCCCCCGGAAACGTCCGGGGGATTCGGGTTGGCGACCCTCTACTGGATATTTACCCGCCGCAACGAGCTGCACGCCGTCCAGAGCACCCAGAAGCCATTCCCGCACACGCGGAAGTCCCAGAGCAAGCCGTAGCCCCGGCACAAGCCGACGCATTGCCAGAGCAGCCCTTTGCACGCCTTGCGGCACGCCCGGAACATCCTGCCGATTTCCCTGAGCAAGCAGAGGCACCCGAACAAGCCGACGCTGTTTTAGGAGCGGTCGCTTGCAAGGTTCCATCCGGGGAAATCGTCTCGATCATAAGGTTGGTGCCGTCGTGGACCATCACAGAAGAGTTATCCTTCGTTGCAACGGCCTTGGCAGCGGTTTCCGCGGATTGTAGGTCTGGATAGCCAGCAGCCACGCCCACGGCCTTCGGCGCGGCCATCGAGCCTTCGTAAAGGCGGAACGGGGCAACCGGGCCTTGCACGGCGGCGACGTGACGCGGAGCAAAGAGATTTGCGAGCGGGCCGGCGAACGCGGGTAGAGCGGACATACCCAAAAAGAAAGCAATCAAAGCGATTCCAAGGCGATTCATTGAAAATACCTCCAAAAAGTGAGATTCACCAGTCAAGGGAGAGTTTAGCCAAGATGCCTCTTAGGGTCAACCGCCAATTATTTTCAGAAATCTTGCAAAATATCGATGTTGCCACTTGACAACAAGTTGCTTGTCGGCAACAATACAGGTGTAGGATGAAGATTAAAACAAAGGAGAAAACGATGAAACCGCTTTACAGAGTAGTTGGCCCAGACCTGGACGGTAGGTTTCGTTGCGAGAGCATCCGCACTGGCGACACGACGGACCAGACGTTTGATTCGGTCGAAGAAGCGCAAAAGTGGGCGGACGAAACCACTGCCAAGATTTGTCGGCCGCTGACCGAGGAAGAAAAACGGGAGATTGCAGACCGTAAGGCTCGCAGAGCGGCTAACGGTCCGCTGGCGGATCAATTCTTTATCGACAAAAACGCACATTAAAGGTGTAGTGAGAAACGAAACCTCAAAGGGAGTATGAACGATGAAAGCTCAAACGAAAACGGTCGAAATCCAGGGCATCGAAATCGCGATTCCGGTTGGCAGCATGGATAAGCCGAGTGCCGAATCGGAACGGATCATGAAAGTGTCGCAGAATCCGGCTAACTGGAAATTGCCTCTCTCGCCATATCACACCTACGACAAGAGCCTCGCGGACGATCTTTGCTACTGCTACAACTGGTATTTCGGCGGTCATGAAATCGAAGCGGTTCAGTATGACAAATTCGGTACTCTTTACCGCGTCAGCAGCAAGGGCTATTACCACTACGTCGGAGCGTGATTATGGAAGGCATCTGCAAAATCTGCGTTTATTCGGCGATCTTAAACCCGGCGCGTGGTTCCAATATAACGGCCAGCTATGGATGAAAACGGATCACGCCGATGGTATTGCCGTTACTCCGCGTGGAGAGTATCGGCATTTTCCAGCTGACATGCAATGCTCTCTGGTTACAGTCGAGATCAAGATGACGGGGGTGATTCTGTGAGCAAAGAATTTGTCAAAGCAGCGAATGAATCTTTCCAGCGGCATCGCGGCACCTTAAAGAAACTGGCCGCAACATCGTCAACCTTCGCCGCTCGTCTCACCGCTCTCCGCGAGCAGGCAGGCATAAACAAAAGAGAATTGGCTATCCGCTCCGATCTTGAGCCATCGTTTATCGGTAGGCTTGAGTCAGGCGAGCAGGGACCAAGCTGGGAGACGATCAAAAAGCTTGCGGACGTTTTGAATGTTTCAACGGAGGCATTCCGCCAATAAAAAACCCCCGTACAACGAGTACGGGGGAGTGCATGAGGAGAAAGGCTTGATTTACTGACACGCCCCTCGGCGATGACGAATCGGAAAGATATGACGACGGCCTACAGAAGCGGATGCCGAGACAGATCCGCATGAGCCGGATGCACAGGCGCCATTGGCACACGCGGACGCATCGACGGTTGGTGCCGCTTGCGTTACCGGAGCGGTGACGAGTACCCGCGTCGGAGAGCAAGCCCCATTCGCACACGATCCATTAGCACAAGAGTTTGTGACGCTGGAACGCCGCCCGAATAGTTGAGCTACTTGAATCGGCTTCACTTCGCATTGACAGTTTGGACCGCAATCGCACCCAGGGCCGCACTTACACGGACCATCGGCAAACGCTGGCCGAGCGAGAAACGCGGAGAGAGCGAAAAGGCAAAGAGTGAGAACGAAAGCCTTCATGACGGAACCTCCAAAAGTAGTTTACAAAAGTTAAATGAAGTGTAACCGGGATGCGTGAAGCGGTCAATTCTTTTCCGCGTCTTGAATCTCTTTGAGCGTGGCCGCGAAGTCATTATCCCAAGCGGCTGAAAGTTCTTGAAAGCCAGCTATCAATGCGGCTTGTTCCGGATTGAGGACAATGTTTATATCTTGCGATAGGCCGTTGTTATCGTCGGCATCGACTTTCACGAGCTGGCCATTTTCAAATACGGTCGGGATATACAGGGTAGGCCGTGGTCCGCGTGATTTCGTGACGATACGCTCGGCCATGGCACGTTGCCGCGTGATGCGTTCTTCCGGAGTTTCGTCGATGACGTGAGGAACGCCCATCTTTGCCTGCACCCAAACAAATGTCATTACCCAGGAGACGGTTGAGGAGGCAACGGCTTCCCCGTCAAGAGTACCGGATCACCTTGGAGCGGGTCCAAGGTGGGCACCGGAGACCTTATCACGGCCAGCTCGGTAATTTGCACACTTTCAGCGGCGGGGCATTGTTGAGGGGGCCAAACAATAGCTGCCTTCCCTTGATTTGCAGGGGACATTGCTGCAATAGCGTCTGCGAGTTCCTTAAAAGTCATGGCTCATCTCATGGAAATATTTGCACCCAAACAACGTCGCGGCGTTCCGGCTCCTGAAAGTCACGCTCGAAATTAACTCCCCGATGCCTCTGGATTGCGTGCTGCGCCTTCGGAATTTCAAGGCGTGGCTCTATGGCTATCTTTTCGGTAAATAGCTTTTCCAAGAGCAGAACGCAGATGATGCCGAGAGCGAAGTTTTTCATTTGGCTGTCGTCCCTTCGACGCCTCTTGCCAGTCGTCCTCGCGTGCGATGTTGGAGCCAATGCATTGCGTCCTCAAGATGCGTCAAGGCAATGGCGTTCTCGCGGCATTTGAAATCGCCGCTTTGGAAACCTTGAAGGCGGTCAATGAGCACGGCAAGAAGAGATTCGTTACTGATGCCGTTGATAGACATTTCTTGCAATGGTCCATTCTGGAAAAAGAAATCGCGAATGTGGATGATTGGGTCATTTGGATCAACGTCCCATCTGATTTGATAATGATGATTTGCATTGCCGTTACCGCGATCATCAACGGCAATAACTTGCAAAGCATCATTCAGACCGTTCAGTTTGTGCGTCGTGATTTCTCGTGCCATTTATATCCTCATGGTAAAAACCTCCCGGCCCATTGCTGGAACCGGGAGGCCCGCTAAACGAGGAAAGACTCTACTTGCACCCGCAAGGATTGAAAGCACTCGTTTGCGGAGGCAGCAACGAGCACAAGGCAATCACGAATTGGTTGTAAGGCGCTGGCACCAGATTCGCAAAACTGCACGCGAACCGGAGGACCGCAAGTTCAAACGGCGTGAGCGTCAATGTCGCCCCAGCAGCCGTCGCCATGGTCGCTGGCGGCGGAAGTAGCGGACAAAGGACGCTGGCAATCATCGCCAGAACGGGATGCGTTGCCAAGGCCGGATTTGTACACAATGCCTGCAATACTGGCAGGAGCCACGCGGGGATAACGATTGCGGACACTCCCGCGTGTGCGGACGATTGCGGAACAACCGGGAATGTGCCGCCCGGATCGGTCACAGGAACGGGAATGCCGAAAATGTGAGCGTAAAGAGTTCGTACAGGAAGGACGACAACATTTCCGGTCGGGCCAGGTCCGGGTCCAGGTCCGGGTGGAGGAGGCGGGGGAGGAGGCGTAGAACCGGCCATGATAAAGATCGCTTCCGTACCCCACGAATCGGCCCCGTATTTGATCCAGAACGTACCGTCACCCGCGGTTGTAGTGCCGCCCCAGTTGCCCCATTGATTGAGGCCAAGGAAAGCACCCTTCGTACCGTCGCCGTTGTCGTGGTTATCGTCCCAGCCGATGCAAAGGACGGCATGATCGACATTTTGACCATTGCCGGTCATCGTCTGGCCCATCTGGTACGAATCGCATTCGCTCGCGTCGAAAGCGACGGAGATAGGGCCGTATTGAGCGATGCAATTTTTCATGTCCTGCGTGTCGGCGATGCCGCCTTGCTGCGCGGGCGTGCAATATCCCCAATCGGAGATTTTGTACGTAGCCATCCCAGAGATGCTTTTGCAGTTAGCCCCGGAAGCGGTGTAGGGACCGTAAGCAGACGTAAGCACCCAGCCTTGAGTCTTTACCATGTCGATGACTTGGGCCTCGTCGCCACCATTACAGCCGCCGAGTTGACCCTGACAGTCCAGGCCATACTGACCGGAAAGCCGGCCAGCTTCGGTTCCCGGTAGAACGCCTGCCCTCGCCATGGCCATAGAACAGCCGTCGAGGGCTGAGATCATGAAACAATCGCCGCACGATCCTTGATCGTCAACGGGCAGCACGACATAACCGGGAGCAGTCCGGCAATCGAACGCCGGAGCGGTCGCTTTTGGTAGCCGCGAGATTCGGTGGTCATGCCGTTTGAGGGCATCGGCGTGAAGTTTTGCACGCACTTCCGGGGGTGCAGGTTTGTGGCCGCGAAAATATGCCATTGTCTCGGTCTCCTAAAAAATACCCAGCGACAAGCCCGACAACGGGCCGAGACTCCCCGCGTGCCGGGTTGCCGCTGGGAGTTCAAATGGTTCAAAATGTCAAACTTGAATATTCACGCTGAAATCTTTCATCGGCAATCCGCTTGGAGCGTTGTTTGTGAGCAAGACGGCTTTCGTTCCCGGTTGAACTGCCTTAAACGTCCAGGTCCGCTTACCGCCGCCGCCGACGGTTCCCGGTGAATCAGGGACGTAATTCGTGCCGATCATTTCCAGCGTTGGTCCTACGCTCGCTTGTAGTGCCCAAGTGTAGCCGGTGGATGGATTCTCGGCAAGCGTTACATCTGCCGTGTCGTTTAGGGCGAGTCTGACGGTCTGGCCGTTTTGTGCCTCGGTTATTTGCACGTCGTCTCCAAGAGATTATCCCCGCGTGGTTTTATGCCACGCGGGGAAGGAGAAATCACGGCGTTGGATTGACTTCCACGGTAAAGCCAGTGGGACCGCCAGGAGTGATCGTAATGGCCACGTCGCCGGTGAACGGCCCGAATGAGCCGTCATTCGCGGTCATGACGATGGTATCGGTCGCGGGACCGGACTTGAGACCTTGAAGGGAAAACTTGTTCGGGCCGGTGACGAGCGGAGTATTCGTAGTCGGATCAGCGGCGGTTACGGTAATCGTCGCGATAGTGCTGGCGTCGATCACGTCGCCGGCCGCATTCACGCAATTGACGATGTAGTTGCCGGGCTTGCCGGGATCGTCTGTGATGGTCAGCGAAGCGACGGGAGCGGCACCAACGCCGACTTTCTTGCCACTCACGGCCTGACGCTTTCCTTTGCCAGCGTAGGTAATGGGTACACTTGACATTTGAGAGTCTCCTAAAAAAGTTAAGGTTTCGATGGGTCAGGTGAAACGGTAAAGCCGACTGGCTTGTTTTTGTCGATGAACGCCGCCGCCAGAGCAGCGAACGTGATGTTGAACGCTTTTAATTCGGATAATATCCCTTCGAGGGCTTCCCGAATTTCATGCAGATCGGTGATAGGTCCGGTTGGGTCCATGTTAAAGCCCCAAGAGAAAGCGAATGGCGATGATGGCCAGAGCCGCACAGACGCAAATCCAGAATATCCGCACCACGAAGCCGGGAATAGCCACGCCGAATTGTTGCAGAGCGACATACAGAATGCCGACACAAGCGGCAATCACGATAATCGCGATGATGATTTCACCGACAGACCAGTTTGGAAGTCCGCGAATTTGAGCAAGCATTGTTTTTCCCTCTTGAGATACCTCTATTCTATCGAATTTACTTTGGAGCAACGATGGGGGCTTGAACTATCGGGTTGCGAAAGACGTTTAGACCGATTGCTCCAAGTGCCATTACGAAAGTTAGGACGAGAATGGCGAGCGTTGTCGTGGAATTTCTACTGCTGTCCGATTGCTTGCTACTGCCGGATATTTCGGCTTTCCATCTTTCGAGCACTTGCAAGCGTTGATCGGCAGATTCCTTGGGCATGAAGGTCTGAGCCTGATCGGTTAATGTACCTCGGAATTCGTTCTGCGTCGTGTTGACGGCTTTTTGTGCGGCATCAGCTTTTTCGACGGCTTTATCGGAAGCGGCCAGGGCATCCGTCATTTGCTGTTTCGTAGTTGTGATGGATTCTTGGAATTGCTTTTGAATGTCGCTCAAACGCTGATCGTAAAAGCGACGGTCTGCCTCTTGCTGCTTTTCGAGGTAATGCCGAAGCGTTTCCACGTTCCAAGAGCCTATCGGTTCCCTGTCTTGTTTTTCAGGCATGGAATAGACCCCAGAACCACATCCAGATAGGCACGGCGTAAAAGGCGAGTGACGCGACGGGAATGCCTCCGAGATAGAAGGCAAAATCAATCGCTCCATCGTAGAGAGAATCTTTTTCCCAAAGCGGATCGACCAGAAATTCCTTGAGGAATGCCAGCCCAATCAGAATGCCGAACACCCACCAAGGCATTGCGAAATGCAGAGCGACGAACCACGCGAAACTTGCCCATCCTAAATGTGCCGATTCTGCGTCAAACCACTCGGAGGGTGTCCATCCTACTCGCTTCTCGTTCTTCCATTGCCATTTCATTTCTTGTCCTTCTCATCGTGTTCGCTTGTCGCTTCGATCACGGTTGCAATCGTCGTCGAGGCTGTCTTGCTCATTTCCTTATTCGATGCTCGGTTATCTGTAACGACCTGATGAACCTTCCAGTATTGCAACGCCATTAAAATTGTCACGACGATGTGCCCTAGATTCACGTTCGCAAGCACGCTCGGATTGACGATAGCCACGGCAGTAAGGGCGATGATTGCCGCCGTGACGACCAGGGAGACGCAAATCCAAGCGGTATTCGTGTTCATTTTTCGTGATCGTCTTTTTGACGCTCTTTCAAAATCGCCACGGTTAAAGCGATGTTTTGCAGAACGTCACTTTGTTTGTGCTGCGATTCGTGAATGTATGTCGTCAACTCTTTAAGTTGTGTGCGGCTGTCCGACATTTTCTCCAAGAGGTCGGTTCGGACGCTGCTTATCTCCTCTTTCATCGCCCGTTCCATGTCACGCAGTTCTTGACGTGTCACGTAACGATCTCCGTTTGGCAGATTGGGGAAGAACGATAACCACAGTTGTCGTCCTATCCAAACCACCCCAAGTACACCAGCAAATATTGCAAGCCAAAGACCAGATTCCGCCGCCGTTGGTTGTTGTCCGAACAAATCAATCCCCTTATGTGCCCCAGCGAATCATCTTCAATTCGCTGGGGATGAAGGCCATCCACGCTCTCTTGCGGCCATCCACTCGGTTAAGGGGAATATGCCTAAGCGAACGTAAACGACACTGCTTTAAATCGTCACTTCGATCACTTCAAGTTCCGCGTGTACGGGTTGCACTTCCAAAACTCCTCCCCCTATCGGCAGAGCGATTGCGTGCGGGAATTTCTGTCCCGCTGCAATCTGATATTTATGGCCATCCGGCAGAGAGAAAGCCCCTGATGCCGGAACCGGAAGAGCAAAGAAGGCTAAATCTAATTCAGGTTCAAGCGTGATCTGGGCGAAGCATCCGGCCATATCTCCCTCGGCTGTGATCTTGCGAACGAGCCACACGCCGGGATGAATGCGGTCGATGAAGCATTGCTTCCAAGTGAGTGAACCAAACCAGATCAACGTCTCCGGATCGCCAAAGCTTATCGGCGACTCGATTTCCTCTGTTTGCTTGAGGATGTTCGAGACGGGGTAGACTTTCATGGCTGGACAATCGCATACTAGCTTCATTCTGATATTTTCCTGATTTGGTATGGGGTCCGTCAATCTGGCTCTTGACGGGGCTAAAGTAAGTTTGTAAGATTCGATCCATGATTGAAGAAGTCGTGAGAATTGGCTTTTTGGATATGCAAGTTTGCGTCCCTGAAGAATGGACGGACGAGCAAATAATTGCGTTCGCCGAATCTAAAAATCCATGTGGCACAGGTCTCGGATGGACCGTGCGAACTGACGAAGCACTTTTAGCAGGATGTCCAGCACGCAATCCATGCTCAAAAAGTACCCGCAAAGGATTCGTTCATGTAACTTTGGACGCTTGATGAAATCCAAGACACGTAAAAACGTGGTCAGCTTCCGAGTGACGGAAAACATCCGCCGCATCTTGGAGCAGTTGACAGCCAAACTTACGTTATCACGCGGGAAGCGGCACACGATGACGGACATTCTTGAGGAAGGTCTTTTGCTTTTGGCCAAGCGGGAGAAAGTGTAATGGGCTGCGACATTCACGTACACGTTGAAATAAAGGTCAAGGGAAGGTGGTTGCATTACAACCATCCGAGTGTCAACCGCGATTACAACCTCTTCACGAAAATGGCCGACGTGCGGAATTACGATGGAGAAATCCAGCCGATTTCAAAGCCAAGAGGATTTCCGGTAGATGCTTCCGAGACGACGAAGATTGACTATGATTGGTTGGACTCTGATGCTCATTCCGCAAGTTGGCTATCGTCGAAAGAGCTTGTCGAGTTGAGCCGTTGGATAGATTTGCAACCAGGAAAGCCGATGAACGGGATCAACGGCATTTTCGGTTATCTGTTTGGAAACGGACTGGACGGATTCACGCTCTATCCCGATCAAAGGCCGGATTTTCTTGAAGATGTGCGGCTAGTTTTCTGGTTCGATAACTGACACGGAGGCAGAATGGCCCGCATACTTATCACCGGGATCGCTGGCTTTATTGGGAGCCATATCGCTGCCAAACTTTGCCGTCATGACATATTCGGAATTGACAATCTCGTTGGCGGCAACATGGAGAATATTCCATGGCTGGATAAAGAGTGGCGTCACATTGATTGTTGTGATTTTGATGATGTCACAAAGTTTTTTCAAACTGTCACGCCGGAAATCGTTTATCACACGGCCTGCTACCCGCACGAGGGGCTTTCCGTTTTCTCGCCTTCTATCATCACGCGGAGCGTCTATCAGGGAACCATCAGCGTAGCCTCGGCGGCGATTGCGAGCGGCGTGAAACGCTTCGTTAATTTTTCATCCATGAGCCGATATGGGATTGGCTTTCCACCTTTCCTTGAAACAGACATTCCGTGCCCGGTTGACCCTTACGGCATCGCCAAACTTGCGGCAGAGCAGACGCTTTTATGCCTGGGTCGCGAACATGGAATGGAAGTTGTGACCATCGTTCCGCACAACGTAATCGGCCCTCGCCAGAAGCGGGATGATCCGTACCGAAACGTCGTGGCGATAATGATGAATCGGATACTTCAAGGGAAACAGCCGATCATCTACGGAGACGGCGAGCAGCAACGGTGTTTCTCGTTTATTGCAGACGCGATGGATTCGATCATCAAGGCGGGATTTCAGGAAGGCTTGAATGGCCACACAATAAACATCGGGCCGGACGATGAATTTATTACGATCAACGAACTAGCGTCGAAGATAGCCTGCATCCTGAAATTCAATCTCAAGCCGGAATACCTCCCAGAGCGTCCATGCGAAGTGAAGGACGCTTTTTGTTCATCGTCAAAAGCAAAGCAACTTCTGGGATACAAGACGATGTATACGCTGGATAGAGGCTTGGAAGAAATGGCCGATTGGATGAAGAAAGTCGGGCCGAAGCCATTCAATTATCACCTGCCTTTAGAAATTCAGACGGCACGCACACCGAAAACTTGGAAAGAGAGGACGATGTGAAAAAAGATGAAGATGCCATTCTGCAACAGGACGAAAAATTAGTGCAAATCACCATTGATGACGGTGAAGAACTTGCCGACGAATTGGATGCTATGGACGTTCTGTTGCGTGGCATGATTGGAGAAACCTGTGTCGAATCCATACTCATAGACATGATTCGGACAATTTGTATTATTTTGAGCGTTCAATGTTTTGAGCGAATAGAAAAAAGGAAACCGCATGAAACTCCGTCCCCTGAATGACCGTGTAATCGTCAAGCGCAAGGAACCGGGCCGCGTAACACCCGGAGGGCTTCACCTGCCAGATTCCGTCGTGGAAAAGGAAAAGCCACGCGAAGGAACCGTTATCGCCGTTGGTCCGGGATGCCTCTTGCGAGACGAGGATGGATCGATCAAGCATGAAGGACTCCGCGTGCCCCCGCAAGTCAAGGTAGGTGATGTCGTCGTATTCTCGGCTTACGGTGGATATGACGCAACGATTGACGGGGAGGATTTTTTGATTCTGAGCGAAGGGGAGATTTTGGGGGTGAAGGAATAATGGACGACAAAAGCGGTTACGCCAAGCTTCCGAAGATCATTCAAGCAGCCCCCAATGACATCAAACATCATTTGGCTGCCTTGTATTGGCTCGCCCGCATTTCAGGCGGCATCGACATTATCGAACTTGGCGTTCGCTCCGGCGATTCCACGCGAGCACTTCTCGCCGCCGCTCAAGACATGGGAGGGCACGTTTGGAGTTACGATATTGACGGAGACGCATATCGCGTCAAGGAAGTAACCGAAAAACACGGCATCGAATGGGTTGACGGCCTCTGGACCTGTACGAAGTCCGATTCAATCGAAGCGGCTAACGGCTGGGGGAGAGGGACGGCGGATATTGTTTTCGTGGACACCACGCACGAGCTAGTCCAGACGCAGCGGGAGATTTACGCTTGGCAGCACACGATAAGACCACGCGGGATGATGGTGTTTCATGACAGCGGATTGAATGAACCGAACCGAGACGGCGTAGGTCCAGCGGTTGAAGCGTTTGCCAACAATTATCCGAATCAATGGAGTTTGGAACGGCACGATCATTGTGCCGAAGGCGATATGGGGCTGGCCTGGTTGGTAAGGAGAGCATGATGTCGATTGTTGCCACGCAATCTAATAAAACAGTTCACCTCTTCAAGCCAACTTTCAAAATTATCGGTAGCTTGAATGGGGTTCGGTTTATATCTGAACTTGAACGTGAAACAGGTTTCTATAGCGCAACAGAAACATTCGCCAGACAAAATGGCGGCCCAATCGTGCATGAGATTTTGGATTTAATTCCTCAATCTTATCGTGACGAAGCCAAAATACTTGGTTTGTTTGTGAACATTGATGTCCGTATTCATCGTCTTTATCCAGGAGATTTTCCAGCGTATCCAGGATGGCATTGCGATGGCGAATATCGAGAGACGTATTTTTCGCAACCTGATTTAGAACGAATCCACGTTCATAATCATCTAGTCACTACGATAAGTAGCCATCCGCAAGGAGTGTCTAACACGCAATTTCTGAATGAGCAAATTGCATTGGAAGTAGACACTCCATCGGCCGATCATACGCTATGGGGTCAACTTCATGAATTGATTTCCTCTAAGGGAACTGTAGAAACGTGGGACACTAAAGACGGCGAAATTGTTCAGTTCAATTCTTGGACTCCGCATCGTTGTATGCCAGCACGCGTCAGAGGATGGAGATTGTTTTTCCGAATGTCTATGTGGCATAAGCCACATTTAGAACATGGCGGCAAAATAAGTAAACAGGAACAGGTCTACAAAGTTATGGAAGGCTCAGGGTGGTAATCGTGCGATGTTTGTTTGTTTCCTGTCGTGCTGACGATTACGTGGCAAGCTGCCTCTGGGATGGTTTCCAAGAGCTTTGCGGGGAAGAAAACGTAATCGACGCTGTAGGCGTTCCAGGTTTTCACAAAGGCTGCGGACTCAATCCGTGCTCCCGAATATCCGCTAGTCGCATCGGCAAGACATGGGACGATGGCAAAGCTATCGCGGTTGATTTAGTGGTTGTCAATGCGTGCATTCTCCGCGAGTTTTCTTGGGACTGGTTAGCGATTTACTCAGGCGGGTTAGCTTTGACAAGCTAGTTCTCGTCGAAGGCTGGGACTCATCGCATCAGGTTGAAAATCCCCCTTTCCCGGTTGACGCTGTTTTTCGTCGCGAGATCGATCCCTATTTCGAGTACCCGTACAAGTGCCATTCACTGACAATGGCCGCTCCGTCGCGGTGGTTCGTGCAAACGGATGATCGGCCTTTCGACGTGTTTTATGCCAGTCAATCAAACTCTTCCGAATCACGCTGGGAAGTTTTGTCCGCGATGTTCCAGACCAAAAACAAGCACAGGTCGATAGGGGCTTCGCGAGGCGTAGGATTCGACAATTATTTCCTCTACCTGCAAACGCACAAACTTGCCATCTGTCCTCCTGGGGCTGCAAATGCTTTGGATTGCCTGCGGACATGGGAAGCGGTCGCCAACGGCTGTATTCCGATCTTCCTTGAAATACCGATGAATCACAAGATTGACCCATGGTTTGCAGAGGATGAATGCTTTTCGGCACAACATGCAACGATGCTACCGTACTGGATTGATAAGGCACTCGGAATGGACCTGAAACCGATCAGGGACAAGATGCAAGCGACGGCCAGAGAGAAGCACACGACGAAATCGCGTGCGGCTCAAATCTTGAAAGCGGTGGGAATGTGAGATTATCCATCCTTACCATGTTGCTTCTCGCCTCTCCCGCTCACGCCCAATTCTTTGAGGCGGTCTGCTCTCCAAGCCGAGACAGACTTATCAAAAACCAGCTTGATTGCATCTTCATGCAACAGCAATACCTCCAGTTTAAGGCGATGCCAGAAAGTATGATCCGTGTCGGCGTTCGCAGTTCAGACGCACGCATACGCTCGGCAGCTCTGGCAGCGGCAGGGGATCGCAAGCTATCTATGCGTGATGAATTTGTTGCACGCTTGACGGATGAAAGCCAGCTAGTAAGGCAGGTAGCACGCAGAAACCTTGTCTTGCTTACGCGGCGAGACTTCGGGCCGATGCCATGTTGCACGAAAGAGGAAGCGGCGGCTAGTCAGGAACTTTGGCGAGCGTGGTTTGAGGAGCCGTACCGATGACGCTTCAATCGCTCGGCATCAAATACGATTGCGGTAAGTTTACCGGCCATTCCTACGCCCCGGTTTACGAAGAGTATTTCGGGACTCTCCGCGATGAGCCGATAAACCTCTTGGAGCTTGGCATCTTGGAAGGTGCTTCGCTGAGAGTGTGGCTGGATTACTTCACGAAAGCGAAAATCTACGGGATAGATTCTGGCCAGCCGGTTGCGATTCAAGACCCAAGACTGTATCAGTTCTCTTCGCCAGTTCATGAGCCGCAAGTAGCGTCATATTTTCCTGACGATTGGTTTGACGTAATCATCGACGATGCGAGCCACGTCCACGGCCAGCAAGTCGCGGCCTTTGAATACCTCTGGCCGAAACTCAAATCGGGCGGTTTATACTTCGTTGAAGATATCCCGTCATCGACCACACTGCCGTATTGGGCGAGCAAACCGGGCTTCAAAGTGTGGGCGAACTTCAAGGACGCTGGCGGCTCTTTTCGCGATGATGATATCCTTGTGCTTGTGAGGAAACCATGAGCGACCAAACGCTAGTTTCCCATGTTTCGGGAGCGTTAATCGGAATAGGCGTCGTTTTACTTTCCGACTTTGCAGGATGGAAAGTAGCAGCGGCTATCGGATGTTTCGTAACGTCCATCATCGTTTCAATTAAAGGAGGTAGCATTGAACGCCGCTATCTCAATTAGTTATCCCGCCGCACATCGTAAAGGCGATGGCCAAATCCTAGACGGTGCCGAACATGCCGACATGCTCTACCGCATCGTCCAGAGATACCGCTCCGAGGTAGACTGGCCGATCTTTATTGGCTGTACGGGATTTGATGGGTTGACGCCGTATACGCGGGAAGCATCGGAACGAGAAAGAGAACTGCTTTGGAAATTGTTCGCGATGCCGAAAGTCTGGTTCGTGACGGTGCCGGAAAAGACCGGGCATTTAGAGGGATCGACTTGGAGTATCAGGCAGGGGATTGAGGCGGCGAAGGCGATGGGATGCCGCTACCTCGTTCATTCATGTGAAGATGTGATTCCTGAATTTGGCGTAGTTGAAATGCTTGTACGCCGCCTTGAACAAAATAGATTTTATTATCTTGGGGAATTGTGGCGAGAAATAAAAACAGAACTTTCGACGCAGTTCTTTATCTGCAATGTGCCGTGGTTCTACAAGAATTTCAACGGCAAAGGAAACGGCAAATTGGTGGAAGCGTACATGGCCGATATTCTCGATCCAAACACTTACGGCTTGATGCATCGAGTTTACCGGCACACGCACACGCCCTCTCAGTTTTTCAAGTGGTTGGAAGAATGAAATAAGGTATGGCCGGCTAATGCAAGGTGCGTCAGGGTAATGTGCGGTGCGGTGCGGTGCCGTAGTGCAAGGATCGGCTCGGTAGGCTCCGCTATGGTTTGGTGTGGTTTTTGTTCTTGACATTGCAACGTCACTTTTTTAAGATCATCGCTGGCTTAGGTCTTTCCCGATTTTGAAACTGCAACCGTTCTCGCGTTTCTCGACCTAAGCCATCGTTTAGCCGGGAGCGGTTGCACCAGTGCGTTATGGTCAGGCCGGGTAGTGTAAGTTGTGGCGAGGTAGTCTTGGGTGGTGTTTGGTGCGGTCCGCTTTGGCCGTCTTTGGTCGGCAATGTTCGGGCGATGTGTGGTGAGTTGTGCCGATGTCGTCTTTGGTGTGGCAATCTATGGAGGGATGCGGCTTAGTAAGTTCTGGTTAGGTTAGGTCGGGAAGGTTGAGTTATGGTGAGGTGTGTTATGCAGAGGTCGGGTACGATTTGGTGAGGTCTGGTTTTTTCAAACAAGGAGATTGTGCAATGTCTCGTAAGACGAACGTGACTGAAATCGGTGGAGAGGTTCCGACGAATGGTGCGATGGAAACTGTTGAGGTTTCCAAGCCTTACGTCGTAAACGTCAAAATCCAAGGCGTGAGCGATTTCCTTTTCCATCGCTACAACGTCGAATCGGTGAAGGAAAAAACCGCCGCCGCGAAAGGAAGCAAGGGTAAGAAAACGGACGACTTGGAATCATACGTCTATCGCAATGACGCGGGCGAACTTTGCATTCCGGGCGAGTATCTTCGTCAATCTTGCATCCATGCCGCGAAGTATCGGCAAGACCCACGCAGCCCGCGTAAGAGTGCGATGGACCTGTACAAGGCCGGGTTGATTTCCTTGACCTCGCTTGCGTCTCTCGGCAAGACGAAGTGGGACTACGAAGATTGCCGCCGCGTCGTCATTCAACGCTCGGCTATCCCGCGTACTCGGCCAGCGATAAAGGCCGGTTACGAAGTGACGATTCAATTCATGGTCAACCTTCCAGAATACATACGCCCGAACGATCTGCATGACGTTCTGACGAACGCCGGTAGGCTCGTCGGGCTTGGAGATTTCAGGCCGACATACGGACGATTTCAGATTGTGTCGTTCGATGTCGGATTGGAATGATCGCAATGAGGCTGGCATTGGTCAGCTAAGGTCCGCTGGTGTCCGGTGTGGTTAGGTGGGCTATGGTGAGGCTTTTTAATGTCTCAAAACATGGTTGAGATTTGCACTTGTACTTTGGGACCAAGTTCCAATCGCTTACGAGTCCTGATTAGTGAACTTCGCAAGTTTACTAATCAGGACTTCATTCATCACGTCATGGATGATGGAACCAAAGATCATTTTTTAACCGGAGAACAATATAAGGTCTGCAAAGACCTCGGAAGCAATTGGTACACGCATGGACCGCCTTATGGAATTAGTTACGCATGGAACGCATGTCTTGAAAAGGTAACAAGCGAATGGGCTTTTTGCATCGAGGACGGTTTGCGGCCTGGACTTGGTTGGTTGGAAACGGCCCTCGATTTCATCGACAAGATCGGCAATCGGAAGTGGAGCGGCAAACGGGTTGCGATGGCTGGTTGTAGTTCGCTGCAAGATTGGTTGCTTTGTCTTGGCGGAGCGTTTGGCAGTCGCGATGTGATGGATGTTTTTCGCAATGGAGCTGGGGCACAGTTTTGGGGTCCATGGAATGACGGCCTTTGGTGTTGGTCGCGTATGTTGCCACAAATTATGAAAGCGTGCGAAGGCGATACGATCACTTGGACAAATGACGTTGCCCAATTCCTTGAACTGACGCGCGGAGCGATGCCGGATTGTTTGCATCCCGTCGAGAAAGAGCAACGCTGGCAGAAGTGGCGACTTGATGGACATTGGCCGACAAGACGCGGAGCGTTTTGCGGCTGGTATCCTGGTTTTTTCGCTCTGATTCACGTTCCTACATGGCGAGAGGTAGGACGGTTTCGCGATGGGGTTTCGTTCCTTGAAGGGCATCTTGGCGTTCGCTTAGGAATAGCCGGGCATCTTGTTTTGTGTCTTGAATCGGTGCCGTTTTTGCACTCGCCAAGCCTGGGATTCAAAGCGAGCGACTTCGGGAAATCGCCACGGCATCATGAGGATACGCGAGAGGCTTTCTTGCGAGACTTTGGGCACGATAATATGGACAGCCCCAACATCTTGGGAAACGCGGTCACGCCGCTTGACGAACAAAAACGCATCAACGAAGAACTGGCCAAGGTGGAACTTTGGATGCATGATGAATGGAGGAAGTGGTTATGAACGTCGTTCAAGTTATTCACGCCGTAGAAAGGAGGTTACTACCCCAGATCATGCAAAGCGAAACATTAAAATTGCTCGTTTCCTTTCCGCATGGTCTGGGCTGAATGGTGACGTTGTTCAATTCGGCGTAGTCCTGCGTCACCTTCAAAAGTACCGTCCTAATTGGAAAGTGCATGTCGTTTGCGGCAGAGGCAAACATACCGCGTTGACAGGACTCTGCGAGCGTGTCTTTCACGACCAGCTAAAAGAGCAACCGGACCAGAGGGATTATGATAGCTTCACCGTCCCTGGATTTTACGAAAATCACGGCCATCATGCGGACAAGCCAAACTCGAAAGCGACGGCGTGCCTGCAAGAGCTTTTCGGCATCGCCTACGATCCGTCTCTGGGTCGCTACACAATCAAGATCGAGGAAGATGCGAGATATCGGACTGCTGCTTATCTTACTTCCATCGGTTGCAAGGAAACGAAAAGACGCTTTAACGCGGTCATCATCCACGCCGCCGCTAACACTTCACCTCATCTCAAAGACCTCGCAACGTGGCAGACAAAAAACATCATCGAAACGATCTTGCGAGCGAAGCACGTTCCGGTAATTCTCGATTGGGATAACCGCAATGCGTTCGCGGATAACAAGAGCGTTCATACTCCCGGTGTCGGGCACGGTGATTTATGGGGAGGGTTTGGTTCCGGCGATGCCGAGACAATCGCGGCCTTGATCGACCAATCCGCCGCCTTCATTGGCGTCGATTCCGGACCTGGGAAAGTAGCATCGGCAACGGAGACGCCTACACTTATCGCGTGGATGGGTCATCATCCGGGACATTTTCACGATCCGGCCCCAAATACGATTCACCTCGTCCCGCACTTTCACGAACAAATGGAGCCGCTGCGCGACTTCCCAGAAGTGGCCGCATACTTCCGGAAGAATTACCGGCATCAGGTCTACGAGCAAGGCGGATACGGTTTGCTCAAAGGTATCTGCTCTTGGCTCACTACGGTTATCGGCGGCGAGTTTATCGCCCCTCCCATCAAGTACGTCTTGCCTTCGGGGATCGGTGATTCGGTTTGGGCACTTCACAAGATTCGGGCCGTCAACGAAGCGGAGCACGGCGGCAAGCCCATCGACATAATCCTCTCCGGTTGGCCTGGGAGCGAGATTGATAAGCGTTCCGTTCCATTTCTGAAACGCTTTCCGTTCATTCGGGACGTGGAAGTTTTAGACGTGCCTGTGCTGGCGAATCAAGGAAACGTGTCGGATAGAGAGGGACGCTACGTTTACCAGCCGGACGGGTTACAGGGCTGTCACCACTTCCTCTGCCCGAATGGACCGCTTGAACGCGGACGTAGGCTAGAGGATTGGTTGCCGGAATATCCGTGCGATTGGGGCATCATCGACCAATTCAGTTTTGCTGGTACGCAGAATGGAACGCGAGCGGGTAAAGAGCTTGGCAAGTTTGTCGCGTTCTACCTTGGGCCGGAAAGCGGAAATTTGCACGAAGGCCACAACAGAGGCAGTCTTTGGACCCCCGACGATTGGGCACATCTCGGACGCTGGTTTCAATCGCAAGGATGCCGCATCGCTATTGTCGGAGCACCTTACGACCGCTCGTATTTTGAGGGGCACGTCAAACGTGTTTTCGTGCATCATGGGATTTTGTTTGAGGATAAAATCGGTGCGTTTGAAATCGGTGAATGCTTCGCGTTTCTGCGAGAAGCGAAGTGCCTCATTTCTTACCAATGCGGTCTCGGAATCCTAACGACCTACCTCGGCGGCAACGTGGTTATGTGGTGGAGGCCCGATCAAAACTCAATTCATCCACACCGGAAAATATGCTTTGACGAACGCATGGCAACGGCATGGTGCAATCCGAAGTATCTGGATCGGTACTTGCCGTGCATTTACGGGCGTGAAAGTGCGGACGACATTTGCTACGCGATTGATTCGCGGGGATGGGTGAAATGACGCCGAAACAATTAGCCCATGAGTTCTTTCTCGGTATTCGTACCGCTCTGACATGCGCGGAAGTTTCCGTGACTGAATACGAGGCCGTCATGGAACGACACATGACCGCACTTGTAGCCGAAGAACGGGAAGCATGTGCTAAAATTTGCGAAGAACGAATCGACACAATGCGGAACTGGCCAGATTCAGATATGGCCGCTGACGCTGACCTTCAAGAAGCGGCTGACAAGATTCGTGCTCGCGTCAAGTCCTAGCCACAAACCCAAGACAACGCTTTCCATCATTCAGCGTCTTGCAACGGAAACTTTGCGTCTCTGGTCCATATTCCGCATTTAAGCACTGGTAAACTACCAGCGGCGTTCCAGCCCCTCAGTAACCAGGAGGGATCGTGTACATCTTTGGTTTACCATCCACCATGACTGCCCGGCCAAGAGACGTGCATATCGGGATAGGAGGTTTAAGACTCTTAGGCTTATTCGGTCCCGCGAAATGCTGGATGAAGTCGCCTTGCTGATATTCTCCTGTGAAGGAATTAAAAGTGCGGCGCGGAATTACTTTTACTCGCAGCGAACCTAAATCTAGTGCTTCCGGGTTGCTCCAAGCGTTGTCTAAAAACCGCAAGGATGCTTCGCAATTCCGAATCAGGAACACGCCGAAATTAACCCGATTCTCCGGAAGTCCATCCCCGATAATCAAGTCCACATCATCAAGCAAGCTATCGAGGCTGAACGCCGTATTCCTGATTACCGCGTCTGCATCTACCCAGAGAAACCAGCCGTTTTCCGGATGAGCCTTTAAGTATTCCGAGACAAAGCGGAATTTGTGCCACTTGACCGGCATAGGTGAATCGAACGCTTTACCCAAGATGCAATCGTAATGCTTTGCCTTGGAATAAGCGGCGAGTATGTCGCTCGTTTCTTTTCCCAGACAGGCCATATCTTTATCAAAGAGCGTACCGACCACGAACGCAGGCGATTTCATTTCGCTGATTTCAAACTTGACCAGACCGCCCTTAACGAATTGACCGACCGCATCGACGATTTCTTGCGGCGGAATGTCCAGACATTCGGGCACGTTGCTTGTGCCATTTTTCATGTGGCGGCATTCACGCCATTTCATGTTGCAGCATCCACCATTCCTGCAACATTCCATAGTCGTTTGACGGGACACGTATTTGATGTTTGGGTATCCCGCGAGGGCGAGAGATTCCGCCCCCGTTTGTACGCAGACAAACGGCTTACCGTGACCGGCAAAAACATGCGTTATGAACGAGATCGGCCCTAGACCGAAAGCGGCATTAGCGGCGGCAACGATAAGTCGCCTCGGTTGCGCGTCCCAATGGCCGATCATGCTGATGACATTTTTAAGCGGTTCGTGATGATGCCACGACTCGCCTACCTGAACGATCTTGAGAAGCGGATACCTCTCCAGGAGCATATCGACTACTTCCTGCCAGCGTGCATACCATTTCGTTTCGCAATCATCTTTCCAGCCTGAATTGATAAGAGCGTAAGGTTCCCGCATGAGACGGAAGGATGATTCGTTAGGCGTCAGGTGAAAGCGTGGCCGGTTGAATGAGACTTTCAGGTCAATGCCTAATTCCCTGCCGACGTGCATATGCATCGCTTGAATAATGTTCACGCCCGCAACGTCCACGAATCCACAATCGTTGTATTCGCACTTGATTATCTTCGCTCCGTCCGAAACTTTGCGAATGAGGGGATTGTTAGCGAAGATCGCTTCTGCTGATGACCCTTTAACTCCTATCCTGTACTTGCCTGGGAATTGCTGATTGAGAGAGTAAGGGATTGTTGTCGCCATGCACGTATCGCCTGGGCACAAGTGAGCGTGCAGGATTATCTCTTCCGGCTCGGCACGCTTTCTCGCTCTGGCAGCCTTAATAATCTCTAGCTGTTTTGGTGTCATCATGTGTCACTGATAGTTACAGTCACAGCGGTTGTATTGCCATTTAAAAGCCAGCAGCAGCCCGGTCCCATATCTGGATGGAATGTTAGATTTGCTGGCGTGCAATCACTTGTATCAGGTCCGGTCGGTATTTGCGTTTGATACGCGGTGCATCCAGATTCGCCTTCGCCCTCGTTGGCACACCCTATGAAACACAAGGCCCACTGTGTATCAGGCGTTTCGCCATTGCACCAAATTTGCAAATAAATCGTATTACCAGCAAGTGATCCAGTAGCGGCAAATGAGCCTTGCCATAGCTCAAAATCTGACACATATGGACCAGTTGGTGATGGTACGGATGAACCGATTGGGTAGTACTGCAAAGCGACTCGGAAACCGCTTGGAGGCAGCACGCCGCCTATAGTCGGATCGACCGGGTACGGTCCGCACAATGGCTCTCCTAGACCGCTAGTACCATAAACAACGGTAGCGAATAAAATTGTTGGCAATCCAGGGCAGCAACCAATTACCGGCTCTCCGCAAAACGCCGTGCATTCGTCGTCCGTGCCAAAAGGTCCACCATTCGGCACAATGATAAAGTCACCAGATGCCACTTGGATTAGATTGAGGTATGCGCAATCGGTTACTTCGTTGTCTGCCGCGCGCGCAACGCAATACCAATCGTAGGTGCATGCTCCCGGACAAATCTCGCTAGGCCATGGGCCGCTTAAAATTAAATCGGCTAAATCGGCAGCTTCCGCGGGCGTCAATTCTAGACATTCAGTATTGCATGGATTATCGCTTGGCAAAGATGCCGTACATCCAGAAGGATCGTCCGGTATCCAGAGACAATAAAAGCTTGTCGTTGACGGTACGCAATCAACTTCACACGTTGGCTTATCGACAAATGGTGGACTGACAGTGTAGCCAGCGACAATGTATAATGCTACGTCTGCCGACGTTAGATTCAGGCATTGCATGAAAGATGCGTCCGGCGATGTGACGCAGTACCATTGCTTAGCGTAACTGCCGCTTGAAAATGGCGGCACTGGGATACAGTTAGCTTGGCATGTGCCAATATCCGGATAGATCGTGACGGTATATCCGCCTGCGATGTAAGCGGCTATTTCCGCCGAAGTCAAATCTTTGCATGAGCCGATAGGATATCCAGTACCACCGCTACGCACACAACACCATTCACGCGGAACGGGAGAACCTGACGTGCCGCAAGCCGTATTGCATGTCGGCAGGTCGTTTATAGGGCCGCCGATGATACGGTTAGGGGCTACCCCATAAAGAGCCGCTTCGCCAGCCGTCCAGAAAAAGCAGCCTTGCGTGGCACTCTGAGCATCGTAGAAACAGTAATATTTGCGGACGAGGCTAGATGAAGTCGTACACAAGCCAAGACACATCGTTTGCGAATCGTAAGGCGGACTAACCGTGTTGCCGATACTCTTCTCGTAATCGACCTGGGCCAGCGTCAGTTGAACACATGTGCTTGTGCCGCTTGCAGGTGAGTAAACGCAATACCACGCTGTTGGAACAGGAGAACTACCACCGCTGCCTTCACAATCGCAACAGCCGGCCCAATGGTCTAAATACGGCGTTCCTGTGCTTAAAAGGCCACCGTTCAAAAACAGGATTTTCTTGTAGACGGCCAAGAACCCGTTGACGCACTGAACGTCCGCCTCAACGATTACTTGTGAATCTTCCGCCGTGGACGGATCGCACGCTGCGTACAGAGGCAATCCGTCGATATTCCCGACTAACCGGCACAGGACATAATCGAGCGTGATTACATCGTTCGGGTTGACTACCTTACACGGTTCGCGGTCATTGAATGTCGGCGGGATTGTCGTGCTATCGACTTGCTGCACAAAGCCGTCATAAGGGGAAGTATCCCCGTATACGCGGACAATCTGCGTTATCAGCGGGTAGCTAGGAAACTGCGGCCCGAACAAAGGGGCTTGGTTACTTATTGATTTCACGAACATCCGTGGGAAGGAAGTATTCCGGCCAGAGAGAGCCACGCATTATCTGTGTCGTCCAGCCTTGCCGTCTGGTATTTGTGTTGAACGCTT